>Ga0114912_1000037_pt1 | contig 91941 bp, 83 predicted proteins | sample MalvirDeepMed_51_FD_89713 | JGI IMG/M metagenome (GOLD analysis project Ga0114912, IMG submission 89713) | Marine viral communities from the Global Malaspina Expedition - Malaspina viral metaG DeepMed_51 | ecosystem: Environmental > Aquatic > Marine > Oceanic | place: Mediterranean Sea...
CGGCCTGATCGTGCTGGTGGGCAATGTCCTGTTTCAGCTGCGCTTCTGGTATGCCCTGTGCTCTTCGGCCTTCCATTTCGGTGTGATGCTGTATCTGGTCAATGCCCATCCTGCGCCTTATGCCTCGGCGGGTTTCATGGCGTTGATGGTGTTTCTGTCCATCACGCTGTTTTCGATCATTTCCAACCTGCGCAGCGAAAAGGCCGAGCGCCTTTCCTACCTGTTGTTGCTGCGTGAGCAGCTCAGGGTCGAGGAGTTCACCGAGAAGAATGAAGAGTTCCGACGCCTGGCCTCGATCGATCCCTTGACCGAAGTCTATAACCGGCGTCACTTCGACAGTCTCGTGAGTTCGCTGCTCGGCAAGCAACTCGACAGCCGGCTTCAATACGGTGTGGCCATGATCGATGTCGACCATTTCAAGGCCTACAACGACCACTACGGCCACGTGAAAGGGGACCTGTGCCTCAAGCGTATCGCGACGGCAATCTTTGAAAGCGTGCACCCCGATGTCGATATCGTGGCGCGTTTCGGGGGCGAGGAGTTCGTGGTGCTGCTGCCATCCTGTACACCGCAACAGGCGTTGGCGCGCGCAGAAGAGATTCGCCGCCATGTTCGCGACCTGGAGCTACCGCATGCGGCGAGTTCACGCCATGGCATCGCCACCATCAGCATCGGGGTCTCTGCTGCAGGCACCGGCCAGGGTTGCAGCTTCGAGACCATTCTCAAGCAGGCGGATGAGGCGCTTTATCGCGCCAAGGCCTCGGGACGAGATCGCTGCGAGCTGTTTGCTCAGCAGGATCCGCAAGCGCTGGGCCGAGCCTTCGCCGGCTAGCGTCGCTTAGGCCGTTCTCGGGTTTCAACCCCGTGCCACTTACCTCAAGTGCCTGACACGGGTAAGGTTGAGGTAAATGGCCGCAAGTTGATGAAATTTGCTACATGTCTGAACCGCCACCCGAACCAGTTGAATCCTCTGAACTGTCAGCACGGTCTGAATTGTCAAAACCGTCTGAACACTCTGAACGGCCCTCGCAATCCCGCATGCTTCCTCTAGCGACGGCGCCGGAGCCTCTCTCTGCGCCGTATCCGCGCCCGGATTCACCGCCGCTGCTGGCGCCGGGGGCCGCCGAGCACACGCTGAATGTCTGGTTGGTGCCGCGCTTCTCGATGTTGACGTTGTTCTGCCTGCTGGAACCGCTACGGGTCGCCAATCGCTTCGGACGGCCGCTGTTCGCCTGGCGTCTGCTGTCCAGTGATGGCGAGGCTGTCGTGGCCAGCAATGGCGTGCGCATCGACGTCGATGGCGCCTTGTCGTCTCTGGTCAATGAGACGCAGTCGGGTGGCCAGAGTGGGGCGCAGACGCGCTTGATGGTGGTGTCATCCTACGGGCCGGAAGTCAGCGTCGGCAGCCAGGCGCGTGGCGTGATTCGGCACCTGGCAGCCCACGGCGCCTGGTTGGGAGGGTTGGATACCGCCCCCTTCATTCTGGCGCGCGCCGGGGTGCTCGCCGGTCATCGGGTCGCCCTGCACTGGGAGAGCGTGCCGGCCTTTCGCGAGGAATTTCCTCATCTCGAGATTAGTCAGGCCGACTATGAATGGCAGGGCGAGCGGCTGACGGGGTCTGGCGGCGCGGCCAGTATCGACATGATGCTGGCGTGGATCGAGTTTCTGTACGGGCCGTCGCTGGCGGACGCCGTCGGGCGGCAACTGGTACATCAGCGCGGGCATCTGGCCACGCCTGCTGCTGTCAGCACTCGAGACGATTCGCTGCCACGCAGTGTGGTCAAGGCGCTGGCTGTGATGGAGGCCAATCTTGCCCAGGTGCTGACGATCCCCGACATCTGTCGTCTGGTCGGCCAATCCCAGCGCCAGCTGACGCGTCTGTTCATGGCTCACTTCGAGGAAACGCCCAAGCAGCGCTATCTCGGCATGCGGCTGGATCATGCCCGGTGCGTATTGGCCGACAGCAGTCGCAGCGTTTCCCAGGCGGCTCTCGGCGTCGGGTTCACGCATCTGGCGCACTTCTCGCGTGCCTATCGCCAACGATTCGGTGAGCCGCCCAGCGCGACCGCGCGCCGTGGTCAGGCCACGCCCTGAGGCGGGTCATCATCCTCCGCTTCCTCAAGGCGGCGCGGATGACGTCGAGGGCACAAAAAGAGCCGCAAAAGGGAGTATGATCGCGCCGCTGCGCCGCTGCGCCATCGCAGCAGACGACTTGGCAGAAGAGGCCATCACGGTTCGCGACAAGCATATACGCCAATGTTTCATGCGCACGCCAGCGCACTGCAGGAGGCTTCACGAGAATGAACTGGATAACCTGGCTCGACCTGGCCGGTGTGATGATCTTTGCCCTGACCGGTGTCGTCGTGGCGTGCCGTTCACGCATGGACCCGATCGGCATGCTGGTGCTGGGCGCCGTGACCGGTATCGGCGGCGGTACGCTGCGTGATCTCGTGCTGGGAATCGGCCCGGTGTTCTGGGTCGAGCAGCCGATCTATCTGTGGGTCATCCTGTTGACGGTAATGGTGGCGACGCTCGGCTTTCATTATATCCATCGCCTGACGCGGGTTTTCCTGCCGGTCACCGATGCCTTCGGGTTGGCGCTGTTTACGGTGTTGGGCGCGCACAAGGCGCGCATGCTGGGCGTGGATGGCATCGTGGCCGTCTTGATGGGCACCATGAGCGGCGTGGCGGGTGGCATGATCCGTGATGTGCTCGCGCGCCGTGTGCCGATGGTGCTGCGTCAGGAAATCTACGCCTCGGCGTCGCTGGCGGGTGGCATTCTCTATATCGCGCTTCTCGAGGCGGGTGTTGGCCTGGCGTGGGCCACTGGAGCTGCCATCTTGCTGATACTGGCGATTCGCCTGCCGGCGATCTATTGGCATCTGACCTTGCCGACCTTTGCCTGGGTGATCATCCCGCCACCCCCGCTGGCTTCGCAAAACAGTGGCCAGAGGCATGATCAGGCCCCGTTGCGGGCAGCGGGCATGGAGGGGGAGAGTCGCGAGGGTGCGCACGCCGCCCCAGATGGCAGGCCTCGTCAGCGCTCGGAATTCGCGACGACGCTGGGCGGCTCGATCGGCGCCAGCGATGTCTCGCCCTCGGGTCAGCTGGAGACACCGCCGGCGCCTCCGTCATTGCCGCGGCGCACCCCCAAGGCAAGGGTCAGGATGCTGCGCCCTGGCGAGCGTCGCCGTGGTGGGCTCTAGGCGACATCCTTTTGCTGTGTGATTTGATCGGCAAGCCATATTGCAGAAGCGATCATGATGCGGATGATTATTGTGATTTCTGCAAAGATGCATGGGACCATGCATCTTGCACTTTCAAGGAGATCGCAGCATGCGCAGCCGTTCGGATGACCTCGAGTTGCTACTGGCCGTGGTGGATAGCGGGGGCTTCAGCGCCGCCGCCAATCGGTTGAACATTCCGGTGGCCAAGGTATCGCGGGCCATCCAGCGCCTGGAAGGTGAGCTGGAAACGCCGCTACTGAACCGCACTACACGCAGCGTGGCGCTGACCGATGAGGGGCGCGGCTTCGTCGAACGCGTGCGCGAGGGCTTGTTGCTGCTCGGCAGTGCCGAAGAGGCTCTGATGCAGCAGCGCGATCAGCCCAGTGGCCGGCTGCGCGTCGATGCCGCGAGCCCCTTCGTGCTGCATCAGCTGGTGCCGCTGGTCGCGGAGTTCTCACGCAGCTATCCCGGCATCGCGCTGGAGCTGTCAGCGGCCGATGACATCATCAACCTGCTGGAACAGCGTACCGATGTGGCCATCCGCATCGGCGAGCTGGATGATTCCACGCTGCACGCCAAGGTGCTGGGGCGCTCCACGCTGCATCTGGTCGCAAGCCCTGCCTATCTGGCCGAGCATGGCGTGCCGTCCAGTGTCGCGGCGCTGCAGGCCCATCAGCTGCTGGGGTTCCTGCCCCCCAGTCGTCTCAATCGCTGGCCGCTCAAGGGTGCTCCACAGGGCTTCGACACGACACCCCATCTGCCGACCACCAGTGGCGAAGTCATGCGTCAGCTGTGCCTGGCGGGGCATGGTATCGCCCTGATCTCGCGCTTCATGCTGGGCAATGACCTCAAGACCGGCGCTCTGGTGGAAGTGTTGCCCGGCCAGATCCAGAGTCCCAATCCCCGCGAGCAGATCCAGGCGGTCTATTACCGCAACAGTACGCTGTCGCCGCGCATCAGCGCCTTCGTCGAGTTTCTCGCCACCCGCCTGACGCTGTGAGTGGCTGATGTCTGGCGCCCCAGACTTGTCCTGACAACAGCGGGTAAAGTGGCGCGGATATGTCCTGGCGCAGAGTGTTAACGATTATCCCGCACCTGAAGCATGGCAGTGGAGTCGGGCTGATTTAAATAAACTTTATAATCTCTTGATGAAAACTGTTTATTGACGCATGTTGCATGGCGTATTTTACGGGCAATAGCGATATATTGGGCTGACAAGGATGTAATCAGCGCTTCAGGGACGAGCAGATGATAGCCAAGGAAAAAGAGGCCTACAGTGGCGACGATGAGCGCGCCAGGTATGGTCACCGCCAGGAAGAGGATGTGGCCTTCCATCTACGGCGTGCCTTCGGGGACGACCCCGAGGTCGTGATCTTCAATGATCTGCGACTGAAACATGGTGAGGAGAATGCCCAGATCGATCATCTGGTCATGCATCCCTTCGGCTTCATCATCATCGAGTCGAAAAGCATCACTGGTGAAGTCAGGGTCAATGCGGCAGGTGAATGGCAGCGCAGCTATCGGGGCAATTGGTCTGGGCTCAAGTCACCACTGCGTCAGGCGGAATTGCAGCAGGATATTCTCAAGCGCCTGTTGATCGAGCATCGCACTCGTTTGATGAACAAGACCCTGGGGCTGCAAGGCGGCTTTGCCGGTCGACAATGGAAAGTGCTGTGCGCCGTCTCGAGCAATGCCATCGTGCACCGTGACGATATGGCCAAGGGGGTCTCGGCTCAGGTGGTGAAGCCGGAGTTTCTTCACGAGCAGGTCAGTGGTCTGATCGGGGCGCGTTCGATGGTCAAGCGTGCCTTGCTGTTCGATACGCGTCCGGAGTTCACCAAGGATGAGCTTGAGCGTGTCAGCGAGTTTCTGCTCAAGCAGGACGCCCGTTCGCGTCGCGCGCATGCCGTCGAGAGCGTCCGTCGCGAGGTGAGTCGTCGCCCGCAGCCGGCAGCGAAGACGCCAGCCCCCGCTGACAGTACCGCGAGTCGATGGGCGGTCAATGAGGGTAGTCTCCGCGAATCTGACAGCAAAGCCCTCGCCAACAAAGACCTCGCTAACAAGGACCTCGGTAACAATGGCGCGGGCTACAGTGCTCATGGCGGCAATGGCATTGGCGACAATGCGCCAGGCAGTCATGAGCTTGACGACCAGGAGCGCTGTAATAAGAAGCAGCGCGCCATGGCCAGGCAGGGAGGCGATTCGAGTGCAGTGGCAGTTGCCATCCCCGCCGCCGCGGCAGTCAATGAGGCGAAGGCAAGCGCCGAGAGCGTCGCTAAGCCAAAAGCTGAAACCAGAGCCGAAACAACAGCGCCGCCAGCCGAGGCACCTGTCGGGTCGCCAGTGTCTGAAGCGTGCCTGGCCTCGCCACAGTTGAGCGAGCATCTCGACAGAATCACCGCACGCCTAAAGGCTTCCGCCACCACGCAAGCGCCACCGGAAGTGCGTGTCCAGTGCCAGAAATGTCAGGAAAAAGATGCACTGCTGGGGCGTTATGGCCCCTACGGCTATTACGTCAAATGTCAGGTCTGCAACGCCAATACATCACTCAAGCAGGGCTGTCCGGCCTGCGAGCATCACAGCGTACGCCTGAGCAAGTCCGGGGCGGTCTACTCGGGGCATTGCCCGCATTGTGAGCATGAGTTCGTGATATTCCGACAGCCCGACTGATGTGGTGCCTTGCAGAAAGACAACGCCCGCATTCCTGACCAAGGAATGCGGGCGTTGTCTTTCAGAGGGTCGACGCGACAGACCTCTCTATTGCCGATTCAATTATCGACTCAATTGTCGACGGGCCAGACCTTGAAGATACGGTACGGCGCCTGGCCGCTGTCCTTGCCGTCATTGAAGGGCGGCGTGCTGTCGAGCTGATTGACGGTGACATAGAGCCAGCCGTCGGCCGCCATGCGCACGCCATCCGGCCAGTCGAGACGTTCATCGCGCACCAGCGGCGTCAGTTTGCCATCGGCGCCCAACACATCCAGCCCATGCTGATTGAGGTTGGTGAAGTAGTGGATGCCCCCAGCGGTATCTGCGCCGTCGGAAACGGGCTTGTCGCCGACGCGCGTGATGGCAGCAGCGATGGTGGCGTGATCGGCGCCTTCGCGCAGCAGCTTGGCCGGTAAGCTGTACCAGCTGTGGCCGGTCATGGCGCCGAAGAAGACCGTCTCGCCATCGCCGGACAGGGTGATCGGGTCGACGCCGACCTTGGCAGGCTTGCCATTGAACTGGACGTCCTTGCCATCGATCTTGAGCTTGGCACCGGGTTCTGCCTCAAGCGCCGGGTGCTCGCTGAAGCGGGTGGCTTCGCCGCTCTCCAGGTCGACGGTGATCAAGCCCGGATTGGCGATGTCTGCCAGATAGGCCACGCCACGGCTGCGGTCCACCGCCAGGTCCTGCACGAAGCTGCCCTCGGGGGCGATGTTCGCAGGCAAAGTCAGCTTGGTGATCAGCTTGCCCGAGGCAATATCGAAGCCCCACAGGCGGGTCTTGCCCAGATGCAGCCCCATGTCGGTGATCCACAGACCGCCCTGGCCATCCTGGTAGATGCCCAGCGGGGAATCGATGGTGGCGTCGCTGTAGCGGCCGGCATGCGTCTGCAAGGCAGGGGAGGGCCAGGCACGGTAGCTGTTCTGGCCGGTGATCTCGACCAGCTGCACGTCGTGATCCCCATCCATCGGGTGGATGGTGGCGAAGACCTGTCCATTGGGCGTCACCGCCACATTGCCGGGGCGAATCTGCATGACGGCGACAGAGCGCATTTCACCGTAGGCAGGCCCGGCCTTGAGCGCTGAGGTGGTGGCCGGCAGGGTCGTATGGCCGTTGGCGCAGCCCGTCAGCAGGCCGGTAAGCAGGGCGACCATGCCCAGATGTCGGGTCGAACGGACGGGGTCAGGCATCAATGTTTCCTTGTCGTGGTAATGCTGGTGTTACTGTCGCGGTCAGCGATATCTTGAAGGCAGGAATTTCTCTATGACGATAATTGCCTGAAAAATCATGGGTATAGAGTAACCTAAAGCACCGTGCAGACCAAAAAAACGCCCTCATGGAGGGCGTTTTCATTGCAGCGTTAGGGCCTTGCGGCCAGCGGCCGATTCGATCAGGCGTGACGCGAGATCATGGCGTCGAAGTTTTCCTTCGGCTGGACGCCGGTCAGGGCTTCGAGCTTCTCGCCGGACTTGAACAGCGCGATGGTCGGCAGGCCACGGACGCCATTCTGGGCGGCGAGGTCCGGTGCATCATCGACATTGATGGCAACGACCTTGAGGGCATCGCCCTGTTCTTCGGCGATGGATTCGACGATCGGGTCGAGCATCTTGCACGGGCCGCACCACGGTGCCCAGAACTTGACCAGCACCGGCTGCTCGCTCTCGATGACTTCCTGGGTGTAGTTGCTATCGACGACTTGTGCGAAATCCGCCATTTGTCTCTCCTGTGCATCACGAGGGATGCGTGATTCAAAAGGGCACTTGGTGTGCTTGATGGGCACACACTAACGCCGCTCGACTTTTGATCGCAAGCGCATTCGCTTTTGAGGCCAGGCAACATATGCGTGCCGTTTGCGCAACAGTGGCGATGGTGTGACCGGCTACCCGCTGGTACACCGAGCCAAGCGACACTCTGATCGCGCTTTATTTGTCCTCCATTCCCCTTCCACTCGATCTCCATCGCTGCCATCGATTCAGGCGCCGGCTGTCATCCAACTGTCATGCATGTGTCACTTGATATATGGAAAAACACATATATGATATTTCGTATGTCTCCGCGCTTCAGCCGGCTGGCAGACAACCTGCCTTGCCATGCGTCAGGTGCCGGTGAGAGGGGGGCGGGAGAGGGAATCGGGAGGGGAGCAAGGTGGCTCAGGCATACGCGAGGACATCGCCATGAAACCGTCAACCAATGACGTTATTGATGGAGTGGGAGACATGGCGGCCTGCCTGACACCGTTGCAGGTCTTCAAGTGCCTTGCCGAGGACACTCGCCTGACCGTCGTGCAGCTATTGGCCCAGATGGAAGAATTGTGTGTCTGTGAGCTTATCTGGCTGCTGGAGCAGCGCGCCATGCCCATCTCCCAACCCAAGGTCTCGCGGCATCTCGCCCAGCTGAGAGATGCTGGCCTGCTGACCAGTCAGCGGCGTGGCCAGTGGGTGCACTACCGCCTGGCACCTGACCTGCCGGCCTGGTGCCATCAGATACTCACGACCCTCTGTCAGGCCAACGCCCACGAGGTGTCGCGCTGGGTGGCGTGGCTGGAGACGATGCCCAACCGCCCTGTGCGCTGTTGCTGAGCGCACAGGCTGTAGAACGTTAGCCGAATCTTTTCGAACACTCTCAAGGAAATGCCCATGTGTCCTGCTCATAGCGCTCCGTCCTATTCCTCGTCCATCAGCGTGCCGGAGGGCATGCCGGCCCTGCGCGTCGGTATCAACGGCTTTGGGCGCGTCGGTCGTCTCGCCCTGCGCGCGCTGTGGAAGCTGCGCGAGGATATCGCGCTGGACGTGGTGCGTATCAATGACCCGGGTGGCGATGCCGCGACCTTCGCCCATCTGCTGGAATTCGATTCCGTGCATGGCCAGTGGTCGCCGGGCGCCGGTATCACTAGCGACGCGGACTCCATCTCCCTCGATGATCAGCGCACGGCATTCTCAAGCCAGCGTGAGATCGGTGACACCGACTGGTCGGGCTGCGATGTGGTGATCGAGGCCTCCGGCAAGAAGAAGAGCACCGAGGTGCTGAACGCCTATCTCGAGCAGGGCGTCACGCGGGTCGTGGTCTCCGCGCCGGTCAAGGAAGAGGGCGTGCTCAACATCGTCATGGGCGTCAATGACCACCTCTACAACGCCGAACAGCATCGCATCGTGACGGCGGCCAGCTGCACCACCAACTGCCTGGCACCGGTGATCAAGGTGATTCAGGAGCAGTTCGGCATTCGTCATGGCTCCATGACCACCGTGCACGACATCACCAATACCCAGACGATTCTGGATGCGCCGCACAAGGACCTGCGCCGCGCGCGTGCCTGCGGCATGAGCCTGATTCCGACGACCACCGGTTCCGCCAAGGCGATCAGCGCCATCTTCCCGGAACTGGAAGGCCGCTTGAACGGCCACGCCATTCGCGTGCCGCTGGCCAATGCCTCCCTGACCGACATGGTATTCGAGCTCAACCGGGAAGTGACGGTGGAAGAAGTCAATCAGGCGCTGCAGAGCGCGGCGGAAGGTGAACTGGCCGGCGTGCTGGGCTACGAGACACGTCCGCTGGTGTCGATCGATTTCCGTACCGATTCCCGCTCCAGCATCATCGATGCGCCCTCGACCATGGTCGTCGCGGGCACCCAGCTCAAGCTGTACGCCTGGTATGACAACGAGTGGGGCTATGCCAACCGCACCGCAGAGCTAGCGCTGAAAGTGGGCCTGGGTGATCTGGCCGACGCCAGCACACAGGAGCGCTGAAATGCTTGCCCGCCTGCGAGAGCTGCCCCATGAGGTGCGCCAGTACCTGCTGGTGACGGGGAATTACTGGGCCTTCACGCTGACGGATGGCGCACTGCGCATGCTGGTGGTGCTGCATTTCCATTCGCTGGGCTATTCGGCGCTGGATATCGCGCTGCTGTTCCTGTTCTACGAAGCCTTCGGTGTCGTCACCAACCTGGTCGGCGGCTGGCTGGGGGCGCGGCTCGGCCTCAATCGCACCATGAATGCGGGGCTTGCGATGCAGCTGGTGGCGCTCGGCATGCTGTTGGTGCCGGAGCCCATGCTGACGGTGATCTGGGTGATGATTGCCCAGGCGCTGTCGGGCATCGCCAAGGACCTCAACAAGATGAGCGCCAAGAGCGCCATCAAGGTGCTGGTGCCGAAGGGGCAGCAGGCGGCGGAATCGCAGAGCGCGCTGTATCGCTGGGTCGCGCTGCTAACCGGTTCCAAGAATGCCCTCAAGGGTCTGGGCTTCTTCCTCGGTGGCGCGGCGCTCAGTCTCATCGGCTTCCAGAGCACGGTATTGGCCATGTGGCTCATGCTGGCCGTGGTGCTGGTGCTGTCATTGCGCAAGCTCTCGGCATCGTTGGGGCAGAGCAAGGCCAGCCGCAAGCCGGCGTTTCGTGAGATGTTCTCGACCTCGCGGGCGGTCAATGTGCTGTCGGCGGCGCGCATGTGCCTGTTCGCTGCACGCGATGTCTGGTTCGTGGTCGCCTTGCCGGTCTATCTGGCCGAGGTACATGGCTGGAACTTCTGGACAGTCGGTATCCTGATGGCTGCGTGGGTGATCGGTTACGGCGGGGTGCAGACCCAGGCCCCGCACATCACCGGGCCGATCGCGCGTCGCTTGAGCGGTGATGCGGGCGTGCGCTGGATGACCGTGCTGCTGGCCGGTGTGCTGGCGCTGTTGCCCGCGCTGATGGCGAGCATGTCGCTGGATGCCGAGCTGGGTGGCGACAGCAGTGCGGCCATCCTGCTGGGGCTGGCACCCCTTGAGTGGCTGATCATCGGTCTGCTGGTGTTTGGCGTCATCTTCGCCGTCAATTCCAGCTGGCACAGCTACCTGATCGTGCGCTTCGCGCGCAGTGAAGGCGTGTCGATGGATGTCGGCTTCTATTACATGGCCAACGCCATGGGGCGCCTGCTGGGCACGTTGCTGTCCGGTTGGCTCTATCAGGCTTATGGTCTTGAAGCCTGTCTGTGGTGGTCGGCGGCACTGGTGGCGGCGAGTGCCGTGATGGCCATCGCATTGCCCTCGGACACGCAGCATGCCTCCACTCAGGAGACGTCGGCCAACTGAAGCCTTCGCCGGGCACCTGACGCCTAAGCCCTTATGCAGGAAGCCCTCATGCAGAAAGCCCGTCCCAATCATGGGACGGGCTTTCTGTCATCTGGCGGCGATAGTCTGGTGGGTGATGCAAGTGACGAGAATCAGGTCATTGCGCATTCACCTGATGTCACCGTAGCGTCAGCAAGTGAAAATTCTTTCGTATAGCTTTTGCTAAGTCCCTCGCTGGATTTCTGGTCGTTATCCTTTCCTTTCCGCTCCAAGAGAAATGTCATGTCACATCCGGATGAAACTGCAAGGCGTGAGCGCGACCCTGCGACGCATGTTGCCCCGCTTGCGAGCGACAAGGCGCGGCGCAGTGAAGTGCTGCGCACCTTCCTCACGCTGGGGCTGACCAGCTTCGGCGGCCCGATTGCCCACCTGGGATACTTCCACGATGAGCTGGTACGCAGGCGAGGCTGGTTGAGTGACAAGGCCTACGCCGAGCTGGTCGCGCTCTGTCAGTTTCTGCCGGGGCCGGCCAGCAGCCAGGTCGGTTTCGCGCTGGGCATGGTGCGTGGCGGTGGCGTGATGGGCGGGATACTGGCGTGGATCGGCTTCACCTTGCCGTCTGCGCTGGCGTTGCTGGTGTTGGCGCTGGTGGCGGGCAGCCTCGAAGGGCCGCTGGCCTCGGGGGTGATCCACGGATTGAAGCTGGTGGCGGTGGCCGTCGTCGCCCAGGCGATCTGGGGCATGGCGCGCAAGCTGTGCCCGGATTTTCGGCGTACCTGTTTGGCACTGTTGGCCATGCTGGGCCTAGCGCTGGCGCAGAGCGCCTGGGCGCAGGTCGGGGTGATCGCGATGGGCGCAGTGCTCGGCAGCCTGCTGTGTCGTGATGACAAGGCGGCATCCGTGCGCCAGCAAGCCCGGGCCGCGGGGCTGTCACTACCGGTCTCGACGCGCCTGGCGCGCTACTGCCTGGTCGCGTTCTTCGTGTTGTTGATCGGCCTGCCGCTGGTGGCCTCGGGTAGTCTGGTCGATATCTTCTATCGTGCCGGGGCGCTGGTGTTCGGGGGCGGGCACGTGGTGCTGCCGCTGCTGGAGGCTTCCACCGTCGAGACGGGCCAGATTGCGGCCGATACCTTCCTCACCGGCTATGGCGCCGCCCAGGCAGTGCCGGGGCCGCTTTTCACCTTTGCCGCCTGGCTGGGGGCCGGCATGGCGCAGGTGGGCGGCGGTTCGGCACTGTTCGGTGCCGTCATTGCGCTATTGAGCATCTTCCTGCCGGGGATTCTGCTGCTGATCGGTGTGGCGCCTTTGTGGGGGCGTCTGCGCGCCCGCGCCGGGGCGCGCGCTGCGCTCGCCGGTGCCAATGCGGCCGTGGTGGGCGTGCTGGGCATGGCGCTCTATGACCCGCTATGGACCACCAGCGTGCTGAGCCGCACGGACCTGGTGATCGCGCTGGCCGCCTTCATCGCTCTGACGCGTTTCTCGCTGGCACCCTGGAAGCTGGTGCTGGGGATGGTGATCCTCGGCGCGGTGCGTGGCGTGATCTAAGTCCCGACGTCGTATCTGGCAAAAGAACGCCCCCGTCTGCTGTTGGCAGGCCGGGGCGTTATTTTTCTGCAGAGCAGTTCATACCGAGCAACTTCAGGCAGAGCAACTCATGCAGAGCAGCTCATGCCGAGCGGCTCGCGGTTGGCATCACACTAGCGACAGCAGCGCGGTGACCAGCAGCTCGTTGTCGTAGTAGGGCGCGCTCTGCTCGCTGATCAGGCGGGTGTCGATCACGGTGATGCCCATGCGCTCGAGCGACTCGATGCAGGGGCCGCCGGGGTAGTCACCGCGCTGGCTGTCGAGGAGCACGATGTTGAGCAGGTTCTCGGTGGGGCAGTCTTCCATGCGTCCGGTGAGGTCGGCACACAGGGTGTCGAGCAACACGCTGACCAGCTCATCCATGCGCTTGCCGGTCTGCTCCGGGTCCGGGCAGCAGTTGGGGATGTAGACCTTGGGGCAGGGGTTGGCCAGCACCGCGCGCCCGACGCCCTTGGGCAGCAGATTGGCGAGCACGCTGGAGTAGAAGCTGCCGGGAGGGAAGCAGATCAGCTCGGCCGACTCGATCAACTGGCGATTGTTGGCGTGCAGCTCCGGCACCACGGGCACATGGTGGTCGCCCTCCGTCGCGGCCAGACGCATGCGCGCGATGGGCGAATCGAGGGGGGCGACTTCCTTGCCGGTGATGCGGTGCTGGCCGATGATCTCGCGACCATCTTGCAGCGTCACCGCTAGATGGCAATCGGCATTGACCACGGCGCGCACCGTGCCGCGTACATGTACCAGCTTGGAGAACAGGAAGATGATCTGATCCAGCTGCTGGTGATGGTTCAGATAGCCACCGGCAATGATCAGATTGCCGATGCTGGCGCCGCGCAGATCGAAGCCTTCCGGCATGGCGTCGATGAGAAAGCCCAGCTGATGGCAGATCAGGGTGCGCATCGGTTCCGCGACCGCCATGGTCAACGGATGACGTCCGGCCGCCAGCTCGCGCAGCGTGGCATGTAACATCTCCGGGCGCGCTTCACGTGGCAGGCGGTGGGTAAACAGGCGATAGATGTCGGGATGGCCCAGGACGCTGTCATCGGCCAGCGCCATCAGGCGTGAACGCAGATCGCCGATGGCGGGCATCGAGAAGGCGTCGCGCAGTTTGGCCGAGCTGCCACCGGAGTCGAACGGCGTCACCAGATGGATGCTGTGGTGGGTATAGCGGGTCAGGGTGCGTGAGACCCCGGTCAGCGCGGTACCGCCACTGAAGAACAGCACGCGTGGGCCGACTTCGGGGGCTTTCAGATAGCGCCTGACGCGCATGGGATCGGGTACACGTGCGGTCCGACTGACCCTGACCTTGGCCATTGCATGGCTTCCTTTATGCTTGCATTTTTGGCATAGAGTGCCTTTTTTTACGCCCAGCGTCGCCTATTATGCACTTTCTCTCAATTCCAGCGCAGGGACTCTCGACTCTAGTCCAGTCTCTCGATCCCAGCCCAGCGTTTCTTGTTGCCAACCTGGTTTCCTTCATTGCCAACGTAGTGTCTGCCAGGCGCGCTGTTGCGCCAGGCTGGCGAGGGTCGGGTCCGGGTGGACGGCGAAGGGGTGATCGACGAACTCCAGCAAGGCCAGATCATTGCGTGAATCCGAATAGCCCCAGCTGGGCACCCCGGCGCTGTGGCCTGCATGTTGCTGTTGCCATGCCTTGAGTGCCGCGAGCTTGCCCTCGCGGAAGGTGCGAATGCCACGGGCCCGCCCGTTGTAGCAGCCTTGCTCGGTCTCAAGGGCCGTGGCCAGGGCCGCGTCCAGCGCCAGACGTTCGGCGAGGGGGGCGACCAGGTGCGCCGTCGAGGCCGAGATGATCACGACCTGATGATTCTGCGCGCGGTGCCAGTGAATTCGCTCCAGCCCCTCACGATACAGGCGCGGCATCAGCTCGGCATCGAGAAAGCGTGCCACCTCGGCATCGACCTCACTGACGGCGCGCCCTGCCAGCGGGGCCAGCAGGTGGGTCAGGTGGGTCTCCATGTCGAGCTCACCGGCCGCGTAGTCCAGCATCTGTTGTGCCCAGATCGCGCGATATTCCTCGCCATCGGCGATCCAGCCCTTTGCGATCAACCAGTCGGTCCAAAGCCCCGTGGCATCGCCCTCGAGCAAGGTGTCGTCGAGATCGAAGATGGCAAGTCCTGTGATGTCATCCATGGGGCACCTGCGACATGGCGGCGGTCTCGTTACCGCCCAGCGCCTGAACCTCATCCAGATCGGCGTGCAGCATCACGCGCAGATGGCGCGGCAATAACTGCCGAGCGCTGCGATTGAGGACATCGACATTCAGGCGCAGTCCCTGACAGTCCACCTCGTAACGCACGATATTGCCGAGCAGCTGGTGGCGACGAATCACGCCCGGGCAGCCGGGGCCGGCATTGTCCGGCAAGGGCTGGGTCGGGAAGTTGGCATATTCATCCTGCTGTCCCTGGGGGCTGGTGTCCGGTTGCAGATACAGCGCTTCCGGACGCAGTGCCACGCGCGGGCTGTCGCTTTCATAGCCGAGCAGCGGGCGCGCCAGCTCGCGACCGATCAGATTGTAATGCCCCATGAAGCCTGCCGCCGTGGCATCCACCGGCCGCGTATACAGCGACTCGGCATTGCCCTGTTGCAGGATGCGCCCCTGATGCATCAGGAAGATGCGGTCCGACAGCAGCAGTGCCTCTTCCTGGTCGTGGGTTACGAACAGGGTGGTCAGGCCGAGGCTCTTCTGGATGTCACGGATCTGATCACGCAGATGGCGGCGGATACGTGCATCGAGTGCCGACAGCGGCTCATCCAGCAGCAGGATCTGCGGCTCGACCACCAGCGCGCGTGCCAGCGCCACACGCTGACGCTGACCGCCAGACAACTGGTGCGGGAAACGCTGCGCCTGATCGGTCAGCTCCACCAGTCTGAGCACCTCGCTGACACGCCGCTCGCGCTCTTCCGGGCGCACCTTCTTCATGCGCAGCCCGAAGGCCACGTTCTCCGCCACGCGCATGTTGGGGAACAGCGCATAGTGCTGGAAGACCATGCCGATGCCGCGACGCTGCGGCGGCAGCGACGTGATGTCGTGACCATCGACGATGATCTGGCCGGCATCGACATCATTGAGGCCGGCGATGGCGCGCAGCAGGGTCGACTTGCCGCAGCCGGAGGGGCCGAGCAAGGTGATGAATTCCCCGCGCGCGATCTCGGCCTCTATCTCGGCGAACACCTGGGTCTTGCCGAAGCTCTTGGCCAGGCCATTGAGCTTAAGGTAGTGCTGGTCGGCGGCGCGTTCGCGCAGGGCGCTGGTCAGAAGGCCGCCGGCGCTCTGGCTATCGAAAGTGGTGGCGGTGTCGATGGCAAGCATCAGCGGTCCCCTCGGGGTGCGGAGTCTGACGACTGGTGGTGAGTGTGGCGCGGCTCAGGGTCGGCGCTCGGCAGTGGGCCGGGCAAGCCGTCGGTCATGGTGGTGGCCAGCGCCTCGTCGGGGTCATCCGCGGGCATCTCCTGCTCGGCGGGCTGACGATTGCCGAGCCAGGTCAGGATCAGGGTGAACACGAACAGGGTGATGACCAGGGCGCTGGTGAAGTGGCCGCTGGCGCCGCGGATATTGTTCAGATAGACCTGCAGGGTCTCGAAGCGCGTGCCGACCAGCATGTTGGCAAACACGAATTCGCCGGCCAGGAACGAGAAGGCCAGGAAGACGGCAATCTGGATGCCGACGCGGATATTGGGCAGTACGACCAGGAAGAACGCCTTGAGCGGACTTGCCCCCAGCAGTTGAGCGGCCTCCATCAGGGACGCCACGTCCAGCGCACGCAGGCTGTTGGCCAGAGCGCGGTACATGAAGGGCAGCACGATGGTGAAGTAGGTGGGGATCAGGATCCACGGCGTGCCGACGATGGCCAGCGGGCCGCCCGCGTAGAGCTGCAGCAGGCCGACCGATGACACGATGGGTGGCACGGCGAAGGGCAGCAGGATCAGCCCATTCATCACGCTGTCCAGGCGCGGATAGCGTGTGTGGGCGAGAAATACCACCGGTACGATCAGCAGCAACGACAGTGCCAGCGCGCCGACGGCGACCAGCAGCGAGCGCCCGAACGCCGCCAGAAAACGCGGCGTGGTCCAGAGTTCCAGAAACCATTTCACGGTCAGGGCGTCGGGAGTCAGGCTGGCGCCCCAGCGTGTCGCCAGGGCGTAGAACAGCGTCGCGATCAGTGGCAGTGCCAGCAGTGCGAAGACACTGGTGACGATGAAGGTATAGACATTCACGCGGCGCAGGCGCGCCATCAGGCTGGGCAGCAAGGGCTTGCCGTGGCGATAGGGCAGTTCAGCGGGAAGTGACATGGTAGCTCCTGCGCATGAGCCATTGCTGAATCAGCGTGACGATGACGAGAATGACGACCAGCACCAGGGCCAGTGCACTGGCCAGTTCTGGCTGCAGGAACAGGTCTCCGGAGACCAGATTGGCGATGCGGATGGTCATCAGGTTGTAGCTGGTATTCACCAGCGCATAGACGGTGGCGTAGGCGCCCATGGCATTGGCGAACAGCACGGTGAGCGTACCTGCCAGTGACGGCCACAGCACCGGCAGACCGATGTGCTGCCAGTAGGCGAGGCGATTGGCGCCCAGCAGGCTGGCGGCTTCTCGCCATTCCGTCTTCAGGGTGCTGAAGGCGGGGTACAGCAACAGGATGCCCAGCGGAATCTGGAACCAGGTGTAGATGACGATCAGGCCGGTGCGCGAGTAGAGATTGAAGTCCTCGAGCAGGCCGAAGCGCTCCAGCATCAGGGTCAGCATGCCGTTGGCGCCCATCAGGATGATGAAGGCGAAGGCCAGCGGGACACCGGCGAAGTTGCTGGTCATGTTGGTGAAGGCGATCATCATGCGCGTCAGGCGCGGGCCGCAGCGGTGCATGCTGTGACAGGTCACGGCGGCGATCGCCAGTCCCAGCACGCTGGACATGAAGGAGATCTCGAGGCTGCGCCAGATGGCCTGGCGGAAGAAGGCCGAGGAGGCGATCTCGTGAAAGTTGGCCAGCCCCCAGCCAGTAGTGGTCTTGAAGGCGCTGATCATCACCCACACCAGCGGCGCGATCTGGAAGGCGCCGAAGATCAGCGCAAACGGCAGCAGCCACATGAAGGGGCTGGTCAGGCGACGCTTCAATGCGGCAGACATCACTTGAGGCCTCGCGTGGCAGCATGGCTCGCCAGCAGCGACGGATTGCTCGCCTTGCTGTGCTCAAGCCCCAGCAGTGTGGCCAGGGTGCCGCAGAGTTCGCGTTGCTTGAGGTCCGTCGCGGCGCCGTTGGCGAAGGCGTTGCCGAAGGTCCACAGCGGCACGCGACGCTCCTCTTCCAGCAGGCCGGAGTGTGAGCGGTCGGCATTCATGCCGTGATCGGCGGTGACCATCACCTGATAGCCGGCTTCCAGCCATGCCGGCAGGTAGTCGGCCAGGGCGACGTCGGCATGCCGTGCGGCATTGCGATACTGCGGTGTATCGCCGCCATGACGATGGCCGGCATCGTCGATGTTCATGCTATGCACCAGCAGGAAATCCGGGTCGTGACGCAGGCGCAGCATTTCGGCGTCACTGAACAGATGGTCATCCGGATAAAGATCCTGCCAGTAGAAGATGCCCGCCTGGATGGCGGATTCCGGATTGTCGAGCCAGCGATGGCGGGCCGGCACGAAGGGGGCCGCGACATAGAGTTCGCTGACCCAATGATAGGCGGCGGCAGCCGTGCGCTTGCCCTGCTGGCTGGCAAGGTCGAACAGGCTGATGCCGCGTGAGCGGCGCACGATGCCGTTGTTGACGATACCTGAGTCGACAGGCAGGTCGCCGGTCAGCAGGCATTCATAGAGCGGGCGCGACATGGCCGGCAGCTCGCAGTCCAGTGATTGATACTGGCCACGGCCGGCCTCGACCAGGGCACTCAGATAGCCCATGGCATGATGACCCACGGCGTGGTTGAGGCCGTCGAGCACGACAAGAATGACACGCTGAGACATGGTGACTCCGTGAAGCTCAAGACGGCACCGCAAAGGCGATGCCGTCTGTCAGGATGGTGCGCGCTCTGCTCGCGTGAAGCAGAGGTCGGGGATCACTGCTGGTGGATCAGTACCTGGGACTGCCACTGACGTGGCAACTGCTTGGCACTGGCTTCCCAGCCTGCGAAGTCCTGGACCGGACGTGCATTGGCGTACTGCTCGTTGGGCAGCAGCTTGGCGGCGATATCCTCAGGCAGGGTGAGGTGCTCGGCGCGGATAGGACGGGCATAGCCCTTGGCCAGGTTCAGCTGACCGGCGTCGGAGAGGATGTACTCACGGGCCAGCTTGGCGGCATTCGGGTGCGCGGCATGCTTGTTGATGATGGTGGCGTAGCCGGAGGTGACAGAGGCATCAGACGGGATGACGACCTCGAAGGTGTCGCGGTTGATCTGATCGCGATAGTTCAGGGCATTGAAGTCCCACAGCAGGGCGACTTCGACTTCGCCTTTCTCCAGGTTGGCGATGCTCGGCTCTGCCAGTGACAGACGGCCCTGGCGCGCCAGTTCCGCGAAGACTTCCAGGCCCGGTGTCAGGTCGGATTCCTTGCCGCCATTGGCGAAGGCGGCGGCGAGAATGGCGTTGTTGGCCTGGGAGGCCTTGCCCACGGCGCCGACGGACACCTTGTAATCACCCTCGGCGAGATCGGCGAAGGAGGTCGGGCGCTCATCTTCGCTGACCAGTGTCTTGTTGATCATGAAGGAAATGGTGCCGGTGTAGCCCAGTACCCAGTGGCCATCCTTGTCTTTGGCCCACTCCGGGATCTGCTCCCAGGTCGTGGTCTTGTAGGCCTGGGTCACGCCTTGCTGCACCGCGATCGGACCGAAGGCGAAGCCCACGTCACCGATATCGGCGGTGGCGTTCTCACCCTCGGCCTTGAACTTGGCGACTTCCTCGGCGGAGCTCATGTCGGTATCGCTATGCGCGATGGAATACTTCGACTCGAGGTCTGCCCAGGTGTCCTTCCAGTTGGCCCAGCTGTCCGGCATGCCGACGCTATCGACACGGCCCTCGGACTGAGCGGCCTCGAGAAGGTCAGCCGGCATGTCGGCGGCACTGACGGAGGCACTGCCCAACAGGGCGGCCATGCAGGTGGAAACCAGCAGGCCGGTGGAGCGGGATGAGGTAGTGGCAATCGACTTCAAGGAGATTTCCCCAGTAGGTGATGAACAATCGCTGCGCTGAAGGTAAGGCGTGACGGGCATCAGGCACCCTGTCGACACGCTGAGAGCACGTCCGGGTGCTCAGGTCATTGCTCAGGCCAGTTCTCGGATCATTGATCAGACCAGTGCTCAGGCAAGTGCCGAGGCAGTCGAGATTGTGTGGTCTAGTTCAGTTCGAAAGGCACGATCGACTCTAGCGCTCGCCTGTGACAGTTGCGTGTCGTCAACATGTCGTTGTCATGGCATGGGGTGGCGGCTCTGCCTCTGCCTCCTTCATACCTTCTCCGTGCCTTCTCCGCGCCTTGCCGCGGGCTCCAGTCCTCGCTATCTTCCACAGCCATAGGCGTGCAAGGCATGAGCCAGCACGTGATGGCTGAGCTGGCGTGGCAGCCAGAGCTGCGCTGTCACCGAGTTGTCACGCCAATGCCACTATTCTCCTCATGCGTGTCTCGACAAGCGTGTCTTGAAAAGACGCACTGAGCTTTGCGGGTCATCTGAACTAGACCACAGAAATCGCTTCTCTCTGACCCTTTCCATCCTGGACGCCCTGGATGTCATGCAAGTGACTCGCCAGAAATTGCTGTCTTTCGTTATCTTTCAGGAACTTCGCATGCCTTCATCTTCGCTTGAGCCCCAGAGTGACGCCGCTTCATCGGCAACTCCTGACGCGGATGTCCCCGTGGCAGGGCTCAAGGGCAAGCTGCTGAACCATCTTGAGGCAGCGCCGCTACGCGCTTCACAGCGCCTGCCTTCCGAGCGCGAGATGATCGAACGCTTTGCCACGACGCGGGTCACCCTGCGCGACACCCTGCTGCAGCTGGAGGCGGAGGGTCGTATCTATCGCGAGAATCGGCGGGGCTGGTTCGTCTCGCCGCCACGACTGCGCTATGACTTGCTGGCGTGCCTGCCATTTCGCGACATGGTCGAGTCACAGCAGCGGGTGGCCAGCACCGAGGTACTGGCGGCAGGAGAAGTCGCTGCCAACGCGGTGATCGCGCGGCGGCTGGGGATTGCGGAGGGCTCAGTGGTCTATCGCATCACTCGCGTGCGGCGTATCGATGGGCGGCGCGTGCTGCATGTCTGCCATCACCTGCGACGTGACTGCTTCCCGGGCATCCTCGATTTCGACCTCGCGGCCCACTCCCTGACCGACCTCTACCGGCACGAATACGCCATTCGTGTCAGCCGCGTCAGCTTCGAGCTGGCCTCCACGGTGTTTGACGCTGAGGCCGCCGCCGCGCTGAACGCCGCGCAGGGCAGCCCCGCGCAGCGCATCACCCGCATCAACTTCGATCAGAATGGCCGCGCGGTGGACTGTGATGATGAACATTGGCGCCACGATGCCATCGAATTGACGTTGAGTGCCGCACCACAGGGCTAGTCGTCAAGTTCGCGGTAAAGCCTGAATGTCTGACAGGCCGCTGGTGGCCCAGACGAAAACACCCGCCATGGCGAGAATCAGTCGCTGTGGCGGGTGTTTTGTCATCGCTGAGGGGGCATGCCTGTCAGGCCGAGTTCATCAGTGGTCACGAGACCTCAGTTCATGCGGCCGGTATGACGCTCGACGCTCTCTTGCGGGGAGTCTCCGGGATGTCGGTGAGCGAGATGCCACGGGTTTCCGGCAGTCGCAGGCCACCGAGCAGGGCCACGGCGGCGATCGCGATCAGGTACCAGGCCGGTGCCAGGTTGTTGCCGCTCAGGTCGATCAACCAGGTGGCGACCAGCGGGGCGGTGCCGCCGAAGATGGTGTAGGCGACATTGTAGCTGAGTGCCGAGGCGGTATAGCGCACGCGGGTCGGGAACTGCTCCGAGAGTAGTGCGGCCGTGACGACACCGCAGAGCACGGCACCGACTGCCATCAATGAAGCGCCCAGCATGGACGCCCACAAGGTGCCACTGGCGGCGAGCGAATAGGCGGGAAATACCGCAACGGCCAGACTGCCACACGCCGTGATGATGGTATTGCGTCGCCCGACAAGGTCCGAATACCGCCCGGCCAATGGGCACAGCAATGCGGCGACGATGAGGCCGCCCAGGCTTGCCAGCAATGCCGTCTGGCGCGTGGCGCCACCCGCCACCTGCATATAGGTCGCGAAATAGGTGCTGAACATGTAGAACGACAGCGCCGTGGCAGAGATGAAGGCCATCAGGCTTACGATGGTGCTGCCGTGGGTGGTCAGTGTTTCCTTGAGCGGGGCGCTGGTGGCGTTGTGTTCCTGCTGAATCAGGCGGAACGCCGGTGAGTCATCCAGCTTGAGGCGCATGTACAGCCCGATCAGCCCCAAGGGGGCGGCGATCAGAAAGGGGACACGCCAGCCCCATGCCTGCATGGTGGCTTCCGATACCAGGCTGTTGAGGCCCAGACCGAGTGCTGCCGCTGTGGCGAAGGCGCTGAAGGTCGAGACGGGAATGAAGCTTCCGTACCAGCCACGCTTGTCGTCAGGGGCGTGCTCCATCACGAAGGCGCAGGCACCGGCGTATTCGCCGCCTGCAGAGAAGCCCTGAGCGCAGCGAGCCAGCGTCAACAGCAGCGGCGCCAGCATGCCGATGCTCTGATAGGTCGGCAACAGACCGATCAAGGCGGTGGCGCTGGCCATCATGATGATGGTGATGGCCAGGACATTCTTGCGCCCGATGCGGTCCCCCAGGGTGCCGAAGAAGATGCCGCCGAGGGGACGCAAGGCAAAGGATACCGCAAAGACGGCAAAGGTCTGGATCAGTGCCAGAGTCGGATCGCCCTGCGGGAAGAAGTGCTGCGAGATGATCACGGCCATGAAGCCGTAGATGGCGAAGTCGAACCATTCAATGAAATTGCCGATGGCAGAGGCTGCCAGCACGCGTCTCAGCGTGGCTGGCGAGATGCTGTCGGTCCCGCCTGTCTTGTTGTTGTTCATGTCTTGCTCCGCATGAGAGGAATCGGGAAGAGGTGTGGCTTGAACAGCGCACAGCTCCCTGCGTCATCCTGCGGCACGCGGTAAAGGGCGATCACACTCAATGCGACATCAGTAATGTCCGATGCGACATGACCGACGCCGTCAATATGCTGTGGCGCCTTGGCATTCAGCATGTCTGGTGCAGGAGTCCCGCCTCAGGCTGTTGCTGACATGACAGAAAACAAGCTGATCAAAAGGTAAGGGCGCCAGACAGATTTCAGCGCATCAGCAGGCTTTCATCGACTTCGCGGAAGTGATGGGCGCTTTTCATCAGGGCGAGGGCGGTGAGGGCTTCGACGCCATAGACGCGGGTGGTGATGGCGTGGCGGGTGGCGACATGATCCAGCAGCAGGGCGAAGTCGCCATCGCCGGAGGCGAGAATGATCTCATCGACCTCGGGGGCGGCTTCCATCACGTCGATGGTGATGCCGACATCCCAGTCGCCCTTGGCCGAGCCGTCGCCGCGCTGGATGAAAGGCTTGAGTTTGACCTCAAAGCCTATCTCGCGCAGGCGCTGCTGGAATTGCTGCTGCTTGGGGTCGCCACGGTCGATCGCGTAGGCGTAGGCATGCTGAATCGAGCCGAGGCGCTCGAGCTCTGCCCACAGGCGACGATAATCGAACTGCCGACCGAAGGTGTCGCGGGTGGTGTAGTAGATGTTCTGCACATCAATGAAGACGGCCAGGCGTGTGCGGGCCCCATCCGCGTCGCGAGAGACAAGCGCGCAGTGCTGGCGGGAGTCGAGAGAGCTGTCGCGCGAAGAGGATCCTGGCATGGGCGTCGCCGTGGCGGGAGGAGCAAGGGTAGGCAAGAGGTGATTTTCCTCTCCCCAGAAAGAAGCCGGCCGCTACCTGATGATGCAGGGCAGCGGCTGGAGGTCTAGCGATGAACAACGCTCTCACCGGTCAGTGACTCGATGGCAGGCGCCAGTTGAGTGAGGCGAGCAGCGCGTTCGAGCACCAAGGCTTGATGGGCAAGCCTCAGCTCTTGGCAGCAGGGTTTGACGGCTTGGTCGGCTTGACGCCAATGACCTGGCCGCTGACACCGGATTCAATCACATCCACCTTGCCACCACGGTCCAGGAAGGCCTGCATCTGAGCTTCAAGCGAGGCTGAGGTTTCGACAGCAGCCGGGGCTTTTTTCTTTGCAGCAGTACGAGTATTCGCCATGCGGGACTCCGTTCCAAGACGTGAGGGGTGAAGGTGAATGATAACACAGTGGCAACTTTGCTGCTTGATGGCATCAATTTGGAATCAGAAGCCTGATGTTTTGCGTCGCTTTTCCTTGTGTCTGCAAGCCTCGCGTAGCGTGGTGGCTCGCTGTTGCGATCTGACCAACACAGTGATGCAGGGCGGCCAAGCCATTGAAAAGTCGGGCTGTCGGCAAGAGGTCAGTGGGCATGATCGCGATTGCCGCATGGCATGCGAATCCTTTTACGGGCGCTGAATCATCTTTGATGGTCAGGCTGCCCGTCGCTCAGCCAAGCAAGGAGAGACTCCATGACAAGCCCTTCCAATGGTGATTTTAACGGCCAGACACGCGCTTATGCGGTGGCATCCGAAACGGCAGACCTAGCGCCCTGGAACTTCGAGCGTCGCCAGCCGCGCCCGGATGACGTAGCCATCGAGATTCTCTACTGCGGTGTCTGTCACTCGGATCTGCACGTCGGGCGCAATGACTGGGGCTTTTCTCAGTACCCGCTGGTGCCGGGGCACGAGATCGTGGGTCGGGTGACCCAGGTGGGCAATGACGTCAGTCAGTACAAGGTGGGCGACATGGTCGGCGTCGGCTGCATGGTGGATTCCTGCCGTGAATGCAGCGCCTGTCAGAAGGGGCTCGAGCAATACTGCCTCGACGGCATGACCATGACTTACGGCAGCCCGGACCGTCACGACGGCAGCCTCACCCAGGGCGGCTATTCCGACAAGATCGTCGTCAGTGAACGCTTCGTGGTCTCCATCCCGGACAAGCTCGACCCAGCTGTGGCAGCGCCGCTGCTGTGCGCGGGTGTCACGACCTATTCGCCGCTGCGTCACTATGGCGTCAAGTCCGGTGACAAGGTTGGGGTGATCGGCATGGGCGGCCTAGGCCACATGGGCATCAAGTTCGCCAAGGCGATGGGCTGTGAAGTGACGCTCTTCACCCGCAGCGAGAGCAAGGTCGAGGAAGCGCGCGAGAATGGTGTCGATCATGTGATCGTCTCGACGGATGACGAGCAGATGGCAGCCGCCACTGAAACCTTCGACTTCCTGCTCGACACGGTGCCGGTGCCGCATGATCTCAACCCCTACCTAAATACCCTGAAGTACGACGGCACGCATATCCTCGTCGGCCTGGTGCAGGAAGTGGACCCCGCGCTACAGGGCGGCAACCTGGTCATGAAGCGCCGTGTACTGGCGGGCTCGTTGATCGGTGGCATGCCGGAGACCCAGGAAGTGCTCGACTACTGCGCCGAGCACGACATTGGCTGCGATATCGAGATGATCGACATCGACACCATCAATGATGCCTGGAAGCGCATGCAGGAGGGCAAGGTCAAGTATCGTTTCGTGATTGACATGCAGAGCCTCAAGAACGCCCAATAAGCGCTGGCGCTGCTGCCGATCAGGCAGTCTGTCAGTGAATGCTGAAACCCCCGCCAATGACGCATTGGCGGGGGTTTTGTCGTAAGGTATGTCACAAAATTGCTACAGGGTGATTCCCGATGTATCGCAAAACGCGTATAAGAACGCGATGAAAACGCCAAAGAGAATCCAGCCGCTCATAGATGACGGTCTGGTCGATGAAGTGCTCCGCCCCTTGATGAGTGGCAAGGAAGCCTCGGTTTACGTCGTGCGCTGCGGAGAAGAGATTCGCTGTGCCAAGGTCTACAAGGATGCTGCCCAGCGCAGCTTCAAGCAGGCTGTGCTGTATCAGGAAGGCCGCAAGGTGCGTAACAGTCGCCGTCAGCGGGCGATGGAGAAGGGCTCCGGCTTCGGACGCAACCAGCAGGAAGCCGCCTGGCAGAATGCCGAGGTCGATGCGCTGTATCGTCTGGCCGATGCCGGTGTGCGCGTGCCGCAGCCGTTCGGCTGCTTCGATGGCGTGCTACTGATGGAGCTGGTCACCGACGACGACGGCAATGTGGCACCGCGCCTGAATGATGTCTCGATGTCCGCCGAGCAGGCGCGGGAAGACCATGCGCTGATGATGCAGTACATCGTGCGCATGCTGCATGCCGGCTTGGTGCATGGTGACCTGTCCGAGTTCAACGTGCTGGTCGATGACTATGGCCCGGTGATCATTGATCTGCCGCAGGCGGTCGATGCCGCGGCCAATAACAATGCCAAGAGCATGTTGGCGCGTGATGTCGCCAATATCACCGCCTACTACGCGATGTTCGCGCCTGAACTGGCACAGACACGCTACGCCGACGAGATCTGGGCATTGTTTGAGGCTGGCGACATGGACCCGGATGTCGAGCTGACAGGCCTTTATGAGGACGACGCCGAAGCGCCGGACGTGGATGCGTTGCTCGAGAACATCATGGCGGCCATGGAAGAAGAGCAGGAGCGCAAGGCGCGCCAGAAGAGTGCCGAAGAGGGCGATGATGACTAGCAAGAACCTTTAGCCGCTAGCCGCTTGCCAGGACTCGGGCTCCCGCCAGAAGCGCTGAGGAGGGGCTCGCCAGTGGCAAGCGAGTGATGCCCTGTCACGCACGCTGCTGTTTCGATGGCCTGATCTTCCCACGAGTGCCTGGGGAGATCAGGCCATTTCTGTTGGGGCCTTGTCTCAGCCGAAGGTAAAGCAGAGGGGTGAAAGGGGAAGGGACAGAGATAGAGATAGAGAGGCAAGGCAGACCGCGACAGGATGCTCAGCGGAGATGTCACGCGACTGCAATAAAATGATACACATATATTTTTATGCATATTTTTCGACGTGAGTGTCATCGAGATACTTGTTCAGCATGTAGAGGGCGATCCTCATCTCTGGCATGTGGCATGTGGCGATCTTCGCGGGCTGGCGTGGTGTGCCTGGCAGTTGCCGGTCACTGCGCTGGCCCGTTCGCGTCTGTTGCAGGGTTTGGTGCCGGGTTTGTTGCAAAAAGTGATCTAAAGGTGGGCCGCCGAGGCCTGAAAGGCTACTGACATCAGTTTGTTATACAAGCGCGGTACTTCTGATATGCGACCCTATGGTAAGGTAAAATTGCAGCTCTGGAGATGAGTCATGTCCAAACAGCGAGTGCTTTTTCTGTGCAATGCCAATTCTGCCCGCTCCCTGATGGGGGAGGCATTGCTGCGCAACATGGCGGGGGACGAGTTTGACGCCTTCAGTGCCGGTGTCGCGCCTGATGCCCCGCAACAGCACGCGTTGGACGCTCTGGCGCGCGCCGGGGTGGATAATTCAGGTCTGGCGAGCGAGTCGATCGAACGCTACCGCTCTCAGTCCTTCGATGCCGTCATCGTGCTGTGTCAGAAGGCGCAGCAGCAGTGTCGCCAGTGGGATGGCCAGACCGATGAGCTGATGTTCTGGGATATCGAAGATCCGCGCAATGAGGATACTGCCGTGTCCTATGGGCGCGCCTTGAACGAAATTCGCACACGCTTGCAGCTGTGGTTGGCGGCACGCTCACATCATTGAATCAGGTGGAATTCTGCATTGTCTCTTCTGACCCCGACACGTCTTTTCAAATGCCTCAGCGACGATACGCGCCTTGTGCTGATGTTGCTTATCCATGCAGAAGGCGAGCTTTGCGTATGCGAGATGACCTACGTGTTGCAGGAGTCGCAGCCCAAGGTGTCACGCCACCTGGCCCAGTTGCGCAATTGCGGTCTGCTGTTGGACCGCCGCCAGGGACAATGGGTCTACTACCGTCTGATGCCTGACCTGCCGTCCTGGGTATTGCCGGCGCTGGTCGCGGCGGCAGAAGGGAGTCAGCACCGCATGGCGCCGTTGCTGGCGCGCCTGGCCACCATGGAAGGGCGCCCCAACCGCGAATGCTGAGCCGCTGTTGGTACCGCCATTGCCGCCATACAACAACGCCGCCCCGGATTCCGGGGCGGCGTTGTTGTTGAGAGCACATCAGGGTCTGATCAGACCGGATCGACGGCGTGCTGCTCGGTCTCGGGGTCATGGCGACGGTGGCGCAGCTCGATGCCCTTGAGCAGGTTGCGCAGGATCTGGTCCTTGCACTCGCGGTAGTGGCGATGATCGGGCTTGCGGAAGAAGGCAGACAGCTCGGATTTGGTGATCAGCTCGAAACCGGCCAATGCCAGCAGCTCGAGCATGTCGTCATCCTTGAGCTCGAAGGCGATCTTGAGCTTGCGCAGAATCACGTTGTTGTCGAGACGCTTTTCAGGCGCCGGCTGGGCGCCTTCGCGCTTGCCGCGACGCACGTTGATCAGGCCATTGAGAAACCTGGCCAGGTCGATGTCCTTGATGCGCTGCTGAGCCTCATCATCATCGCGCTTGAGCCAATCGCTGATCTGGGCGCGTGAGACCTCGTGGTCCGCGGCAGCGAAGGTGTTGATCATGTCGGTGTCGGAGAGGTTCAGCGCGTAGCGCAGGCGACGGATGATGTCGTTATTGGTCACGGGCGTGGTTCCGGTCGTGAAGAGTGTCAGAGGGCGGCAGGCGGCACAGCCGGCATAGTCGGCACAGCAGAACTGATGCACAGGTGCCGGCCAGCAAGGCCGCGGATGGCGCGCAGCATACCAGATCAGGCGGGCGGTTCGCTCCACTGCAGGCGATGGGGATCGAATCCGGCGCACAGGGTCGGCTTGATGATGTCGAAGTAGGGCGAGATATCGAAGTCGCAGGGCGCAAACAGGCTGTGATGGCGGATATGCAGCAATTCCTCATAGCAGTGCAGGCATGCCGGGTCGCTGGAGGGCAGGACGTCACTGTCTGGCAGGATGGGGTAACGCACGGCCTGGAAGGCTTCGGCGATCAGCGATGAGCAGATCGCGCGGGTCGGGTCGCCGCTGCCCAGTGCCAGCATGCGGCGTCGATAGCGGCTTGGCACCGGTGGTGTGCGAATCAGATAGCGAGCCAGATCGACGATGTTGCGCAGGTCATATTGATGGCCCAGCCGCGCCTCGGCATGGGCGATCAACGCGCTGATCTCCTCCTCCGTGAGTCCGACCGGGCGGCAGATGCGCGTGTGCTGATGCCAGTAATAGTTGAGGGGGACGCGGCGTACCCCGGCGGTGACGTCCGCTTCCAGCAGGCAGTCGCCCTTGACCGGACGTCCTCTGCTGTCTAACGGCGTGCGCACGCAGAGAGCGGCGTGAGACCAGGTCGATTGAGTGAGGTAGCGAATGGCGGTGCTGATACGCGAGGAGCCCTCGACCAGCAGAACATCGCCGCGCCGCAGGGTGGCAGCCAGCTTTTCCGGAGATGAGGTGGCGCGATGCGCCGGCAGCTTGCCCGGCGCCGTGAGATGTCGCGCCAGCCGCGTGCCCAGCCAGTCGAGTCCTCGCATGCCTGCCTCCCGTATGGCTCAAGCCTCATCAGCCAGTCTGGGACCTTTTGGAGAATTCAGCCAAATGCCATCTCAGGCATGTCGTTTTCAGCGACCCGGTTTCGGCACGTCCTGCTGGCTGACATTCTCGTCATTGGCGGTCTCGCTGGCCTCGGCCTGGTCGTCGGCGTCCGGTTCTGGTGCATCGAGCGTCTCGCCGGTGTCCTGGGCGGGCGTCAGCGCCAGTTCGGTGAGCAGCGGGAAGTGATCGGAGCCGAAGGCTTCCATGCGCGCCACGCGCACCACACTGAAATGCTCGCTATGGAAGAGGTGATCCAGCGGCCAGCGCAGCAGGGGAATGTTGGCGTGGAAGGTATTGAACATGCCGCGGCCCACGCGGGGGTCCAGCAGGCCGGACAGCTTGCGGAACAGGCGCGTGGTGCGAGACCAGGCCACGTCGTTGAGGTCGCCGGTGACGATCACCGGTTGCTGGCTGTCGGCGACGCTGCGCGCCACGATGATCAGCTCGGCATCCCGCTCGGATGATTCGTCATTCTCGGTCGGGCTGGGCGGCGCCGGGTGCAGGAAGTGCACTCGCACGCGGTCACCGCTGGCCAGTTCCAGTTGCGCATGCATCGACGGCACATCCTCTTCGACCAGGTAGTCGATGCTGGCGTCATGCAGTGGCAGGCGTGAATAGACATGCATGCCGTAGAGGTTGTCCAGGGGGCATTTGAGGGTATGCGTATAGCCGTATTGCTCGCTATCCGCCTCGAGCACGTCGAGCCGCTGCTGCCACCAGTCATCGGATTCCAGCGTCACCAGCACGTCGGGCTGTTCACGTTCGACGATGGCCAGCAACTTGTCACTGTCGTGATTGCTGGTCAGGACATTGGCGGTGAGCAGGCGGACCTGGCGCTGCCGGTCGTGCTGTCTGGTGCGCGCGGACTCGCAGGGAAAGAGGCGGGTATAGGGCACGATCCAGTGTGCCTGATAGACAAGCCCGGCCACGGCGATCACGGCCAGTGACACCCTGAGCCCGAAGGCAAGCTCGGCCACCGCGAGGTCGGCGATCAACAACATCGCCCACAAGGCGGCCAGCTGCAGACGGGGGAAATCCATGATGCGCACCGACCAATGGCGAATACGCGTCAGTGGCAGCAGGGTGAAGGCTGCCATCAGCAGCGTCAGTACGCCGAGTAGCGTGGGGATCATGGTGGCTCCGGTGGCAGAGAAAGGGCGGGAAGTCGAGCGCTCAAGCGTCAGACATGGTGGCGACATGCCTGACACTCAAGTCAGGACGCTGTTCTCACGAGGCAACCCGTCGCTGACGCCACAGGCGTGAGATCCATTGCCAGCGATTGATCAACAGGGCGGTGAAGATGAGGCCGCAGCCGGTCATCTGGATCAGGGTCATGCGCTCACCGAACCAGGCGGCCGACATCAGGGCAGCCCAGACCGCTTCCAGCATCAGGATGACCGAGGCGTGGCTGGGGGTGGTCAGGCCCTGTGCGTAGATCTGCAGGAAGAAGCGCAGCGTGCTGGCGATCAGGGTGCTGGCCAGGAACCAGCTCAGGATGTCGAGACTGATGCCGGCGGGCCAGCTCTCGCTGAGCGCCGAGAGTATCAGGCAGGTGACGCCGGTGGTCATCAGCTGGATGGCCGTCAGCGGCAGGGCCGGGATATTGCGCACCAGGCGTGAATTGAAGTTGAACACCAGAGCGAACAGGCAGGCGGCGCCGAAGATGAGCCACTGGGCGGGCTCGATGGTGAAGCCATCGGTCGCGCCGGGCTGGCCCATGCCGAGCAGGGCGAAACCGAGCAGAGCGGTGGGCAATGCGATCCAGGTGCTCAGCGGCGGTCTGTCCTTGAACAGCAGTCGTGCGAGCACCGGCACCAGCAGGATGCCGAAGCTGTTGATGAAGGCGATCACGCCCAGTTGATCAGACAGTGCGACCCCTAGCGACCAGCAGGCCATGGCACCCCCGAACAGGACACCGACGCCGCTTGCGCGCAGCTTGCGCGCGGTTGACAGCTGTCCCAGTGAGCGCGCATCGAAGATGGCCAGAATGAGCCCCGCAAGCAGGAAGCGACTGCCGATGAACAGCAGAGGGGGCATGCCGGCCATCGCCTCCTTGGAGAAGATCCAGCCTGCGGCGGCGATGATGGTGACCAGCAGGAGCAGCAGATCGGCCTTGAAAGGCGAGCGGGAGGGGGTCGTCTCGGAGGAGAGGCTCATGGGGAAGGCGGGAATCCTTTATTCGTTGCTTCGCAAGTGATAACTATCCTATCAAGCTGGCGCAGTGGTTGCTGGCCTTTATCGGAACGCGAAAATCCGCCAATGCGTCTTGAAAGACGCGCGACTTTCGATGTTACGCTGCGCATCATGCAGACACGTTTCTTTTTTCATTAGATGGCCGGAGGTTGAATGGCATCGACACCGCAAGATGAGGTTCGCGAACCCTCGCATGAGCCTTCCGGGCAGCACGCTCACGACCATTCTCATGGCTCCGACCCTTCAGGCGGGCACTCGCATGGAGATTCACACGGTCATTCGCACAGCCACTCACATGATCATCACGGACACCACCATGATCATGCGCCTGAGGTGACCGCCGACAGCGAGCGACGCGTCAAGCTGGCCATGTATCTGACGGGCGGCTTCATGCTGGCGGAGGTGGTTGGCGGGCTGGTCGCGGGCTCACTGGCCCTCTTGGCGGATGCCGGGCACATGCTCAGTGATACCGTGTCGCTGGCATTGGCCTGGGGCGCGTTTCGCCTCGGGCATCGGGCGGCGACCCGCAAGCTAACCTTCGGCTATGCACGCTTTCAGGTGCTGGCCGCGTTCGTCAATGGCCTGACTCTGCTGGTGATCGGGGCGGCGATCGTGGTGGCCGCCATCAAGCGGCTCTGGCTGCCTTACGAAGTACTCGCGGGGCCGATGCTGGCCATCGCCGTGCTCGGACTTGTCGTCAATATCGCGGCATTTCGTATCCTGCATCAGGGCGATCAGGACAACCTCAATCTACGCGGCGCGGTACTGCACGTGATGGGGGACCTGCTCGGCTCGGTGGCGGCCATCGTCGCCTCGCTGATCATAATGACCACCGGCTGGAATCAGGCTGACCCGCTGTTGTCAGTGCTCGCGGCGGTGCTGATATTGCGCGGTGCCTGGTCGTTGGTGAAGCGTTCGGCGCACACCTTGCTGGAAGGCACGCCGGAGCAGCTCGATCACGCCGATATCCAGGCAGGCGTTCTGGCGCTTGAGGGCGTGGAGAGCGTACATGACCTGCATCTCTGGGGGCTGACGCCTCAGTCGCCGATTGCCAGCCTGCATGTCGTCGTGGCCGCCACCAGCGTACCCGGCGATGTGCTGGAGCGCGTCCAGGCCTATCTGCGCGACGGCCATAACATCTCGCATGTCACGGTTCAGCTGGAAGGCGAGGCATGCCTGCAGGGCTGCGTGACGCGCTGATGTGATGAGTGCGATCAGCGCTATGGATGAGGGAGGGGATATAGCAAGGCAAAGCATGCGAATCCCTGACGAAAAACGCCCCGCTGAAAAGCGGGGCGTTGTTCGTTGCCGCGAATGGTCTGGAGTGGATCATCCGCTGCAGTCTCTTTAGCTGTGCAGTGTCACTGGCGACGCGTTACGCCTTGACGCGCAACGACTCAGCGTTCAGCGACTCAGTGTTCAGCGACATAGACGGTGCGGATGTTCATGAAGGCACCGAAGCCATATTCGCTCTGCTCACGACCATAGCCACTGCCTTTGACGCCACCGAAGGGCAGCTGGGCGAAGGGCGTGGTCGGACGGTTGACGAAGCTCATGCCGGCCTGCAGCTGACGAGAGACGCGTTCACCCCGTTCGTCGTCCTTGGCCACCACGGTGCTGCCCAGGCCATAGGGGCAGTCGTTGGCAAGCTCGATGGCATGCGCTTCGTTGTCCGCAACCACCACTGAAGCGACCGGACCGAACAGTTCTTCATTGAAGGCCGGATTGCCTTGGGTGACATTGGTCAGCACGGTCGGCGGATACCAAGCACCGTCGCGATCCGGAATCTCACCACCGCACTCAAGCTTGGCGCCTGCCTTGATGGCGCGCTGGACCTGGTCATGCAGGTCATCGCGCAGGTCCTTGCGAGACATCGGGCCGATATCGACCCCTTCGCTCATCGGGTCGTCCATGCGCATGTCCTTGACCTTCTCGATCAAGCGCTTGGAGAAGTCCTCGGCGAGGGACTTGTCGACGATCAGGCGCTTGGACGCGGCGCAGCTCTGGCCGGTGTTGTCGAAACGCCCGGCGATAGCGAGATCCACCGCACGCTCGATGTCGGCATCATCCAGCACGATCAGCGGATCGATACCACCCAGCTCCAGCACGCTTGGCTTGAGCGCCGCGCCTGCCTGCTCGGCGACCTTGCGTCCTGCCTCTTCACTGCCGGTCAGGGTGACGCCCTGGACGACAGGATCATTGATGATGTCTTCGATCATCTCCGAGCCCACCGGCAACCAGGTGAAGATACCCTCTTCAAAGTCGGCCTTGTGGAACAGCTGAGTGATCAGATCGGCACAGCCCGGGACATTGGAGGCGTGCTTCATCAGGCAGACATTGCCGCCCGCCAGGGCCGGAGCCGCGAAGCGGATGACCTGATAGAGCGGATAGTTCCACGGCATCACGCCGAGGACGGCGCCGATGGGGTCCTTGACGATCTTGGCACGCACGGCACCGTCGACATCACGCTGCTCGGTTTCCATCAGCTTGGGCAGGTTATCGGCATAGAAGCGCGCAATGCTGGAGGAAATCTGCGTCTCGCTGATGCCCTGATCATAGGGCTTACCCATCTCATGAGCGATCTGCGTGGCAATTTCCTTCTGATGCTCATCGATCAGGTCCGCCAGAACGGTGAGGCGCTGCGCACGATCCTGCACGGTGGTCTGGCTGAAGCTCGAGTACGCCTTGCGCGTCTGCTCCAGTTTCTGCTGAACCTCTTCCTTGCTTAGCGTGGCGTATTCCTTGAGAACCTTGTCATTGGCCGGATTGGACGCGGACAGTGTCTTGTTGCTCATCTTGCCTCCCTGGTGGGTGCTGGTTCAGCAAGTGACTGACTGGGGATCGCGAGGGGTCGAGATCGGCCCTTGAGCCAGTCACTTCATTGGCTACGCATAAGGACTTGGAGATATTGCCTGAGGTCTTCAAGGGGCAGGGCCTATTGCGTCGGGTCACCTCAGTGTTGCCATATGAGCACGCTGCTGGCCCTTGAAAAGCCAGAGGTGTCATCAGCGCTCGATCGCGAAGCGGTCAAATGTGAACCTGCCGAACAGGCTGCCAGCATGCGACAATGGGCGTCTGACGTCCGTGCGGGGCCAAGCTTGCCGCGCGCCGGGCCATCAACATGAGTGCAAGCGTCACAAGGAAGAGGAAGTCAGCGTGTTCAACAATATTCTGGTGGTGTGTACCGGCAATATCTGTCGCAGTCCGGTCGGCGAGTCACTGTTGAAACAGGCGTTGCCTGGCAAGACAGTGCACTCGGCGGGCGTGGGCGCATTGGTCGATCACCCGGTCGAGCCCACGGCAGCACGCTTCGCCGTCGAGTCGGGGCTCAAGGTAGATGAGCATCGTGCGCGCCAGGTGTCGGTCGAGATGCTGACGGCTGCAGACCTGATTCTGGTCATGAGCGATGGCCATCGTCGCGCCATCAACCAGATGGCGCCGCAGGTCAGTGGCAAGACGATGCTGTTCGGTCGCTGGCTGGCGGGCGGCCAGGGGGAAGAGATCCCTGATCCCTATCGTAAGAGCGAAGAGGCCTTCCGCCATGCGCACCAGAAGCTGGTGGAAGCGGCTGCGCTATGGGTCAAGAAACTGATGTAATCAATATTCTGTTTTTAAAAATATTTTATGGATTTTCCCCGCTGAGCATCGCGTGGAGCAGCTGGGCTGGCGTCGCTCCGCCAGTGGTCTGGATCGCAGGCTGCTGCAGGATAGCCCAGTGGTGCAGGCCGATCTTGACGTGCAGCGCCAACGGGTCAGCGCGCTGCAAGCCGAGCAGGCGACCGGTCAGCTGGAGGCGGCATTCGCCGGCAAGGTGCACTCACTCAATCCTGCCTTGAGAGAAGGGGGCTGGGTCGGTGAGGGGGAGTGGGTGATGACGTTGCGCAATCCCTGGCAGGTAACCCTGACGGCCTGGGTGGAAGAGGAAGAGGTGCTGCGTGTCGATGAAGGTGCCACTGCCTGGTTCTATCCGCTGGCGCCGGTAGGCAAGCCGCTGGAAATGCGCGTGGTCAGCGTCGAACCTCAGGCAGTGGCAGTGGCAGTGGCAGTGCTTGAGCAGCCGGAAATGGCCGCGCCCTACGGAGGGGAGTTGAAGGTTCGCGAGGGCGAGGAAGGGCAGCTGGAACTGATGCGTAGCCTCTATCGGGTCACGCTTGAGCCAGTGGACTTCTCACAGGCGCTGGCACTCTCGATGCCTGGCCGGCGCGGCATGGTCAACGTCGAGACTGAGCCGCGCAGCCTGTTGAACCGAACCTGGCGTGAAGTGGTGGGGGGCTGGCGTCGCGAATACGGTTTCTGATACCGCTATCTATTCTACATACTGCATTATGGAATAGAGCGCAGAAGCCCAGCCTTCGAGTGGCGTTTGCCGCTCAGAAGCTGGGCTTCTCTGGTCTGGCTCTGGAGAGCGGACTTGTGGAGGCAGGGCTTTTGAGGACAGGGCTTATGGAGAGCGCTGTTAGAAAGAGGGCTTTGTGTGGTATTGAGGAGATACCGCGCTCTGCTCTATGGCGCGCTCCGTCTTGAATCGTCAAGCCCCTGATTTAGCCGCTTTAGGAGCAATAGGCTGCGCCACCCGAGCGTCATTGACCCGTGAGATCGGGCTGGAGTCCGTGCCGCCGGTATGTCCTTTGCCGTGGTTGTCATCGGTATTGGAGTAGATGGCGATTGTCTCGAGTGGCTCTGGCATGCCCAGCGCATAGCCCTGCACATAGTCGGCACCGATGGTGGCGACGGAGGCGAGCACTTGCGCACTCCCCACGAATTCCGCCACGGTCTTCATGCCCATCTCACGCGCGACCTCGGCAATGGCGCGGGCGATGGAGTAGGAGACGCGGTTGGTGTCCATGTCGCGAATGAAGGCGCCATCGATCTTCAGGAAGTCGACGGGCAGGTTTTTCAGGTAGCCGAAGGACGACACGCCACTCCCGAAGTCATCCAGCGCGAAGGAGCAGCCGAGTGCGCCGAGTGCCTCGAAGAAGGCGCGAGCGTCGCCCAGCCGCGTGATGGCGACGGATTCGGTGATCTCGAAACACAGCTTGTCACCGGGGATGCCACTGTCGCGGACCAGCGTGACCAGCAGGTCGCGAAAGCTCGGGCTGCTGATGGAGTGCCCAGAGAGATTGAGTGACACCATGGTCAGCCGCTGGGCATGCGCAGGGTGCGCCGCCAGCCAGCTCAGATATTGGCGAATGACATGTTCATCGATGGCGGCTGACAGGCCATAACGCTCCGCCGCAGGCAGGAAGGCGCCCGGCGCAATGATGGTGCCATCCCGGCCTTTCAAGCGTACCAGCACTTCGTAATGTAGTTCGCAGTGCAGCTCGCATTGCGGGTCGTTGCCAGGCTCTGCGTTGTCAGCTGGTGCAGTGGCGAGGGTGCTGACAATCGGCTGTTGGTAAAGCACCAGGCGCTGTTCTTCGATGGCCGCGGTGATTTCTGTCAGCCAGTGCATTTCCTGCATGCGCCGTGCTACCTCATCACCGGATTCGCTGTGGCGATGAATGCGGTTGCGCCCGGCATCCTTGGCTTCATAGCAGGCAGCATCGGCGGCACTAAGCAGCTGGTGCGGGTCGTTGTGATTGCTGTCGATACTCACTAGGCCAATGCTGGTACTGATGGTGAACAGCTTGTCTTCCCACATGAATCGGAAGTTGGTGACGGACTGGCGCATCTCTTCAAGTAGCGCCTCGGCGGCGTCCAGCGACATGTCGGGCATCAGCAAGCCGAATTCATCCCCACCCAGGCGCGCGAGACGATCCTGTTTGCGCAAACCGGCGGCAATGACGTCGACCAGCTGGATCAATAACGCATCGCCGGCCGAGTGGCCACAGGTGTCATTGACGACCTTGAACTGATCCAGATCGATGTAGGCGAGACAATGTAGGGTGCGGGTGGCGCGCGCATCATCGCAAAGTGTCGTCAGTTCTCGCTTGAAGGCACCCCGATTGAGCAAGCCCGTCAGACTGTCGTGGTTGGCCTCGTAGGCCATGCGCTGCGACATGGTGTGATTGAGCGTATTGTCGATCAGCGCCAGCAGCGTATAGCCATCCTGGTCTGGCGTCGCCTCGACCGCAGAGACACTGATCTCTGCATGCACTGAGTTGCCAGAGGCATGAATGAAGCGACATTGCTGGGTAAAGAAGTCATTGCGTTGTTCAATCAGAGCCTGATGTTGCTGCAGGAAGCTTTCCAGATCTTCCGGCTCGATGAGTTCACGAATGGCACTCTGAGACAAGGTGGCGGCGGTATAGCCAAGGATGCTCTCGAGTCGTTGATTGACGTTCAACAACTGGCCACTGGTGCTCAGATGGGCCATGCCAACTGCTGAGTGTTCAAAGGTGGCTCTGTAACGACGCTCGCTGGCACGCAGGCGTTTTTGGGAGGTCTGCTGCTCTAACTCGGTCATGAGTTGTGAGACGTGATCAGCGACCGAGGCTAAAAATGCCTGCTCATCATCTTCCCATTCACGCGGAGCAACACTTTCCGTGCAGCAGATGACGGCTACTACTTGGCCCGCCACGCGGATCGGGTTGTCGATGATGGCTTTCACGCTGCAGCGGAAGGTGCCATTAAATAGCAACTCTTGGTTAGCTTTGTCTACATCAGTCAATACGAGTGCATGCCCCGAGTCCAAGGCTTCGAAATAGTCCCGGTTATGGGGGCGAGTGAGGTGGGTGGGGAGCGTGCTGTTAGTCGCATCGTGTGGCGGTGGAGTCCATGCATCATGGACGTAGGCAAGTGAAAGACAGTCGTGGGCGGCGTTCATGTACCAGAAGCTTACCTTACGTATCTGCAGGCCCTTGGCGACTTGCTCACATAGCCATGGCAGTAGGCTATCAAGTTGCATGCTGTCATCGTGACGGGGGTTGCCGAGCTCGATCAAGGCCGCCTGTTGGCGTTCATAGCGACGCAGTTTATTGGCCTGGGCGACCTTGGTCAGATGCTGTTGGTGGATATCCAACAATGAGCCGATAAATCGATAGGGAGCGCCGTTCCTGATCTCGAATTGAGCACGCAACTCAAACCACCGATGCTCCCCTTGGCGGGTGCGAATCAAAAGCTCGCAATTGAAAGGCATCCCACTCAACCGTTTGGAGCTGATCAAGGCCCTGAAGTCGTCACGCATGTCAGGCGCGACTCTCTCATGCAACGCCTGGAGTCCGGTGTCGAGTGTTCCGGCTTCATACCCCAACTGGTTTTCCAAGCGTGTAGAGATGGTCAATCTATCGTTGCCTATTTTCCATTCGATAATGCCATCGGAGATACTGCGCAATATCCAGCTAGCGCGCGACTGACTATCTTCGAACGCTGCATTTAGCTGGTTTAGATTGACCTCACGTTTGAGCGCTTCAGTCGCCAGAGTTGCAAGCTTGTCCAGCCGGGCGAGAACTTCCAAGGTGGGCAACTGTTGGCGGGGTGCAGTGTCTGCCAGGCTCATGCACCCGATGATGTCGCCATTGTCTGCCTTGAGGGGCAAACCGATGTAATAGCGAATGCCACTCTTCGAAACTGAGCTGCAACTAGCAAGTTCAGGTTGTCGACTGGCATCGCAGGTGATAAGCGGACCAGCTTGCAACACCGCTATGCCACACAGGGCGTCATTGATGTGGACTGATTCATGTACGTTATCGTCCAGACTCAACCAGCGTTTGAGTTGCCCCCCGTCACGCAGATTGATTATTCCCATGGGAGCATTAGCAAGGTCCGCGGCCAGCTCAAGAATCATCAGGGCCTGATGATCCTCTTCATGCCGCAATGTCTTGATCCAATTGGGAATAACAGAAGTATTAAGCCCGAGAGAGTCTGGCATCGTGTCGTAGCCTTCCCTGTCTGTAACGGTTATGGGGGGATCGCTCGCAGGCTACCACAGTATATCGTTGCCAAACCGTTGTTGGCGTCTTGAACATTGAGGGCAGTAAGGACGCCAGGGCAGAGAGGGGCGGTCGTCAAGGATAGCTGTGACATAATTGTCAGTATGGCAGCCTGACGGGCTGACACGGTCAAGAGGAGTCTGTAAGGAAATGGCGTTGATCAAGGGGTTCTGCATCTTGCTGCTTTGCCAGTTTCTCGGCGAGGTGACGGGGCGTGCGTTGTTGCTTCCGGTGCCGGGGCCAGTACTGGGAATGTTGTTCCTGCTGCTGGGGTTGATGTTGCGAGGGCGGCTACGCAAACGGTTGTTGCCTGCCCCGGATAGAGAGGGGGAAGGAGTACTGCGTGTTGACGAGAATGCGAATCGAGACCTCGGCCAACGGCAACTGGCCCGTGCGCTGCTGCGGGAACGCGTGCCTGCCAGTCTCAGGCTTGCCAGCAATGGCCTGCTCTCGCATCTGTCGCTGCTGTTCGTGCCCGCGGGCGTTGGTGTGATGGTGCATTTCGAGCTCATCGCACGTGATCTCACCGCCATCGCCATCACGCTGGTTGCGTCGATCGCGGTCACCCAGTTCGTCACGGCCTGGCTGTTGCAACGTCTGATCGATCGAGGTTCTGCGACACCGAGTGGAGCAGGGCGCAAGTCACCCAGCGCCGATGAGGTGTCCTCATGAATCTGGCCCCGCTTGACGCCCTGTGGGTGTACCTGAGCGCTTCTCCGTTGCTGCATCTGCTGTTGACGCTGGTGGCCTTTCTGCTGGCGACGGCGATCAATCGTCTGGCCCGGGGCGCATCGCTGGCGCATCCGGTACTGGTCTCCATCGCACTGATCATCGCGTTTTTGTGGCTGACGGACACTGACTATCCCACATACTTCGAAGGGGCCCAGTTCATCCACTTCCTGCTCGGGCCGGCTACCGTCGCGCTGGCGGTACCGTTGTTTGACCATCTCGATCGGGTCAAGCAGATGCTGTGGCCACTGCTGACGGCCTGTTGCGTCGGCATCGTCACCGCAGTGACCACCACCCTGGGTCTGGCGCTGGCGCTGGGAGCACATACCCAGGTGGCCCTGAGCCTGGCGCCCAAATCCGTCACATCACCGATCGCGATGGGGATCGCCGAAAAATTGGGCGGTATCCCCTCGCTGACGGCAGGGCTGGTGCTGCTGACCGGCACCCTCGGCTGTGTGGTAGGCCCCGTTGTCATGCGACTGGCAGGGGCGCGAGACGATACCGTCAAGGGCTTCACCATGGGCTTGTCGGCGCATGGCATCGGTACTGCGTTCTGCTTCTCGTCGGTGAGCACGCTGGCGGGTGCCTTCGCTGGCATGTCGATGGGGCTGACCGGTCTGCTGACCGCCTTCATCGTGCCGCCTATCGTCAGGCTGTTCGGCTTCTGAGCATCAGGGGCATTGGTGGAGAGTCGAGCTGGAGGTGAGCAAGCGGCGAGCAAGAAGCAGGAAGGCCAGCGTTATCGTGGCATCGTCTTGTGAGAGCTTAAGTTTGCGTTAAGCGCAGCCATTCATGCTGGTGATCACTCCATGGTTAAGCTCAGCGCTTGCGTGTTGGCCATGGGAATCGCCAGCACGTCTTGTGGAAATGTCACCTCGTTGCCACATATCTGTCAGTGAGCTGATCGATCATGCTCCTATGCAGGTCCACAAGGCGTGTCATCCACTCGCGCCTCTGTGTCTGGCAATGCCTCGACCCAAGGAAAGCCCTCATGTTCATTTCTCTTGCACGCACAGTTCTTGAACGCACTGGTCTTGCCCACACCGCTGCAAAGCTCAAGCCCGCTGGCCTAGCCGGGCATCGTGTACTGGTCGAGGCGCCGATGGCCTCCAGTTGTCGAGAACTCTGTTGGCAGCTGGCGGCGGCAGGGGCTGCATTGATTCTGGTCGAGCGAGAGGGGGATGACCTTGCCTTGCTGTGCAGGTTGTTGCCCACCCCGAGTGGCCAGCAACACCGCCGCCTGTCACTGACGCACGCAGATGTGAGGGGTGACGCGCTATGCACGCAACTGCACAACATCCCGGCTTCGGAGAGCCCCGATACCTTGCTAAGCCTGCCGGGCGATGGCCGCTGGCATCTGGAGAGTGGCCGCGCCTGGCATGTGCTCGAGCGTGGGGGGTGGCCGGCCGAGGTGCGCGCCAAGGTACTGGAGTGTCTTGAGCTTTATGGCTCGGCGGATAGCCGACGCCCGCTGCTGGAGTTGATCGTGCAGGCAGACGGCGACTTTTTCGTTCCGCTGGCGACAGCGAAACACTCACGTATCCGGTTGCATACTCCGGCGCTGATCACCGGTGAAGAGGACCCTCTGTTGATGCGCCTGGCGCGTCATCAGGGCAATCATCCTGTCAGTGTGGCGCGTCAGGCGCGCAAGCTGATCTTCCGACTGCGTCTGGCGCGAGCCGGGCACCCGCTCGCGTATGGCTGGTTGATGGCGGGTGAGGCGCTGCGGCGTGTCATCGGCGGGCCGCGCCGCATGCTGGAGCGTGGCGCGCTCGGGCTGCGCGAGCAGAGGATGCTGCTGACGGCGCGTCTGGCCAGGTGGCGCCATGCTCGGCACCAGGGGCGCCGCGCACGCAGTGGTGTGTGATGGCTGGCTGATCTGTCGACACCGCTTACAGTATGCTTTCGACGTCCGTCACCTTTCGGTGGCGGACGTCTTGTCTCATGTCCTGATATGACATGGCAGAATCAGAACGATTTCAAGGAGTCCAGATGCGAGTTCTGCTCGTCGAAGATGATCCGTTGTTGGGCGAGGGGGTCAACCATACCCTGCGCCGCGAAGGCATGAGCACTGAATGGTTGAAGGAGGGCGCCAACGTCGCCGCCACGCTGAAGCATTCGCCCTTTGATGTGCTGGTGCTGGACCTTGGCCTGCCGGATCTCGACGGTCTGCAGGTCTTGAGTCACCTGCGCCGTCAGGGCCAGACGTTGCCGGTATTGATCCTGACGGCACGTGATGACATCAGCGACCGGGTACGTGGTCTGGACGGCGGCGCGGATGATTATCTGGTCAAGCCGTTCGACATTGCCGAGCTGGTGGCGCGTCTGCGTGCGTTGGTGAGGCGCCATGCCGGGCAGGCCAGCGGTTGCCTGCAGCTGGGGCCGTTGCGCATTGATCAGGCTGGCCGCACTGTCACGCTCTCCGGTAGTGAGGTCGCGCTGGGGCGGCGCGAGTTTGATCTGCTGGAGTTCCTGCTGCTGCACCCCAGTCGTGTCTTCAGCCGGGATCAGCTCGTCGAGCAGCTCTATGGCTGGGATGGCGATGTCGAGAGCAATGTCATCGAGGTACATGTGCACCATCTGCGCCGCAAGTTCGGCACCGGGGTGGTCAAGACCGTACGCGGTGTGGGCTATCGGCTGGGTGAACTCACGTGAAATCCATCCGCAGTTTCCTGCGGCGCAACCTGATCGGTGGTGTCGTGGTCGTGCTGGGGACGGCCGCCGCCTGGAGCTATTTCGATTCTCGCGAGCAGATTGATGAGCTGTTCGATGCTGAGCTGGCCCAGAATGCACGCATGCTGGGGCGACTCTATCAGTCCCGACTCGCCTCGTTGACACCGGCTGCGCGTCAGGAAACGTTGCAGCAGATGACATCGGGCCAGTTCAGCCTGCGTCCGCCCTCCTTGAGCTTTGCCGATGGCCATGAGAAATCCCCGCTGGGACATGTCTATGAAGACAAGCTGATCTTCCAGATGTGGGATGCGCTGGGCCAGCCGTTGCTTGGCCTCTCGTCACGCTCCGTGGTGCTCGATTACCTGCCGGTGCCCGGCTATGGCAGGCAGCATGACAATCACCATGACTGGTTCACCTTCACGCTGTATTTCCCCGAGAGTGGCATCTGGGTCACGGCGGCCCAGCGTGAAGATGTGCGCGATGAACTGACCGGCCAGATTGCATTGCACAACGTGTTGGCGCTGGTGGTCGGGCTGCTCGTGATCGCCTTGCTGATCGGTGTGGCGGTCTCGCGGGGGTTTCGTCCCGTATTGCGCATCAGTCATCAGATCACGGCCCGTCAACCCGGGTATCTTGAGCCGCTGGATGCCAGTGAGGCACCAGACGAGATACGCGGCATGGTGGATGCCCTCAATGGACTGCTGGCGCGTCTGGCGGACACTCTGGACAAGGAGCGGCGCTTCACGGCCAATGCCGCCCATGAATTGCGGACTCCCCTGGCGGGCATCAAGGTGCATGCCCAGAACCTGGAGGCCGATGCCAGGGATGAGGCCTCACGGCGCTCGGCACGCATGATCGTGGATGGCGTCAATCGCATGACGCGGGTAGTGGAGCAGCTGTTGACCCTGTCACGGCTGGAAAGCGGTGCAGAGGCACCGCGTCGTCCGGTCGATCTCGCCCAGTTGACCAATGAGCTGGCGCGGGACCTGGGGCCCATGGCACGTCAGCGAGGCATCAAGCTGCATATCGAGGTTACACCCGGCGCGCAGCTGGTCAGTCATGAGAACGGCCTCTACGTGCTGCTGCGCAATCTACTCGACAATGCGCTGCGCTATACGCCAGAAGACGGAGAGGTGCGCCTGGATATCCGCCGCGACGACGCTGGATGGCGCATGGAAGTGGCCGATACGGGCCCCGGAATTCCGCTGCGTGAACGCGAGCGCGTCTTTGAACGCTTCGTGCGTCTGGCCGGCCAAAAGACTCAAGGCTCGGGGCTGGGCCTTTCCATCGTGCGCGAGCTCGCTGAACGTCTAGGCGCAGAGCTTGCGCTGAAGGAGAGTCCCTTGGGGACGCCGCAGGCCCCGGGGCTGCTGGTGCAGGTTCGCTTCCTGTCATAGCAGGTCCACTTCTCGTCGTGAATAGCGCCTGGCGGCCGGGTTGCGTCAGCGGATGCAACGATTGCGTCGAATGCATCATGCGGCTGTGATATTGGCTGGCGCTCGATAATGCCAGTGGGGAGTGCAACTCGGCGATGGTCGGGTGGTAAAGATGGCTAGATTAGCGCTATCTTCATTATATGTTGCAGAGCAGCATGACATTCCCCTCTGTCAGGAGATTCGCATGAGTGAACAACAGTCTTCCCCTGTCCGTGTTGCACTGGTGACCGGCACCGCCAGTGGTATCGGCGCCGCCATCATGCAGGCGATGTGCGATGCTGGGCATCAGGTGCTGGCGGTCGATTTCAGTGATGAGGGGGCAGAAGTCGCCGATAAGGCAGGGGCTGCCTTCTTCAAGGCCGACCTGACGGATGCCGAGCAGTGTCGCGCGGCGGTGAATGAAGCCGTATCACGTTTCGGCCGCCTCGATATCCTGGTTAACAATGCCGGCATCCAGCATGTCGAGCGCATCAAGGACTTCCCCGAAGCCAAGTGGAATCAGATCATCGCCTTGATGCTGAGTGCGCCATTCACGCTGATCCAGGCGGCCTGGCCGCACATGGAGAAGAATGGCTATGGGCGCATCGTCAACATGGCGTCCATTCACGCCCATGTCGCGTCACCGGGCAAGGCGGCCTACGTCAGCGCCAAGCACGGCTTGATGGGGCTGACCAGAACCGCTGCGCTGGAAGGGGGCGAAAGCGGCATTACAGCCAATGCCATCTGCCCGGCCTACGTGCGCACGCCGCTGGTCGACAAGCAGATCGCCGAGCAGGCCAAGCTCAATGACATGCCCGAAGATGAAGTGATCGAGAAGATCATGCTCAAGGGCGCTGCGATCAAGCACATGATCGATCCCTCCGAAGTGGCGGACATGGCGGTGTGGCTGGCCTCCGACAAGGCAGGCTCGGTGACCGGCTCCAGCTTCAACATGGACCTGGGGTGGACGGCGCAGTAACGGCGTACCCTTGAGCAACGGCTCATTCCAGACAGTGCAGAGACACGAAGCCCTCACCATCGATTCGCGCTTGCGAGCGAGGATGGTGAGGGCTTTTGCTTGGCCGGCAGCGAAGTGTCGCCTGGGATGCAGACTACGGCAGCGCCGCTGTCTCAGCGCTTGACCGGCCGCTTCTGCAGCTTGCGTTGCAGAGTTCGGCGGTGCATGCCCAGGGCGCGGGCAGTGGAGGAGATGTTGCCATCGTGCTCGTTGAGCACCTTCTGGATGTGCTCCCAGGTCAGGCGGTTGACCGACGGCGGGTTGTCGGAGATCTCGGCGGCAGGGTCGCCGCCTTCGCGGTTGAAGGCGTTGAGAATCTCGTCGGCATCGGCGGGCTTGCACAGGTAGTTGACCGCGCCGAGCTTGATGGCTTCCACCGCGGTGGCGATGCTGGAATAGCCGGTCAGCACCACGATACGCGTGTCAGGCAGCAGGGCGATCAGCTCGGGCAGCAGCTTGAGGCCGGAGCTCTGCTCGAGCTTCAGGTCGAGCGTGACCAGCTCCGGGCGGTGGCTGCGTGCCACGCTGAGTGCCTGGGCTTCATCACGGGCCACTTCCACTTCATAGCCGCGGCGCGTCATGGCGCGCGCCGTGACCTGGCAGAAGAATTCATCATCGTCGATGATCAGCAGTCGGGTTGCATCGCTCATCAGGGTTCTCGCTTGGGCGGTCTTTGCCGCCATCATGTCAGATGAAGGGGGAGGCGCACTTCCGTCAAGGTGCCGCCATCTTCGTGGTTGTACAGACTGACGCCGCCACCGAACCGATTGATGGTGGCATGCGTGAGGAACAGGCCGATGCCCATGCCCTTGGATTTGGTGGAGATGAAGGTCTCGCCGAGCTGATCCGCCACCGCCATGGGCACGCCATCGCCATGATCGCGGATGTCGATCAGCACTTCCTGATCGCGTTGCTCCAGGGTGATCTCGATATCATCCGGGCAGGCGTCGGCGGCATTGTTGAGCAGGTTCATCAGCGCCTGTTCAAGCGTGGTGTCCACCAGCATGGAGGCCTGTTCAGCGCCGGGCGTCACCTCGACGCTATGCTGCACGTCCGGGCGTACCACCAGCCAGCGTTGCACGATTTCCTCCAGCCACTGGGCGGCATTGATGGGTTGGGGCTGTTCCATGCGACGGCGGTCGGCCGCGGCTACCATCGCCTGCAGGCGTTGCTTGCAGGTGTCGACCTGACTGCGCAGCAGGGCAAGATCATCCTCCAGCTGAGGGTCATTCCTGTCCTTGGCATCCTCGCGCATCTCGCTCAGCAGCACTGCCATGGTGGAGAGCGGGGTGCCCAGCTCATGCGCGGTGCCAGCGGCCTGACTGGCCACCGCCAATACCTGCTCGCTGCGCAGGGCGGCCTCACGCGTGGTGGACAGCGCCTGATCCCGGGTGCGCAGGGCATGGGCCATCTTGTAGATGAAGTAGGTCACCAGCGACGCCGACAGGCCGAAGTTCAGCCACATGCCGATGACATGCAGGCTGATGCGTCCACCCAGCTCATAGGTCGCCAGCTGCGGCACCGGCTCATAGAACACCATCAGGAAGCTGTAACAGCCCATGCCAACGGCGGCAATCACCCAGGCATAACGCCACGGGAGCGTTGCGGCCGCCATGGTCACCGGCACCAGATAATAGGGCACGAAGGGGTTGGTGGAGCCACCGGTATGGAAGAACAGCATCGTCAGACCGGCGATATCCACCAGCAGGTGAATCAGGTTCTCGGTGTCGGTGACGGGATGCGACTGCCCGAGGCGCCACCAGGTCGCGACATTAACCAGCCCCATCGCGATGATGATCGAGATGACGGGCAGCACATTGAGCTGAAAGCCGATGATCTCGAGCCCGAAGATGATCAGGATGAGAAAGCCGGTCCAGGTGATGCCGCGCGCGATGGTCAGACGAATGAGATTCCGGTGCGGCGTGGACAGTGGTGGCGGTAGCGGCTGATTCATGACAACTCCTGCGAGGAATGCGGCCATGATAGTGAATAAGGCTCATAAAGTGCAGCCCTGACGGCCAGTTAGCGCCAAGGCGCCATGGAATCACCTGCGTCGCTTCCTCTGCGTTGCACCCTCTTCGTTGTATCCGTTTTGTGGCGCTCTCTTCGTGGTTCAACGCTTGTCAGCCTCGCTCGAAGGAGCCACTCAGCCAGGGCGTCACGCGTGTCGGTGTGATGTCGGCCAGATGGGCCTCCCAACTCTCGACATGCGTGAGAGGCTCTCGCGGGTAGCTTCCCGCTGATCTGTCGCGTCCAGCGCTGCTTGACCAGGCGAGCCAGGGCACATGGCGCTGCATGCCGGCGGGCAGTGTCGCAAGCTCCGGTATCCAGCGGCTGACGTAATGGCCGAGAGGGTCATGCTGGCGTGCCTGTTTCATCATGTTGAAGTGCCGATCCCCGCGCGGATCACGTCCGATACCCGCCAAATAGCGCCAGTTGCCCCAGTTGGAGGCGACATCGTGATCCAATAGCTGATGCTCGAACCAGGCCGCTCCCTGGCGCCAGTCCACGGCAAGGTCCTTGACCAGAAAGCTCGCCACGTTCTGGCGCATCCGGTTGCTCATCCAGCCGGTAGCCGCCAGTTCGCGCATGCCGGCATCGACCCACGGTATCCCGGTCATTCCGCTCTGCCAGCATTCAAGCGTTTCCGACCCCAGTTCGTGGCTTTGCGGCTGAGCCGCGTCGTGGCTTGGGGACTCGCCCGTGAAGGTGTGCCTGCCCAGCCGCCGTGCATCCCAGTGGAAGTATTCGCGCCATAAAAGCTCGACGCGGATCCAGTCGCTGTCCTTGAAGGCAGCCTGCGGATTCGCGCAGTGCTCGGGCAGCGTGGTCTGAAAGCGATGCAGCGCGTCCAGTATTCGTCGCGGCGACAGACAGCCCAGTGCCAGCCACACGGAGAAGCGGGTCGAGAAATCCGCCCCGTTGAGGCGATTGCGGGTGGTCTTGTACTGGCCGGCGAAAGCTGGGGTCAGGTAATTCTGCAGGCGCTGCAAACCGGCGGGCTCTCCGGGGGCAAAGGTATATTCGCCGCGGGTGTCGGCCTGCCAGTGGCGAGCCTTGAGCAGGTGCCTGGCCGCGCCCTGAAAGCCTCGAGGGGCGGCCTCTGGCCAGCCGGGAAGCGTGGATGGCGCGTCCAGTGGGGCGGGCATGTCGGGGCGGCTCGGGCGGGCCTTCTCCAGCTTGCGCCGGAAGGCACTGAAACTCTCGGGGAGTGCGGTGAGTGGTTCCGGCAGCTCGTTTTCGTCCAGCAGCAAACCGCTGTTCAATTGCCGCAGGCGACACTGGCTTGCCACCGCGCGTTGCTGGCGTTGTTCCACCACGCCCGTGGCGCGGCGCGTGATGATGCCCCGACAGCCATATTGCCTTGCCAGCTGCGGAATCAGTCGTGCCGCTTCGCCGTGGAGGATCAGAAGGTCACTTCCCAGCGCCTGAAGTCGCGTGCGCAGCGATTCCAGACTTTCGAGCAGCGCGTGTTGTCGCCCCATGCTGAGCGGCTGCAGGCGTGACTCTCCGGCACTGACGCTGCCGAAGGGCTGAAAGGTTGTCTCCGCCACCACGTGCGCGACCAGCAGGTGCGAGGCTCTCTCCTCGAGTGCGGCTTGCCACAACGGGTTGTCATCCAAGCGCAGGTCCTCGTTCAACCATACCAGCCAGAGGTCAGTGGACGTCATCGCGCGCCTCCCGTGCCAGCTGGCGTGCGTTGCGACGACAGCGCTGACTGCAATGGCGTACGTCGTCCCAACAGTCCTGCCACTTTTTGCGCCATGTGAAGGGGCGCTGGCAGGTCTGACATAGTTTGCTGGGCAGGTGCGGTTTGCGATGCATGCTGGCAAGGCTCCTTAAAATCATTACACAACCTATACCATAATTGTACATTGCGCGAAATGGCGGCCAGAAAATCCCTTGTCATCCTGTTGACGAGCGCCTTGCATGCCTGACTCAGTCGCTGCCCGGCAGTTGATCCAGTTGTCGCTCCAGAGTCTGCATGGTGAGCAGCAGATCACGGTATTGGCGTGCATTGACGGCGCCGAGCAGCTCATCCTCGAAACGCCGCGCTTCGGGAATCAGCTCGGCGAGCATGGCCTCGCCCTCGGCGGTCAGGACAAGCAGCTGCGCACGCTGGTCCTGCTCGCTCGGACGACGCAGGATCAGTTCACGGCTCTCCAGTGATTTGACGGCGCGCGAGACGCGTACCTTGTCCATGTGGGTGCGCAGGCTGATTTCCCGCGCGGTCATCGGCACGCCGCGGCTCAACCAGGCCAGCAGACGCCACTCGGCGACATTGATGGCGAAGCGCTCGCCATAGCGGGCGAACATCGCCTCACTGGTACGCTCGGCCAGTCGGTTGAGGCGATAGGGCAGGAACTGGTCAAGATCCAGCTCGCTGTGGGACCGGTCCTGTGAGGCTTCCCCATCAAGGGCATCGCGCGCTTCGGGAGTGTCATCGGTGTGTTGCATCGAGAGTTACCTGTCTCGGTGAGGGGGCTGACCAGCGTTGTCACGACAGTGCATTGCGGTCGAATTAGGTTACCAATGTTACCACTTTCGATAGCGAGCAAGACAAAAGTCGATCACTTGGGAGATTGCTAAGGTATGAATCTGGCTATATGGTTTCATGTGTAACTAAATGGGGCAGTGGCGGTATGTCGTGCCGTGGATGCCCCAGGTCATCAGGAGCCGCGAGCCCACAAGGAGATGAATCGTCATGCGCGAGCGCAACGCTGAGTGTCATTATCACGCCGGTTTTCGAAATCATGTCTCCAGCGAGGCGTTGCCTGGCGCCTTACCGCAGGGCCAGAACTCTCCCCAGCGTTGCTCCTACGGCCTGTACGCGGAGCAGTTGAGCGGCTCGGCCTTCACCGCGCCGCGTAGCCACAATCTGCGCAGCTGGCTTTACCGCATTCGGCCCTCGGTGGTGCAGGGCGCCTATCAGCCCATGGAGATGCCGCAGGTCGCCACCGCACCGCTGGCCGAGAGAAAGCCGGATCCCAACCCGATGCGCTGGGACCCCATCGCGTTCTGCGCTGGCGATTTTCTGGAAGGCCTGATCACGCTGGCGGTCAATGGGGATGCCCAGGCGCAGCAGGGCTGTGCCACGCATCTCTACGCCTTCTCTTGCGGCATGCAGCAGCGCTTTTTCTATAACGCCGATGGCGAATTGCTGATCGTGCCGCAGCAGGGTGCCATCGAGGTGCGCAGCGAGCTGGGCCTGCTGGAAGTCGCCAGCGGCGAGATCGTCGTGATTCCGCGTGGTATCAAGTTCCAGCTCAATCCGCTGGCGGGCCATGCGGAGGGCTGTCGAGGCTATGTGGCCGAGAACTATGGCGCGCCTCTCGAGTTGCCATCGCTGGGGCCCATCGGCAGCAATGGACTGGCCAACCCGCGTGACTTCCTCGCGCCATCGGCACGTTTCGAGGACAAAGCCGGTGACTTCACGCTGGTGGCCAAGTTCGGCGGGCGTTTCTGGCGCGCGAGCCTGGATCATTCACCGCTGGATGTCGTGGCCTGGCACGGCAACTACGCGCCCTACAAATATGATCTGGCGACCTTCAATACGATCAATACGGTCAGCTTCGATCATCCTGACCCTTCGATCTTCACCGTGCTGACATCACCGTCGGACACCGCCGGGGTCGCCAACCTCGACTTCGTGATCTTCCCGCCACGCTGGATGGTCGCCGAGAACACCTTCCGACCGCCGTATTTCCATCGCAACCTGATGAGCGAGTTGATGGGGCTGATCCATGGCGAATATGACGCCAAGCGCGAAGGCTTCCGTCCGGGCGGCGCGAGTCTGCACAACGCCATGACCCCGCATGGCCCCGACGCTGCCACCTTCGAGGCCGCCAGTCAGGCAGAGCTCGCTCCTCGCTATCAGGGCAATACGCTCGCCTTCATGTTCGAGAGTCGCTATCTGTTCCAGCCCACCCCGCAGGCCCTGTCGTCGAGCGCTCGTCAGCGCGACTACGGCTCGGTCTGGCAGGGGCTCGCGTCTCACTTCACGCCTCACACCACTCCTCAATTCACCCCTTGATTCACTCCTTAATTCACCCTGCATCAGCGATGACCTTTGACTGTTCATCGTCATCCGACCCCAGGCAATTCCTGCATTCTCGCTCACGTTGCTCTTCAAGGAGGCACCCATGAAATTCGCTACCTACCAGGATGGTTCCCGCGATGGAACGCTGCTGCTGGTCTCCCGTGACCTGGCCCGCGCCGTCAAGGTCGCGGATGTCGCCACGACGCTGCAGGCGCTGCTGGAGGACTGGACGTCGCTGGCGCCCAAGCTCGAGCAACGCTACGCGGCGCTCAATGATGGCACGCTGGCGGACGCCTTTACGCTGGAAAGCCAGGCGCTGCATTCCCCGCTGCCGCGCAGTTACCAGTGGGCAGACGGCTCGGCGTATCTGAACCATGTCCAGTTGGTGCGCCAGGCACGTGGCGCCGAGATGCCCGAGACCTTCTGGCATGACCCGCTGATGTATCAGGGCGGCAGCGACAGCTTCCTGGCCCCCAGCGCCGATATCGTGTGTGTCAGTGAGGAGCATGGCATCGATTTTGAAGGCGAGATCGCCGTCATCACCGATGATGTGCCGATGCACGTCAGTGCGGAGCAGGCCGAGGACCACATTCGCCTGTTGATGCTGGTCAATGACGTCAGTCTGCGTGGGCTGATCCCCGGCGAGCTGGCCAAGGGCTTCGGCTTCTTCCAGGCCAAGCCGTCGTCAAGCTTCTCGCCCATCGCCGTGACGCCGGACGAGCTGGGGGATGCCTGGCAGCAGGGGCGCGTACATTTGCCGCTGAGCGTGCATCTCAATGATGAGAAGTTCGGTGAGCCAGAGTCCGGGCCAGACATGATCTTCAGCTTCCCGCAGCTGGTGGCGCACGCCGCGAAGACTCGCCCCCTGGGCGCCGGTGCGATCATCGGCTCAGGTACCGTGTCCAATCCCGGCAAGGATGGCGGCCCCGGCAAACCGATCAGCGAAGGGGGCGTGGGCTACAGCTGTCTGGCGGAAGTGCGCATGGTCGAGAAGATCCTGTTCGATGAGATTCGCACGCCCTTCATGCGTTTCGGTGATCGCATCCGCATCGAGATGTTCGATCGCAATGGTCAGAGCATCTTCGGCGCCATTGATCAGCAGGTAACGCAGTTGGATGCCTGAGGGCGGCGTCGTGAGGTAGAACTTCTCAGAGACACGTCTCGGGAAGACGTCGTGTGCCGGTAAGCCTCAAGCCAATTGGGTGCGAGGCAGTCCGAAGGGGCAGCCGGCATCCAACCGCGTCACAGGGGAGTGCAGCATGAGTTCAATGAGCCTGTATGGCTATTACCGTTCATCTACCAGCTATCGGGTAAGAATCGCGCTGGCGCTCAAGGGGGTTGAGGTCGCTCAGGTGCCGGTCAATCTGCTCAAGGGCGAACAGCGCAGCGAGGACTATCTGGCCATCAATCCCCAGGGGCTGGTGCCGACCCTGATGGTGGGAGATACCCCCGCACCGGTGGCCCTGACCCAGTCGCTCGCGATCATGGAATATCTGGAGGAGCGCTGGCCCACTCCGGCGCTATTGCCCTCAGCGCCGGAAGCGCGTGCGAAGGTGCGCTCATTGTGCCAGTTCATGGCCTGTGAGATGCATCCTCTCAACAATCCGCGCGTGCTCAATTATCTGACCGATCGGCTTGAGGTCACCCAGGAGCAGCGCCTTGGGTGGTATCGACACTGGGTCGCCGAGGGCTTCGCGCGTCTGGAAGTGATGCTGGCGGAAAGTGCAGGGCGGTTCTGCCATGGTGATAGCCCGGGCATGGCGGATGCTTGCCTGATGCCCCAGCTCTACAATGCGCGCCGCTTCGAGTGTGAACTCAAGGACTACCCGAGGATTCTGGCCATCGAGGCGGCCTGTCAGTCACTGGAAGCCTTCCAGCAGGCCCACCCCGAGCGTCAGCCAGATTGCCCGGCGGCTTGATCATTGTCGGTATCCCGACAAGAAAGCGCCCCGGCGGTCTCGACGGGGCGCTTTCTTGTCTCAGGCCATCGTCTCAACGACAGCACTTGCTGGAGCTGTCGCCGCTGGCGGGTGTCTGCCCGACCACCACGGCAGCCGTGGATGGCGCGCAACAACTGCTGGTAGCGCAGAATGATGGCGGAGCGTCAGGGGCTTGGGAGCTTGCGTCTTGCTCATGCGCAGCTTGCACGCTTTCGGTCTGCTTGGCCTCGCGCAGCTCAACTCGCGCGTCGCGAATCACCTGCCAGGCGGACTGCAGGAAGAGGGCGGCAATCGCCGCCCCCAGCAGGACATCCGGCCAGCGGGAGCCTGTCCAGCCGACCAGTAGCGCGGCCCCGAAGACCGAGGCATTGGCGATGATGTCATTGCGTGAACATAGCCAGGTGGAGCGCATGTTCAGATCATCCGACTTGAAGCGCCACAGCAGGCCGAAGCACACGAGATTGACGGCTAGCGCCAGCAGGGCGAAGGCGCCCATGCCGTGTGCGGCGGGGGCGACGCCATGGAGGGCCTGATAGCCCGCCTCACCAAGGACGATCACGCCCAGCGCCAGCATCACGATACCTTTCACCAGCGCGCTCAACGCACGTTCACGCACGCTTCGGTGCAGGACGTAGAGGGTCAGGGCGTAGACGCTGGCATCGCCGAACATGTCGAGGGAATCCCCCAGCAGCGCGGTGGAGCCCAGCCACCAGGCCGCGGTGAATTCGATGAAGAACATGCTGGCATTCAGAACCAAAAGGATCTTGAGCACCTTGCCCTGAGAGGCTCTGAGCTCTGACAGCTCGCCGGACTTGCTTTCGCAACAGCTTTTCATAACGGGTCTTGGCCTCCTATCGTATTGCTGACAGCATGGAGGTTATAGTCACTATAAGGTCAAGTCTCATGACACAACGATCCGAGCGCGAGCCGGGAACAGCAGCGCAAGACCCGCAAAGCTCAGAGGCTGTCACAGGGGCGATGAGCATCGGCCAGCTGGCCAAGGCCTCAGACGTCCAGGCGGTGACGATCCGCTACTACGAGACGAAGCGGCTGTTGGCCCCGCAGCGGCGTGCGGCCAACGGCTATCGCGAATATGGCAATGCACAACTGCGCCGGTTGACCTTCATCCGCCGTTGTCGGCATCTGGGTTTCTCGCTGGACGATATCCGCGCCTTGCTGGGACTGGCGGATCAGCAGGCCTTGCCGTGCCATCAGATAGACGCACGTATCGAGGCGCAGTTGGTCGAGGTGCGCAAGCGCCAGCGCGATCTCGCGGTCATGGAGGAGGAGTTGCAGCGCCTGACATACTGCTGCGCCGGCGGGGTGGTGGCGCAGTGCCGTATCGTCGAGACACTGTCCGAGACCGAGGAGTAAGGCCCTGGCATTTTCGCGCGCGCAAGGATGACTGAAGGCCGCTGATCGCGCTCGCCTCTGTTGCCGCGCCGCGCCAGCCGCTACAATGCGCGCCATTCGTCTTGTTCTGCTATTCACCCAACAGTGCGCGCGGCGTGCCTCACGTCGGGCCGGATGCCTTTCAGCTCATGTCAGATTCCCAGATTGCCAAGGCGGCGGATGTGCGCCGTACATTCGCCATCATCTCTCACCCGGATGCCGGTAAGACCACCATTACCGAGAAGCTACTGCTGTTCGGGAATGCCATCCAGATGGCCGGCTCGGTCAAGAGCAAGCGGGCCGATCGCCACGCGACCTCTGACTGGATGAAGATGGAGCAGGAGCGTGGCATCTCCGTGACCACTTCCGTGATGCAGTTCCCTTACAAGGACCGCATGGTCAACCTGCTGGATACCCCCGGGCACGAGGACTTCTCCGAAGATACCTACCGGACGCTGACGGCCGTCGACTCGGCGCTGATGGTCATCGATGGCGCCAAGGGTGTCGAGGACCGCACCATCAAGCTGATGGAAGTCTGCCGCCTGCGCACCACGCCGATCCTGACCTTTGTCAACAAGATGGACCGCGAGACGCGTGACCCCATCGAGGTGATGGACGAAGTCGAGACGGTGCTCAACATCCAGTGTGCGCCGATGACCTGGCCGATCGGCGTCGGCAAGGGCTTCAAGGGCGTCTATCACCTGCTCAATGACGAGATCCATCTCTACAAGCAGGGCCAGGGCAACCGCATCCCCGATGACGTGCGCATCAAGGGCCTCGACAGCCCCGAAGCCATCGAAGTGCTGGGCGAAGACCTGATCGAAGAGCTGAGCATGGAAGTCGAGCTGGTGCGCGGCGCCTCTCACGAGTTCGATCTCGAGGCCTATCGTCGCGGTGAGCTGACGCCGGTCTACTTCGGTACCGCCATGGGCAACTTCGGCGTGCGCGAGATGCTCGACGGCTTCGTCGAATATGCCCCGCCGCCCCAGCCGCGCGATACCGATACCCGCGAAGTCACGGCCCACGATGAGCGCTTCACCGGCTTCGTGTTCAAGATCCAGGCCAACATGGACCCGAAACACCGTGACCGCGTCGCCTTCCTGCGTGTTTGCTCCGGCAAGTACGAGAAGAACATGAAGATGCGCCACGTGCGCATCAACAAGGACGTCAAGATTCCTGACGCCCTGACCTTCATGGCGGCGGACCGCTCCCACGTGGAAGAGGCCTGGCCGGGCGATATCATCGGCCTGCACAACCACGGCACCATCCAGATCGGTGACACCTTCACCATCGGTGAGGACATGCGTTTCACCGGCATTCCGCACTTCGCGCCGGAACTGTTCAAGCGCGTGCGCCTGAAGGACCCGCTGAAGATGAAGGCGCTGCAGAAAGGCCTGCAGCAGCTCTCCGAAGAGGGCGCGACCCAGGTCTTCCAGCCGTTCGACAACAACGACCTGATCGTCGGTGCTGTCGGTACGCTGCAGTTTGACGTGGTCGCTCACCGCCTGAAGGAAGAGTACAAGGTCGAGTGCATCTATGAGGCGATCAACGTGCAGACCGCGCGCTGGATCTACTGCGATGACACCAAGATGCTGGAAGACTTCAAGCGCAAGGCCAGTGCCAACCTGGCCTACGACGGCGGCGGCTGGCTGACCTACATCGCGCCGACCCGCGTCAACCTGCAGCTGACCCAGGAGCGCTGGCCGGACATCACCTTCCGCGTGACCCGTGAGCACTGAGACAGTTGCTGCAACGGCGTTGCCACAACGGAGTTGTCATAGCGAGACTGTCGATCACGGCATGAAGAACGTCACCCCCCTCGGGGTGGCGTTTTTTTATGCCCGGATAAAGGTGACGTTTTTTGTGGCCAGACATGCGTGTAACCCTACGTTTACACAGCCAACCCATGGTGCGGCATCAGCACGGCATAATGTACGGGTCATGTTGTCTTGCTGGCATCCGTGTGATGAAGCTTGCTGGGGCGAAGGTCGGTAGGGCGCAGACAATGACAACAATAATGGCGTGGGATGTGTCTCAGTGCGGGCCATGCATGATGCGTGGCAATCCACCGGATGGTTAGCGAGTGACAGGAGATGACAGATGTCCGGATTCATGCAGGAATTTCGTGATTTTGCCGTCAAGGGAAGCGTCGTCGATATGGCAGTCGGCATCATCATCGGCGGGGCATTCACACTGATCGTCAAGAGTCTGGTTGGTGACATGCTCAACCCGCTGATCGGGCTGCTGATCGGCGGAGTCGATTTCGCCAACTTCTTTGTCGTCCTCAAGGAAGGCGCTCAGGCCGCGCCCTACGCCAGTCTCGAGGCGGCCAAGGAAGCGGGAGCCGTCACGCTAAACTATGGCTTGTTCATCAATGCCATCATCAGCTTCGCCCTAGTGGCGCTGGCGGTATTCGTGTTGATCCGCCAGATCAACAAGCTCAAGAAGGAATCCGAGGAAGCGCCGGAAGAGGTCACCGACAAGGATTGCCCGTATTGCCTTTCCAAGGTGCCGCTGGCGGCGACCCGTTGTGGTCATTGCACCTCCGAGCTGGCGCCGGCAGCGCCGGTGGAGGCGGCCTAGGCCATCTGCGTCAGTCACGACAACTGGCAAGCAATATCGACACTCGTCCTCAAGGGACCGGCCACCAGGCCGGTCCCTTCGTTTGTCTGTCACCCGCTGATATAGCACGATGGCAGTGCGACCATCACCGAGAGATTCCATGCTGATCGACAGCCATTGCCATCTGGATTTCGCTGACTTCACGCCGGATCGTGACGCGGTCATCGCGCGTGCCGAGCAGGAAGATGTCTCGGCCTTCGTGGTGCCCGCCACCACGGTGGCAAGCTTCCCGGCAGTGCTGGCGCTGGTGGATTCATCGGCGCGTATCTTCGGTGCCCTGGGGTTGCATCCCTATTTTCTGTCCGAGCATGGCGAGGGCGCGCTGGCGGCGCTTCATCAGGCCCTCGATCAGCATGCGGGCGAGATCGTCGCGTTGGGCGAATGTGGCTTCGATGCGCGATTGGCCGATCATGATGCCCAATGGCAGCTGTTCGAGGCCCAGCTGAGCATGGCACGCGAATTCTCCCTGCCTGTCATCGTGCACTGTGTGCGCGCCAATGACGAAGTCGCCAAGCGTATCAAGCAGGCACGACTCACCCGTGGTGGCATCATCCACGCCTTTGCGGGCAGTCAGGTGCAGGCGGAGCGCTTTCTCGAGCTTGGCTTCGTGCTGGGGCTGGGCGGCAGCGTGACCTACCCACGTGCTAACAAGCTGCGCGGAGTGGTGGCGTCACTGCCCGACGATGGCTTCGTGCTGGAAACCGATAGCCCCGACATGCCACTGTGCGGGTTTCAGGGCCAGCGCAATGAGCCATCGCGAGTGGCAAAGGTCGCGGACGTGGTGGCGGAACTCCGTTCGAGCAGTCGCCACGATATCGCGTTATCCACCACGACGAATGTGCAGCGTATTCTTCAACTGAACGTCTGATCTAGACTGACCTCAAAGGCCAGGCGGCAGCCTGCCGGCCCGGTTCAGGAGGTCGCCTCATCATCGGTAAATCAATGTCAGATTCTTCAGCATCGCGTTCCTCCTCTCGTGTGCCGGCACACGAGTCTTCTGCTGTCTTCGCGCACGCCTCTCTGCCTGCTGGCCCCCGCTATCGGATGTATCTGCTGCCGCTGCTGTTGCTGGCGGCATTGCTAGCCACCGCCTGGTTGACGGCCAGCCAGATCACGCAATCCAGCGAGGTGGATCGTGAGTCCGACAGGCAGCGCCTGGCCTTGTGGGTCCAGAGTGAACAGCGCCTGCTAGCGGGGCAGTTGCAGGAGAACGGCTACTGGGAAGAAGCCGTGACTAGGTTTCTGCGCGAGCCCGAGCTCGATACGACCTGGCTCGAGTACATGTATGGCCCCGAGTTCGCCATCAATACCGGCATACATCTGATCTCTGCCGTGCATGGCGATGGGCAGGTGGCAGCCTGGGTGCAGCACAACGCCGGGTCGCCGGGGGCCGACTGGCTGGGCAAGCAGCCGGTGAGCTGGCGACGTGCGCTCGCCCCCGTCATGCAGGCGGCCCGCCAGTCACCGACACAACCTCAGCTGGTCTGGTTGATCGTCGACAACCAGCCATGGCTGATCGGCATGCAGGGGCTCTACGAGGATGAGGAGGCCTTGCCAGCGCAGGAAGAGCAGGGGCTGTTGATTCTGGGCATGCCGCTCACGACAGACCTGCTGGACGAGCAGGCGGCCGTGCTGGGCTTGAAGGGTCTGCAGGTCGTCAGCAACGCCATGCCACAGCCCATCGCGACGCAGCAGGTCTGCGTGGCCTTGCCCGCATCCAGCCGTGCCGATCGCTACAACCATGCCAAGGCCTGCTGGCAGGATGAAAATCGCGTCGCTCAGTTGCTGCAGGAGATGGGCACTCCGCTGGGGGTGCTGCTGCTGATCATTTTGCTGGCGGGCATAGGCACCATTGGCATGTTGGTGCGCGACAGTCGGCGCCTCAGGGCGAGTCGGGCTTATGGCGCCTACCTCGAGCATCAATACCAGCGCCACAGCATCCTCAATCAGCAATTCCTGAGCGTTCCCTACGAAACCCACACGCCGCAGAATGCGCGTGCGTCTCTCACCCGCTACCTGCAGCGCGTGCGCGAGATGCTGGGGGCAGAGATCATCATCTATCGGCGTGAGGTGGGAAATCCCAACGCCGGCTACTTGATCCTGCAGAGTCACGATGAGCGTGAGTGGTTGAGTGAGGCATCGTTGCGGCGTGATCCTCTCTGGCGCCTGCCGGTGGGGCGCGTGTGCGTGTCAGCCGGCGATCGCTCGCGGCGCGATGGCGATGGGAGCATCGACAGGAGTGTCGATGAGCAGGAAGATCGCGCGCTGCTGTTGTGTCAGCGACTGGGCGCCAGCCAGCTTATGGGCTATTCGGTCTCGCCGCATCCCGGGCGCAGCGAATTGCTGCTGGTGGCCAGTCGAGGACATCGACTCAACGCCACCGAGATGATGCCGTTGCTGGACATGACCCTGGATACGCTGGTGGTAAAAGGACTGGAGCAGGAACGCGTGCTGCTCCAGCACCAGTTGCTTGAGGAGCGTGAGACGGATATCGATTCCGGTCTGCTCAGCCGTGAGGGCATACTGCGGCTTATCAAGATGAGGATTGATCAGCTGGGAGAGGTAGCACCGATAGATGGGTTCGTGCTGATGGCGCTACGTATCGGCGGATTGCAGGTGCTTTATGATCATAAGGGAGCTGAACTGGGCAATCACCAGCTTGAGCAAATCCAGAGACGCATTGCTCCTTTACTGGGACATTCCGGCGATGTGGCGCGCCTCGAGACCGACAGGTTGCTGATCATGGTCCAGCGCCGACTGCTGGAAGCGACGCGTGGCGGCATCAGCGGCTGGTTGGATAACCTGCTGAATGCCGTGCGCGACAAGGTCACGCTCGATGATGAGGTGATCTATCTGCAGCCGAGCCTGGGCATCACGCGCTATCCCGAGGATGGCCATCAGGTGGATGCGCTGGTCTATCGCGCCGAGCGTGCCTTGCACGATACCCAGCAATGCCAACGCGAGTGGCATTTCTTCGATGAGGAGGCGGAGCGTGAGTTACGCCGCCTCAAGCAGCTGGAAGTCGAGTTCACTGTCGCGCTGCGTGAGAATCAGCTCAGGCTGTTCGTGCAGCCGATCGTCGACGGGCGTACCGGTCGCTTGCAGCTGTCGGAGGCATTGATTCGCTGGCAGCACCCGGAACATGGTTTGATGGGCTCGGCGGACTTCATGGCGATCGTCGAGTCCGCTCGTCTGGATGTCGCGCTTGGGCGCTGGGTGCTCAAGGAAAGTATCGCGACTTTGATGCGCGTCCACGAAAGCGGTCATGAGCTGCATCTGAGCGTCAATGTGACCGTGCGCCATATGATGGACAAGCGCTTCCTATCGGACCTGGAAATGTTGTTCCGGCATCCGGAGCTGTGTGAGCGCCTGACGCTTGAACTGGTCGAGAGCCAGCTGCCGGATGACATCCAGGCCCTTGCCGTGCTGTTCCAGACCATCCGGGCTCACGGCGTGGCGTTGGCACTGGACGATTTCGGTACGGGCTACTCCTCGCTGTCGCAGCTGCAGCGGCTACCGTTCGACAAGCTCAAGATCGATCGGCAGTTCGTGACGGCGCTGGGCTCCAGCAAGGGGCAGGCCATGATCGAAGCGATGCTGGGGCTGGCGGAGGCCTTCCATCTTGCAGTGGTGGCCGAAGGCATCGAGACGCCGGAGCAGCGAGCCGAATTGCTCGCGCATGGCTGCTCGCTGCATCAGGGCTATCTCTATGCACGACCGATGCCGGTGCAGGAGCTGATCGAGCATCTGATCGCAGGAGATGGCTGGCTGCCGGAAGGGCTGTAAGGACTGGGAGCCCCGGCAGGCGCCTGAAATCAGCAATCCGTGGTAGATAAAAGCCCCGCACGTAGGCACGTGCGGGGCTTTCCTGTGGCGGCTTTCAAGCGATCAGTCCTTCAGGACGATCAGCCTTTCAATCCGTACCCTTCAGCCCTTGAGCTGCTCCGGGTCGCGACGCTCGACGGCATAGGGCAGTGCGCTGCGCTCAAGCTGGGTGCCATTTTCCAATGCCAATGCGATCTCTTCATCGCGCAGGCTGATCACGGCCAGCAGCTCCAGACGTCCCTGCTCATCATGGGCTGCCTGCAGCACTTCGCCGAGGGACTTGCCGTCGGGACTTGTGACCTTGCTGCCCACCGCCGGCAAGTCGGCCGGCTGCACCGTCGTCAGGCGTTGCAGGCGCTTCTTGACCTGGCCGCGGAAGTGGGCGCGTGCCACGACTTCCTGACCGGTGTAGCAGCCCTTCTTGAAGCTGATCGCGGCGAGGGCTTCCAGATTGAGCATCTGCGGCAGCCAGCTGTCAGTCTGCGCGGAGGTGACCCACTGCAGACCGGCGCGGATATCTTCCAGGCGCCAGCGGGTTTCGTCGCTGGCGGCCACATCGCGTGCGAAAAGCGCCGTCGCGAGGTCTGCCAGGGCGGCATGCGGTCCGACCAGTATCGCGCGCTGGGTATTGCCTGACGGCTGGCGCGCCAGCGCGCAGGTCTGCGGTTCTTCTTCCTCGCTCGACTGCAAGGGCGACTGGAGGACCGAGCGCATGGCCAGGTCATGCTCGGCCAGCGCAGGTGCCGCGAGGGCATCGGCACAGGCCGCCAGAGTCTGCTCGCCGAGCAGGCCGAGCATGCTCAGCTCACTCGACACCTCCAGCGTCACCTTGTAGAAGGGCGCGAACTTGGCCAGATGGGCACGCAGCGGTTCGGCGGTGCCAGCCGGCATCACCAGCCACAGACGCTCTTCACTGACGCGCAGCAGCTGGGCCATGGCCAGAATGCGTCCCTTCGGGGTGCAGAAGGTCGTCAGCGGCGCCAACTCGCCATCGACCAGACTCAGCTGCTGTGAGGTCTGTCCCTGCAGAAAGCGTTCGCCATCCTTGCCGCAGACCTCGAGTACTTCGAAATTGCCCAGCGGGGTCAGTGCATTTTCGGTCAGTATATTCTTGGTTATGTCAGCGAGTGGCATGGAGGCGTCGGCTGGCTCACCCAGCGTCAGGCGGCCGTCCTCGCCGAGCTGGTAGCCGTGGTCTTGCATCAGGGTCTTCAAGGGATTCATCTACCACCATCCTGTTGCGAAGGAGTGAACTGCCGGTGGCGCACTGGCAACCATGCGGCATGTCGGATGCCCGCATTGTCACGCGCCAGCCGGCGGCTGTCAGCCCCTTGTGCCCCAAGTGGCAGTAAAAGAACGGGCAAATCAGTGTTCCCGTCCTGCCAGGCGTTTCTACGGCCTGGCTCGCGCCGAGTCTGATGGGCGCTGACTGTCAGGCAACCGTGCTATTCTTGACGGCTGCAATGCGCCGCGGCGCCCCTTTTTTGCTGCATGACAGGAATGACACGATGGCCAGTTTTTCTCTTACTCTGATCGGCGTCGAGAGCGTCAAGGACGTCAACAAGGTCACCACGGCGCTGATGATGATGGATGGCGTCAAGGAAGCCGAGGTCGGGCGTGGCTTTGCCGAAGTCGACGGTCAGGTGCGTTATGACGCGCTGGTCAAGACGGTCGAGAAGGCCGGTTACAAGGTCAAGTGACCGCAGTGCGGTGACGCTGCACAGGCGGGAAACAGGCAACGTCTCACGAGCGGGATCACGGACAGATCAGCGACAGGGAGGTGACGAATGAGTATCGAGGTAATCAGCCGTCGATCAGGCAGCTTCGTGCAACGGGTACAGGTCGCAAGCTTTGATGAGTTGCTGGTCGATGTGCCGGCGGTGGTCGGTGGCGACGAGAGCGCCCCGGACCCGCATGACTACTTCGACCTGTCGCTGGGGGCCTGCAAGTCGATCACCGTGCAGATGTACGCCCGGCGCAAGGGCTTGCCGCTGGCGGGGATCATCACCACGGTGGACCGGGACGACAGCGACGAGCGCCGTGGCAGCAACAGCGAATATCGTCTCACGGTCAGCATGCAGTTCCTGGCCGAGGAGGGCCAAGAGCTGGATGCCGAGACCCGCGCGCGTCTGATCGAGATCTCCGAGCGTTGCCCCATCCATCGCCTGATGACCAGCACCCGGGTCTCGGTGACCAGTCGAGAAGCGCCCGCGAGCGAATGATGCCGCCGGGCAATCATCTGCCTGTCGTCAGTTGAAGACCCGAATGACTGCCACCATTGAGAGCGCATGAGCAAACCATTTCGCATCGATTCCAAGTTTCAGCCGGCCGGTGACCAACCGGCGGCCATCGAGAAGCTGATCACCGGCCTGGACGCGGGCCTGGCGCATCAGACCCTTCTGGGCGTGACCGGCTCCGGCAAGACCTTCACGGTGGCCAATATCGTGGAGCGCCTGCAGCGTCCGGCCATCGTTATGGCCCCCAACAAGACGCTGGCGGCGCAGCTGTACGGCGAGTTCAAGTCGTTCTTTCCCGACAACGCCGTCGAATATTTCGTCTCCTATTACGATTACTACCAGCCCGAAGCCTACGTCGCCTCCTCGGATACCTTCATCGAGAAGGATGCCTCGATCAACGACCACATCGAGCAGATGCGTCTGTCGGCGACCAAGGCGCTGCTGGAACGCCGCGATGCGATCATCGTGGTCTCCGTCTCGGCCATCTACGGCCTGGGTGACCCGGATCAATACCTGAAGATGCGCCTGCACTTCAATCGTGGCGAGCAGATCGATCAGCGCGGCTTCCTCAGGCGTCTGGCGGAGCTGCAGTACACCCGCAACGACATGGATTTCCGGCGCGGTACCTATCGGGTGCGCGGCGATGTGATCGACATCTTCCCGGCCGACTCCGAAGAGCAGGCGGTGCGTGTCGAGCTGTTCGATGACGAGATCGACTCCATCCGGCTGTTCGATCCGCTGACCGGTGAAGTGGCCGAGTCGGTGCCACGCATGACCATCTATCCCAAGAGTCACTACGTGACGCCGCGCGAGACCATCGTCGCCGCGGTCGATCACATCAAGGAAGAGCTGGTCGAGCGCCTCGATTACCTGCGCAAGCACGACAAGCTGGTTGAGGCCCAGCGCCTGGAGCAGCGCACCCTCTATGACATCGAGATGATGATGGAGCTGGGCTACTGCAACGGCATCGAGAACTACTCGCGCTATCTGTCGGGGCGTGATCCCGGCAATGCGCCGCCGACCTTCTTCGACTACCTGCCCAAGGATGCGCTGGTCTTCATCGATGAGTCCCACGTCAGCGTACCGCAGGTCGGCGGCATGTATCGCGGTGACCGTTCGCGCAAGGAAACGCTGGTGGAGTACGGCTTCCGCCTGCCGTCGGCTCTCGACAACCGCCCGATGAAATTCGAGGAGTGGGAGAGCATCCTGCCGCAGACCGTATTCGTCTCGGCGACGCCTGGCCCCTACGAGGAAGAGCATGCCGGTCAGGTGGTGGAGCAGGTGGTACGACCCACCGGGCTGCTCGATCCGGTCATCGAGGTGCGTTCGGCCTCGACCCAGGTGGATGACGTCCTCTCGGAGATTCGCGCGCGCACCAAGGTCGGCGAGCGCGTGCTGATCACTACGCTGACCAAGCGCATGTCGGAAGACCTGACCGAATATCTGAGCGAGCATGACGTACGGGTGCGCTATCTGCACTCCGATATCGATACCGTCGAGCGCGTCGAGATCATTCGTGACCTGCGTTTGGGCAAGTTCGATGTGCTGGTCGGCATCAACCTGCTGCGTGAGGGCCTCGATATTCCGGAGGTCTCACTGGTAGCGATTCTGGATGCCGACAAAGAGGGCTTCCTGCGCTCGGAGCGCTCCCTGATCCAGACCATCGGCCGTGCGGCGCGTAACGCCAACGGCAAGGCCATCCTGTACGGGGATCGCATCACCGATTCCATGCAGCGGGCTATTGCCGAGACCGAACGCCGTCGCGAAAAGCAGATGGCCTTCAATGATGAGCACGGCATCACGCCGCGCACCATCACCAAGTCGGTGGCGGATATCATGGAAGGTGCCCAGGCGCCGGGCCGTAAGAGCAGCCGTCGCAAGGGCAGCGAGCGTCAGGTGGCAGAAGAGACGCCGGACTACGCTGCGCTGGCGGCCGAAGGCCCTCAGGCGCTCGAGAAGGAAATCAGCCGTCTCGAAGATGCCATGTTTGCCGCGGCCAAGAACCTCGAGTTCGAGGAAGCCGGTCGACTACGCGACCAGATCAACGATGTCCGCAATCGCCTGATCGCGCTGGGCTGACGCTACTCTCCATCCCCCAGCATTCGCGTTGCTAAAGGCATGACCCTGCGCGCCCGACGGTGTTACTCATCGTCGGGCGCGTGGCGTTCAGGGCTGGCGGGTATCTGACTGGGGAGTGCCATCAGCAAGTTATCCCGTTATCTTGCCTGTTGCCTCTCAGATCATCACATTGCAGCTCAGTGCATGGCTCAGGAGCAGGCGGTTGCTCGGAAAGGGCGGCAGCATTGCTTCTCTTACAACCTTGGGCGTAGCCGGGCAGGCGGCTGCGGTGCGTCCTGATGGTGCAAGTGGAGAGGGAAATCCTGTTAACCGCGTGTTGGCATGTGCCAATGACTGGCTTTGATCGTGATTTCCGAGGATTGTCTGGCCACATTGGAAAGCATGGTGCTTTTCGCTATTGGCAGGCTGCCGAGCCGCATTCATGAGCGCTCAAACGGTCACTTTACATGCGTATTCGCTGCTGCCAATAATGCTTTCAAGGCATTCCTGACGTGTCGACCCCCTGCCGGCAGGCTGGCAGCGGCGCACAAGGTCAGCGGATGACAGACACTGTCGCCAGCCTTTTGCGGTCAGCCCAGCGCTGCCACCAGGCGTCAGTCAGGTCTGCCCGGCCGTAGTACAACAATAATCGGGAACAGGAATTCTCATCATGATGCGCAGGTCTCTTCTCGCTCTCGGTATCGCCGCGGCGATGTCCACCCAGGCTCAGGCCGATATCACCATCGCCATGGCAGGTCCGGTCACGGGGCCGGTCGCCCAGTACGGTGACATGCAGTTCATCGGTGCCGAGATGGCCATCGAGCGGATCAATGCCGCCGGTGGCGTCGACGGCGAGATGCTCAAGGGCGTCAAATACGACGACGCCTGTGATCCCAAGCAGGCGGTGGCGGTGGCCAACCAGATCGTCAATGACGGTGTCCAGTACGTGATCGGGCACCTGTGCTCCAGCGCGACCCAGCCGGCCTCGGACATCTACGCCGAGGAAGGCGTGATGATGATCACGGCGGCGTCCACCAGCCCGACCATCACCGAGCAGGGCTATGAGCTGGTCTTCCGCACCATCGGCCTGGATTCCCTGCAGGGGCCGGTCGCCGGGCGCTATATCGCCGAGACGATCAAGCCCAAGCACATGGCCGTGATCCACGACAAGCAGCAGTACGGGGAAGGTATCGCCACCGGCGTGCGCGACACCGTCGAGGAAGCAGGCATCGATGTGGTGCTGTTCGAGGGCATCACGGCGGGTGACAAGGATTTCTCAGCGCTGATCTCCAAGCTCAAGAAGGAGAACGTCGACTTCGTCTACTACGGCGGCTATCACCCGGAGCTGGGCCTCTTGCTGCGTCAGTCGCGTGAGCTGGGCTTCGATGCCCCCTTCATGGGCCCGGAAGGGGTCGGCAACCCGGACATTTCCAAGATCGCCGGTCAGGCCTCCGAAGGCCTTTACGTGACGCTGCCGCCGGCCTTTGAGACAGACCCGAAGAACGCCGATCTGGTCGCGGCCTTCAAGGACAAGGATCAGGACCCCTCCGGCCCGTTCGTCATGCCGGCCTATACCGCGGTGGAACTGATCGCCGATGGCATCAAGGGCGCCGATTCCACCGACCCGTATGATGTTGCCGAATATCTGCGCGCCAACAGCTTCGACACGCCCATTGGCAAGGTCGAATACGACGAGAAGGGCGATCTGAAGGACTTTAACTTCGTCGTCTACAACTGGCACGCCGACGGAACCAAGAGCGAAGCGGCACATTGATCATCGGCTGGCCTCTGCTCGTCTGAGCCCAGCCTTCGCCACGGCCATGTGACATCTCATCTGGCACCTCATTTGAGCGATCATTTGAGACCTTATTTGAGACCTCATGTGGCCGTGGTGGATCAACCCCGAGACGCTTCCCGTCATGCCACCTGGCATGGCGGGCTTCTCCGTTCGGTCGAGTCCACGGTGATGCAATATCGCCGTGCCTGCCCGTTGTCGCCGCGCATGCGGCATTTCCCTGACGGTCACCGGCCACAAGCCGAAGACAGTCGCGGCCAAGGGTCGTTTCAATGGAAGACATCCTCTACTTCCTGCAACAGGTCATCAATGGCCTGACCATCGGCAGTACCTATGCCTTGATCGCCATCGGCTACACGATGGTCTACGGCATCATCGGCATGATCAATTTCGCCCACGGCGAGATCTACATGATCGGCACCTACGTGACCTTCATCGTCATCGCGGCGCTGGGCATGCTGGGCATCGCCAACCCCTTCTTCCTGATGGCGGCCGCCTTGCTGGTGGCGGTGCTGGTGTCCTGCGCCTACGGCTTTGCCGTGGAGCGGGTGGCCTATCGCCCGGTACGTGGCTCCAAGCGCCTGATCGCGCTGATCTCGGCGATCGGCATGTCGATCTTCCTGCAGAACTACATGCGTCTGGCCCAGGGCTCGCGTGACATGGCGATCTCCAGTTTGATTCCCGGCGGTTGGGAGTTCGGGCTGGAAAGCTTCGCGGTCAATCTCTCCTATATGCAGGTGATCATCTTCAGCGTCACCCTGGTGTGCATGCTGCTGCTGTCGTCCTTCATCTCACGCTCCCGCCTGGGGCGTGCCTGTCGTGCCTGCTCGCAGGATGCCGGCATGGCGCGTCTGCTGGGCATCAATACCGATATGATCATCTCGATGACCTTCGTGATCGGGGCGGCGCTTGCCGCCGTGGCGGGTCTGCTGCTCGGCATGTACTACGGCGTGGTCAATCCCTACATCGGCTTCCTGGCCGGCCTCAAGGCGTTCACGGCGGCGGTGCTGGGCGGTATCGGCAGCATCCCCGGCGCGATGCTGGGCGGACTGCTGCTGGGGGTCGCGGAGGCACTGACCGGCGGTTACCTGTCCACGGAATACAAGGACGTGGTGGCCTTCGGACTGCTGATCCTGATTCTGCTGTTCCGCCCCTCCGGGATTCTCGGCAAGCCCGAAGTGGAGAAGATCTGATGCCCAAGCTTGCGAAACAGACTTTGAAGAAAGCGGGCACCTCGCCTGCCGAGACGTTGCCGCCCCAGCCTGCCCATCGGCGTCCCTGGTGGTCGGCACTCGCGGCCGCCGTGCTGACCCTCGTACTGGGAGGCTCGGTGTTGGGTGTGCAGCTCGAATCCACCGGCATCACTACCACGGTGCGGTTGATGGGCATGGACACCTGGGGCTGGTTGCTGGCTGCGGCGCTGGCTGTCTTCCTGCATCAGCTGGTACGTCCGCAGATCGAGGAGTGGCGGTCGCGTACCCGCAAACCCTCACGTTTCAGCGTCCCCGATGTGATGAGCGGCCAGAAGCGTCAGCTGTGGATCATGCTGGCCATCGGCGCGCTGCTGATCTTCCCGTTCCTCTCCAACCGCTCGGCGGTGGATCTCGCGACCCTGACGCTGATCTACATCATGCTGGGGCTGGGGCTTAATGTGGTGGTGGGGCTCGCCGGGCTGCTGGATCTCGGCTACGTGGGCTTCTACGCCGTCGGGGCCTATACCTATGCGCTGCTCAACAGCTATCTGGGCTTCAGCTTCTGGGAGGCGCTACCCATCGCTGGGTTGATGACGGCGCTGTTCGGCTATCTGCTCGGCTTCCCGGTACTACGATTGCGCGGGGATTACCTGGCCATCGTGACGCTGGGTTTCGGGGAGATCATCCGCATCCTGCTCAACAACTGGACCGAGCTGACCGGCGGCCCGAATGGCATCGCGCGCATTCCCAAGCCGACCTTGTTCAACCTCGAGTTCTCGCGGCGGGCCGACGAGGGCAACATCGCTTTCCATGAGTACTTCGGCATCGACTACGACCCGGCCCTCAAGGTGATCTACCTGTATCTGCTGGCCTTGATCCTGGTGCTGATCACGCTGTTCGTGATCTACCGCTTGCTGCGCATGCCCATAGGGCGCGCGTGGGAGGCACTGCGCGAGGATGATATCGCCTGTCGCTCGCTGGGCATGAATCCCACCGGCATCAAGCTCTCGGCCTTCACGATCGGCGCGAGCTTCGCGGGCTTCGCCGGCGCCTTCTTCGCCGCGCGTCAGGGCTTCATCAGCCCCGAGTCCTTCACCTTCATCGAGTCGGCGATCATTCTGGCCATCGTGGTGCTGGGTGGAATGGGCTCGCAGCTGGGCGTGATTCTGGCCGCGATCGCCATGACGTTGCTGCCGGAGCTGGCACGCGAATTCAATGAATATCGCATGCTGCTGTTCGGACTGATGATGGTGTTGATGATGGTCTGGCGACCTCAGGGCCTGGTGCCGCTCAAACGACCGCAGATGGAGCTCGACCGTGGCTGACACACATGACAAGCAGGTCCGTGACAAGCAGGTCCACGACAGGCAAGACCACGACAATCCGACACCGGTCGCCTCCTCGCGTCGTCAGGCGCGCGCCGAGGGCGGAGCGCCATTGCTGGATGTGCGCGATCTCACCATGCAGTTCGGTGGCCTCAAGGCCGTGGACGGCGTGACGTTGCAGGTGCATCCGGGCGAGGTGGTGTCGGTCATTGGGCCGAATGGTGCGGGCAAGACCACCGTCTTCAACTGCATCTCCGGTTTCTATCAGCCCACCGGTGGCGAGGTGTATTTCCAGAATCGCGCCATGCATCGTCTGCCGGGCTATCGCATCGCCCAGGCCGGCATGGTGCGCACCTTCCAGAACGTGCGGCTGTTCAAGGAGATGACCGTCATCGAGAACCTGTTGGTGGCGCAGCACATGCACGCCGAACGCAATCTTCTCAAGGGGCTGTTCAAGACGCCGGGCTATCGACGCAGTGAAAAGGCGCTGATGCAGCATGCCGGCGACTGGCTGGAGCGAGTCGGTCTGCTCGAATTCGCCAACCGCGAGGCCGGCAATCTGGCCTATGGCCAGCAGCGCCGACTCGAGATCGCGCGTTGTATGGTCGCCAGGCCCCGGTTGCTGATGCTGGATGAGCCGGCGGCAGGCCTCAATCCCAACGAGACACGTGATCTGGATGATCTGATCGTCAGCCTGACCCGCGATGAGGGCATCTCGGTGCTGTTGATCGAGCATGACATGAGCCTGGTGATGGGCATCTCGGACCACATCTACGTGGTCAATCAGGGCCAGCCGCTGGCGGATGGCAGTCCGGAGGACATACGGCGCAACGATGCCGTGATCAAGGCCTATCTGGGGGAGGAGTGATCATGAGTGAGCATGTCGAAGACGTGACGCCCGAGGCCACGCTTGCCGGTGAGGAGCTCGCGCCCCGGGAAGCCATGCTGGCCCTCGAGCATCTGACTACCCACTACGGGCCGGTGCAGGCGCTCAATGATGTCTCGCTGGCCGTCGGTCAGGGCGAGATCGTGACGTTGATTGGTGCCAACGGCGCTGGCAAGACGACGCTTCTGATGTCGATCTGTGGCGATCCGCGGCCAACCAGCGGGCGGGTGTGGTTCGAGGGCGAGGAGATCACCGGCACGCCCACGGCGCGCGTGATGCGCGGTGGACTGTCGGTGGTGCCGGAAGGTCGCCGCATCTTCACCGGCATGACGGTGGAGGAAAACTTGGCCATGGGTGGCTATTACCAGAGCAAGGAGGAGAACGAGCGCAGCATCGAGCACGTGCTGGGGCTCTTCCCGCGTCTCAAGGAGCGCTTCCAACAGCGCGGCGGCACTATGTCCGGCGGAGAGCAGCAGATGCTGGCCATCGGGCGCGCCCTGATGAGTCGGCCGCGGCTGCTGTTGCTCGATGAGCCATCGCTGGGGCTGGCGCCCATCGTGATCGGGCATATCTTCGAGATCGTCGAGCAGCTGCGCGAGCAGGGCACCACCATCTTCTTGGTGGAGCAGAATGCCCATCGTGCACTGTCGATCGCCGATCGCGGTTACGTTCTGGAGCATGGTCGAGTGGTGTTGGCGGACAGCGGCAAGGCGCTGCTGGCCAATGACGATGTACGCCGCGCCTATCTCGGAGGCTGATCGCCCGCAGGTCGATCGACTGCCAGTTCTCGCCAGGACTTTTCGAGGGCTGCAAGTCGATCGGGTTCACCAAACCAGGACGCCGCCCCCGGCACTGAATCGTCAGTGTCCGGGGCGGCGTCTTTTTTTGCTCTCGAGATGGGGATGAGGTGGAAGTGTGGGAAGGAGAGGGTAGAGGCTGGCTCGGTCAGTGATGTGCTGCTCGTGCCAGCCCCTGTATCAGATCCTGCGCCGGTTCCTTATCAGTACCAGTGACCTGCGTGAACAGAGGTCAGGCAGAGAGCGATTCGGGAAACTCTTCGGGCATGTAGGCGACGCCGTCATGAATGCGGTAATGATTGGTGGGGCCTGAAGCCTGGCAGCTCTTGACGCATGCCTGGCTGGCGGGGAGCTGGCGCAGGGGGTAGCGCACGCCGGCTTGGCACAGTTCCAGCATCTTCTTGAGTGCGCTTCGCTCACAGTAACCACACAGGCACTCGAGGGCGTTGTCGAGGCAGTCTTCTTCGCTCATGCCCGCACCGTAGATGCGGTTGTCATCACAGACGACGAATCCGAGAGCGCCGGGGGATGTGGCGGGTGTTGTCATGTCTGCTGCCGTATCAGGTACTGCACTGAGAATGTTGTCAGCCATGATGAACCTCATTGTGATGGGGTATTCCGGCTTCTCCGAGCCAGTCGCTAGCTTGTCTGTCCATGATCCTCTCTGGTCATGCCTCACCCCAGAGTAGACGGCGGTCGTCAAACTGCCATGCAAGTCTGTTTAACGCGTCAAGGACGAACCGATGCTGCGTCAGAAATGTGACAGAGAAGTGTCGTTTAGATGACTGAGAAGATCTCGCAACTGGCGGTTTCAGAACGGCTGGCATCCCAGTGACTGACGGTAACGTGAGTTGAGCGCCAGCAATATCGCGGCACTCTCGGCATCGAAGGCTCCGCTGATCGCCCCGGGACGAAAATGTGCCTGGAATGCGGCAATCGCCAATTCGGGACGTGCGGCGTCCACCGGATAACCGTAATGCGTGAGCGCCGTGAGCAGAACCTCTTGTGATGGCAGACCCTTGCTTGCCAGCTGACGCTGGAAGCACAGCACGTCAGAGGTGCCTGGCCAGGCGCCGATGCCGGCCTCATGCAGGCGTTGCCATGGGAAGCGCGGGCCGGGGTCGGTCTTGCGCTCAGGGGCGATGTCCGAATGCCCGACGACATCCACCGCCTTGATGCCATGACGCGCGATGATGGGCTTGAGCAGCGTTAGCAATGCAGTAATTTGCGCCTCGCTCCAAGGCGCGAAGTCACGCGAGGGGGACCAGCGTCTGGCGACCGCCGCCCTGGCATCTTCCTGCTCGCCTGCCTCCAGTGGTATCAATGCCCGCGGCCCGGCATTGACGATCTCGATGCCGATGGAAGTGTCATTGAGGTTGCTGCGCTCACCCCACTGGCTGACGCCGGCATGCCAGGCCCGGCGCGCTTCCGGCACCAGCGGATAGACGCGCGGCAGGCCGGTCGCCGGCATCGGCGCCGACAGCAGATAATGCGCGCTGACCTGAGAGCCGGTCAGGCTGATCAGGGAGCCGCGCAGATCATCATCGGTGTAGTGCAGCACCAGATGGCGAACCCGCGAATTGCTCTTGCCATTGGGGGTGGACGTCACCCAGTCGAAGATATCGCTCCCGTCACCTGCGCCAGAACCCGGCTGGGTGCCACAGCCTGCCAGCAACACAGTGAGCGCGGCAGCGGCCAGTAACAGCAGACATCGCGACAAGAAGCGTGACGAGAAGAAGCGTGACGAGAAGGAGGGTGGCGAGCAGGGACGTGGTGAACAGGGGCGTGGTGAACAGGTGCGTGGCGTCATTGAGCGGTCATCGTGGTTAAAAAAGGAGTGGCTGCATGACAAGACGGTACCGCAACGGGACGGCGTCAGTCGCCTCGCGATGCACCCGACTTCCTGCAGCGAAGCAGGCGGCTCCGGGCGGGAGGGCCTCACGCAGACTGGGCCATAACCTGCTGAATTCTCATGACTTGCGGGTTGCAGGATTCGCTCTGCCGCCTCGTGCTCGCATGAGGTATAATCCTGCGCACCTGACCTGACGCTCGCCCCGTGGCGGCGCGATTGCCGTGCCTGACAACAGTAATCGCCCCTGTGCCCTGCGCGCCAGTGTGTCTGTCTTTCCCATCGATTGCCCTTGAGGAGCCGATCCTGATGACCGTGATCCGCCAGGATGACCTGATCCAGAGCGTCGCCGACGCGCTGCAGTACATCTCCTACTACCATCCGAAGGATTTCATCGACGCCATGAACGCGGCGTACGAGCGTGAAGAGAATCCTGCCGCCAAGGATGCCATCGCGCAGATCCTGATCAACTCCCGGATGTGTGCCCTGGGTCATCGTCCCATCTGTCAGGACACCGGTATCGTCACCGTCTTCGTTCACGTCGGCATGAACGTGCGCTTCGAGGCCGACATGAGCCTGGATGACATGGTCAACGAAGGCGTGCGTCGCGCCTATCTGCTGCCGGACAACGTGCTGCGCGCCTCCGTGCTGGCAGACCCGGACGGCAAGCGTGCCAACACCAAGGACAATACGCCGGCCATCATCCACCACAAGCTGGTGCCGGGTGACAGCATCGAGATCCACGTCGCGGCCAAGGGCGGCGGCAGCGAGGCCAAGTCCAAGTTCGCGATGCTCAACCCGTCCGACTCCGTGGTCGACTGGGTGCTGGAGCAGATTCCGAAGATGGGTGCTGGCTGGTGTCCGCCCGGCATGCTGGGTATCGGCATCGGCGGTACCGCCGAGAAGGCGATGCAGCTGGCCAAGGAGTCCCTGCTCGAGCCGATCGATATCCAGGAGCTGCAGGCGCGTGGTGCCTCCAACCGCGCCGAAGAGATCCGTCTCGAGCTGTTCGAGAAGGTCAACGCCACTGGCGTCGGCGCCCAGGGCCTCGGCGGTCTGACCACCGTGCTCGACATCAAGGTCATGGATTACCCGACCCACGCGGCCAACAAGCCGGTGGCGATCATCCCGAACTGTGCGGCGACCCGTCACGTGCACTTCACCCTGGATGGCAGCGGTGTGGCAGAACTGCCGGCACCTAAGCTCGAGGACTGGCCGGATATCACCCGTGAAGCGGGCGACAGTGTCAAGCGTGTCAACCTCGACACCGTGACGCCCGAGGAAGTGCAGAGCTGGCAGCCGGGCGACACCCTGCTGCTCAACGGCAAACTGCTGACCGGCCGTGATGCCGCTCACAAGCGCATGACCGAGATGCTGGCGCGCGGCGAGCAGCTGCCGGTCGACCTCAAGGGGCGCTTCATCTACTACGTCGGCCCGGTCGACCCGATCCGTGACGAAGTCGTCGGTCCGGCTGGCCCGACCACCGCGACCCGCATGGACAAGTTCACGCGCACGCTGCTGGAAGAGACAGGCCTCTTGGGCATGGTCGGCAAGGCAGAGCGTGGCCCGACCGCGATCGACGCCATCCGTGACAACAAGTCCAGCTACCTGATGGCCGTCGGCGGCGCTGCCTACCTGGTCGCCCAGGCGATCAAGAAGTCACGCGTGCTGGCGTTTGAAGACCTGGGCATGGAAGCGATCTACGAATTCGAGGTCGAAGACATGCCGGTGACCGTGGCCGTCGACAGCGCGGGCGTCTCCGTGCACCAGACGGGCCCGGCCAAGTGGAAGGAAATCATCGCCAGCCGCGCCTGATGACGGCCGAGTGATGAATCGTCACGTCCTTGTGGCATACGTCCTTGTGACGTGTGTCCTTGTGGGATGACCTGAAGAACCCCGCCCGTGATCACTCATCGGCGGGGTTCTTGGCTTTGCGGCGCTCAAGACTTCTTCCCGAGCGCCAATGCAACGGCATCGTCGCGCGCGCTGCTGTGGCATACTCTGGCAACCCTGACGCCTGCAATGGAGTTGCAATGACCGCCTGGCTACTCGGCTTTCTACTGCTGACCAGTCATATCCTCGGTGCCATGTCCGCCGTCATGGCCCTGATGTCGAGCCGCACTTCACAAGGGGCGATCGCCTGGATTCTGTGTCTGCTGACGTTCCCCTACGTGGCGCTTCCACTGTACTGGGTGTTCGGACGTCCACGCTTCTATGGTTACGTCAGCGCTCGTGAGGAGCGTGACTCGACCATGCGCCGCGTGCTGATGCGCTTTCGGCCCAAGCTGTCGCCGTGGCTGTCACGCCCGCTGGGCGGCAATCCTACCCATCTGGATGCCATCGAGCGTCTGGCGATGATGCCGGTCACCACCGGCAACCGCGCCAAGTTGCTGATCAATGGCGAGCACACCTTCGATGCGCTGTTTCATGCCATCGACGCCGCCGAGGATTACATCCTGATCCAGTTCTTCATCGTTCGTAACGATGAGCTGGGGGTGCGTCTCAAGCAGAAGTTGATGCGCCGCGCCGAACGCGGCGTGCGAGTCTGTTTCCTGTATGACGAGATCGGCTCGCGCAAGCTGCCCGATGGCTATCTGAATGATCTGATGGAGTCGGGGTGTGAGGTCAGTGCCTTCAATTCCTCGCGCGGTTGGCGCCATCGCTTCCAGATCAACTTCCGCAATCACCGCAAGGTCACCGTCATCGACGGCCGCGTCGGCTTCGTCGGCGGGCTGAATGTCGGCAATGAGTATCTGGGTCATTCCGAGCGCTATGGCGCTTGGCGCGATACCCACCTCAAGCTTGAGGGGCCTAGCGTGATGGGCCTGCAGGAAGCCTTCTGGGAAGACTGGCACTGGGCGACCGGTGAGGTGCTGTCGCTCGAATGGCAGCCACAGATCAGCTGTGACGAATGTCAGCATGTGGTGATCGTGCCCTCCGGCCCGGCGGACCGCCGAGAGACGGCCAGTCTGCTGGTGCAGCAGGCGATTCACTCCTCGGTCAGTCGTATCTGGATTACCAGTCCCTATTTCGTGCCGGACCAGGGGGTGCAGGATGCGCTCAAGATCGCGGCGTTGCGTGGGGTGGATGTGCGGGTGATGATTCCTGAGCGTCCCGATCACCTACTGGTATTCCTGTCGGCGTTCTCGTTCCTGTCCGAGATGATTCGCTCCGGTGTGCGTGTCTTCCGCTATCAGCCCGGCTTCCTGCATCAGAAGGTGATGTTGATGGATAGCCATACGGCGACCATCGGCACCGTAAATCTCGACAATCGCTCCTTCCGCCTCAACTTCGAGATCACGGCGTTCGTGCCCGATCACCAGTTCGCCTCGGAAGTGGAGGCGATGCTCGAAGAGGACTTCCGCCACTGTCGTGAAATTAGCTGCGAAGAGCTGGATGCGCGGCCGATGTGGCGTAAGCTGGTCTCGCGCGCGGCTTATCTGCTAGCACCCATCCAGTAATGCAGCACCCTGCATTCGAGAAGCGCCTGCCGAGCTGAGTAAATCTCACTCGGCAGGTCTTGCCAATCGCCGCGCCAGCAGGCATCTTCTCGCTATAACTGATCGCCTTCTTATTTCTGTAAAGAATAAGGTGAGAGCCTTGAGGTGCTTCACGTGCCACGCACGCCAAGCGCCACCGAGGCCGGCGACTTCATGATTCAGCGCTGAGACCTGCCATGACTGCTCAAGACTCCACAGCTAGCACTGCCCCCTCCATCGACTATCAGTTTCGCGATGATGCGGATGTGATCGCCTTCGCGCGCCAGCATGTGGGTGCGCGCTATCCGGCCTTCGCGACCGCTGAAGAACTTCAGGTCGAAGAGATCGGCGATGGCAACATCAACTATGTCTATCGCGTCTGCACGCCGGACCGCTCCGCCTCGGTGATCGTCAAGCAGGGCCTGCCTTGGGTGCGCATCATCGGCGAAAGCTGGCCGTTGTCGCTGGTACGTGTGCGCATCGAGGCGGAAACCCTGCAATTCGAGGCCGCCTGCGCACCGGACCTGGTACCGGCGCTCCATCACTTCGATGAAGCTCGCTCGGCGATCGTGATGGAAGATATCGGCGATCACCGCAATCTGCGCCATGCCTTCCTGGAGCGCGCGTCATTGCCGCGGCTGGGCGAGCAGATGGGGAGTTTTCTGGCCACCACGCTTTATCGCAGCAGCGATCTGGCACTCGATGCCCACGACAAGAAGGCGCGCGTCGCACGCTTCATCAATCCCGATCAGTGCAAGATCACCGAAGACCTGTTCTTCATCGATCCGTTCTGCGATCACGAGCGCAACAGCATCAATCCGGCGCTGCGCGCGGATGCCGAAGCCTTGTGGCAGGACGCCGCCCTGAAAGTCGAAGTGGCCGAGCTCAAGCAGCGTTTCCTGTCCGCGCCCGAGGCGCTGCTGCATGGCGATCTGCATGCCGGCTCGATCTTCGTGCGGGAAGACAGCACCAAGGTCATCGATCCCGAATTCGGCTTCTTCGGCCCGGCGGGCTTCGATATCGGCAGCTGGCTGGCGGCACTGTGGCTGGCGGCCTGTGCGCATACCGAGCTTGAGGCAGAGCAGGGCGACAAGCGTGACTACGTGGCGCAGCTGCGTGCCCAGGCGGTCGCCAGCTGGGAAAGCTTCGCTCGTGAGTATCGTGAGCAGGCTGCCCACACGCCGGATGCCAGCTTCGCTGCGCCGGGCGTGGCAGATCGTCTGTTGGCTCGCATGTTACGTGATGCGCTCGGCTACGCCGGTTGTGAGCTGATCCGCCGCACCGTGGGGCTTGCGCATATTCTGGAGCTCGAATCCATTAGCGATGAGACTATCCGCGCACGCGCCGAGCGACGTGCGCTGTCGCTCGGGCGCGAGCTGATCATGGCGCGCGAAAGCCTGAGCGATATCGATGCCATCGATGCCCTGGTGGCGCGTCACCTCGCCTGAGGGCGGGCATGCCAGGCAGGAGTCGGGCGTTCAGGGCCTGGCTAGGGTAGACTCTGCGCTTCGCACCCACGCGCTTGCATTGTCATGCGCGTGGTTCAGTCGAGGAGCATGGTGCTTTATCGGCAGAGTGACTGCCTGCCATCGCCTTTCCAAGACGTCTGCCTTTTCAAGAAGAGATTTTCATGGCCCTGTCTTCCACGCCTTACAAGGTGGATCTGTCGCTGACCGACCTGGATCGCGGCGTCTACGAGACCCTGCGCTTTACGGTGGCTCGTCATCCCTCCGAAACCGAACTGCGTCTCTGCGTGCGTCTGCTGGGTCACGCTCTGTGGTACAGCGAGAACATCGCGTTCGGTCGCGGCCTGTCCGATGTCGATGAGCCGGCGCTGTGGGAAAAGAGCCTCGATGGCCGTGTCCTGCATTGGATCGAAGTCGGTCAGCCGGATGCCGAGCGCCTGACCTGGTGCTCGCGACGCACCGAGCGAACCTCGCTGCTTGCCTATGGCAGCTTGCGCGTGTGGGAAACCAAGGTCGTGCCGGCGGTGGCGGGGCTCTCCAACCTCAACATCGCGGCCGTGCCGGAAGGTTCGCTGGACGCCATCACCGAGTCGCTGCCACGCAACATCAAGTGGACCGTAATGATCTCCGAAGGCACCATCTTCATCACCGATGACAACGGCCAGCACGAGATCAATCTCGAATGGCTGAAGGGCGAGCGCTAAGCGGCCTCGGTTTGCTTCGCGTTGGGTGTATTGGCCTCGCATCTTGCCCTTGCTCTGTCCCTAAATACATCGCCCTCTCAAGCCTTGCTTGCGGGGGCGATGTATTTAGGGATGGCTCAGCCGGAGCGGCTGCCTTGATCGAGGCTGATTCGATCCTGCCGGGGTTCAGATGACGTTCAGGTCCTTGTCGACCATCAGACGGCCTCGGCCATTTTCCTTGGCGTGATAGAGAGCGTCATCACTGCGCTTGACCCAGCTCGACAGGGTGTCATCGGCGTGCAATTCGCTGGCGCCGGTGCTGAAGAGGATCACCCCGTGCAGCAGGGGCGAGGCTTCGCAGCGCTCCCGCAGGCATCTGTCGAACTGGCGAGCCGTCGCCAGGGTGCCCGGAATCAGGATCATGAACTCCTCGCCGCCATAGCGCCCTGCTTCTCCCGAGAACTCCTGCGTTAGCAGACTGACATGGCGTGAGAATTCTTCCAGTACCGTGTCGCCGTATGGATGCCCGTGGTTGTCATTGATCATCTTGAAATGATCCAGATCACAGATTAGTAAACAGGAACTTTGCGAACGCCTGATCCAGGCTTTAGCCTGTTCGTGGATGGCGCGATGGTTGTAAAGCCCGGTTAGGCTATCCAGCAAGTTGAGGCGCTCGAGTCGAGCGGCATAGGCATTGGCAATATCACGCTCTTCATGGATGCGTCGAGCGTAGCCTGCGATCACTACGCTGAGCAGTCCAAAAGAGAGCGTGTAACTGAAGCCCATGTCAATGAAGCGCATGCCTTCTGTGGCATAGCCGCTGACTAGCCCCGGCCTTGAATACTCGAAGGCCAGCAGCCCCCAAGGCATGAACATGAGGCCAATGATGATGATGCCACGGCGCTTGGGATTAGCTGGAAGTACCGCTAGCACATAGGCTGCCGCCATTAGATAGAACAGCAGGGTGGGACCGGTCGCGCCATGATTGAATAGCCAATTGCCAGGCAGCATCACGAAGGTCACCAGCGCACAGAACAACCAGGCCATGCGCTGGAACTCACCATGAAAGCGCGAGCGATACCACATCAGGGCGATGAACGCGCTGGTGGTGACCAGCACGGTGTTGTACGCAGGGAGGGTGAGGTCAAACAGGGAATTGAAGAGGGCTGAGATCAATCCGATGAAGACAGCGGAAACGAGAAAGCCATGATGGAGTATCTCGCGCGCGGAGCCGGTCTTGCCGACCAGCCAACGCCAGGAGGTAACTATCAATTTCAATGGGCTGACCATGTGACCTCGGGCATCGAGATGTCAGTGCACGCCAGGCACCAACCGGGAAAGGCTGGATGATACACCACCTCATCATCAGCCACAGCTCGCCAGAGCCAACGAAAGGCGCGCAAACCCTATGCTAACGCATGGCGGGTCAAAAAATGCCTCATCCATCACTGCGCGCAATGACGTGGGTCACTTTTGTGTGTGATGGGCAACATATTGCCTGTTCGACGCTGGCGCGATCACTCCTGATGCCTTCCCAATGATTGGCGTCGCCGCGGCGTTACTTCCATGGCGTGTAGCGGTAGCTGTCGGGGTCGTTGGCATCCGGGCTGTCGGCTTCCTTGAGGCGCACGAGGGTGTTGCCATCGTCATCCTCTTCGACTCCCGTGACTGTCACCGGAAAGTTGGGTGACAGGGCATCGAGTGCCGGCCATTGCCCCTTGGTGATCTGGCTGCCGGCGGCAGGGGCGCTGTCGGCGCTGACCTTGATGGGGTCTCCGCTGACGCTGGTGCCGCCCTTGAGCGTGGTGGTAAGCGTGAATTGGATCATCAGTCGCGAACTCCTCTGGACGATTGTCGTTCATGGGGCGTTGCATTCGAAGGTGCGCAATGAATGCCTGCTTCATGAACATGCGTCGCACCCGGGCATTTTGCAATGCCGACAGCGGATTCAGGTGTCACTGCGACACCAGATCACGACGCAGGTAAAGAAATGTGAGATTCCTGCTTTTCTTTTTGAGATCAATGCGGTACATTACGTCTCGTCTTGAGGGGGAAGCTCTTCCGGACACTGTCGGGACGTGGCGCAGCTTGGTAGCGCGCTGCAATGGGGTTGCAGAGGTCGCAGGTTCGAATCCTGTCGTCCCGACCAGATTCAAGTGAAAAGGCCATCCGGAAACGGATGGCCTTTTTGCGTTTTCGCATGTCCGAAAGATACCTGCCTCTTCACTGTTCGCTCTGTGCTCTTCTTTTCATTTTCCACTTCTCATTTCCATTCTTCATTTCCCTTCTTGCGCCAACCAGCCTGTCTCCCGCATCCCGCCTTTGGTCCATATCGCTCACTTTCCTGGCCCCTCAGCTCAATCAGCGCTGTGCTCGCGCAAGTTCTTTTCTGTTGATCCAGGCAAATGCCACTGGCATGTGACCCTGAAAACGCTGTCGATTGAGTTGATGTGGATCAATTTTCTGTCGGTTCGAAGGGCGGGGCAGGCCAGGATGAGTTCTCTAAGCATGTAAGCATTAGAGTTTTCATATATACTACGCCAGTCGATATTGGGGGTGATAATGAAAATCATAGACATTTACACGGCATCTCGATTCAATCCCGAACGATCCATCCTCAGAGAACAGCTGGGCGGAGGCTATGTGGTGCAGACCTGCGCCGTGGCCGCCGAGAACTATTGTTTCGAGGTCTCTCAGTCGCGCCATTTCATCCTGGGGTTTGAGGTCGCGGGTGCACGCAGTGCTGAATTTCTGTCTATCATCACCGAGGATTACGTCTTCCAGCATCCCGGCATTCGCCCGGAAACGCTCTCGGCCTACCTGCAGGATCGCGCCCGACATCCGCTGCGTCGTCGCGCAGCCTCTGCGCCTTCCGCCACTGCGTCGGGCGCCGCACGGCGCAGTGTCACCAGCATTGCCGTTGGCTGATGATGCTTGAGGCGACGCTCTTCAGCGAATGTCGTTGCGCCGTGCTGAGGTGAAAAGCAGGCCAGATGTAGGCAAGAGACCGGCGAGCGCAGGGCTAGCGAGACAACTAGTTAGACAGCCAGGAAAACTACAAAGACAAGAAAAACCAGCAGGGCAAGGAAGGGTAGAACGCAGCGCTGGGGGAGGGGAGCCGTTAAGAGAAGACCGCGCAGGTTTTTCACTTTTTACGGCGCATACTTTTTCGACACACACTTTTTACGACGTTCACTCTTCGCCCTGTATTTGCGCGCCCCATGTATTCGCAGGGCACGCGCAGGGTCACGTTCTGGCCCGATAGCGGCTGAGCGCCCAGACCGTGCAGGCCAGGCACATACAGCAGAGCAGCGGCAGGGCGACATCGAGACAGGAATCCAGATTCCAGTGTTGTAGCAGGCCGTAGTCCCAGCGCTCCGCCTTGGGGCCGTCGCCCTTGTATTCGTGCTGAGCGATCTCGCGGCCCAGAAACAGGGCCACGGCGATGGCGCCTGCCGACCACACGCCAAACAGCGGCCATAGCGCCAGCTGGATCAGCACGGCGATCACGCCATGCTGAACGGCACTGCCCAGAATCTCGGCCGTCATATCTCAGCCATCATGCTTGAGAGCTCATTCTTGAAAGTCATCTCTCGTCCTTCACTTCTCGATCCTCATCTCTCGCTCCTCATCCCTGGACCCTCATTTTTCTCCCCTCATTTCTCGACTTTGGTTGTTCGATCAAGCTTGCGCCTCTCACGCATAGCCCAGCGCCTTTTGCAGGCGTTCGGCGTTGTCGGCGACCCACTGGGCATTGATCGGCCCCCAGTCACAAATCACGTAGTGGCCGATGTTATTGCGCTGGCCTTCCTCGCGCTGAAATTCACAGACGATCTCGAGCTCACCCAGGGCGGTGATGGTGTCCTGGGCGGTGCGCCGCGGCATGCCGGTGGCCGCGATGATGGCCGGTACGCTGGCGATGTCATGCGCGATGAGGTGGGCCACGAACAGGCGTCGATAGAAGCTCGTCTGGGTCTTGCTCAGCGGGGTGTCGGACATGGGGGCTCCATACGGCGAAGAAGGGGGCTGTCGAGAGGTGATCAGTGGCTCAGGGTGTAGTCGATGGTGGTCACGACTCTGACGTTCTTGATGTCAGGGGTGTAGCTGTCGAGATCCGAGATCGAGAAATAACCCTGGCTGGCATGCTTGATGTGACCGACCGTGCTGCCGGAATCCTCTGCGAACTGCTGGGCGGCGCGCCGGGCATCCGCGGTCGCGGCCGCGATCATGTCGGGCTTGATGGCCTCAAGCCCCGTGAACAGGAATTCGGTGCGATAGGCATAGTCAGCCGACAGCAGGATACCCTCGCGCACCAGCTCACCGGTCAGTGAGGCACTCTGCTTGACGAGGTCGACCTTGGGCGAGCGCACCAGCACCGTGGCTTCGGCGCGATAGCGCTCATCCGGGCGCTGAGCGTTGTAGCTGTTGGCGTAGAGGTCAGTCACCTGGGGAGAGGTCACGCTGACCTGGTCGGCGGGGAAGCCCTGGGCGGTGAGAAAGGCGCGAATCTTGCGCTCATCATTGGCCAGCGCCTCATGAAGCCCGGTCAGCTGATTGGCATTGACGCTGAAGTGCAGCGGCCAGAGGGCCAGGTCGGCCTTGACCTCACGCTCCGCGAGCCCCTTGACGGTGACCACGCGGCTGGAAGATTCCCACACCTGCGCGGCCTGCTTGAGATAGCTGCCACTCCAGACCATTCCCACGGCCAGCAGGCCGCCCAGCACGGCCGAGCTGATGATGTTGCGCATGAATTGTCGTCCCTGACGTGAGCTGTGAGCTGGCCGCCGCCTGTGGCGGGGTCAGTCCTGTACCTTGCCGCGCATGGCCTTGATCTTGCCCTTGCGCGTCTTGCTGTCGACGCGGCGACGCTTGGCGCCCTTGCTGGGCGCTGTCGCACGGCGCGCCTTCTGTACCTTGACGGCTTCCAGAATCATCGCCTTGAGGCGCGCCAGCGCATCTTCCTTGTTCAGCTCGAGGGTGCGATGGCTCTGCGCCTTGATGATGATGACGCCTTCCTTGCTGATGCGCTGATCCGACAGCTGCATCAGGCGCTCCTTGTAGAAGCCGGGCAGCGTCGAGCGCTGCACATCGAAGCGCAGGTGGACGGCGGAGGCGACCTTGTTGAGGTTCTGGCCGCCATTGCCCTGGGCACGAATCTGGGTGAGGTCGATTTCCCAGTCGGCCAGCGCTACCGAATTGGAGATGGTCAGCATATTGAATCTCCTTGTTTTTTGGACTGTGTGGTTCGTCACGCAGGCACAGTCAGTGAAGCGATGGTCCATCTTAGCCTATTCGCGCACTGGCTTCAGAATGGCGCTTGCATCTGCCCCTCCATTCGGTCAGCTCGCGACGCTGATCGTCTGCCCTCGCGTCACAGCGCAGAGAGCTGTGAGAACTGTCATGAAGAGGAGGAGAGGCGAGGAGGCGAGGCGACAATTCATTCTGATATGGCGTTGAGGGAGGGTGAGTTCAACCGCACGCTGCCCGAGACACCCGAATATCGGGTACTCTGCTGGCTGCGTCTTGCGTCAAGTCTCTCTACTTTGCTTAGCCCCTCTCCCATCCTCTGCAGAGCGCCTCATGGATATCCCGCATCAGCGTCTCGTCTATTTTCAGGTCACCGTCGAAGCCGGCTCCATCCGGCGTGCCGCAGCGCGTCTGAACATCGCCCCCTCGGCTGTCAGTCGTCAGATAGGTCTGCTGGAAGAGGCCATGGCCGCCTCGCTCATCGAGCGCACCCGTGACGGCGTGCAGCCGACGCGGGTCGGCGAGATGCTGCTGGATTACATCCTGCAGCGAGAGAAGCTCGACCAGCACCTCGGCGAGCGCCTCGACGCCTATCAGCGGCTGGAAACCGGAGAAATACGCCTGATCATCGGCGAAGGCTTCGTCGGCGATATCATCAACAGCCCGCTGCGTGCCTTTCGCAAGCAGTACCCCGGCATCACGCTCAAGGTCGATACCGGCAGCATGCAGAGCATCATCGACAGCGTGATCGAGGATGAGGCGGATATCGGCCTGATGTATCACGAGCGGGTCCATCCCCAGCTGCGCTTCTGGCATTCAAGCCCGCAGCCGCTGGTGGCCATCATGTCGCCGGAGCATCCGCTGGCGAGCGAGGCCCATGCGCTGACGCTCGAGGAAGTGGCGCAGCACCCCATGGCGCTGTGGGGGCCGAGCCACGGCGTGCGTCAGCTGATGGACGATGGTTTTCGTGAGGCCGGGGTGCGCCCGCATATGGTGGTGCAGACCAATTCCATGGAGGTGCTCAAGCAGGCGGCGCGCTCCGAGCTGTGCATCACGCTGTTGCCGGCCTTCGCCGCGGCGCGTGAGCTTCAGGAGGGCGTGTTGATCGCACGGGATGTGGAGTGCGCCAGCTTCCGCCAGGCCCGCGCACATATCATCACGCGGGTCGGGCGGCGCATGCCGCGTGCCAGCCTGCAGCTACTGCGCCATCTTGAGCGCTGGATCGCGGCTTTCAGTGGTCCGCGTCAGGAAGCGCGCTGATAGCAAGGGCTTGTGGTTTAGGGGCTCTGGTTTCGGTTAGTCGAGGCGGGGGCAGCTGGGCAGGCACCCTGCTCAGCCAGCGATCGCACAGATGATGGAGATCATCCTCGTCCGCCGGACACAGCTCCGGCGGCTGACAGCGCTCGAAGACTGCCTTCATCAAGCCTTCCGGCAGGTTGAGCGTGGTGACGAAACTGCGCGCCAAGCGCAGGTCGCGACGCAGCTGACCGGTGGAGATCCCCGAGTCATAGCGGCCCGGCAGCACCCAGCGCGGAAAATTCACCTCGCTCACGGCACTGCGCCCGGCGCCCAGATTGATGGCATCGATGCACGCCTGGGGTGTCACGCCCGCGCGATAGGCCATGGCGACCGCCTCGGCAGTGGTGATCAGGTGCGCGGCATGCAGATAGTCGCTGGCTAGGGCGGCGGCATGGCCACAGCCGGCGTCCCCGACGTGCAGATGCTGCGTGCAGATGGCGTCGAGCAGCGCTGACATGCGCGTCACTGTCGCCTCATCACTGCCGATCAACAGCGTCAGGCTGTCATTCGCCTCATCGGCCGGATTGCGACTGGTGGCCGCTTCCAGCCAGTGATGGCCGGCAAGGCGTGTCTGCACGGCCAGTTCGCGGCTGAGCGTGACGTCACCACTGCATAGATCGATCACGGTACTGCCTGGCGGCGCCTTGCGCAGCAGGCCTTGCTTGCCCGTCAGTACCTTCTGCACCTGTTGCGATGTGGCCAGCGCCATCAGGTAGACCTCGGCGCTGAAGGACGAATGACTCGCGACTTGCCCCTCGGGCGCTGCCACTGCCGAGACGCGCTCGACTCCGGCGTGTGCAAGCGTCTGTATGGCCCGAGTGCCAATGGGCGCATCGCCAATCACGCAGATCTTCATGCTGAGCATCCCTCGAGGGTTTGTTCACCTGGCCTCAGGCGGCGGCCAGCAGCTGACGCACCAGCGACGTCCAGTAGCTGACGCCGATGGGCGTGGCAGCATCATTGAAGTCGTAGTGCGGGTTGTGCAGCGAGGCGCTGTCTTCGCCGTTGCCCAGCCAGATATAGGCGCCCGGACATTCCTGCAGCAGATAGGCGAAGTCTTCCGAGGCCATCGAGGGCGGCAGATCACGATGGACCTGCTGGATGCTCGGCAGCTGCTCGAGAACGCTGGCGCAGCGTTCGGCATGGCCGGGTGCATTGAGCGTCGCGGGATAGCGCGGCTGATAGTCGAAGTTGACCTTGAGACCGTGGAAGGTCGCCATGGCATCGACGGCGTCATGGAAGCGCTGCTGCAGATGCGCGCGCAGTGTCGGGTCGAAGCAGCGCAGGGTGCCGCGCAGTTCGACCTCTTCCGGCATCACGTTGAAGGCGTCGCCGGCATGGAACTGGGTGATGCTGAGAATCGCGGTCTGATGCGCCGGCGTCTCGCGGCTGATCAGCCCCTGCAGCTGGGTCACCAGCTGACAGGCCGCCAGGATGGTGTCCTTGCCCAGATGCGGCATGGCGGCGTGGCAGCCGTGACCGCTCAGGGTCAGGGTGAAGACATCGAAGGCCGCCATCACCGCCTCTTCATGCACCGCCGCCTCGCCGAGCGCCAGCCCCGGCCAGTTGTGCAGGCCATAGATGGCATCCATCGGGAACTGCTCGAACAGGCCGTCCTCGACCATGCGGCGCCCGCCGCCTTCGTTCTCCTCGGCCGGCTGGAACACGAACACCACGCGGCCGGCAAAGTCCGGATCACGCGCCAGTTCACAGGCCGCGCCCAGCAGCATGGTGGTGTGGCCATCATGACCGCAGGCATGCATCTTGCCCGGCGTGTGCGAGCAATGAGAGACGGCGTTGGCCTCGGTGACATCCAGCGCGTCCATGTCGGCGCGCAGGCCGATGGTCTGGCCCTTGCCCAGCTTGCCGTCAAGCACCGCGATCACGCCGGTCTCGGCAAGTCCCGTGGTGACTTCCAGGCCAGCGGCTCGGAGGATCTCGGCGACGCGCGCCGAGGTGCGGTGCTCCTCGAAGGCCGTCTCGGGATGCTGATGAAACTCATGACGCCAGCTGCGCAGCAGTGCCTCGTCGATCTTGTCGGGTAGTTGCATGCTGAATTCCTGTGGAAACCGGCACCCTGGAGTGCCGGCGTGAAAGTGATGAGAAGGGGGTAGCAAAGTGAGAAGCTAAGGGTAATGCGAAAGGTACAGCCCGAAGCCCGTGTGATCAGAGCAGTGCCTGCGCCACGACCGCCGAGCCGATATAGGTGCCAGTGAAAACCAGCAGCGAGATGATCACCAGCTTCCAGCCCGCCTGGCGGAACATGCTGAACTCGCGCTTGCTCAGCGCCAGACCCGCATAGCCGAGTACCGGCGTGACGATGGCGAGGAAGTTGACGAAGCCCAGCTGTTCGGTGATCCAGCCGCTGCCCGGGAACCACGGCAACGTCATCAGGATGCTGACCAGCGACACCCAGGCGATGGCCGGCAGGTAGAAGGGCATGACGCGGGCGACCAGCAGGCCGAGCATGGTCATCACGTACAGGATCAGCATGCCGGGGGCGGCGTCGATCAGGCTGGCACCATTGATGGTGTTGACCACCCAGCCGACCACGCAGACGGCTGCGACGACCATGGCCGTCTTGCCCAGCTGGTTCTCCGGGCGGTCTTCAACCAGTGCCTCGGAGGCGAGCTTGGCTTCCTCGTCATTCATGGCGTCATCGCTGGCGGCCCGCTTGCGGCTGAAGAAGCGGAACAGGCGCTCGGCGACCGGCAGGGCGATGAACAGCGAGACGTAGAGGCCGGTGGCATAGGTCAGCAGGTTGCTGGCGCCGGCGAAGGCCAACAGCTCTTCGCCCATCTCCGGCAGGGCACCGGCGATGGCGCCGGAACACGCCGCCACCATGCTGCCGCTGCCGACACCGCAGGCCATGGCCAGCGCACGCGGGTCGAAGATGTCCAGTGAGGTCAGGTAGCCCGCCATCAGCGCGAACCACAGGGTGCCGAACATGGTGCCCACGACATAGACGCCCATCACGCCGACGCCTTCCGGGCCCTTGAGGCCGTACTTGTCGGAGATGATCGCGATATTGGGTTCACGCGCGATGGAGTAGGTCGCACCGATCGCCTCACGGCCCATCTTGAGTACCACCACCGCGATCGGCATCGCGATCAGCATGGTGCCCAGGTTGCCCAGCTCCTGCAGGATCAGCGCCGGACCCGCCGAGATCAGCTGCTCGATGGCCGGGCCGATGGTGGAACCGAAGCGGGCGATGAATGGCATGATCGACAGCAGGATGACCGGCCCTGCCGCCGCGCTGACCACCGGCGGGATGAAGCGTCTGGTGCCACTAAACAGGTGCGGATTGCACAGTACGGCGGCAATGAAGGCATAGAACAGCGGCAACAGCAGCAAGGTGCCGGGGCCGAGCGGGAACTTGAGAATACCGATCAGTTCGGCGCCGAGAGACAGCACCACGACCAGCAGGTGCAACCGCCAGTCCAGGAGTTGAGAAAGGGGCATGTGGGACTCCGCTTGTTATTGTAGTTTCTTCAGCTGATGAAACGTCTGGAATGCAGCGCGTCGGGCATGCCCGCGGCTGTCGGCTGCCACCCTCTGCCGGGGCGGTCAGCGCAATCCAGTATTGTCAGGAGCGGTGCTCTAAAGAAACACGGAGGGTGTTCGAAAAAATAGCGCGGGTTATCTTTGCCACTGAACCAGACTCCCACAACGCGACGACCCGACACGCCGCGTGGGGCGGCGTGTCGGGTCGTCGGGTGTATCGAACGTGTCGGGTGTATTGAGAGTGACGAGCGTGTCGCGACTGGCTGCGGGCCAATATTCACGGCCCGGAGGGCGGTCAGTCGCGGGGGATCACGCGCAACAGCTCATGGCAGGCGCCGAGGCTGTGATAGTCACACTTGGCACCCGGCGAGCTCTTCAGGTCATCGAAGCGCTGGTTGTCGGCATTCAAAAGGCGATACCAGGCACCGTGCTGGTGGTCGATGAAGTGCTGCCAGGCGTAGCCCCACAGGCGCTCGTACCACTCGGCGTAGTGTGAATCGCCGGTGGCCTCGTGCAGCAGCGCCGCAGCCACCAGACTCTCGGCCTGCACCCAGAAGTACTTGTCGTCATCGCAGATGGTGCCATCCGGCGCGAAGCCGTAGTAGATGCCGCCGCGTTCGCTGTCCCAGGCCAGATCCACGGCGGTATCGAACAGACGCTGCGCGGTCGGCAGCAGCCAGTCGTCATCGCGATGACGCTTGAGCATCAGCAGCAGCTTGGCCCACTCCGTCAGGTGACCTGGCTGGAAGCCCCACGGACGATAGAGATTCTTGGGATCGTCGCGGTTGTAGCCCCAGTCGACGTTCCAGTCGCGATCGTAATGCTCCCAGATCAGGCCATCGGCCTTGGCGGCCTGACGCTGGCAGATGTTGCTGGCCAGGGTCATGGCGCGTTCCAGATAGTGCGCCTCGTCGGTGGCCTCGAAGGCGGCCAGCATGGCTTCACAGGCATGCATGTTGGCGTTCTGGCCACGATAGTCGGACAGCGTCTGCCAATCGGTGTTGGCCTCGTCGGCATAGAGACCTGCCTCTGGCGACCAGAACTTGTCTTCCATCAGCGCGCGGGTCTCCTCGAGCCAGCCGCGGGCCTCCTCGATTCCGGCGCGATAGGCCGTCGCATAGGCCAGCATCACGAACGCCAGGCCGTAGCACTGGTTGGTGTGGTCCGCCTCGCCTTGCTCACTCAGCGACCACAGATAGCCACCGGTCTGCGGATCGAGATGGACATCGCGCAGGTAGTCGATGCCGTGACGGGTCGCGGCCAGACACTGCTCATCACCGCTGCGCAGATATTCCATCGCAAAGTTGAAGACCATCCGCGTGCTGCTGACCAGATGACGCGCCGCGGGCGCATACACCGTGCCGTCGTCGCGCCAGGCCTGGAAGTAGCCACCGCGCTCATGGTCTACCGCTTTGGGCAGATAGAAGTCCATGATCGAGCGGATATGCGTGTCCAGAAAGCCGCGGCTGGCGAACGTTGCCGGCATGGGCGGTACTGCCTGACGTGACAGTGGTGCCTTTTGCGGTGCCTGCATCAGTGGAGAGGCTTGTTGAGGCTGTTGCTGAGACTGTTGCTGAGAGGCGTGCTGAGTCATCAGGAAGCCTCCACGACGCCGGCTGCCGCCTTGCTGGCAGTGAAGCTCTCCAGCGGGTTGAGCCAGTAGAGGTCCATCGCCGCGGTCCAGGAGAAGTCGCGACCGCCACAGCCTTCGCCGGTCACCGAGTTGAAGTATTCGTAGTAGCCGGCGGCTTCGATGCACTTCTGGCTGGCCTGCTTGATCTGGTCGGCATCGCGGGACATGCCATATTCCTCGCAGCCGATTGCCAGCATCCAGTTGATGTGCAACCAGCTCGGTCCGCGCCAGTAACGCTTCGGCTCGAAGCGGGTGCTTTCCGGATGGGTGGAGGCGACACCGAAGGGCGCCTGTTCCAGCCATTCCTCGAGCAGACCGCCCATGCGCTGCGCCTGGGCGCCGCTGGCGACCCCGGCGAACAGCGGCAGAATGCCGGCGGTGGTGACGTGCTCCAGCAGCACGTTGGCACGCGCATCACGGCTCAGGAAACAGCCCAGCTCGTCGCTCCACAGCGCCTGCACGCCTTCCTCGGTGCGCGCCAGCGACTGCTTGAGGCTGAAGAGCGCCTCGCCGTGGGTGTTGACCAGACCCAGACCGGCGGCATCCTCTTCGCACAGCGCAATCAGGTCGCGCGTGCCACGGTGCAGGATGGAGATCAGGCTGATGTCCTCGACGCGGTACGGGCAGTCGCGATACAGCACCTCAGCGTCGTGCTCGTTCTGCTGGAAGAACTTCACCAGATAGATGTAGCGATCGTATTCGTACTTGTGCGGGCGCTCGGACGGATCGACCAGCCCGGTATCGCGACGCACGTATTCGGCATCGACCGGCGGCACGCCAGCCAGCGGGCCATCCCACTGCGGGCTATTGTCCATGCCCGATTCCCACGGGTGATAGCTGCAGACGCGGCCGGTGTGTTCCGGATCACGATCGCGATAGAACCACAGGTGGTAGCGGATGACGCCGGGCAGGGTGGCGGCCAGTTTTTCCTCGGCAAGCCGGCGATCACGGCCTTCCTCGAACAGCAGCTTCATGACGCTGGCCAGCACCGGCGGCTGAGAGATGGCGCTGGTCGACGGGCTATGCTTGACGCCCCAGACTTCCGGCCCCGGGAAGTAGGTTTCCGCGTCACCGTGGAAGACGATATGCGGCACCATGCCGTTGTCCCACTGACCTTCCAGCAGGCGCTCGACCTCACGCCAGGCACGCGCTTCGTCACCGGCGGCCAGCCAGCCCAGCGCGGTGATGGCGGCATCCCAGTTCCACTGGAAGGGGTAGAGGCCACGCGTGGGCACGGTGTAGCCGCCCAGGTCGTTGAGCTTGAGAACGTCGTGAGCGCTGAGCGCGTCGAGCTTGGCATTCATGTAAGTCGGCTCCGTTCGGGATGAAAGGTTTGGGCTGAAAGGTTGGCTAGAGAGGGGTCGGGGTGCCTTACGCCGACATCAGGTGGCCGCTGTGGTCGTAGAAGCGCACCTTCTCGGCCAGCGGGCGGATGTGGATGTCGCTGCCATTGCCGACATCGAGATCACTCGGCACGTTGACGCGAATCATCTCGTCGCCGAAACGCGCGGTCAGCTGCTTGTGCGATCCCAGCAATTCCGAGACCAGCACGCGCACCGGGGCGAAGTTCTCGGTGC
>Ga0114912_1000042_pt1 | contig 88897 bp, 80 predicted proteins | sample MalvirDeepMed_51_FD_89713 | JGI IMG/M metagenome (GOLD analysis project Ga0114912, IMG submission 89713) | Marine viral communities from the Global Malaspina Expedition - Malaspina viral metaG DeepMed_51 | ecosystem: Environmental > Aquatic > Marine > Oceanic | place: Mediterranean Sea...
GGAAGGGTTTCGCGGATCGCCTGACCGGGTGGATGCGCTGGTCTGGGCCATCTGGGCACTTTTGCAGCAGGGCAATGGGCCTTGGGTACGGGTCTTGTGATCTGCCTTGATCTTGCCAGACCCGTGATCGAAGGTGCGGGTCGGAAGCGAGGGATTTCAGATGAGCCAGATGACACGCCGGGCCTTCACGGCGACCGGACTGACCGCAGCAGTGGCCGGATGCGCGACTGTTCCGCAGGCGCCGGGCGTGGTGATGAAGCCCGTGCCGCCGGTCCTTGTGTCTGCCGACCGGGTCGTGCGCGTGGATGTGGGGCTGAGGCCCTACCGGGCGTCTGGCTTCCGGGTGGAGCGGGAAATGCTGGGCGAGACGGCGGTGGTCCACAATTACGGGCATGGCGGCGGCGGGATCACCCTGTCCTGGGGCTCGGCGCAGCTGGCCGTGGAGGAAGGGTTTGATCCGGATGTGGCGGAATATGCCGTGCTGGGCGCGGGGGCGCTGGGCCTGTCGACGGCGATGTTGTTGCTGGAACGCGGGGCGAAGGTGACGCTCTATGCCAAGGCGCTGAGCCCGAACACGACCTCCAACATCGCAGGCGGGCAGTGGTGGCCGGCGTCGGTGTATGACAGTGCGGCCATCGCCCCCGGATACATGGACCGGCATATCGCAGCGGCGCGTCATTCTTTCCGGCGGTTTCAGTTACTGACCGGCCCGGAGTACGGCATCAGTTGGGAAGTGAACTATGTCCTGTCTGACCGGCCCGTGACAAGCCAACCCGCGCGGGCGGGCCACCCGATGGAAGAATTCGCGATTAATGTTGTCGATTACGCGCCGGGGGAATTGCCGTTCACGACCGCCCATGCGCGTAGTTTCGATACGATGATGGTGGACACGCCGCATTATCTCCGCAAGCTGGAAGAAGGTATAAGGGAACGGGGTGGACGGATCATCGTGCGCGCGTTTCAGGACGCTGCAGAGGTGGCGGCATTGGACGAGGCAGTGGTGTTCAATTGCACCGGGCTGGGCGCGGGCAAACTGTTTGACGATACCGAAATCCATCCGGTGCGCGGCCAGCTCGTGATCCTCAAGCCGCAGGCCGAGATCGACTATAATATCATCACGGGCGGCAGCGCCTACATGTTCGGCCGCCGCGACGGGATCGTGCTGGGCGGAACCTTCCAGCACCATAACTGGTCGCTGGAACCGAGCGATGCCGACACTGCCGCGATCCTCGCGGCCAATCGGAGATTGTTTGCGGGTGGGGTGGAGGCCTGACTGTGATCCGCGCAATATGTGATGTGATGGGAGTCAGCGAGAACCCCCTCTAACTCCCCCTTTTCAAGGGGGAGAACAGACCGGGTGTGCCGTTGGCGTTCCTCCCCCTGCAAGGGGGAGGACAGGTGGGGGTCTGAGCGGACTAGCCTTCGCGCTGCCGGATCAATTCGATCTCGGACCTGATCCGTTGAGCCACCGCCTCAAGCGACTCATCGATATGAGAGACCGGAATGCGCATAATGGAGATCCCTCGCTCGCCAAGAAAGGCGTCTCGCCGGGCATCGCGGTTCGGATCATGCCAGTCGCCATCGATTTCGACGGCGAATTTCAGGGACGGGCAGTAATAGTCGAGAAAGTAAGGCCCGACCGGGTGTTGGCGTCGAAACGATACCCCCATCTGCTTGCGACTCAGCACAAGCCACACCTTGTATTCCGTCTTCGAAGCAGACTGGCGAAGGGCACGGGCGCGGCGGGTTTGCTCAGGCGTGCGCGAGAACTTGTCCGCCATGATGCGTCAGCCCCCGGTGCGGAAGGCTTTCCGGCCGAAATAGGCGTTCTTGGGGGCGGCCGGGGTGTCGTCTGCGCTCGTGTCTTCGGCGGCCTTGGCGGGTTCAGTCGGTGGCGGATTGGTGCCGTTCATCAGGCCGCGAATCCAGGCGCAGGCGGCGCCTGCGGTGGAGACTTCAAGGTCCGGGACAGATCGGTCCATGCGGCGCGCCAACTGGCGGGCCTGGTGGGCGGTCAGCGATTTCAGCGTGGTTTCGAACAGGTCGGCCCCGACGGTCTCGCGCAAATGCTTCATGTCGTCCGTGGTCTGACCGGCGGAGATCATCAGCTTTTTCGCCAGCAGCATTGTGGCCGCCGCAAAATCCTTCTCGCCCAGCTTGGCAAAGCGATCACGTTGGTTGAGCAGGGATTCCAGCGCTACGGCGCTGCGGGGAGTGGCGGTGTCGCTCATTGAATTTTCTCTCGTACTTCCTTGAGCAGGCTCTCGATGATGCCGAGCGCGTCACCGGGCCATTTGGCCTGCAGCGTCGGCTCCGGGCCAAGCTCGATCGGGTTGGTGGCAAAGCCCTGCTTCATCGGGATGACCGTGTCGAACATGTCGAACTCGGTTTCCTTGGCGCTGGCGGCCTCGCGCATGGCATTCAGCACGACTTGCTGGTGCGGCGTGCCATCATAGCGGGTGGCAAGCACGCAGGGCAGGTTCTCGATATCGCGGTTGCGGAGGTTTCGCATGATATCGCCCGTGAACAGGTCGAGGCCGAGTGTGGACATGAAGTCCGGAATGGTTGGTACAATGATCAGGTGGCTGGCGGCGAGGACGGTTTCGGTCATCACCGAAATGCCGGGAGGGCAGTCGCAGATGATGACGTCGTAGTCCGCCTTCAGCTTCTCGAAATCATCGCGCATGCGGCGGCCAACCTGGCCCTGCAGCGCTTCCATGGAATAGCCCTTGGCGGTCAGCTCATAGATCAGCTCGCGCTCGGTCTTGCGCAGACGCGGCGAGGACGGGATCAGGTCCAGTTCGAGCGGCTTGCCATTATAGCTGACATCAGAAGCGTCGGTGACGATGAATTCCGACAGGCGCTTGTGCTCGCCAGCGAAGAAATTCTCCAGCAGCCAGTCGGAAATCGTGACGTAATCATTGATGGCCTGAAAGAGGTGCTCGTCGCCTTCATGGCCGTAGACCAGCAGGGACGCATTGGCCTGTGTATCCAGGTCCACCACCAGTGTGCGAAAGCCATTGGCCGCAAAAGCTTCTGCCAGACTGACACAAGTAGTGGTTTTGCCAACGCCGCCCTTGGAGTTGGCGACGGAAATGACACGTGCCGACATTCTGTAAGCTCCTTTGCCCCTGATGGAATGGCGAAAGAGCAGATTTGCGCCCGTCTGGCTATGGCTGCGGGCCAAGAAAATACAGGGATAGTGACCGGTTAATCCTCAACTATTTCGCCATAGCGGACTGATTTTTCGCGACTTTTCCAAGCTGAATCCGATGGGGGTGGCGAGGATTTAATTTCTGCTCATCAACGCAAATGGAGCAGCGCCCCTCATGAACCCGATCTGGCCCTTCAACCGTCGCCCGCGCGAGGCGAAATCCGCGCCCCCTCTGGTAGCGCTATCCGAGGTGGGTGAGGCCCGTTGGGGCAGCCGGGACGGCGCGGCCCTGACGCGGGACGGATATCTGGCCAATGCCATTGCCTATCGGGCGGTCCGCATGGTGGCGGAGGCGGCGGCTGCGGTGCCGCTGGTCACGGCGCATGAGGGCGCGAGCCGCCTGTTGCGACGGCCCCAGCCGGACGGCATTGCGACCGAATTGTTCGAGACGGCCTATTCCCAGCTCCAGCTGACCGGGAATGCGTTCCTGGAAGGGGTGCGACTGGAGGCGGCGGACGGGGCGGGAGTGTCGGCGCTTTATGCGCTGGCCCCGTCCGCCATGCGGCCGGTTGCGGATGCGCGCGGATGGGTCGAGGCTTGGGCCGTGCGTGAGCGTCATGGCGAGCGACTGATCCGGCGCGATGCCGAGACCGGCTGGAGCCCCGTGCTGCACCTGAAACTGTTCAACCCGGTTAGCGACACGATGGGGCTTCCGCCGCTTGGCGCCGCAAGGCGGGCGCTGGACCTGCACAATGCGAGCGCCGACTGGGCCAAGGCCCTGATCGACAATTCGGCCAAGCCGTCGGGCGCGCTGGTCTATGGCGGGCATGGGCGGATGCCGCCGGACCAGTTCGACGCGCTGAAGGCTGAGCTGGAAGGCATGTATTCCGGCGCGGCGAATGCCGGGCGGCCCCTGCTGCTGGAAGGCGGGCTGGACTGGCGGCCCATGTCGCTGTCGCCGGCAGAGATGGATTTCCTTCAGGCGCGTCATGGGGCGGCGCGGGAGATCGCGCTGGCGCTGGGCGTGCCGCCCATGCTGATCGGCATTCCGGGAGATAATACGTATTCGAACTACAAGGAAGCAAACCTCGCTTTCTGGCGGATGACCGTCTTGCCGCTGGTGCAGAAGATGGCGGCGGCGCTGTCGGCCTGGCTGGATGTGCCGTTCGGCGCGGAAGTCGAGGTTCGCGCGGACATTGACCGCGTGCCCGCCCTGTCGGCCGAGCGCGACGCACTTTGGGCGCGGCTCGAGGGCGCGAGCTTTGCGACGGGCGAAGAGAAGCGAAAGCTTGCGGGGCTGCAACCATGAAGCTCGACCGGAAAGTGACGGTAGGATTCCTCGTCGCCGTGCTGGTGCAGACCGGCGGGGCGCTGGTCTGGGCGGGCGCGGCAGCGGAGCGGATCTCGACGCTGGAAGACACGGTGCGCGATCGCCGCAGCGTGGTCGAGCGGCTGGCGCGTGTCGAGGAGGGCGTGGACCGGATGGAAAGCCAGCTGGACCGGATCGAGCGGCGATTGGAGGGCGCGGATGAGTAGGGGTGTGTTTCCTGGGGGGAGTCCGGTGGACCCCCACCTGTCCTCCCCCTTGCAGGGGGAGGAACGCCAACGGCATGTCCGGTCTGTTCTCCCCCCTGGAAGGGGGGAGTTAGAGGGGGGGCTTCGAACGCGGAGGCCAATCCTCATCGAAGGCTATGCCTCGCTGTTCGGTGTACCGGATGCGAGCGGAGACGTGGTGCGGGCGGGCGCCTTTGCCCGCAGCCTGCAACGGTGCACGCAACTGCCCATGCTGTTGCAGCACAGGCCCGGCGCCATGGCCGGGCGTTGGGTGCGGATGATCGAGGATGGGCGCGGGCTCTATGTGCGCGGTCTCGTCGAAGGTGTCGCGGCGCGGTCACTGGTGGCGCAGGGGCTCAGCGGCCTCTCCATCGGGTTTCGCCCGCGCCTCTGGAACGCACGGCGCCCGGATGGGCGGGAACTGGTCGAGGTGGACCTTGTCGAAGTTTCCCTCGTGACCAGTCCGATGCAGGCACGGGCGCGGTTTTCCCTGCTGGGGGCGGAGGCAAAAGCGGCGTGACTGGGAAGCCCGCGCGCGTGCTTCGACTTCGCTCAGCATGAGCGCTTTGAAAGTACGGAACTCATCCTGAGCGACGTCGAAGGATGATGGATTTGAGAGGAATGGAGACAACATGACCAAGGAAACCAAGATGGCGGGCGGCGGCGATGCCGAACTGATGGCCGCCTTTGCCGCCTATACCGAGGCGAATGATGCCCGACTTGCCGAGATCGAAGCCAAGGGCAAAAGCGATCCGCTGACGGATGAGCGGCTGTCGCGCATTGACCGGCGGCTCGAAGCGCTGAGCCTGAAAATGGCCCGGCCGGAGGCAGGCGAGGGGAAGACCGCAGACGAGGATGCGCGCAGCGCGGCCTGGGGGCGATATTTGCGCAGCGGCGATGATAGCGGGCTGTCGCGGCTCACCGTGAAGGCGCAGGAAGGGCCACGCGTCAAATCCCTGCCGGTGATGGAAGCGCGCGAGGGGGCGGGCCTGCCCTCGGTCTATGGCCGGATGCGGGTCGGCGGGCAGGTGATCTGGGCGGCCCGCTTCAAGGAGACGAAGACGACGCGGCGGGCGAGCAGCAAGGGTGGACCGAAGGTCACCGAGTATGATTATTCGGTCAGCTTTGCCGTGGCGCTAGGCGAGGGGCCGATCCTCGGCGTGCGGCGGGCCTGGGCGAATGGCGAGGCGTTCGACCTTTCCGGCGTGGTGCACCGGGTCTATCCCGGCGATGAGACGCAAGAGCCAGACCCGCTGATCGAGATGATCGAGGGCGAGGCACCGGCCTATCGCGGGACGGCCTATATCGTGTTTGAGGATCTGCCGTTGGAGGCGTTTGGCAACCGGCTGCCGCAGCTCTCCGTCGAGGTCGAGCGCGTGCCGCCGGGCGGGTCTGAGCCGGAATTAGGCGATGTGGTGACGGGCGTGAACATCATCCCGGCCTCGGGCGAATTCGTCTATGCGACCGAGAATGTGCGGGAACAGAGGTTTCCGGGACATGAGCGCGCGTTGAATGCGTGGTCCGGCGAAGCGCGGGCAGATTTCCTTGTGTCGCTGGACCAGTTGGAAAGTGATCTGCCGAACGTGTCACGCGCGGCGCTGACGGTCGGTTGGTTCGGGACCAGTATCGAGGCGGGGGCGTGCGAAATCCATCCGGGCGTGGAAACGCGCGAGCGGGTAACGGTGCCCTATGCGTGGCAGGTGGCGGGTGTCGCGCGGGGCGATGCCTTTGTCATTTCCCGCGATGAGGACGGCCATCCGAATTATGGGGGCACGCCTGCGGATCGGTGCGTCATCGGCGCTATTCAGGAGATGAGGGCGCGGGGGCTGTCTGTCACGCTGTCACCCTTCCTGTTCATGGACTGCGCGGGCTTTCCCTGGCGCGGGCGGATCGGCGTGTCGACAGATGGCACCGCGGCGGCGCGCAGTGAGATTGATAGTTTCATGAACGGAGCGAACGGGTTCCGGCACTTCATCCTGCATCATGCTGAGCTGGCCGCCGAGGCGGGCGGGGTGGAGGCGTTCCTGATCGGCAGCGAGATGGTCGGGCTCAGCCGGGTTCGGGATGCGACGGGCGCGTTTCCGTTCGTTGAGGCGCTGGTGGCGCTGGCGGCGGAGGTGAAGGCGATCCTTCCGGGCGCGCAAATTTCCTATGGGGCAGACTGGACCGAGTATGGCGCCTATGTGCCGGGGGACGGATCGGGCGATGTCCTGTTTCCGCTGGATGCGCTCTGGGCGAGTGCGGATGTCGATTTCGTCGGCGTCGACTGGTATCCGCCGCTGGGGGATTGGCGCGACGGGAGCGATCATCTCGATGCGCTGGCAGGATATGCGGCGGCGGATGATCCGGCCTATCTGGCATCGCAAATTGCGGGTGGGGAGGCGTATGACTGGTATTATGCGGATCAGGCTGCGCGCGATGCGCAAGTGCGTACACCGATCAATGATACAGCGCATGGCGAGCATTTCGTGTTCCGACAGAAGGATATCGCCGGCTGGGCGGGCGCGTATCATCACGAGCGTCCGGGCGGGGTGCGCGCGGCGACGCCGACCGGATGGGTGCCGAGGATGAAACCCGTTCGCCTGATGGAAATCGGTTTTGCGGCGGTCGACAAGGGCGGCAATGCGCCGAACCTGTTCTACGATCCCAAGAGCAGCGAGAGCGCGCTGCCACCCTATTCGAGCGGGGCGCGGGACGAAGTGTTCCAGCGGAGGGCATTGGCGGCGGTTTTGCCGCACTGGGAGACAAGCTCGCTGGTTGAAGCGGCTTATGTCTGGGCGTGGGACGGGCGACCTTTCCCGGCCTGGCCGCTGAAGGAAGAGGTCTGGAGCGATGGCGGCAATTGGGCGCGCGGACATTGGCTGAATGGGCGGTCGGGCCTTGCGCCGTTGGCCGATGTGGTGGCGGATATCTGCGCCCGGGGCGGCGTGGCGGCGGTCGATGTGTCCGGGCTCGATGGTATTGTCGAAGGCTATGGGCTGGACGGGGTGCATTCAGTGCGGGCGGCGCTGGAGCCGCTCAGGGCAGCTTATGGCTTCGAGTGCGTGGAGCGCGGCGGGGCGCTGGTGTTCCGCATGGCGGGCGAAGGGGGCGTTCTGGATCTGGCGTCCGGCGCGCTGGTCGAAGGCGGACTGAAGAAGACCCGCGCCCTGCTCGACAAGGCACCGGCGCGTCTCAGGTTGACCCATGTTGATCTTGAGGCGGACTATCAGCCGGGCATAGCGGAGGCGCGGATTGACGGCGGTGATGCAAGGCTGGTGCAGGACGTGGCCCTGCCGCTGGCGCTTGGGGCGAGCCGGGCGGAGGCGGTGGCCGGGGCGCTGCTGGCATCGGCGGCGAGTGGAGAGAGCGCGACCTGTGCGCTGTCACTGTCGGCGCTTGCATTGGAGCCGGGGGATGGGTTGCGCGTGGAGGGCGGGCCGGTCTGGCGGGTCACGAATGTTGTTGATCGGGGCGGCGTGCGGGCGCTGACCTGCCGGGAGGAGGTTGCCGCGATGCCGCGCGTGCGGGCTGGCGAGGCGGGCAGCGCGCCGCCGGCTGCGCCTGTATTCGGCGGGGTGGACCTTGTCGTCATGGATGCGCCGAGCCTGCCGGAGTTTGGCGAAGGCGTTGGGCCACTCGTGGCGGCGTGGGCCGATCCGTGGCCGGGTGAGGTGGTCGTGTCAGCCGGTCTGGCCGACGACGCGCTGAGCGAGGCGGTGCGACTGGACCGGCCGGCGGTAATCGGGCGGCTGACGGAAGCGTGCGGCGCGGGGCCGGTGGGGCGGTGGGACCGCGCAAATGCGCTGGATGTGTATTGTCCGGGCGGAGAGTTTGCGAGCTTGCCGGAAGATCGTGTCCTGTCGGGCAGCAACGCCGCGCTGCTGGAGACGGCTGCCGGCTGGGAATGTGTGCAGTTTGAACAGGCTGACCTGATCGCGCCCGACACATGGCGTCTGACCGGGCTGTTGCGGGGGCAGCGAGGGAGTGTGCCCGGCGACGCAGCGATTGGCGCGCGGTTGGTGATGCTGGATGCGGCGGTGGCGCGGGCACGCCTTGGCGGGGAGGCATATGGGGCGGAGCTGGTCTGGCAGGCCAGGGCGGATGATATCCTACAGACGGCCATGTTCGAGGACCGTGCGGGCCTGCCCTGGCCTGTGGCGCATCTGCGTGTGCGGGCGGACCAACTCAGCTGGACCAGGCGCGGATCGGATGTGCCAGAAAGCTGGGCCATGCCGGAGGCGGAGAGTGCCGGACGGTTTGCCGTCGGGTTCGATATGGGGGCGGGATTTGGCGATCCAGTGGTGGTGAACGTACCGTTTGTGGAATGGCCTGTCGGCGCTGCCTCAGCGCGGGTGGCGGAGATTGGGCCGGACGGGCGAACTGGGTTGTGGGCGGTGATTTAAGACCTGCAGCACGTATCGGGTGGCGGCGTTTGGCGCGCTTCGGCAGTTTGGCAGGCATAAATTCAGGAGCCCACCATGACATTCCAGATTACCGGTCTCGCCGCCGAGACGTTTGCGCATTTGCCGAGCCTGACCGTGGCCGAACTTGCGGTGCATAACATTCAGAAAATCGTTGCGGATGTGAGTCCCGGCTTTCCCTGCCGGGTGAGTTTGCAGGACGCTGCGATTGGGGAGACGCTCTATCTCCTCAACCATACCTATCATGATGAGGCGACGCCCTACCGGGGCTCGCATGCCATCTTCGTGCGCGAAGGTGCGGCGGAATATGTGCCAGCCAAAGGCGAAGTGCCGGAGGTTCTGGCGCGGCGGCTGATTTCGATTCGAGGTTTCAATGCAGCGCATGACATGGTGGCGGCCGATGTGGTCAAGGGGGCTGAACTTGGCGCGGCAATCCCGTCCATTCTGGCGTCCGAGGGGGTTGCCTATCTGCATTTGCACAATGCCAAACCGGGATGCTTTGCGGCGCGGGTTGATCCGGTAAGGTAATATCCGGGTTTCATTACGGTTCCGGACATCCTAACTGTGATCGGATATCAGATTCGTGACTGGAAGGATTTCCCGCCCTTGGCCCTCGATCCCTATAAAGTGCTCGGCGTTGACCGCTCGGCCAGCGAGGCCGAAATCAAGAAGGCGCATCGCCAGAAAGCAAAGGATTTGCATCCGGACCAGAATCCGGACGATCCCAAAAAGCTGGAAGCTTTCAAGCAGGTCTCGCAGGCATGGGACATTCTTGGCGACAAGGAAAAGAGAGCCAAGTTCGACCGCGGCGAGATTGACGGCGACGGCAATCCGACCGGCTTTGGCGGCGGCTATCCGGGCGGCGGGCCCGGCGGCGGGGGACAGCGCTGGGAAACACGCGGCGGTGGCAACCCGTTTGGCGGCGCGCAGGGCGACCCATTCGAGGATATCCTGTCCGGCATGTTCGGGGGTGGCCGGTCGCGGCGCAGCGGGCCGGTCAAGGGTCGTGACGTACGCTATCGCGTGACGATCGACTTTGCGGATTCAGTCACGGGCGCGCGACGGCGCATGACCATGGCCGACAATACAGCGCTGGATGTGAATATTCCGGCAGGCATTGAATCTGGGCAGACGCTACGTCTGAAAAGTCAGGGGCAGGCATCGCCCAATGGCGGACCGCCCGGAGACGCCTTGCTGGAGGTTGAAGTGAAGCCCAGCAGCGTCTGGGAACGCGATGGCAAGGATCTGCGCATGTCAGTACCGATCGATCTCAAGATCGCGGTGCTCGGCGGCAGTGTCGAGGTGAAGACACCGTCCGGCCCGGTGACTTTGAAAGTTCCTGCGGGCTCCAATACCGGCTCTCAATTGCGTTTGCGCGGCAAGGGTGTGCAGACATCCACGCCGGGCAATCTCTATGCCCGACTTGAAATCGTGCTGGATGATCCGAAAGATGACGGGCTGAAAGCCTGGGCTGAAAGCCTGGGCTGAAGGGCGCTAGGCGACCTCGATCTCGAAAATAGGATTGTCGGCCAGCACGCGGGCAACCATGTCCTCGAACGGGGCGGGAGCGGCAATCAGGTAGCCCTGCAATTCCTCGCATGCCAGCTGGGCCAGCGCTTCGGCCTGGTCTTCGGTTTCAACACCTTCGGCCACGACCGGAATGTCCAGCGAATGGGCGAGGTGGATGATCGCCTCGACAATGGCGCGGGATTTTACATTGGCATTCATGGACGTCACGAAGGAGCGGTCGATCTTGATCCGGTCGAACGGGAAATCCTGAATATAGCTCATGGACGAATAGCCGGTCCCGAAATCATCCAGAGAAATCTTGATGCCGAGCGCTTTCAGATCAAGCAGGATGCTGGTGGCGAGCTGGGTGTTGTGGATGATTGCGGTTTCCGTGATCTCCAACTCAAAGCGCTCTGGATCAAGTCCGGTCTGTTCGAGTGCGGTGCGAACATGGTCGACCAAGTCCGGATCGAGCAACTGGCGGGCAGACAGATTTACGGCCACCGTCTCCTTGCCCGACCATTGGCTGGCTGCAGAACATGCAGCGAAGATCGTCCAACGTCCGATATCATTGATCAGCATGCTCTGCTCTGCCAGGGGAATGAACTCATCCGGGCCGATCAGGCCGACATTCGGCCGATTCCAGCGGATCAGCGCTTCCCGGCCGACAATGGCACGCGAGGATGCGCTGACTTTCGGCTGGAAGTGCAGCACGAATTCGTCATTCTCTATCGCCTTATGGAGCGCGCGTTCGAGATTGCGCTTTTCGATCTGGCGTTTGTGCAGAATGGCATCATAGAACCGTACACAACCGCGTCCGTCAGCCTTGGCGGAGTAAAGCGCGCGGTCTGCAAAGGTGAGGATGCGGGCAGGGCTGGTCGCGCGTTGTGGGACGATTGCGATGCCGATACTGCCGCCGCAGTTCAGCGTTCGCTTGCCCATGGCCAGTGGTTCGGAAATGGCGGCCAGTATGTTGTTTGCAACCCGGGTAACCTCTTCGGGTGTGGATCGGCCGCGCACCAGAACGGCAAATTCATCCCCCCCGAGACGGGCCACCATGTCCTTGTCAGACAGCTGGTTGGAAATACGGCGGCCCACCGCCTTGAGGAGCGTGTCTCCAGCGCCATGGCCGTACTGATCGTTGACTTCCTTGAACTCGTCCAGATCAATGATCATGACGGCCAGGTTCTTGCGATGCTCAGCGTCTTTACTGACAGACGATTCAAGCGCCATATTGAAGGCAACCCGGTTGGCTAGGCCTGTCAGAGTGTCACGGTAAGCGAGTGCGCGCACACGGGCTTCGGCGCGGACGCGCTGGGTCATGTCATGAACCGCAAAGAAGACGAAATCTTCGTTTGTGTCCTCAGTGCGCCGACTGGAGATCGTGGCGATCATCTCACGGCCATCTGCGAACCGGATGCGGCGTTCGCCATAATCCCGGTTTTCCTTCAGGGAGAAGGTCTCGTCTTCAATCTGGAAAAGGTCCTGAACAGAGCGACCCGACAGCTTTGGCAATCGATCCACATCCGCCAGATGGCCCAGATCCTTCAGGTCTTTGAGGTCGCTCAAGCGGTCGCTGAACATGATCCGTGCGGCCATATTGGTCTGGAGGACGAGACCATCAGCTGACACCATGAAGAGACCTTCGCTGCTTGAATCAGCCAGCACGGACAATTTGCGTTGTTCCTTGTGGCGAAGTCGCTGGAAATTACTATCGAGGCCGGCCGCAAGGGCGGAGAGGACCACCACGACCAGCATGGCGACGGCGATGATTGCGCTGAGGCCGGTGGTGTGAAGGGCAACTATCGGCGTACTCAGGCCCCTGATCGGGATCAGGGTTGTGCCGGACGCGCTGACAAAGTGAATGGAGATGACCGCCAGTACGCTGGTGACTGTGGCGATCGCCGTGCTCCAGCGGACATTCGAGTTCGCGCCGAGCAAATAGGTGCCGACATAGCCCAGGAAGCCGAGCACCATTGCGGCTGTGATGGTGATTGTATCGTACTCGATTACGGCAGAGGCGCTCAGCGCCGACATGCCATAGAAGTGCATTCCGGCCACGGCAGCGGTCGCGATGCCTGCGCATGCCAGACGAAGCGTGCCATCCGCGTTCAGTCGCAGCAACAATGCTGTGGTGACGAAGCCAGCGACAGAGATAAGGGCGGACACGATTGTGCGACCCGCGTCGAAGACGATTTCGAATCCGGGTTTGTAACCGAGCAGCGCGATGAAGTGGGTGGCCCAGACCCCGAGGCCTACAACTGTGCCGGCGGCAATCGCCCACAGGATCTTGTTGCGGGTCACCAATGCAGCCTGGCTGCGATAGTAGATGATCAGGGAACAACAATTGCTGAATGCCAGGACGAACAAGGAGGCAAGCACGTGCTTCCAGTCATGCTCCGTCGTTATGCAGTTCAACACTTCGTACATCTGAAAGTAAAAATCCTTTTACGGGATTTTCATGCAGATGATTACGTTACCAAAAAACAAACCCTACTGTGTCAATCCGGGGCCACTCTGCCGGTTTTGGAAGGATGAGAAAAATTTTCGGTAACTTGTCGAAAACGTGCCTTCTGTATGTTTGATTACAGAATCAAGTGACGGGGTGTCGTTCTTGCGGTGGCCGGAAGTGTGTAAGTAAATAAATCGGGGAGAAATATTAATGATCGACCGCCGGACAAATTCGAGCCGCCGTCAAAATGTGAAACTGGTGCTCGCCAGCCTGGCTGTTCTGTCTGCGTGCGCACATCCGAACCGGCCGGTTTCCCCCATTGAATCCGACACGCTTGCCTATTCTTCGGCCATTTCGGATGCCCGGCAGGAACAATTGCTGATGAATATTGTTCGCCTGCGATACAATGATCCTGTCACCTTTGTTGATGCTGAGCGGATTACCACAACCGAAAACACCCAGATCAACGGCATGCTGGCGTCAGCGCTGGCGCTGGGCGGGCAGAATCTGGATGAAGTCCTGAATGGAAATGTCGGCACCAATATGAGTAGTCAGCCCTCGATCGCCTATTCGGCGTTGAGGGGGTCGGACTATGCCCAACAGATCCTGCAGCCATTGCCGCCGGCGACCATCTTCCTGATGAGCCAGTCGGGCTGGAGCGTCGAACGGTTGATGTTGTGTTGCGTCTCCCGAATTGGTGATCTCGAGAATGCGCGGGCAGCCGCCGGGCCAACCCCGCCGGTCATGCCGGACAATACGCGCTTTCGCGAACTGGCCGCGCTGATGCGTTCGCTGCAGGAACGCGGACAATTGATGGTGCAGGTCGTCGATCCGGACACATCCGAGACCGATGGAGATGGCAAGCCGCGTGTGATCCTCAAATGGGATCGTACCTCGGAACTCGGCCAACAACTCGCCGACTTCTTTCGGCGCTATTGGGTGTCGGATGTCAGTGTGATTCCGGGTGACCGCTACATCACGGAGATATCAACGCGGGGCAATGCCCTCGGCGATTATGCGGCGCGCGGGCGATCTCTGCTCGGCGTGTTGTCGGCGTTGTCGCAATCGGTTCACGTGCCCGAGGCGCACCGCGACATTGCCCGTGCCTCGCAACCTGTCCTGGAATATTCGGACGACCCCTGTCGGGCACCGGGAGGCTGGCATGATGTGAATGGGGGCCTGTTCGCCGTGCAATCGGCGGCGGCGCGCCCGACCACTGCGACGATAGCGGTCGAGTATCGTGACTATTGGTTCTATGTCGATGACCGCTGCCATGATGCCAAGGAAACCCTGAACCTGCTGGATCACCTCTATGCCCTGCAGGCGGGTATCAGTTCCGATGCGACGACGTTGCTGCTGCTCGGCGGCTAGGTCTGTCGCAGCTGTTACAGAGCGGAGGCTCCCGTCTCGCGAGAGAGGCAGCGGGCCCATCAATATTCAACCCTAAAGCGGGCGAATATGATTGCCGCAGGGCGGGTTTGGTCTATCTTCCCATTCGAAAAATGGGATTGGACCAATGCTGGGCCATCTGCGCCATATAGTTCGATCACGTACGGTCGAAGATATATTTGACAGATCCGTTGCCGCTTTGCGCGAGATTGGACTGACCCGCGTCTATTTTCAGGGTCCCATTGGAAGTGACCGGTCGCTGACCCGAAACACGGCGAGCTTCGGCTTTCCTGAGACGTGGCAGAAATCATACGAACTGAACTGGCAGGTTCACGACCCGATCCCGGACGCCGCTTCCAGAATTGGCGGGCCGCTATACTGGCACCGCCTGCCATCATCGGTGTCGCTCTCAGAGAATGAACTCGCCTATATGGAGTTCCTCAGAGAGATGCAGATGGGTCAGGGAATCTGCATGCTCCAATATGGCAATGTGTCGAGAGTGGGTCTGATCGCGGCCAGCACGGATCCGGACGGACCGGAAGTCGAGAGCATTGACCGCGAGTTCTTTCAGTTTGTGGGCATGTCGTCCTTCATTCGATTTTGCCAGTTGGTAACCATGGACCCGGACATACCGGTCCAGCTGTCCGGTCGCGAACAGGACGTCCTCTACTGGATGGCGCAGGGCCGCAGCAATAGTGCCATCGCCGATGTGCTTGGCATCCGTCAGGACACGGTCAATACATATGTGAAGCGTATCTTCGCCAAGCTGGAAGTGTTCGACCGAACCTCGGCCGTGATGAAGGGGGTCCGTCAGGGAATGGTCATCGTGTCGGACCCGATTTCTGAGCTTGTCGCCGACCAGATGAGAGCGAAATATCGAAGAGATGGATAGTATTTCTACTATTCTGCTTGAAAATATTGCGCGAGCCCTCACAATCCTCCTCGAGTCCGGGGAGGCAGTGGCGTGCTCAACAAGTTGAAGGGCCTGATAGAGGCGCGATCGTTGCAGGACCTGCGCGAAGCGGCCGTCTCGGCCTTTGGCGAGATGGGTGTGCCGCGGCTTTTGTGTCTGTCCCCGGTTGGCCATGATCGCTCGGTAGGTCGCGGGCTGACCAATGCAGGCTTTCCGGAAGAGTGGGAAACCGCCTATCGCGATGCCCGTCATATGGACGACCCGCTGCCAGACATTTCGGTGCGGATCGGAACGGCCTTTTGCTGGCATGACTTGCCAAGCGATGTCGTGCTGAATGAGCGGGAAACCCGATACCTTTCAGACTTGTCCAAATGGGGCATGGCGAAGGGCATATGCGTCGCCACTTACGGGTCGGCGGCGCGGGTCGGCTTCATCGCCGCCAGTTCGGAATCCGGAGAAGATGATCTGGACGGAGTCGATTTGTCGCTTTTCCAGATTGGCGCCGAGACCGCCTATCTGCGCTATTGCCAGCTGATGTCGGCTGAGCTGCAATATGAGATGAACCTGTCCAGCCGCGAACTCGACGTGTTGCACTGGATGGCGCAAGGCCGCAGCAATGCGGGCATCGCGGACATGCTGGACCTCAGCCAGGAGACTGTTGGCACTTACGTGAAACGAATCTTTGCCAAGCTGGACGTGTTCGACCGAACCTCCGCCGTGATGAAGGGCGTAATGCGCGGGCTCGTGATCGCGTCAGACCCGAACGTCGAGGCAGCCGCGCAACAGCGTCGTGCGCGTCCGAAACGTGCTTGATTGCCCATCCTGTTGGCACCAATCGCAGCCTGAACGAATCCGACGGCATATGTTCACTTGGTATTCAGAGCCTGATGCCTATACAGCCATGGTATGAAACGGATTTCTGCCCTTCTTCTGGCCATGGGCCTTGTGGTGACGCCTCCGGCGATCGCTCAGGACTGGCGTAACCAATGGTCGCCCGGCCAGGCGCGCGATTCGGTGCGGCAGGGCAAAACCGTTCCCCTCAGCCAGATTTTCCAGAGCCTGAAGCGGCAATATGGCGGCTATCAACTCGGTGCAGACCTGTTCGATAATGGCGGCAAGCCGCAATACAAGATCGACTGGATGACGGGGGATGGCCGCAAGATGCGCTTTACGGTGGACGCCCGTACGGGTGCAGTCCTTGACCGGCAGGGTGCTTGACCCGACATTGCTTATTAGATCGGAGGGACGTGTAGATGCGTATCCTGGTAGTTGAAGATGATTCAGACTTGCGCCGCCAGCTGGCCGATGTGCTCTCACAGTCAGGCTATGCTGTGGACCTCGCCGCAGATGGCGAGGATGGCCATTTTCTGGGCGACACCGAACCCTATGATGCGGTGATCCTGGACCTCGGCCTGCCGAAGATGGACGGCGTCAGCGTCCTGAAGAAATGGCGTGCGGACGGAAAATCCTTCCCGGTCCTGATTCTGACCGCCCGCGATTCGTGGAGCGAGAAGGTGGCTGGCTTTGATGCCGGCGCTGACGATTACCTCACCAAGCCGTTCATTACCGAAGAGTTGCTGGCCCGCTTGCGCGCCCTGTTGCGCCGCGCCGCCGGTCACTCTGCCGCGACGCTGGAGGCTGGCAAGCTGGTGGTCGATACGCGGGCCGCCCGTGCCAGTGTGAATGGCGAACCTGTGAAACTGACCGCGCATGAATATCGCGTTCTGTCTTACCTGATGCATCATATGGGCCGCGTCGTGCCGCGCACGGAACTGGTCGAACACATCTACGATCAGGATTTTGATCGCGACTCGAACACGATCGAGGTCTTCATCGGTCGCCTGCGCCGCAAGATCGGGCAGGACCGTATCCAGACCGAGCGGGGCCTTGGCTACCGCCTTGTCGTGCCGGATGCCGAAACCCGCGTCGTCGGATAAGGCCCGCACCGCGCCGGAGCCCGGACCATGAGCGACAGCGCCCCTTCAAACCCGACCCTGCTGGACCGCTGGACGCGCCTGTCATTGGCGCGGCGGATCATGCTGGCAGCGGCGGTGTGGGGCTTGGTCGTGCTGGTCGGCGGCGCGCTCGCCTTGTCAGCGGTCTATCGCGCGCAGACGCTCAGCTTGCTGGAAGAGGACCTGGAACAGAATCTTGTTGGCCTGACCCGCGAGATGACTCGGGAAGGGGCGTTTCTCGAAGATGGCCAGGTCACGGATTCCCAGCGCGAATTCTTTCTCGGGGATGTGCGTTTTCGCACGCAATATTCCGGGCGCTACTGGGCCATTGTGGGGGTCAGCTCCGAAGGCGACATCGCGGGAGACATTCGCTCGCGCAGCCTCTGGGACGAGCCCGTTCCCCTCAGCGACGGTCAACTGGATCGGACGCTGGCCAATCCCGGCATGACGCAGTTCGGGGACTTTGACCTTGTTGGTCCGGCCGGACAGCATGTGCGCGTGGCGTCTCGCGCGATCCTGATCGCCAATCGTGACACGCCGCTTGTTCTGGTGGCGGCGGCTGACCGCGCGGCCAATGATGCGGCGGCGACGCGCTTCCGGAATTTGTTGCTGGGCACGATGATTGCCCTGTTCGGCGGTGTGTTCGCGGCGATGGTCGCGGGCATATCGTTCTCGCTGCGTCCGTTGCGGCGCATCGGGGATGATGTCGCTGAGGTGCGTGAAGGCACGCGGCAGAAACTGTCTGAGGATTATCCGGCCGAAGTGCGCCCGCTCGCCGATGAATTGAACAAGCTGCTGGAGCATAACCGGCAGGTGGTCGAGCGCGCGCGGACGCATGTCGGTAACCTTGCCCATGCCCTGAAGACGCCGCTGGCCGTGCTGCGCAATGAGGCGACCGGTGATACTTTGCTGGATGATGTGGTGCGTCGCCAGTCGGAAAACATGCAGACCAATGTCGAGCATTACCTGAAGCGCGCGCAAATGGTGGCGCGGGCGCAGACATTGGGCGCACGGACCGAGTTGCGCCCAGTGATCGATGGCATCGCACGCATGTTGAACCGGCTCTATGATGCCAGGGGCGTCAACGTGTCCGTTGACGGCGGGGTCGGGGCCGTGTTCCGGGGAGAGAAACAGGATCTCGAGGAAATGGCCGGCAATCTGATGGAAAACGCCTGCAAATGGGCCCGGAGCGAAGTGATGGTGCGGGTTCGCGATGGGGCAGAGGCGCTGACCATAGAGGTAGAGGATGACGGCAAGGGCCTGACGCAGGAAGAACGGGCAGGCGCCCTGAAGCGCGGCGTGCGCCTCGATGAGACCACCCCTGGCACCGGACTGGGCCTGTCCATCGTCAAGGAACTGGCCGAACTGCATCGCGGCAGTCTCGATCTGGGGGATTCCGGCATGGGTGGCCTGAAGGCCGTGTTGAAGTTTCCAAAATCATGACACGTCGGAACGGTATCATCCTCGCACTTTGTCTGGCGGTGGCGATTGGTGGATATCTGCTGGTCGGCAAACCCGGTAGGGGCGATTTGCCGATGAAAGACCGGCAGGCTGGCCTGATGGAGAAAATCCGCACCGATCCGGGCGCGCTGACCCAGGCTGAAACCCTGTCGCGTCTTGAGGCGACCGTGGTGGAACGCCCTGAAGACCCGCAGCCACACTATTTCATTGGTGAAATCCTGCGCGCGCAGGGACGCACGTCGGATGCCGCAAGGGCCTACCAGTCTGCCTTGCGGCGGGACAATGAATTCATGCCGGCCTTGCTGGCGCTTGGCGATGCACTGGTCGAGCTGAACAATGGCGCGGTCTCGCCAGAGGCCACGCGCCTGTTCGCCAAGGCCTATGAACTGGATGAAACCCAGGTGCGCGCGGGGATGTGGGCGGCCATGGGTGCGTCGCAGGCAGGCGATCAGGAAAAGGCCGAACAGGCCATGCGCTATATCTATTCGCGCCTGCCGGAAGACGATCCGCGCCGCGAACGATTCGCCCCGATGATCGAAGCGCTCAGCCAGCCGGAAACCGCGGTTCCTGAAGCGGAATAGTCCGGCTGCATCTGCCGCACTCCCTTTTCGGTGCAAGTCCCCTTATAAGTCTCGCCATGCGCGCACGGACACGACGACTCTATACTTTTGGCATTGCGGCGCTGCTGCTCCTGGCGGCGGCGGTGCTGGCTTTCTTTGCGCTGCGCGAGAATGCCAACCTGTTTTACACGCCGGAAATCCTGGCCGAGCAAGGCCAGCCGGAAGACGGCAAGGTCGTGAAGGTCGGCGGCTGGGTCGAGCCGGGATCTCTGGCCTATTCCGAAGATGGCGCGACCATGATTTTCACCGTCATCGACAACAGCCCCCACACGATCCGTGTCAGCTATACCGGCATCGCACCAGACCTGTTCCGCGAAGGACAGGGTGTGGTGGCAACCGGCCAGTTCGGACCGGAGGGCGCGTTTACGGCGCGACAGATCCTTGCCAAGCATGATGAAAACTACCAGCCGCGGGAACTGAAGCCGCTGGACGTGGCCGGATGATCGAACTCGGCCATTTTGCGGCCTTCCTGGCGCTGGCAGCGGCGCTGGCGCAGGGCATGTTCGGCCTGACGGGCCAAAGGCGGATGGCGGGGCTGGCCGCTTATGCCGGTTTCGCGGTGATGATCCTGTCTTTTGTGACGCTGATCGTGGCCTTTGCCCGGTCTGATTTCTCGGTCGCGCTGGTGGCGAACAATTCGCACACGCTGAAGCCGATGATCTACAAGATCGCAGGCGCCTGGGGGAACCATGAAGGTTCGATGGCGCTCTGGTGCCTTGTCACGCTTGGCTTTGGCGCAGCAGGTGCGCGGTGGATGCGCACCGGGCGCGACCTGTTCGAGGCGCGCGCGCTCGGCATTCAGGGCCTGCTGGCGGTCGGCGCGCTGGCCTATTTGTTGTTTGCATCGTCGCCCTTCCTGCGGCTGGATCCAGCGCCATTTCAGGGCGCAGGGCTGAACCCGCTCTTGCAGGATCCGGCGCTCAGCATTCATCCGCCCATGCTGTATCTTGGCTATGTCGGATATTCCTTCGTGTTTGCGCTGGCGGCGGCTGGCCTGATGGAAGCGCGGGTCGATTCTGTCTGGGCGAAGGAGGCGCGGCGCTGGTCGTTGGCTGCTTTCATTCCGCTTACGCTCGGCATCGCGCTCGGCTCCTACTGGGCCTATTACGAGCTTGGCTGGGGCGGCTGGTGGTTCTGGGACCCGGTGGAAAATGCTTCGCTGATGCCGTGGCTGATCGGGGCTGCGCTGTTGCATTCGGTTGTCGTGACAGAGAAGCGCGAAGGCTTCGGGGCCTGGTCGGCGCTGCTGGCGGTGCTGGCCTTCCTGTTCTCGATCATGGGTGCATTCCTCGTGCGCTCGGGCATCCTCACGTCTGTGCACGCCTTTGCCGTGGACCCGGAGCGGGGCATGCTCTTGCTGTTCGGCCTGCTGACCTATGGCGGCTTTGCGCTGGTGCTGTTTGCCATGCGGGCGCCGAAACTGCCGGGCGGGAAGCCGTGGATGTTGCTCAGCCGGGAAGGCGCGCTGATGGCGAACAATATCGTTCTGATCGTGGCGGCGCTGACCGTGTTGCTCGGAACGCTTTTTCCGCTGATGGCAGAGGCAGCCGGCCGGACGATTTCTGTTGGCGAGCCCTATTTCAATCTGACGTTCACGCCGATGCTGGCACTGTTGCTGCTCATATTGCCCGTGGTTCAGGCTTGGGCCTGGGGCAAGGCGGATTTGAAGAACTGGTCCAAATGGGCGATCGCTGGCGGCACGCTGGCGCTGGTCTTCCTCGCCTTGGGGGTCGGCCTCTGGGACATTTCGATCGGCGCAGCACTTGGCCTTGCACTGGGTGCGTGGCTGGTGATTGGCGCACTGTGGGAATTGAAGCGCCGGGCGATCACGCCGGGACGGATCTTCCGCCTGCCGCCGCGCGTCTGGGGCATGACGCTGGCCCATATGGGCCTCGGCCTGTTTGTGATCGGCGCGGTGGTCGAGACCACGGGACGGTATGAGACGACGGTGGCGCTCGCAGAAGGCGGATCTGGCACAGTGGCCGGCTGGACGCTGACCCTTGATCAGGTGCGCGCAATCGAAGGCCCGAACTGGTATGCCGACCGGGCGCAACTTACCGCGACGCGCGGCAGCGCCAAGGCGATCATGACGCCCATGAAACGCTATTATCCGGCGGCACAAATGCCGACCACGGAAACTGCGATCCACAAGACGGGCACCGGCGATCTCTATGCGGCGCTGGGCGAGCAGCGCATGGTGGATGGCGCGCCGCGCTGGGTGTTTCGGGTCTACTATAATCCGATGATTGACCTGTTATATTTCGGCGTGATCCTGATGGCGCTGGGCGGTGCCTTCAGCCTGTGGCCAAGGCGCAAAGCATGAAACAGTTCGTTGTGATCCTGATCAGTCTGGTGCTTGCCGGGTTCGCTGTGGCCGAAGATGTTGCGCTGGATAACTCGCAACAGGAGGCCCGCGCGCAATCCCTGATGCGCGAGCTGCGCTGTGTCGCCTGCGAGAATGAACCGATTTCCCAGTCCGCCGCGCCAATTGCCGAAGACATGCGCGCGCGGGTACGCGTGATGATCGAGGATGGCGCGAGTGACGAAGAGGTGCGCGGCTGGTTCGAGGACCGGTATGGCGAGTTTGTCCTGTTCCGTCCGAAGGCGGACGGTGTAGCGGGCTGGCTACTATGGGGCGGGCCATTATTGCTATTGCTGTTTGGCGCGTTCATCGGCATCGCGATTGCGCGCTCGCGCAGGGCGCAGGTGGATCCCGTCGAGCCGGAAGACGCCTAGTAGAGTCCGGTTGGCAGGAAGAAACGTCCGCCAAGCCAGACAACCCATCCGCCCAGCGCGATGAACGGCCCGAATGGAATGGGCGTATCGGCATCGACCTTGCGGATTCCGAGCGCCGACAGTCCGATCACGCCCACCAGTGCGGAGGCCGACGCGACGAGCATAATGGGGGCAAGGCCCGCCCAACCAGTCCATACGCCAAGCGCGCCGAGCAGTTTGGCGTCGCCCCGTCCGAGTCCGTCTTTGCCACGCAAGTGGCGATAGCCGAGTTCCACCATCACCAGAATGCCATAGCCGACCAGTCCGCCGATCAGGTGCGCCCGCCAGGCTTCAGGCCGGGTCAGCCAGACCATCAGGATGCCGAGCAGGACTGTTGAGGCCGTCAGGGTATCGGGAAGGGTCAATGTGCGAAAATCAATGACACTGAGCCCAAGCAGGAGGGCGCCGAGGCAGAGGGTCAATGCCAAAGTGCCAGGCGGCGCGAGGGAAATGCCGCTGGCCAGTAGAGCGCACCCGGCCAATCCGGTCAGAATTATTGTCAGCTTATTATGCAACTGCTCGTCCTTTTGCCCCACCAGAGGGCATCTGGTTGAAGACCATTCGCTTGGCCAGAAATCAATGCTTGTCGAAGCCTGTCTGTGAGACTGTGGGAAAGGATGCCGACGCCGCTCCATAACATTCGTCAGCTGGGTGGGGACGCGCTTGACGATTGCAATGGCCCGGAGATGACGTCCTGGCAGGGACACATTGCCTCCGGAGGCGAATGCCGCAGAACCTTGAAAAGGGCCTGTGCGACGCCGGCAAGGGGTCGGGGCAGCTCGCGTGAAGAGTGGCAGGCAACCCAACACTCAGCCTGGCACGATGTGCCGGTTGAGAGGATGTCCTGATCTTCGCTCGAAGCCCCATAGCCTTGTTCCGCAAATAGAATGAGCGCAAAATACTTGGCTTACAAGGGACTTTTGACCGGACTTGCGTAAACTTCATTAAAAAACAGCTTTCTGTAGAGTTACCTTCAGATTCACACTGTTGGGGCAAGTCGACCGGAGGTTGTCGCGTCAAGCCAGGAGAAATCAGGGGCAATTTTCTTACCGGCGCGTGAAAATCGCCTTACTGTCTTTTAATGACCACAATGCTTGTGGCAGGCTTATGCTGGCCCACATGCCCAATACAGGCAAATTTTTCAGTGACTTGGAGACAGGAATGAAGACAATCGGCATATCGAGACAGGCCATGGTAGCTGCGCTGGTGGGCGTGGCGATGGTAGGCTCTTTCTCCCTCGCCCCACAGATCTTCAGCCCGGAGGCGGGTGCCCAGCCGATCCAGATTGAAGCGCCACGGGGCGCGCCGCTCAGTTTTGCCGATTTGATCGAACAAGTTGAGCCGGCCGTGGTCAGCGTCAACGTCACCACCGAGCGCGAAGTCGGCCGTATGGCTGACATGCAGGAATTCTTCGAACAATTTCGCGGCATGCCTGGCCTGGATGAGTTCATGGAACAGCGCCGTCAGGAAGAGGAAGAAGAACCGGAAACGCGCGAGGGTCGCTCGCTTGGGTCGGGCTTCTTCATCTCCAAGGATGGCTACATCGTTACGAACAATCACGTGGTTGAGGGCGCTACGGCCATTCAGGTCGTCCTGAAGGACGGGACAGAGCTCGACGCCGAACTGGTCGGCACCGATGCGCAAACGGATCTGGCTGTGCTGCGTGTTACAGAGCCGGGCGAGTATCGCTTCGTCAGCTTTGGCGACTCCCACACTATGCGCAAGGGCGACTGGGTGGTCGCGCTTGGCAATCCGTTCGGACTTGGCGGCACTGCCACTGCGGGCATCTTGTCAGCCGATGGCCGCGAGATTGGCCCGGACAGCCCCTATACAGATTTCCTCCAGATCGATGCCTCCATCAACCGGGGCAATTCCGGTGGCCCCACCTTTGACCTCAATGGCAATGTGATTGGTGTGAACACGGCGATCTTTTCGCCGACGGGCGGTTCTGTCGGGATCGGCTTTGCGATTCCGGCAGAGCTCGCCAGTGAAGTGACCAAGTCCCTGATCAAGGACGGCAAGGTCTCACGCGGCTGGCTGGGTGTTGCCATCCAGGACCTGACAGATGACATGGCCGAGGCCCAAGGCATCAAGGATGCCAAAGGTGCAATCATTGCCGATGTCACCAATGGCAGCCCGGCAGAAAAAGGCGGCCTCGCACGTGGCGACATCATCCTGTCCGTCAATGGCGACAAGGTCACCGATGCCACATCGACGACGCGGCTGGTTGGCAAGCTGATCGCCAATACGCAGAACAAGTTCGAGATTATTCGCGGCGGCAAGAAACAGACCCTAAATGTCACCGTCGGCGAGCGTCCGAGCAATCCGAATGCGATCGTCGAACCGGCGCTTTCTTCGTCAGCCACGACGGCGCCGGATACCGGCAAGGAAGTGAAGGAAGTTGGCGCGACGTTCGAGAAGATGGACGACGAATTGCGCACCCGTCTTGGCTTGCGTGAAGGCGAAAATGGCCTGCTCGTGTCGGGCATCACCAAGGACGGCGTCATGGAAGAGGCCGGCATTCAGGAAGGCATGGTCATCCTGGAAGTGAACAACAAGCCGGCCACATCCGTCGAAGCTTTCCGCAAGGCAATTACCGACGCCAAGAACGCCAAGCGCACGAAAATTCTGATCGCAGTCCGTATTGGCCAGATCACGAATTATCGCACCATTGACCTGTCGGACGCCGAATAGGAGATTCCGATGCTTGATACGGTTCAGGAAGACACCATGCATGTTCTCGTAATTGAAGATGACATCGAAATGGCCAGCTTCATCGAGAAGGTTCTGGTCGAGGCGGGCCACCGCGTCGACATGGCAACCGATGGTGATAGCGGCCTGGCCATGGCGCGGGCGTCTGAATTCGACGCGCTTGTCGTAGACCGGATGCTGCCGGAAAAAGATGGCCTGACCTTGGTCAAGGAATACCGGGAAGCGGGCGGCAAGACGCCGACCCTCTTCCTGTCAGCTCTGGGCGATGTCCAGAATCGGGTGCAGGGGCTGAAGGTTGGCGCGGATGACTATCTCGCCAAGCCATTTGCTCCGGCCGAACTTGCTGCACGGGTCGAGGCACTCGGCCGTCGCCTGCCGGTGGAGCAACAGGTGACGGTCCTGAAAGCCGGTGATCTTGAAATGAATCTGCTGACCCGCAAAGTGACGCGGGCCGGGCAGAAGATCGACCTCCAGCCGCGCGAGTTCCGTCTGCTGGAATATCTTATGCGCCATGCCGGACAGGTCGTGACGCGTACCATGTTGCTGGAGAAGGTGTGGGATTATAATTTCGACCCCCAGACCAATGTGATCGACGTCCACATCTCGCGCCTGCGCGCGAAGATCGACAAGGAATTCGAAGAGCCACTTCTGCATACGGTGCGCGGGGCTGGCTATCGCCTGCAGGGCTAGACGCCCGGGCAGGCGACTGGCACCTAGCACCACATGAGACTCGCACTGCCGACCTTCCTGAAGACGACGACGTTCAAACTGGCGCTGATCTACAGCGCCATGTTTGCGGCGTTTTCGGCTGCGTTGCTGGTCTATCTCTATTATTCGACGGTCTATTATATCCGCACGGAGAGCGAGCGGCGGATGGATCTCGAATTCGAGCAGCTTGGAAACGCCTATTTCACAGGCGGAATGGAGCGTCTCAGCCAGTCCGTTCTGGAGCGGATGACGCGCACCGGCTCTACCTATTTCTACTATCTTGAAGACTCTTCGGGCCGAAAGATTGCGGGCCATTTCGGGCGGATGCCGACGGCGCCGCCAGCAGCAGACGTGCAGACCGTTTATTTCGAGTTCCGCCAGCAGGAGCCGGACGGAACCGAGATCCTGCGGCAGGCAGCAGGTCGTATCGTGCGCCTGCGTGACAATGGTGGTGCTTTGCTGGTGGCATTTGACACCGAACAGCAGACGGCGATTGTGGGGCGCATACAGCGCGCAATCTTCATTGCCGCTCCCATCGGGTTGGTCTTCTCATTGCTGGGGGGAATCCTGATTTCGCGCGGAGCCGCGCGACGGGCAGATGAACTCGCGCGGACGGCCGAGGCCGTGATGGGCGGGGAATTGGGCAGGCGCGCACCCGTGCGCGGATCTGGCGACGAGTTCGACCGGCTGGCGTCCCGGCTGAATGCCATGCTCGACCAGATCGAGAAGCTGGTGGATTCGACGCGCCATACAGGGAACGCAATTGCGCATGACCTGCGCTCGCCGCTCTCGCGCCTTCGCAATCGACTGGAGATCGCCCTGTCCGAACCGATGTCACGCGAAAGCGCCGAGGCTACTCTGGAAGTGACGGTCGAGGAGGTGGACCGGGTGCTCGGCACGTTCAACGCAATCCTCCGCCTTGCGCGGTTGGAAGCGGGCGCGGAAGGCGAGCGTGTACGGATGGACGTGTCGGAACTCGGCGAAGAACTGGCCGAACTCTTCGACCCGGCCTGCGAGGAAGCGGGACTTTCCTTCAAGAGCCAGATTTCTCGCAACCTTACCATTCTTGCGGATCGTGACCTTGTGGGTCAGGCCTTGTCGAACTTGCTCGACAATGCCGTGAAGTACACGCCCGAAGGCGGTGCCATCACATTCTCCATTACGCGCGGCCCGAATGGCACTGTCGATATGACTGTGGTGGATTCCGGGCCCGGTGTCCCGGAAGGCTCGCGCGAACTCGTCGTACAGCGCTTCCAGCGTATGGATTCGGCGCGCACTCAGCCTGGATCCGGCCTTGGTCTCGCGCTCGTCGATTCCGTGGCAGACATGCATGGCGGCAGTTTGATCCTGAGTGATGCGGGCGGCGATCCGGACATGCCGGGTCTGAAGGCCACGCTGCGCCTGCCGAGAGTGTGATGCCCGTATGCTGACGATCCTGCCAATCGCAGATACCGCCGAAGCCGCGCTGGAGCGGGCTCTGCCAGCGGCGCCCTATTTGCGGCGCCTGCATGAGACGGGCGTGCGCGGGCATTGGCGCGATGCCTTGCAGGCCGTCAGGGATATTCCAGCCGATTTGCCCGAAGCCGATGTCATGGCAACCATGCGCAAGGCCAAGGCGCAACTGCATCTATCGCTCGCAGCAGAAGACCTGGCCGGCGTGTTGCCAGTAATGGGTGTGACGCGCGCGCTCAGCGAGTTTGCCGAAGAGTGCCTTGAAGCAGTATTGCGTGCGTCTCTCGCCAAACGGGAGCTTGGCGGCGCGGGCATCTTCGCGGTCGCCCTTGGCAAGATGGGCGCGTATGAGCTGAACTATTCCAGCGATATCGATATCTGCGTGTTCTATGAGCCGGGTGTGTTCATGGACGGTGACTTTTCCGCCGGGGAGACCGCACAGCGTATCGCACGGGACCTCGTCCGCATGATGCAGGAAGCGACGGGTGACGGTTATGTGTTCCGAACCGACCTTCGATTGCGGCCCGATCCGTCGTCGACGCCCCTGGCGGTCTCAACGAAGATGGCGGACCTGTACTATGAGAGTGTGGGTCAGAACTGGGAGCGGATGGTCTGGATCAAGGCGCGTCCGACCGCCGGAGACCATGCGAGTGCGGACCGTTTCCTGAAAATCCTGCAGCCTTTTGTCTGGCGCCGTAATCTCGACTATTGGGCGATTGGCGACATCCAGGCCATCAAGCGGATGATCAACAGCAAAGTAGGGCGCGCCGATTTCGAGACCGTCTCGCCGGATGTGAAGCTGGGGCCGGGCGGTATTCGCGAGATCGAATTCTTTGCCCAGACGCAACAATTGATCCTTGGTGGGCGACAGTCGGAACTGCGCGATAATTCCACGCTCGGCGCGCTCGCCGCGCTAACGGGTGCAGGTGTGGTCGAACGCAACACGGCCGAGGAATTGGAGACGGCCTATCTCGCCTTGCGCAATCTGGAGCACAGGGTCCAGATGCGCCGCGACGAGCAGACCCATACCGTCCCGGCGGGCGAAGATGACCGCAAGGACGTGGCCATGCTTTGTGGCTATGCCGATCTTGCCTCATTCGACCGGGACTTGCAGGCCACACGCCGCTGCGTTCAGGCGCACTATGACGGTTTGTTTGCTCATGAAGACCGGGCACTGGACGCCAGTCCGCTTGGCAATCTTGTCTTCACGGGTGTTGATGATGATCCGGGGACGATTGAAACGCTTGCTTCGCTGGGCTTCAGCAACCCAAGCGCGGCCATTGAGTCGATCCGGTCCTGGCATCGGGGGCGCGTGCCAGCAACGCGCACGGCCCGGGGCCGGGAACTGCTGACAGCCTTGCTGCCAAGCATGCTGGAAGCGATGGGCAAGACGGGTGAGCCTGATGAGGCGTTTCGCTGGTTCTCGCGTTTCTTCGAAGGGATGTCCTCTGGCGTGCAGACGCTGTCCATGCTGTTGGCGGAGCAGACCCTGCTGGATGATCTGGTATCCACACTCGCGCTCGCGCCGCGCCTTGCGCAGATTCTGTCACGCCGCCCCGACCTGTTGGAAGCCTTGGTCAGTCGTCAGGAACCGCCACGTCCGGTGATTGACGACACGGTCAGTTTCGATGGCGCGCTGGATGCGTGGCGACGCTACCACCGGGAACAGAATTTCCTGATCGGGCACCGCTTGTTGCATGGCCTGATCAATGCGCGCGATGCCGGGGCGCACTGGTCAGACCTTGCCGATGAGACCATTCAGGAAATGGCCAGCGCCGCTGAGTGTGAAACCGAGGACCGCTATGGTCCGCGGCCGGGCAGTTGGGCCATCTTTGCCATGGGTAAGCTGGGCGGGCGGGAACTGACGGCCGGGTCCGATCTCGACATTATCGTGATCTACGACGCAGACCCGATGGTGGCGCAGACCTGGTACACGCGATTCACGCAGCGCCTGATAACGGCCTTGACGGCTCCCACAGCTGAGGGGGATCTTTACGAAGTCGACATGCGATTGCGGCCTTCCGGCGGCGCCGGACCCGTTGCGGTCAGCGTGCCGGCTTTCGAGCGCTACCAAAATCATGATGCCTGGACCTGGGAGCATATGGCGCTTACGCGCCTGCGACCGGTCACGGGCGACGAGGCGCTCTGCTATCGCATCATGAAGATCGCCTGCGAAGCTATCGTCGCGCGCGCGGGCAAGACGGATGGTACGATCTCACAGGACGTGGCGGACATGCGCCAGAGGCTCTATCGCGAGAAGCCGGGGACAGGCCTTTGGGACCTGAAGACGGCCGAAGGCGGTCTGGTGGATGCCGAGTTTGTCGTTCAGCGCGACATGCTGTTGCGTGGCGAACCGGATGCGATCCGTTCCAATACGCGCGAGGCGATTTCCTGCTCGTCGCTTCCGGAGGCGGAAAGGACGTTACTTGAAGAGGGAGTCACCTTTCTTCAGTCGCTCCAGCAGGTTCACAGATTGGCGCTCGGCAGCGAAATGGCGGGCGGGCACATACCGGAAGGCTTGAAGGACAGGCTCTGTCGATCGGTGGATATGGAGACATTCGACGCGCTTGAGGCAGAAATTTCCTCAGTGAAATCAAAGATTCACATGCTGGCGGTGAAAAAACTTCAGCTTTGAGCGACGGAAACTCCGGGCCAACCCGTTCAATACGCGATGGGTGAGTAAAACAAACGGAGTTTTCTCAATGAAACGTACTACGATTGCAACCGCTTCGATCGCCGCCATTGCGGCCCTGGCCCTGCCAATGATCGCCATTGCCCAACCGGGCGACGGTCATCGCGGCAAGGGACATCACGGCCAACGCGGCAATATGGAAGCCATGATTGCTGAAATCGATACCAATGGCGATGGAGACCTCTCCAAGGCAGAAATCGATGCGCACCGCGCTGCGAGATTTGCAGAGGTTGACGCCAATGGCGATGGCGCCGTGACGCAAGCCGAACTGGATGCGCATCACGAAGCCAAGCGCGCTGAACGTATGGCGGAACGCAAGGCCAAGATGTTCGCGAAGCTGGACACTGACGGTAACGGCACGATCAGCGCCGAGGAGTTTGCCAGCAAGGAACGTCCCGGCTTTGACAAGGTCGATGCCGATGGCGATGGCATTGTGACGAAGGAAGAAATGGACGCCATGAAGTCGAAGATGAAAGATCGTCGCGGCGGTAAGCACAAGCGCGGCGACGGCCCGCAGCCTGAATAAGGACGACCTCCCGATGGGCCGGAAGCCAGAGATGTATCAACGTGATTTACCGCGATATGACGATGTTCTTCCGGCCCGTTTTCGGTTAAGTCCTCTGCCTTGGCTTTCAGTTCAGACCTCGACCGGATCACACGAGCAGCAGCGGGCGACCCCGCTGCTGTCTCCAGCCTTGTCGACCGCTACAGCAGCGGCGTCCTTGCCTTGGCAACGCGCATGCTCGGCGACCCTTCAGAGGCTGAAGACGTGACACAGGAAACCTTCCTCCGCGCCTGGAAGGCGCTGCCGGGATGGGAACCGCGTGCGAAATTCTCAACCTGGCTGCACCGGGTTGCCCTGAATCTCTGTTACGATCGGCTGCGCAAGCGCCGTGAAGTGACCATGGAACACCTGCCGGAGCGCACTGATCCGGCCATGACCCCGGCAGAATTGCTGGATCAGTCCCAGCGGGTCCGTGCGGTGGAAGATGCAATCTCCCACTTGCCGGAACGCCAGGCCGCAGCATTGACGCTATGCGCCCTGCAGGGACATTCTCAAGCCGAAGCCGCAGACATCATGGATGTCAGCGTGGAGGCACTGGAAAGTTTGCTGGCACGTGCACGACGCACGCTTCGCGCCAGCCTGTTGGAGAGGGCCGCATCATGAGCGGACAATTGATTTCAGACGACCGGATCCTGGCCCTGATCGAGACCTATGGGGCCGATCCCCACATGTTTCCCGAGGAAGAGCGGGCGGCTGCCCGTGCGCGCATGAAGGCGCATCCAGAACATTTTTCTGGTGCAATTGCCGCCGCCCGCGAGATTGATGCCCTTTTGGGTGAGGTCCCGGATGTTGTGACCTCTGAGAGTTTGCGCGACGCCTTGATTGCGTCTGCGCCAAAGGCGGCCCCTGCACGCAAATCCGGCTGGAAGTTGCCGGTCTGGATTCCCGCAGGCGCGTTGGCATCGCTGACGGTCGGTGTGTTCGCCGGTATGAGCGTAGCCCAACCGATCACGACGCAGGACGAGCAGGCCGAAGCGGCAGTTTATGCTGCGCTTGGATTTGATACGTACACACTGGTACTGGAAGATGAGGCGACGCAATGAATGAGACCCCGGCCCGAGCGCCGCGCCGAATTTCTTTCTGGATGACGATTTCCCTGTTGTTCAACCTGCTCCTGTTGGGGCTGGTTGTTGGCATGCTGGTGCGCCAGATACCTGATCGTGGCCATCGTGAAGAGCGGCCCCGGTTGGCCCAAGACATAGATACTGAAACACGCCGGGCTATGTTTGGCCTGATGCGGGAATCCTATCGCGAATCCCGAACAGAACGCGATGCGCGCAATGCGGTGCGTGCGCAATTGGCAGACGCGCTGAAGGCGGATCCTTTCGATGCAGAGGCCGTCCGCGCGGCATTTGCCGATCTGCGCGCGGCGGAGGGGTCGGTTCATGCGGCCACGCATAAGGCGATGATTGCCCGGCTCGAAGCGCTTCCCCCAGAGCAGCGCCGTGCCATGGCCGACATGTTGGCCCGTGGGCCGGAACGGGACCGGCGCAATCGCCGGAATTCACGCCCGCCCAAAGACTAGGGGTTTTCTTCTGACCGCGGGCGCTCCAGACTGCCTTGAAACAGGAGGGCAGAATGAAGGAATATGCGGCGTTTGATGCGATGGGGTTGGCCGAACTGGTCCGCGCCGGTGAAGTCTCTTCAAAAGAATTGCTGGACGAGGCAGTGTCGCGGGCCCATGCCGCGCAGTCTGAACTGAATTGCTTTTCCAGCCTTTATCCCGACCTTGCCGAAGCCCAGCTGGCAGACTTGCCCACTGACGGGCCGTTTGCCGGCGTGCCTTTCATCACCAAGGATCTCGCCGTGATGATCGATGGCGCGCCTCTGACCAATGGGTCAGTCAGCTGGAAGGGGCATGTCTCGTCGCAGGATTCGGTGCTGACAGAACGCTATCGCAAGGCGGGGCTCGTCATGTTCGGCCAGACGACTAGTCCCGAATTCGGCCTGACCACAACCACCGAGTCCACGCTCTATGGCCAGACGCGCAATCCGTGGGATGTGACGCGCACATCGGGTGGCTCGTCGGGCGGGGCGTCGGCGGCTGTCGCGGCAGGCGTCGTGCCATTGGCGCAGGCGAGTGATGGTGGGGGCTCAATCCGCATTCCAGCCGCCTGCACCGGTCTGTTTGGCATGAAGCCGTCGCGCGGGCGCACGCCGATGGGACCTCTTCAGACTGAAGGCTGGAACGGTATGTCTACGGTTCACGCCGTCAGCCGCACGGTGCGTGACAATGCGGCCTTGCTGGACGCCTCACATGGCCGCGAGACTGGCAGCCGCTATGTGGCACCAACTCCGGAGGGCTCCTTCCTGGAGGCCGTGTCGCGAGACCCTGTGCCGCTGAAGATCGCACTTTGGCGTACCGCGCCGAATGGCACCGAATTGAGCCCCGAAGCAGCCGAGGGTCTGAAGGCAACGGGGCATCTGCTGGAAAGCCTCGGCCACACTGTGGTTGAAGCCGCGCCTGTACTGAACGGGGAGGAGTTGGGCAAGGCGGCGCTGTTCACCATCTCCGCCAATGTCGCCGCCGCGATTGATGCGCGCTCGGTGATGCTCGGCCGCGACGTGCGCGAGGACGAGCTGGAGCCGATTACGTTTGCGATGGCCAATCTGGGTCGGACCGTACCGATGATGGAGCTGGCGCGTGCGAACAATTTGTTCAATGCGGCGGCAATCACTTTTGAACGCTTCCTGGATGATCAGAAGCTCGACCTGATCCTGACGCCGACCCTGTTCCGCCCGCCAGAGAAATTGGGTGTGCTCGCACTGACGGCCTCCCCCGAGCAAATGAATGCAGCCGTGTCGACTTTTGCGCCGCTCTGTCCATTGTTCAACCAGATCGGCGCACCGGCCATGTCGGTGCCACTTCATTGGACCAATCCGACCGAGACCGCGCCACAGGGTCTGCCGCTTGGCATGATGTTTGGCGGACGCTGTGGCAGCGAAGAATTACTGTACTCCCTCGCCGGACAGTTGGAGCGCGCCGACCCTTGGGTCGACCGTTTCCCACCTGTATGGGTTGGGTAGTGCGGCCAGATGAGCGAGTTCACGACACATCAGGGCGGATGCCATTGCGGCGCAGTGCGGTTCGAGGTGGACCTGCCGGCGGCCTTCGAGGTCGAGGATTGCAATTGCTCCATCTGCGCGATGAGTGGCAATATTCACGTCATCGTCCCGGCCAGCCGGTTCCGTCTTCTTCAGGGGGCAGACGTCCTCACTGAATACACATTCAACACGGGCGGCGCCAAGCACCGTTTCTGCAGGACCTGCGGGATCAAGAGCTTCTATGTGCCCCGCTCAAATCAGGATGGATTTGCCGTGACATGGCGGTGTATCGATAACTGGCAGGCGCTGGACGTGACGGTGAATGCGTTCGATGGTCAGAATTGGGAGGCCAATGCCGCAGCATTGGCCCACAAGTCGAAGGACTAGCCAGCCGTAACGGCGGTGCCGGAGACGGCGACCATCATCATGGAGCCATTCTGGCCGATGACCGTGTAGTCAAATTTCGCGCCGACAATCGCATTCGCGCCGAGCTTGCGGGCTTCTTCGATCATCTCGTCCATGGCGCCATCGCGGGTTTCCCGCAGCGTACTCTCATAGGCATTGGACCGGCCGCCAACGAGATTGGTGAAGCTGGCAAGGATGTCCTTGCCAAGATGCGCGCCAATGACGACTTCCCCGCAGACAATGCCGCGATATTCGGTGATCTCATGGCCCTGCAGGGTCGGGGTGGTCGAAACGATCATGTCTTGCTCCATTATTATTGTTTATCAATAATAATTGGGGTGAGCCGACCGGGCTTTCAAGAGGCCTTCTCAAAAACCAGCTTGGTCCATTCGATGCCCCTCGCCATGTTCTCGGCCTGGATCGAGCCGGTGCGTTCGCAATAGAGATTGGCCAGGCCGAGCGGGGCGGCGAGGGCGATTGTCTCCTCACCGGAAATGTCGAACATGCGGCGGCCTTCCGGGATCGGCCCGTGGCGCTGGCTCGTGAACAGGCGCCCACCGGGCTTCAGCAGGCTTGCGACGTTTGCCATGCCGGCGGCGCGTTCTTTTTCGGTCAAATGCATCCAGACGGCATGCATCAGGATCATGTCAAAAGTCTCTCCGCGTGCGCGGGTGGCGGTCAGGTCGGGCAATGCGTCGTCCAGCCAAATGATGCCGGGCTCGGGATGAAGCTTGGCTGCGCCAGTGCGCAGGGCGTCGACAGGCTCGACCGCGAGCACGGAATGACCCGTACGTGCGAACCAGGCCGCATCCCGTCCCGTGCCTGCGCCAATGTCCAGGATGCGGGCAGGCGGCTTGGGCAGGAACTCCGCCCACGGCGCATGTATGGCCGCCGCATCGCGTGCCTCATAGCGGACAAACAGGTCGGGCGCCTCCTCGGCATAACCTGCGGTGGAACGGTGGGATGCCATATCAGGTGATCTCCCATTCAGGAACATCATTTTGATTGGCCAGGCCCACAATCCTATGATCGAAGGGCGGGGCGCAACGGCAATTTTGTTCGCAAAAAGGCCGCCCCAAAGAAGCACGATCGACAACCCTGCCAGGCGGCTGTCCAAAGGATGCAGAAATGCGTGCAGACCGGCACTCGCCGCAGCCACCAAGATCAGGACACAGCTAACGGAAGCGACATCCGCAAGGATTTCCTCCGCGGCTGTTGGCTTCCGGTCCAATTCCTATTCCGCCGCCTTTTTCGCGCCGTCGTCTCCGTCCAGCACTTCCAGCATGCGGATGGCGCTGTCGGCGATGACGGTGCCCGGCGGGAATATGGCGGAAGCGCCGGCGGCATAGAGCGCGTCGAAATCCTGTGGCGGGATCACGCCGCCGACAATGATCTGCGTGTGCGCCGCGCCTTCATTGCCCAGTGCGCGTTTCAGTTCCGGCACCAGCGTGAGGTGGCCCGCCGCGAGCGAGGAGGCGGCGACAATGTCGACCCCGGCCTTGCGAGCGTCGGCAGCGGCCTCTTCCGGTGTCTGGAACAGCGGGCCGATCTCGACATCCCAGCCGAGGTCCATCAGAGCGGAGGCGACAACCTTCTGTCCACGGTCATGCCCATCCTGGCCCATCTTGGCGATGTAGACTTTCGGCTTGCGGCCATGCTTCTTTTCGAACTCTGAGGCGAGGGTTGCGGCGGCCTCGGCCTTGTCGTCGCCCTTCACGCCGCCACCATAGACGCCCTTGATGGAGCGGATGACGGCCTGATGGCGGCCCTGGCTGCGCTCAACGGCTTCGGAAATCTCGCCCACCGTGGCCTTCGCGCGGGCGGCATCCACGGCCAGCGCGAGCAAGTTGCCTTCGGTGCCAGCGGCGGCCTTGGCAATCGCGTCGAGCTTGGCAGTGACCTCTGCCTCGTCGCGTTCGGATTTCAGGCGAGCTAGCTTGTCCAGCTGCATGCGGCGCACGGCGGCATTGTCCACCTTCAGCACAGGCACGTCTTCTTCCTCGTCCAGAAGGAATTTGTTCACCCCGACCACGGTCTGCGTGCCGCTGTCGATGCGGGCCTGCGTATTGGCGGCGGCCTCTTCAATGCGCAGCTTGGGCAGGCCTTCCTCGATGGCCTTGGCCATGCCGCCCATCTTTTCGACTTCGGCGATGTGGGCGAGGGCCTTTTCAGCCAGGTCGTGCGTCAGGCGTTCGACATAGTAGGAGCCGCCCCACATGTCGATTGTCTGGCAGGCGCCGCCTTCCTGTTGCAGGAAAAGCTGCGTGTTGCGGCTGATCCGGGCGGAGAAGTCGGTTGGCAGTGCGAGGGCCTCGTCGAAGCTGTTCGTGTGCAGCGACTGGGTCTGGCCACCCGTGGCTGCAATGGCCTCGAGGCAGGTGCGGATGACATTGTTGTAGACATCCTGCGCGGTCAGGGACCAGCCGGAAGTCTGCGAGTGCGTCCGCAGGCTGAGGGATTTCGGGTTCTTCGGGTTGAACTCTTCCTTGACGAGCTTCGCCCAGAGCAGTCGGGCGGCCCGCATCTTGGCGACTTCCATGAACGTGTTCATGCCGATGGCCCAGAAGAAGGACAGGCGCGGCGCAAACGCGTCGACGTCCAGCCCGGCGGCGACCCCGGCGCGGATATATTCGATACCGTCGGCGAGCGTGTAGGCCAGCTCTAGGTCTGCCGAGGCGCCCGCTTCCTGCATGTGATAGCCGGAAATCGAGATCGAATTGTATTTCGGCATGTTCTGTGACGTGTAGGCGAAGATGTCCGAAATTATCCGCATCGAGGGCTTGGGCGGATAGATATATGTATTCCGTACCATGAACTCTTTGAGGATATCGTTCTGAATCGTCCCGGCCAGCTTGTCCGGCGTGACGCCCTGTTCCTCGGCGGCGGCGATGTAGAGCGCGAGGATGGGCAGCACCGCGCCATTCATCGTCATGGACACCGACATCTTGTCCAGCGGAATGCCGGAGAAGAGGGTGCGCATGTCATAGATTGAGTCGATGGCGACGCCCGCCATGCCGACATCCCCGGACACGCGGACATGATCAGAATCATAACCCCGGTGTGTGGCCAGGTCGAAGGCGACGGAGAGGCCTTTCTGACCGGCGGCGAGGTTGCGGCGATAGAAGGCGTTGGAGTCTTCTGCGGTCGAGAAGCCTGCATACTGACGAACCGTCCAGGGCTGGTTCGTGTACATGGTCGGGTAAGGTCCGCGTCCGAAGGGGGCAAGGCCCGGATAATCATCCAGGAAGTCGAGCCCCTTGCGGTCGTCGGCCGTGTAGGTGGACTTTACTTCGACGCCTTCCGGTGTCTCCCAAGCCTCGCCAAGGTCTGGCGACTTGGCCTTTGCATCCGGCGTGCCGAGATCGAGTTTGGTGAAGTCGGGGAAATTGGTCATTGGGCCACTCCCAGGGTTGCGTGGGCAAGTTTCAGCGTGTGCAGCACATCGCAGCCCATGAAGATGTTGGAATCGATGCCGTCGCCTTCGAACTTGCCGGCGAGCCAGACATGGTCTGCACCAGCGGCTTTCAGCGCCTTGGCGGTCTCGACGGCTTCGTCCTCATAGCGCGCATCGGCGCCGCAGATGCAGGCAATCTTGCTGCCGGAGGCCTTGAACGCGGCGGCCGCTTCAGACGGGGATTGCGGCGGCACAGGCGGCTGCGTCGCCTCAAGGCCACCAGCGGCGAAGAGGTTGCGCGCGAAATCCGCGCGCGCATTGTGCTCGGCAATCGGGCCGAGCGTGGCAAGGAAGATGGTCGGCCGCTTGGGCGCAGCGCTCGCTGCATCGCGCAAGGCTTCATACTCTTCGGCAAGACGGATGCGCGGCAGAGCGTCTGCGGTGGCGTCGGCCTCGTCGGCGGGCAGGTCCACTTTCACGAAATGGGCGAAGCCTTCAGCGGAAACGCCATCCTTTGGCGTGACCGTTGGCATGTCGGCTATGGGCGCGGTGATCTCGTCGAGCAGCGGGAACTCGCTGACGCCCGTGATCGGCACCTTGCGTTTCGCAATGTCCTTGGCGCGTGCCTCGCGCACATCTGCGATACGTTTCTGAAACGCGCCGGAAACCAGCGTCTCGGCATAGCCGCCTTCGGCTTCTATGGTCTGGAACTCTTTCCACGCCGCTTCGGCGAGGTCGTCGGCGAAGGTCTCTGTGAACCAGGCGCCGCCGGTCGGGTCGGCCACGCGGCCAAGCTGGCTTTCTTCCATGGCGATGATCTGGGTGTTGCGCGCGATGCGCCGGCCCAGCTCTTCCGGAATGCCGAGCGCCTCGTTGAAGGGGCGGATGGTAAGGATGTCTGCGCCGCCGACGGCTCCTGCAAAGGCTGCCGCCGTATTGCGCAGCATGTTGGTCCACGCATCATAGCGCGTCAGCATGCGACCCGATGAAACGGCCTGAAGACGCATCGGAACGGCTTGCCGATCCATCGCATCCAGAATGCGTGCCCAGAGACGCCTTGCCGCGCGCAGCTTCGCAACACCGAGGCCATAATTGCCATCAAGGGCCAGCGCGAAACTCATGCGCGGAATGAGCGCGGAAATGTCCGTGCGGTTGTCGAGCCGGCGCAGCGTGTCCACGGCGCTGGCGATCAGCGCGGCCAGTTCCTGCGCGTCGGATCCGCCGGCCTCATGCACCATGCGCGCATCGATGCGGATCAGGCCCGCTTCAGGATAGGCCTCACCAAGAGCGGTGGCGGCCGCCGACAGGCGCGCAAAGGCCAGGTTGAGCCCGCCCTTGAGCACGCCGGTGCGCGCAAGGCAGCCGAGCGGATCCATGTTGAAATCGAGTTTCAGGCTTGCAGGAGAGTCCTGCTCCTGCCCCCATAGGCCGAGTAGCGTTGCCGCCGTGACACCCGAGCCACCACCATGATCCAGCGCGATGGTGGCGATGTCGGCGCGCAGGCCTTTCAGTGCGGTGCGGAGATCGTCCAAGGTCGTGATCTGGATGCCGTGTGCGCCCGTGCAGTCGAGTTTGAGTTCGACGGACATGACGCCGCGCTCAAGATCGCGCAGCAGTTCTTCATGGGTTGCCGCGGGCGAGGGATGGGCAAAGGCTTGTCGGATATCCCAGGGCATGAACCGGTCCGGTGCGGCCGTAGCCCCGCGTAGATAGGGTGCCTTGCCCGGCGTGCCGCGCGGGTCGGTCGCGGAATCAAAGTCGCTTTCCCGGTAAAGCGGGTGAATTGCCAGGCCATCCACGGTCTTGCGTGTGATGGACTCAATACCGCGGCCCTTAAGGACCTTGTCGACACTTGCGAGCCATTCGGCTTCGGTTGCGTCGGGAAACCCGCTGCTCAGGGGAAGGAGATCGTCTGCCATGACGGGGATTTAGTCTGAACTGGGGGGGCTTGTGAACTGGTGACTGAAGGTCAGGGACGTTTGGTCGCTTGACTCGGATGACACAAAGCATGAGAATGAGAACAATTCGCAAATTAGGAGTCAGTCATGTCCGCCGAACTCTTGAGGTTTCCAGCCACTGCCCAGACAGCAATGCCTGAGGGGATGCGCCACGAAGCGTTGAGAGACTGGATGGAAACGCACACACGTATTCTCGGCTTCTGGATGGATCGTCTCATCGAGGACGGCGATTCAGAAGACATCGTATCCATGCTTCATCGCCAGCAAAGCTGGCTGGCCATGATGTAGGGCCGGCTGGTCCGGGGTTGAGGGATCCCTGGCCAGCCGGAAATTCTTTCCGCGCCAACAAAAAGCCGGTGCAGGGCAATCCGCACCGGCTTTTCATTGAGGAGGTTGGACGCGGTTACTCGCCCGGCATTGGGTCGACTGGGTCAAACGTGCCGTCCTCATTCAGGGTCAGCTCTGCGATCTTCACATTGCGGAGATGGCTTTTCCCCGACAGCTGAACGTCATGATAGGCAAGATAGTATTTGCCATTGTGCTCGAAGATCGAGTGATGGTTGGTCCAGCCTTCCACGGGTTGGTTGATCACGCCCTGATAGGTGAACGGGCCGTACGGGTTGTCGCCCGTCGCGTATACGATCAGGTGAGTATCGCCCGTTGAATAGGACAAGTAGTAGGTGTCGCCGATCTTGTTCATCCAGGCGGCTTCGAAGAATCGGCGGTCATGATCCTTGGCTTTGATCGGATCGCCATGTTCGTCGAGGATCATCACGTCCTTCGGCGTTTCGGCGAAGGAAACCATGTCCTCGCCCATTTTGGCGATCTTCGGCATTAGCGCGACATCGTCAGGCTGGCCGGCTTCATCGTCACTGGTCAGAGGGTCATCATTGACGAGGTCCGTGTTGAGGTTCGGGTCGGCATTGTACTCGCCGGTCGCCCAGCGTTGCAGCTGCCCGCCCCAGATGCCGCCGAAATACATGTAGTATTCGCCGTCCGTGTCCTCATAGACGGTCGGATCCATGGAGTAGGAGCCTTCGATTGGCTCGGGCTCTGCGGTGAATGGCCCGGTAGGACTGTCGGAGACAGCTGCGCCAATATGGAAGACGCCATCGGCATCCTTGGCCGGGAAATAGAGATAGTATTTGCCATCCTTGTGGGCTGCGTCCGGGGCCCACATCTGCTGGGCGGCCCAGGCCACATCGTCGACATCCAGCGCGACGTCATGAATGGTCACCTCGCCGCCGACTTCGTCCATGGACAGGACGATATAGTCGCGCATGGCATACTGACTGCCAAGATCGTCTTCGGGGATGCCCGCGTCATAATCATGGCTCGGATACACATAGATGCGGCCATCATCCCAGACATGGACACTGGGGTCTGCGGTGAAGATCTCGCTGACCAGCGGCTCGTTCAGATATTTTGACTCCGTTGGTTCGGCCTCTACGGTTTCGACCGGCGGCGCAGCGACTTCTGTCTCGGCGCTCGTCGTGGGCGCATCGCCAGAGCAGGCGGCCAGAGCCGCGGCAACCATGATAGCGCTACCATTCAAAAGGCTGTTTTTTCGCATTCCGTTTTCTCCCTCGGATGTTTTATTTTGAAACTGTCTTGGATGCTGGCCAGTCTGGCCCGAACCACAGCTTTGGGCAAGAGGTGTCCGCAACGTCACGCCTTGCCCAACATAGATCAAACGCTAGTTTCCGTTTACGTAAACTGCGTCCCTTTCCGTTTGAGGTAATTTCTCATGGCACTACCCCCCATTCTCCAGAATTTGCGCATCCCGGTTATCGGATCGCCGCTTTTCATCATCTCCAATCCGGAGCTTGTGATCGCCCAGTGCAAGGCCGGCGTCGTCGGCAGCTTCCCGGCGCTGAACGCGCGGCCCGGCCCGGTGCTGGACGAGTGGCTGGACCGGATCACCACGGAACTGGCTGAATGGGACGAGAAGAACCCGGACCGCAAGGCCGCGCCTTTTGCCGTCAACCAGATCGTCCACAAGACCAACAACCGTCTCGATCATGATGTGGAGATGTGCGTGAAGCACAAGGTGCCGATCGTGATCACCTCGCTTGGCGCGCGTCAGGAAGTGAATGACGCGATCCACTCTTATGGCGGCATTGTGCTGCACGACATCATCAATGTCGTCTTCGCGCACAAGGCGTTGGAAAAAGGCGCAGATGGCCTGATTGCGGTGTGCACCGGTGCGGGCGGCCATGCCGGCACGCTTTCGCCCTTCGCGCTGATTCAGGAAATCCGCCAGTTCTTTGATGGCCCGCTGGCCCTTTCCGGCTCCATCGCCAATGGCGGCGCGGTCGCGGCGGCACAGGCGCTGGGCGCAGACCTCGGCTATATCGGCTCGGCCTTCATCTCCTGTGACGAGGCCAATGCGGTCGACGGTTACAAGGACATGATTGTCGACTCCAAGGCAGGCGATATTGTCTATTCCAACCTGTTCACCGGCGTTCACGGAAATTATCTCGCGCCATCCATCGCCAAGGCCGGACTTGATCCGAATGATCTGCCGGAAAGCGACCCGAGCGCGATGAATTTCGGCTCCGGCGGCAATCAGGAAGCCAAGGCGTGGAAAGACATCTGGGGCTGTGGTCAGGGCATTGGCGCAATTGACAAGCGCATGTCCACTCAGGAGTTCGTGGACAAGCTGGTGCGGGAATATGACGAGGCCCGCGCGGCGCTCGCCAAGCGCCAGGCCTTTGGAGTAGCGCCTGTCGCGGCGGAGTAAGCTCGGCGTCTCCCCGACTGAAAAATTCAAAATGCCCCTGAAGTCCCAGTGATTTCAGGGGTATTTTCTCTTGCGCGGCGATCTGAATCCGGCAGGGCCGTGGGCATGTCAGCCTTGGGACATGTTGATACGCTCTGTCTCCCTGTTCGATACGACTGGCTGGCGCTGGCCGCATTTTTCGCCGCGAGAACTTGCCTGCAGATGCAGAGGCCAGTTCTGTGATGGTGCGTACTGGCACGATCCGGAATTCCTCGATGCGCTGGAAAAACTGCGGGGGGCGGTGGGCGGTCCGCTCGTCATAAATTCGGGCCACCGCTGTCGCGGTTGGAATGCCAAAATGGGTGGCGCTGAGCATTCCATGCACAAACAGATCGCGGTTGATATCGCGCTGGATGGCCATGACCGGTTTGCACTGCTGGCGGCAGCCGAATCGCTTGGGTTCACCGGAATCGGACTTGGCCGAAGCTTCCTGCATCTGGATCGGCGGGCCCGTCCGGCACGTTGGTACTACAAGGGGAGCCGTGCGCTATGGCAGACATAGTTGGACTGGCGGCGAGTGCGGCCGGGGGCGGCGTCTTCGGCCTGCTCGGCACGGTGATCGGTCGGGCGGCGAGCTATTTCGAGCAGCGCCAGTCACAAGCGCATGAGCGGGCGCGCTGGCAGCATGAGGCAGAGCTGATCAGGTTGCACAGGCAGGCCCGGCGCGAGGAGCACGCGGCGGCGGAGCAGCTGGCCGAGACCAGCGGCAGCTGGGCGGGGCTCGCCGCCTCCCTTCAGGCCGAGGCCGCGATTGGCGACAGCTATGCCTGGGTGAATGCGGTGCGCGCCCTGACCCGGCCCGTGCTGACCTTGTTGCTGTGGCTCATCACCTGGTTGGTCTTTGTGGCCTCGCCGGAGGCCGAACAGGTCAAGATTGTGGAAACTTCCACCTTTGCCGCAACGGCAGCCACCCTCTGGTGGTTCGGCGATCGCGGAGCGCAGCGCACGGCGCGTTGACGTTCCGCATCGCGCCGGTCCATCCTGCCGGAAACACTGAAGGGCAGGCGACATGGGCGACTATATTCTCGTCATTGATGAGGGCACCACTTCCACGCGAGCGATTGTATTTGACCGCGATCTGAATGAGGTCGCGCTCGCACAACAGGAAGTGCCGCTGTCCTATCCGAATGATGGTTGGGTCGAGCAGGACGGCGAGGAGATCTGGGACAAGACGGTGGATGTCTGCCGTAAAGCGATCGCCGAGGCGGGCGGTGTGGACCGCATTGCCGGGATTGGTATCACCAACCAGCGTGAGACGACGCTGGTCTGGGATCGCGCAACGGGCAAACCCATCGCGCCAGCAATCATCTGGCAGGACCGTCGCACGGCCGAGACGTGCGAGGCTTTGCGCAAGGCGGGTCATGAGGCGGCGGTTCAGGACGAGACCGGTCTGCTGATCGATCCCTATTTTTCCGGCACCAAGATTGGATGGGTGCTCGACAATGTGGAGGGTGCCCGAGCCCGCGCCGAAGCAGGCGAACTGGCTTTCGGAACCGTAGAGAGCTTCCTGATCTGGAAACTGACCGGAGGCAATTCGCACGTCACCGATGTCACCAACGCGTCGCGAACATTGCTTTATCGGCTTGGGCTCGGAGATACTGGAGGCTGGAGCGGCAAGATGTGCGCCACGCTGGGTGTGCCGATGAGCATATTGCCGCAGATTCGACAGAATGCTGATGATTTCGGCACCAGCGAGGAAAGCCTCTTCGGCAAGGCGCTGCCGATCCTGTCCGCAGCGGGCGATCAGCAATCGGCGCTTGTGGGGCAAGCTTGCCTGGAGCCCGGTACTGCCAAGATCACCTATGGCACCGGGGCGTTTCTCGTGGCTAACTGCGGTACTATTCGTCCGCAGTCGGCAAATCGCTTGTTGGGCACGGTCGGCTATGAAGTGGCGGGCAGGGGTGCGATGGCCCTGGAGGGCTCAATCTTCAATGCCGGAACCATAGTGCAATGGCTGCGTGACGATTTACGCCTGATCGAGGATGCGGCCGAAAGTGCGGACGTGGCGGCGGCGCTCAGTGGCAATGGCGGGGTCTATATCGTCCCGGCCTTTACCGGGCTTGGCGCTCCGCATTGGGCGGCCGATGCGCGCGGCACGATCAGCGGCATTACCCGCGCCACCAAGGCCGAACATCTGGTGCGGGCGGGGCTGGAATCTGTCGCCTATCAGACGCGTGACTTGCTCGATGCTTTTGAAGCCGATGGCGTTGCGATCAAGGAACTGCGTGTCGATGGGGGCATGGTGGCGAATGACTGGTTGATGCAGTTCACGGCCGACATTTGCGAGCGTCCGATCCTGCGGCCTGACTATCGCGAGATGACGGCGCTTGGGGCCGCAGCTCTGGCGGCTATGCAGCTTGGATGGTTGGCTGCCGACGCGTGGGCCAGCCGCACTGTGCCCGGCACCCGGTTCGAACCGAAAATGGAAAAGACTGCTTCGGCCCGTTTGCGACGCGGCTGGGCGACGGCGCTTCGCAAGACGCTGGCCTGAGCGTCTATCAAGCGAAAACAAAAAAAGGGCGGACACGAGGTCCGCCCTTTTCTCATTTGTCGTTTGCGATCACTTACATGCCGCAGGTATTGGTCAGGAAGGTCTCGATTTCTTCCAGAACCTGTTCCTTGTGCTCAGGCAACCATTTGGCGCTCTGGTGACCCATCTGCTTCATGACAAGAAACTTGCTGTCAGGCTGCTTGTCCTTGATGGCATTGTAGAAGTCGCGGCTGTGGAAGATCGGCACGCGGACATCGTAGTCACCATGATAGATCAGGATCGGGATGTTGATCTTGTCCGTGTTCTTCATCGGGTCCATGCCCTTGACGGTGTCACCCTGAACAATGCGCTGGATGCGATTGTCGCCCCATTCATTGCCGAGCTTTGCAAGGTTCGAAACGCCCGCCCCAGCAATGGCACACTGGTAAGGGCTGTTCGGACGAACGGAAGCCGCAAATGCTGCAAACCCGCCATAGGAATAGCCATGAATGGCGATCTTGTCGGCATCGACATAGCCATTCTCAACCAGCCAGGCTGCGCCATCATCCTTGTCGTCCTGCATCTTCTGGCCCCATTCGCCGTCGCCAGCGCGCCAGAGTGCACGGCCCCAGCCATCACTTCCGCGATATTGCGGCTGCATGATGATGTATCCGCGGCTCGCGAAGTACTGCGTCCAGCCTGACGAATCAAACCCGGCGCTATCACGGGCCCAGGGACCACCGTGCGGCACGATGATTGCGCCTTTGGCCTTCTGGCCTTCTTCAAAGCCGGCGGGCAGGGTGATGATCGCGGGGATCTGCAGGCCGTCGCGTGCAGAATAGTAGACGAACTTCGACTTGCCGAGATCCTCTACGTCGATCCACGGACGCTGGGATCCGATGACGGCGACCTTGGACTTGTCGACCAGCAGGAAGTAAGCGGGCGGCATGTCGGCGGCGCTGACCGCAAAGAGGACGCGATTGCGATCTGCCGTATAGTCGCTGATAGCCACATTCTTGCCCGGGAAGGCCGCATCCAGACCATCCTGAATGCTCTTCATCTCAGGATCGAGCCAATAGGTTTCCTGAACAGGGCCGCTGTAGGTAAATCCAAGAATGGCACCGAAGTCCTGCGCGCGATCAGAGAAGATCATGCCCGAGGCGTTGAACTCGGGATGTGCGAATACGGGATCGTCACTGAACGAGTCTGTGGACGCATCATACAGATAGATCGCGACCTTGTCGTCGAACTTGTCGGTCGCGACAAAGTAGTTTTCGGTATCGTTCTGCTTGCCGAGCACTTCCATATTGAAGCGATTGGCAATTTCGGTCGTCAGTGGCTCTTCTATCCGGAAATTGCCGTCATTATCCAGCAAGCTGATATATTGGCGCCAGGCACCATCTTCATATTCGAGTTCCGTCCGTGCAACAGGCTCACCGGTTCGGGTGCTGACTTCAATTTGCTGCGTATCGCTTGCCTTGAAGAGGAATTTCTCGCGGCCATTCGAAAGATCATGTTCGAAATAGCTTGTTCCGTTCTTCGTGGAGGTACGGCGAAGGACGATCTTGGTTGGATCGAGCGGAAGCAGTGAGGCAATGCCGGTATCGCCTTCCAGTTCGAAACAGCGGAGCAACATCTTGTTTGCGCCAATTTCAGCGCGGCCATCCGGGAGGTCATCAATCTTCTTGATGCGCTCGTTCCCCATATAGACCTTTTGAAGGTATTTCTTGGTCGAGCCGGTTGTCTTGCCTTCGCCACAGCCTTCAAGGGCGCCGATATAGGGCTGGACCGTGAACCAGAGGGACTTCTTGTTCTTCAGCGCGCTTGCCCCGTAGAATTTGGTCTTTCCGCTGGAAGGCGTGATGTTCGAAGGGACGAGCGGCTTGGTGGTATCAATCTTGCCAGACAGGTCCCAATAGGCTGCTGCGCGCGCATCGCCATCCTTCGAGGGATCAGCAATCACGCCGACCAGCATGTCACCCTCAAGTGACATGGAGACGCTGGAAACCGACGGGAATTTCGCGAAGTCTTCTGCGGTCACCGGTTCAGCCTGTGCGGCCAATGATCCCGCAAGCGCACTGATCATACCAGCCGCCAAAATGCGATAGCGCATCAATGTATTCCTCCGAATTGGTTATGTTTACTATTTAAGTCGGGGCGGGGAGCGTCAAGCACGGTCATGCACTTATGCGACAAGAACCCGTCCGCAACTTATGGGAGCATGGCAAGATTGTGTCCCAAACAACACAGTTTGGTGGCAGAAAGTGCCTCGTGGGTGAAATTTGTGTCATGAAATCTTGTCACTTCCAAAACCGACGTTCAACGTAGCGGCAAGGCCTGCTGTGAATGCGGGTGCTGGGTGGAAAACACCGGGCTAATAGGTGAGCAAAAACATATTTCAGGGGAAATACTGATGAACAAACGACTGTTCCGTCGGTCGGTTTTCGGCAGTGTCGCTGTAGGCGCACTTGTCATTTCCGGCGCGGCTCAAGCCCAGGACGCAGATGCAGAATCTGAAGACGTTCTGGAAATCATTGACGAGGCTCCTCAGGATGAGTCCCGCCAAGAGAAGATCGTGGTTACCGGCTCCCTGCTGGCTCGCGATTCGTTCTCCTCGTCTTCGCCGATTCAGGTGATCACGGCCGAAGTCGCAACGCTCGAAGGCCTGGTCGATACGGCCGCGCTTCTGCAGGGCTCTTCGCTCGCATCGGGCTCGACCCAGCTGAACAACACATTCCAGAATTTCGTCACCAATGGTGGTGTCGGTACGCAAACGCTCGACCTTCGCGGTTGTGGTGACACGCGTACGCTGGTTCTGGTCGACGGTAAGCGCCCAGGCGCTTCAGGTACGCGCGGCGCAGTTTCCGCACTCGACCTGAACGTCGTTCCACAGTCCATCATCTCCCGCGTTGAGATCCTCAAAGACGGTGCTTCGACCATCTATGGTTCGGACGCTGTTTGCGGCGTGGTCAACATCATCACACGTGATTCCGTGGATGACCTGGAACTGAACTTCAATGTCACCCAGCCCTTCGAAGAAGGTGGCGAGCAGTATTCCGCCAGCGCGGCATGGGGTTTTGAACTTGGCGACAATGCGGCATTCACCCTGTCGGCTGAGTATCGTCTCTCCGAAGAGCTCGACGCCAGCCAGCGCGATTACCTGTCCTGCCCACGCGATCTCGTGCGTGACCCGCAGACGGGTGGCCTGATTGACCGTCTGAACTATTCGGCTACGGCGACAGACCCGCGCAACACCTGTAGCAATCTGTACCACAATACGGCCATCGACCTGTTCTCAGGTGAGCGTCTCGTGCCTTCCCCGGACGGTGTGACGGGCGCGACGGCTTTCGGTGGTTCGATCCCGGGTTACCGCCCACGCGTCGGTACGGGCTATCTGGCCAGCGGCCAGCCATACTATGAAGACATTCTCGATGCGGCCTTCCTGGACAACTCGGACTTCATCCCGCGCAACGAGAACATTTCTCTCTTCGGCTCTGCCGACGTGACCTTTGCCGGTGTCGAATGGGATACGGAACTTCTCTTCAGCCGTCGTACGACGGACATCGAAGGTTGGCGCCAGTTCTTCCCGATCGTTGGCTCTTCACAAACGCCGTTTGGTGTTCTGCCGCAGTATGGCTACATCGCTGATCCGACCTATTCGAATGACATGAATTCGCTGGTCCAGATCGTGGCACCATTCCCGACGACCGATAAGGTTGAAGTCGACTACTTCTACGGCAGCACGTCGTTCTCCGGCGGCTTTGCTCCGGGCGTTCTCGACGCATGGTCCTGGAAAATCGATGGCACCTATTCGCGCGGCGAAGGTACCTACGAAGGCAACGAGATCCTGATCTCCCAGTCGGGTGACTGGAACTATGATGGCGTCGACTACAACGATGATGGCGTCCCAGACCTGGTTGGTCCTCCAACCATCAACCTGCTGGACCCTGATATCCTCAGCGGTGCTGCTGTAAACGACCTGGTTGCGGCCATTGGTGGCTACCAGACTGGTGAAACGGTCTATGAGCAGACCACTTTGACCGCGGTCGTTGCAGGTGAGCTGTTCGAACTGCCAGCTGGTCCAATCGGTCTCGGCATCGGCGCTGAATATCGCGAATTCAGCATTGATGACACGCCAGGTGAACTGACCCAAAGCGGCGACATCTGGGGTTCTTCGACTGCAGGCCCGACCCGTGGCGAGAACACTGTCACCGAACTGTTCGCTGAAGTCGAAGTGCCGATCTTCAAAGGTCAGCCTTTTGCTGAAGATGTTACGTTCAACGGTTCTGTGCGTGGCTTCGAATACGACATCGGTGGTTCCGACTCGATCTACAAGGTCGGTCTGAACTGGCAGGTCAACCCGATCCTCCGGGCACGTTCGAGCTTTGGTACATCTTACCGTGCACCAGCGCTGTTCGAACTGTTCCTTCAGGACCAGACCGGCTTCGTATCTCAGACCTCGGTCGACCCATGTATCAACTGGGGCGATACCACTAACCAGAACATCCGTACCAACTGTGCAGCCGCAGGTATTCCTGACGACTTCACAGGCGGTCTCGGCGGTTCTGCTCTGATCACGACCTCTGGTGGTGGCGATGAGCTTGAATCCGAATCCGGTGAAACCTTCACCGCGGGTATCATCCTGACGCCGACTTTCGCCAACCTGAACATCGCGATCGACTACTACGAAGTTGAAATTCAGGACCAGATCACAAGCCTGAGCGGTGCTCAGATCGTCGGCGGTTGTTATGCAACAACGACCTTCCCGAACGATTTCTGTGACCTGTTCGAGCGTGATTCTGCGACGTCGCTGACGCCGTTCCAGCTCGACAACATTCAGGCCCTTACCCTGAACGTTGACTCCCAGCAGCAGCGCGGCATCGACCTTGAAGTTCGCTACGAAGAAGACTTCAACTTCGGTACGCTGACTGTCGAAACCTCGATGAACTGGGCTCTGGAGCGTTACATCAACGTCTTCGGTTCGGACTTCGTCTCGGGTGTGGAAGACAACGACTTCAACGGCACAATCGGTTATCCGAGTGTCGTAGGTGATGCGAACATCCGTTTGGACCGCGGCGACTGGACCTATTCCTGGTTCACGAACTTTGTTGGCCGTCAGGACAACAACCGCAACTTCAACGACGACCTGAACGAGCCAGCGGCCTATTTTGGTCTCGAGGGACAGTACAAGGTCTTCACCGAAGCTCAGTTCGAACATGGTGCTTCTGTCCGCTGGACAGGCGACACATGGACGATCACTGGCGGTATCCGCAACATCTTCGACGAAGCGCCACCGCAAGTGTCTGACATCATTCAGACCAGCGCAGGCAACACGCCGCTCAGCGCAACGGCTTACGACTATCGCGGTCGTCGTGCCTTCGTGAGCGTGTCCAAGACCTTCTAGGGTCGAAGACAAGTCCAATATTGCGAAAGGGCGGACCATATGGTCCGCCCTTTTTTTCATTTGAGGCTGAATGCGATGGACAAACAGCCCGCGCGCGCCGGAAGACGCGCGCTCAGTGTCGCTGATTATCGGGAAATTCCTGGTGCCGCGAGGGAGAATTGAACTCCCGGCCTCATCATTACCAATGATGCGCTCTACCACTGAGCTACCGCGGCATTGCAGGAATGGAAAGCGGGCTTTAGCTTATGCAGACTGACATGAAAAGGCCGTTTTGCTGCGAAAAGCACCTCATATGAAAGACAAGGTAACAGGACAGGATAATGCCGCACGCCGGGCCGAGGCTCTGCGGGCGAATTTGCGACGCCGCAAGGCGGCTACGCGCAAGGCAAAGGCGCCCCCGGCTGAGTCGGATCCAGAGAAGAAATGAGCCTGCCGCTCAACTCTCAGGCTTATCTGCGGGGGCCGCACGGCTTTCTCGCTGCGGCCAGGGAAGAGAGCCTGTTCGTTCGGCAGAAACTGCCCTTTCTGGGCAAGTGCACGCTGGTGCTGGGCCATGCTGAATGTCTGGAATTCCTCAAGGATTCGGATCGTTTTGCGGTGGACGCGCGAAACGCCGGGTTTGATTCCCCGTTCGGCCTCAGATTCCTGCCCAAATCCCTGAAGACGCTGTCCAACAATCTGCTGTCGCTGGATGACCCTGACCATCTGCGCTTGCGGCGTCTGGTCGACCAGCCCTTCCGGCGCGTCTCGATCGACGCATTGAAGCCGCGTATTCGCGATACCTGTGATCGGCTGGTAGCGGAGATGGTTGAAGCAGGCGAAGCGGATCTGGTTGAGGGGCTGTGCCGACAGCTGCCATTATTGGTGATCTATGACCTGCTGGGGTTCTCGGGCGAGATTCGAAACAAGCTTGATTCTGTCCTGCATGGCCTGACCGCGACAGCGAACATATTCAATGTGCTGCGCGGCCTGATGAAGCTTGGCGCGGTTCAGAGAATGCTGGCGGAGGAATTCGAGCGCGTCCGGCATGAACCCGGGCCAGGCCTCGTCACCGAACTCGTCCATGCTGAAGCCGATGGCGACCGCATGAGCAATGACGAGTTGGTTGCCATGGTGTTTGTCCTTTTCATCGCCGGACATGAGACGACGAAGCACCTGATCTCGTCAGCTGTCTACACGCTGCTGACCGAGCCGGACGCAGCGGATCAGTATCGGGGCATGGATGACGACGCGCGCGGCATCGCCGTGGATGAGCTCATGCGCTACTGCGCGCCGGTGCAGATGACCAAGCCGCGGCATGCACGCGAGGATCTGGAATTCCACGGCTTGTCAATGAAACGCGGCGAACGCCTTGTTGCCTTGCTTGCGGCGGCCAATATTGATCAGCGTGTGTTTGAGGGCCCTCGAAACCTGGACCTGACCCGCAGGCCCAATCGCCATCTTGGATGGGGTGGCGGGCCTCATATCTGCCTCGGCCTGCACTTGGCACGCGCCGAAGCGCAGGCGGCGCTCGATTGTCTTCTGGACGGCTGGCCGGGCCTCGCCCTAGGCGTTGAGCCGGAACGGCTGAAGTGGATTCCGCGCTCCGGCTTGCGAGGGCTTAAGCAACTGCCGGTAATATTTGGATAAAGTCTGTGCAGCCTTGCCACATTCAGGCCCTTCCAAAGCCGCGAAGCGCTGTATAAGGGCAATCCATGGATAAATTGCACATCAAGGGCGGCGCTCATCTGAATGGCCGCATTCCGGTTTCCGGCGCGAAGAACTCCGCTCTGAAGCTGATGGTCGCATGTTTGCTGACTGACGAGCCCATCACGCTTACCAATATGCCGAATCTGGCTGATACGCGCTTCCTTGCGCAATTGCTGGAAACGCTGGGCGTTGAAGTCTATTGGCCGAAGGGCGATTCGACCTGTCATCTGAACGGTGCTGAGCTGAAAAGCACGATCGCGCCATATGATCAGGTCCGCAAGATGCGGGCGAGTTTCAACGTGTTGGGGCCTCTGATTGCGCGTTCTGGCCATGCAACAGTCTCGCTGCCGGGTGGCTGTGCCATTGGTGCCCGACCGGTTGATCTGCACCTGCAGGCTCTGGAAGCGATGGGTGCGGATCTGCGTGTGGAGCAGGGTTATGTGAAGGCCGCCGCCATTCATGGCCTGAAGGGCGCGCACATCAATTTTGCCATGCCGAGCGTGGGTGCGACCGAGCATGCCATGCTGACTGCGACGCTTGCGCAGGGCGAGACCGTTCTGGAGAACGCCGCCCGCGAGCCGGAGATCGAAGATCTTGCGGTTTGCCTGAACTCCATGGGCGCGAAGATCACGGGCGCTGGCACGTCCAAAATTTGCATCGAAGGCGTCGAGAAACTGAGCGGCACGACGCATTCCGTCATGCCGGACAGAATTGAGGCGGGCACATATGCCATGGCGGCTGCAGCGGCCGGCGGCGATGTTACGCTGGAGGGCGCACCGGTGGCGGCCCTTGGTGCAATGATTGGCAAGCTGAGAGAGGCTGGCGTCACGGTCGAGGCCGACGAGGCCGCGGCCACTCTGCGCATCATGCGGAATGGCTCTCGGCTCAAATCCGTCAGCGTATCGACCCAGCCGCATCCAGGCTTCCCGACCGACCTTCAGGCTCAGTTCATGGCCCTGATGAGCCTCGCGGACGGTACAAGCATCATTCGCGAAACGATTTTCGAAAACCGTTTCATGCATGCACCGGAACTCTCGCGTCTCGGCGCAGACATCACAGTGCGTGGGCAGGAGGCGGTCGTGAAAGGTGTACCTCAGCTGACCGCAGCGCCAGTCATGGCGACAGATTTGCGCGCATCGGTCTCTCTTGTGATTGCAGGGCTTGCCGCAGAGGGGGAGACTGTGGTGAACCGTATCTACCACCTCGATCGTGGATTTGAACGGCTGGAAGCGAAACTTAACGCCTGTGGCGCTAGCATTGAACGCCGATCCGAGGACGAAGACTAGGAATTGCTCAAGGGGCACTGATGGCTGATCATAAACCACTTCGTCTTCTCGCCGAAACGGCCGAGGATCTGGAAGTCATTTCCGCCGCCATTCAGGACAGTGTCGTGAAAGCGGGGAACCTGAAATATGAGTCCCGCCACAACCGGTTTGCGCTGGAGATAAACCGCTTTCGCTGGGAAGCGGGCGCGAAACGCGGCGACGGCCAGCGTGTGCGGTCGCTGCTGGCCTTCGATGGCGTGCTGGGCGCGAAGACCCGCGCTGTCACCAAGACAGACCCGGAAATGATCCTGTCGCTGTTGCAGGTGACCTTCACCCCGGCAGATGAGCCGCCGGGTGGAAAGATCACGCTGATCTTCGCAGGCGACGGAGAAATCGTCCTTGAGGTTGAAGTTCTGGATGCAACCTTGCTGGACAGTGACTATGTGTGGCCGACGCGCCGCCTTCCGAGCCACGAGCGGCGCCGGAGATAGACATGGTCCGCAGGTTTTTTGCCTCAAACGACGCCTTCAATGGTGAATTCGCCCAGTTCCTGGAGCAGGAACGCGGCACGGGTGAAGACGTTGCGAATACCGTAACGGGCATCCTGAAGGATGTGCAGGCACGCGGCGGCGAGGCCGTGGCCGAATACACGGCCAGGTTTGACGGTCTGCAACTGGACCCATCGACGCTGACATCCGACAATGTGAACCTGCACAGCCTGGCCGCGCAATGCCCGGCTGATTTGCGCGAAGCCATCGATTTTGCGCATGATCGGATCGCCACATATCATGCGGCGCAGCGGCCCGCAGACCACAGTTTTACCGACTCTGCGGGTGTCGAGCTCGGCTGGCGCTGGACGGCGCTGGAAAGCGTCGGCGTCTATGTGCCGGGCGGCCGCGCGAGTTACCCCTCTTCGGTTCTGATGAATGTCGTGCCGGCCAAGATCGCCGGCGTTGAGCGCATCGTCATGGTTGCGCCCGCGCCCCAGGGCGAGCTGTCACCCGCGGTTGCATACGCCGCGCTGAAAGCTGGCGTTGAGGAATTTTACCCAATTGGTGGGGCGCAGGCCGTTGGCGCGCTGGCTTTTGGCACGTCAAACATGGCCCCGGTCGACAAGATTGTCGGCCCTGGCAATGCTTTCGTCGCAGAGGCCAAGCGCCAGGTATTTGGCCGCGTCGGCATCGACACGATTGCCGGCCCGTCAGAGATTTTGGTCATCGCAGACCATACGGTAAATCCGGACTGGATTGCCGCCGACCTGCTGTCTCAGGCCGAGCATGATCCCAGCAGCCAGTCGATCCTCATTGTTGTGGACCAGGCTGTGGGGGATTCTGTGGAAAGGGCTGTGGAAAACCAGTTGAAAACCCTGCCCACGGGCGAGCGAGCACGCGAAAGCTGGATGAACAATGGCGCAATCGTCGTCGCACCTGATTTGCCTGCTGCAGCCTCCATCGCGAACCGCATCGCGGCTGAGCATCTGGAGCTGGCCGTGGAGGACCCGGATGCCCTGTTGCCACTGATCCGCCATGCCGGTGCGGTCTTTTTGGGCCACTATACGCCGGAGGCGCTGGGCGATTACGTCACCGGGTCGAACCACGTCTTGCCGACCAGCCGCGCCGCGCGTTTCTCGTCCGGCCTTGGCCTGTATGATTTTCTGAAACGGATGAGTGTTCAGCGTGTGGGGCCTGAGGGGTTTGCCGCGATTGCGCCCGCCGCCTTGCGTCTCGCCGAGGCAGAGCGCTTGCCAGCCCATGCGCGCTCCATCTCTATCCGCTCCAATCAGGGCACGGACGGGTGAGCAATGACCGGCTCATCGGCGTCGATATCGACGATGAGACCCTGGGCGCATCGGGCCCGGACGCCGAGCATGAGCGCCGCGTTGCCATTTTTGATCTGTTGGAAAGTAATTCCTTCAAGGTGATCGGTCAGGATGAGGGACCCTATCAGCTGAACCTGTCCAAAGCCGAGCGTCGGCTCGTCTTTGCCATTCGTACCGAGGCAGGCGAGGAGGTGCACACTTTCATCCTTTCACTCGGGCCGTTCCGGGGCGTGATCCGTGACTATTTCATGATCTGCGACAGCTATTATGATGCGATCCGAACCCAGTCGCCGCACCAGATCGAAGCCATCGATATGGCCCGGCGTGGCATCCATAATGAGGGTTCAGAACTTCTCGCCGAACGCCTTGAAGGCAAGATCGAAGTCGACTTCTCCACGTCGCGGCGGCTATTCACGCTGATCTGCGCCCTCCATGCCGGCCAAACGCGCGCAGCGGGCTAGGGTGGATGTGGCAGGTGTCCTACCCGGCACTCAACCATAAGATAAATCAACTTGAGATCACTGAAGGGCTGCCTTGATCTTCGGCATGATCCGTCGACTGACAGGGAGCGCATGGTTGGAGTGCAGGCGCAATTCACCTGTGCCGCTCGCATTGCGTTGCAGGCTTTCGATCAGCTTGCTGTTGGCGATGTAGGAGCGATGCACGCGCAGGAAATAGGCGGGCAGTTCGTCCTCGAGGTCGTTCAGCGTTGCGCTATGCAGATGCGTTTCACCACTGGTCAGGACCAGCTCGACGAAGTCTCCCGCACCCTTGATATAGGCAATGTCCTGACTGGAGATGCGGTGCGTACGCCCCATATCCCTGACCGACAGGAACGTTACTGCATCAGAGGTTTCGATCCGGTCGATGACGTATTGCAACCTGTCGGCGCGGCTTTGCTCCTGCTGGCGCAAGGACTCTTCCCTGGCGAAGCCGTCGGCCTGCTGAATGAACAGGAACAACATCAGCGCGGCGATTGCGAAATAGAAATACCGATCCAGGAACTGGCCTGCGGCGAACAGGTTGATCGATGCAAACAAAAGCAGGCAGCCGGCGAATACCAGCGCATTTACCAGCCGTGTCCTGACCGCGGATAGCGCAACACCTGTCGCAAAGAGGGTTGGCGCGAGCAGGGCCAGGCCTGATTTGGCATCAAACCCGCTGGGCAAGACAAGCGCGGCCACCGTGCAGGCGGCGGCACCGCCAACCAGCCACCATTTGATGGCGGGCCGGAAGCGCCAGATCACGAATGTGGCCAGCGTCAGGCCAAAGGTGGCCGACAACCCTGCGATCGCAATCAGGCGTAGGTCATGGATTGGATAGTTGTAGTCAAGCAGCCCTCGGCTGACCTCGACCAGAAGCTGCAACGCGGCAGCCGTCGACATGAGGGCGAGCAGGAGCGACGGCACGCACTGGCGGCCTAGGGAGGCCGTGCGCAAGAAATAGAGCGCCCCAAGGATGAATGCCCCGAAGGTCAGGAAGGAGGGCCAGTACCGGTTCAGCATGCGGTATTGAGGGGACTGGTACCCGTCAAGCGCGACCCGGTGCACGGGAGATGACAGCGTCAGCCAGCCCGAATGGGACGACATCCTCACCGCGAGCGCATTGTCACCAGGGTGCAGCAGATCTGCGGGAACCGGGAAAATCACGTCCATTTTTCCGGGCTTTTCGGCACGGCGATCATCGGCTGGTTGTCCATTTTCGCCGATCTTGACCCCGTTGAGGTACGCATGGCTGGAAGCCTTGGCGGAGACTGACAGGCCCAGAGGACGGTTGGCGGGGACCTCGTCGAGGGTCAGCGTGAAGTACGCCCAGAGGTGACGGCCTTGCGGGTCAATGGTCCAGCGCGGTACTTGCTGGCAATCTGGATGATCTGGCGCAGGAGGTACGGAATCTGCCTGTGAAGCCGGGCAAACGGTCACAAATTGCCGGTGAACGGCAGCGTCGGACTGTGCCGATGCAGGGGGCGCACTCCAGGCGGCGCAACACAGGGCAAACAGGATCGGTACAAAAAATCTCATGCCCACCTGCTTAGGGGATAGGCGGAAGAATCACCAATCCGTTCACAGGATATGCGCTACCGTTCGAAGATGGGCAGGTGACGGGGGCCACCAGAGCCTGTGTGGTGGAGTCTGGTTTTACCGACAGGATCCTTTTTATGCCCAACTTGTTTCGCGCTCCCTTTTTCGCTGGTCTGGTCTTCGCGCTGGCCGCCTGTATGCATGCCGAGCCGGTTCAGCACGCCCAGGCCATTCCGAACGAGACGTCGATCGTGTTCGAGGCATCCGATGCCCAGACGACCGAAGCGTTTCAGGGGCATCTGGTGGTGCCGGAAAACCGGAACCAGCCGGACAGCCGTTTGATCCGGGTGGAATATGTGCGCTTTCCGGCCACCGGCAAGAAACCCGGATCTCCTATTGTCTACCTGTCGGGTGGTCCGGGCGGCTCAGGCATTGGAACCGCGAAGGGACGGCGATTCCCGCTTTTCATGGCGATGCGGGAATTCGGAGACGTGATTGCCCTCGACCAGCGCGGGACAGGCGCGTCAAATGACCTGCCAACCTGCCGCAGCTCCCAATTCGATCCGGACGCGACACCGCTCAGCGATGCGGATTACGTCTTGAGACATAAACTTGCGGCGGAGGAATGCTTGGCGTTCTGGAAGGCGGAAGAAGTCGACATTTACGGCTACACGACGCAGGAAAGCGTTGCTGACCTGGAGGCGCTGCGGACACATCTTGGCGCTGATGCGATCAGCCTCTGGGGCATCTCCTATGGCAGCCACCTCAGCCTGGCTGCCTTGAAATACATGGATGACCGGATCGACCGTGTTGTCTTGGCAAGTGTTGAAGGCCTGGACCAGACCGTGAAGTATCCGGCGCGCACGGATGCGTATTTTGACCGGTTGCAGGCGGTCATTGATGCGGATGCGGACCTGGCGATGCGTTATCCAGACATCAAACACCTCATGCGGCGCGTATTTGCGAAACTTGACGCCGAGCCGGTGCTTCTGTCCGTGCCCCTGAGAGAGGGCAGCTCGGCCCCCTTCTTGTTCGAACGCCGGGATTTGCAGACGCTCACGTCCGGCATGATTTCGGACCCGCAATGGGCGATTCTGGCGCTTGGGATTTTTGAGGAACTCGATGCAGGCGGCGTGGCCGGGATTACGGGCCTGATGTCGCGTTTCCTCGATCCGGGCGCGCCGATTTCCTACCGGCCGATGTCGTTCGCGATGGATATTGCATCCGGCGTCCGAGCGGCGCGGAAAGCCGAAATTGTCCAACAGGCCCAAACCGCCTTGTTGAAGGATTATCTGAACTTTCCGATGCCACAGCTGGAAAGCGTGGTCGACGGTCTCGACCTGGGGGACGCGTTTCGCGAGCCGCCAGTGAGTGATGTGCCCGTCTTGGTGCTGAGTGGTACGCTGGATGGCCGGACCTATCCGGAAAGCCAGCGCGAAGCGGTCGCAGGCCTTCAGAAGGTTCATATCGTGACGATTGAAGACGCGGGGCACAATCTGTTCATGTCTTCGCCCGAAGTCACCAAGGTGATCCAGTCCTTCATGCGAGGCGATACGGTCGGGGTGACGCGTATCAAGGTTGACATCCCCGCGCCCGATTTCGACTGATCTCCCCGCATGGGTCGGTCAGTTCGTCGCCAGAAATCCGGGAAGGGCGTTCAGTCCTTTTAGCGCGACTTCGTCCCGTTCGTAGATGTCGTCCAGGTAAAGGACTCCACCAGAACCGTCCGGGACGGCGGTAAAATAAAGGATGTGGACTGGGACTTTGTGGGACAGGGTTGCACGGGTCTCCTTTCCGGACGCGACCGCCTTGTCGATGGCCGCCCGGTCCCAGCCAGATGTCTCGGTCAGCAGCCAGGCTGACAGGCCGATTGGGTCCTGGGTCCGCAAGCAGCCGGAGGAAAAGGCTCGCTGACGCTGGGCGAACAAGCCGCGATTGGGCGTGTCGTGCAGGTATACATTGTGGACATTGGGGAACATGATCTTCACTTCACCCAGCGCATTCTGGGGGCCGGGGGCCTGACGGATGCGATAGGGGAAAGTGCTCGCCGTGTAGGCGTTCCAGTCGATTGAGGAGGTGGGCACGGTCTTTCCGGATGCGTCGCGGACCTCGAACCCCAACCGGGCGACTGATCCGGGATCTTTCTGGAACATGGGAAGCTTGTCGGCCTTGGCCAGGCTGGGTGGTGTCTCCCACCACGGATTAAAGACGATGTATTCCACCTGGTCGGAAAAGACGGGTGTCTTGCGATAGGTCTTGCCGACAATGGTCAAATGCGTGGCCTGAGGCACGCCGTCCTCATAAGCCGTGACCTCAAATCCCGCGATGTTCGCTCTCAGATGGCGCTTGCCGAGATCCGCCGGCAGCCAGCGCCAGCGTTCGAGATTGACGCGGACTTGGGCAATGCGCGCGTCCGGGCCGCGATTGAGCGCCCTCACCGTGGCTGCGCCAGCCACGCCATCATCCTCAAGCCCTTCCAGCACTTGCAGGGTCTCCACTGCAGAGACGGTAGCCGTGTCCATCTTGCCGGTGTCGCTGCCGGGCTCCATCAGGCCCAGCTGGATGAGGCGCGCCTGCATTTCGCGTACGCGCGGCGTCTCCATCCCCGGCTTGAGGGCCGGGCCGTCAGATACGCGGGCGATTGGCCGGGCCGCCGTGTCGCGCAGTCGGGCCAGTTCCGATTTCAGCAAGGCATATCCGGGCTGCATGGGGGCGAACTGTTCCAGACTGCCCGATATCGTTCCGGACTCCAGCGCATAGGACAGGACGCTCGCAAAGTCGACTTGCCGCTTTCCGGCCGTCCAGTTCGGCTCGATCGAGACGGGGTCCAGCTTGCCGTACAACATGTGGGCGGCGGCCGACATCCAGGCATCGGTCGCGATCCGGTCGCGCTCGGCTGAAGAGAGGTCCCCGCTCTGAAGCAGAGCCAGATGGTAGTCTGCCGGGTTCAGGCCATGAGTCTTGAGCCGTTCCAATTCCCCCACCAGGGCGGTGATGTCTTGACCGGTCCAGACATCTCCCTTTGCCGTGTCTGACAGGAATTGTTCCGTGGCCATCGGGGCGAGTCCCGGCGCGGCTATCGGCATGTCTGCGAATGCCGAAATGGCAGTGAAAGCGAGGGCGAGGCAGCTGGCAAGAGTGCGGCGGATGGGGGCTCTCCTTGGTTGGTGCTCGAAAGTTTCGTTCTCTGGAGACTATAGGCCGGTTTCCCGCTTCAGCCACCTCCGGATGAGGCGGTGGAGGCGGTTGCCAAACAGGAATGCAGAGGTGATGATACCGCTATCATAATCGGGAGTTGAACATGTTGGTGCGGAATCTGGCGGGAATGGTGGCGTGTCTATTGCTTGGGGCGTGTAGCGCGACGGGACAGAACGCCCCGACAGAGCCGACCGGCGAGCAGGCGAGTCGCGCTGTTGCCAGCAAGCACCGCGTCGTGATCCTGACCGATATGGAAGCCGACCCGGACGATACGCAATCGCTGATCCGTCTCCTGCTCTATTCCAATGAGATCGACATCGAGGCGCTGGTGGCGACCACGTCGATCTGGAAGAAAAAGGATATTCGGCCCGATTCCATCCGCACGACACTTGGAAAGTATGGCGAGGTCTACGATACGCTCAGCCAGCACGCGCCGGATTATCCGGCGGAATCCGAGCTGCAGGACCTCGTGATGAGCGGTCAGCCGGGCTATGGCATGGCCAGCGTGGGGACCGGGCAATCGACAGAAGGGTCCGACGCCATCATTCGCCTGCTTGAGGCCGAGGATGACAGGCCACTGTGGATCTCCGTCTGGGGCGGGGCGAACACGCTGGCCCAGGCGCTGCATGATATCCGTGAAAAGAAGAGCGAGACAGAGGCTGCGCGCCTGATCTCGAAACTCCGTGTCTATACAATTTCAGATCAGGACGATAGCGGCATCTGGATGCGCCGCGAGTTTCCGAGCCTGTTTTACATTGTCAGCCCGGGCGAGTATGGCCGCTCCACCTGGACCGCTATAACGCGTGGCTTTCCCGGCTTCGAGGACCATGTTTCCAATCAGTGGATCGCCGAAAACATCCAGCAAGATCATGGCCCGCTTGGCGCGCGCTATCCGGACGTGGTCTGGGGTATGGAAGGCGATACACCTGCCTATCTCTCCCTGATCCCGAACGGGCTCAACGTGCCGGACCGTCCGGACTGGGGCGGCTGGGGTGGTCGGTACGAACTCTATACGCCGAGTGCGGATGAGATCGGTGTCGGTCCCGGAAAGCTTGGTTCGGGCGGTGTGCCGCTGGACCCGGAACCGCGCCCGATCTGGACGAATGCGACCGACACCTACACGCCTTGGGTGGCGCAGAAGGATGGTCGGGCGATTGGCCCTGCAGAGGAAACCTATCACGACAATCATGTCACGCTGCTGCGGTGGAGAAGCGACCTCCAGCGTGACTTTGCTGCGCGCATGGACTGGACCATTTCATCCTATGAAGACGCGAACCATCCGCCGGTCGTGAAACTGGCTCATGCGCGCCAGCTCACCGCGAAGTCCGGAGAGCATATCGGACTGGATGCGTCTGGTACGTATGATCCGGATGGCGACAGCCTCAGCTATCACTGGTTCAATTATGCCGAAGCGGGGACGTTGGAGGCGCCCATAGACATGGGGCACGCCGTCAATGATTTCGATATCTGGTTCCAGTTGCCGGAGGTGGAACAGACGGAAATTGCGCACTTCATCGTGAAAGTCACCGATAAGGGAACGCCATCGCTGACACGCTATGAACGGGTGATTGTCACAATCGAGCCCTAAGCTGAGGAAAGTTCAGGTAAAACGGGCAAGGCTTGCCCCAGCGTCCGGTCTTTGTGACGTAGCGACACCGTGTATGATCGGACAAAACGATCCGGAGGAAACATGCACTACACCGAACTCCTGAAAGCACGGGAAGAACTGACAGGCCCCGGCGGCGAATTCGAGATCGTCGAGGCCGAAGTTCTGGGCAACCGGCTCCGCGTCTACAAGAACGCCCCGCCCAGTGTGCGGGAAGTCTGGCTGTCGACGCTCCAATTCCCCGAACGCGACTATCTGGTCTACCAGGATGAGCGTTGGACTTATGCGGATGCACATCGCGATGTGGCGTCGGCCGCCGCCTGGATGTTTGACCAGGGCGTAAAGCCCGGCGACCGTGTGGCGATCGCCATGCGCAACTATCCTGAATGGATGCTGCTATATTGGGCCTGTGTCTCGGTTGGAATTGCCGTGGTTGGCATGAATGCCTGGTGGACACCTGAGGAAATGGAATACGCGCTAAAGGACTCCGAGCCCAAGATCCTGTTTGCGGACTCAGAGCGGTTGGAGCGGGTGCTCGCCATTTCCGGCGCGGCCGACAAGATGAAGATCGTCGGTGTACGCGCGCCGGATGCGCCATCGCCTGTCATCCAATGGTCAGACGTGTTGGCCCATGGCGGCGCATTGCCGGATGTCAGTGTCGACCCCGACGCGGATGCGTGCATCTTCTATACATCCGGCACGACCGGTTTCCCGAAAGGCGCACAGCTGACCCATCGGGGCTGTGTGTCCAACTTGCTGAACATGGCATTTGCGGGGGCTTCCACCCAGCTCGCGACCGCGCGCGCCACGGGGGAAATGCCACCCGAAGAAGCGCCGGTTCCGGTTGGCCTGATCACGACGCCGCTCTTCCATGTCACGGCGAACAATTGCGCCGCGTATCTCATTACCGCTGCGGGCGGCAAGATCGTGCTGATGTATCGCTGGGACGCGGGCGAGGCGCTGAAACTGGTTGAGACCGAGAAGGTCACGGCGATGAGCGGTGTCCCCATCATGGCCCGCGAACTGATCAACCATCCGGACTTCGAAAAGACAGACACGTCCAGCCTGGCAACGCTGGGCGGGGGCGGCGCGCAATTGCCGCCAGACCTTGTTCAAAAGATCGACTCCACGGTGGCAACCGCCCGGCCGAATACCGGTTACGGCATGACCGAAACCTGCGGCATCATCACATCTGTTGCGGCCGACTTCTTCATCGACAAGCCCGACAGCGCTGGCCCGGCCATGCCCAATTTCGAGGCCAAGTGCGTCAATGATCTTGGTGAGACCGTCGCGCAGGGCGAAGTTGGCGAGCTGTGGGTGCGCGGCTCTTCGGTCATCAAAGGCTATATCAATCGACCTGAGGCGACGGCAGAATCGATTACCGATGGGTGGTTGCATACCGGCGACATTGCCCGGATCGACGAGCATGGTTTCATCTTTATTGTGGACCGCAAGAAAGACATGGTGCTGCGCGGCGGCGAGAACGTCTATTGCGCCGAGGTCGAGGCGGCGATCTATCGTCACCCGTCCGTGGCAGAGTGCAGCGTCTTCGGCGTACCGGATGACCGGTTGGGCGAAGAGGTCGGCGTGGCCGTCGTGCTGAAACCGGGCGAAGACCTGGCTGCCGTTACCCTTCGTGAGCATTGCGCGGGCATCATGGCGAAGCACAAGGTGCCGCGTTATGTCTGGTTCCTCACTGCACTGCCGCGCAATGCCAGCGGCAAGTTCATCAAGCGCGACCTGAAAGAACAGCTGACCAAGGAACTGGATAGCGCAGCGGCGAACTAGCGCCTGACAGTAGCGATTATTTTGAGCAAGCCCTCCAGCCTCTGGGGGGCTTGCCTCGTTTTGGGGAACGCCATTCTGCCGCGTGCCAGGAATGGCGACCCCGGCAGGATTCGAACCTGCGACCGTCCGATTAGAAGTCGGGTGCTCTATCCAGCTGAGCTACGGGGCCGGATCGTGGCCGGCGGGCATCCTAGTGTGTCCAGGGCTGCTTGCGATTGGCGTCGAAGTTAGCGCTATAGGACTTTACAAGCCGTTTCCGCTCTTCAGATGGCGTAACCGTAAATGTCAGGCCCTTGCTCTTGGCATACTCGATCGCCTGTTCCTGCGTCTCGAAGGAAAGGCGGATCTGTCCGGACGTGTCGTCAATGCTGGTCCAGCCCATGAGGGGGTCTGCTGAGCGCTTGGCGTCATTGTTCACGAATTCGAGAATCCAGGCTTTGGTCTTGCCCCTGCCGGAGGTCATCGCGCTTTTGGCGGGCTTGTAGATACGCGCTTGCATGATGAACCTCACCGCTAAGAAAGTGAATGGTCGGAGCGAGAGGATTCGAACCTCCGACCCTCTGGTCCCAAACCAGATGCGCTACCAGGCTGCGCTACGCTCCGGACTCCCGTAATAATGGGGTCGCGCCACGGCGCAAGCCCCTTTCGGCTGTGAATTCAGTCTTTTGTGCGCAAGCGTCGCACCAGACCCTCTTGCGCAACGCTTGCCACGAGGTCTCCGGCCATATTGAAGATCATTCCGCGATTGAATCCACGTCCTTTGCCGGCAAATGGGCTGTCCATGGAGTAGAGGTGCCACTCATCGAATTTGATGGGTCCATGCAGCCACATCGCGTGATCCAGGCTGGCCGACATCAATTCCTTGTGGTTCAGCCAGGTAATGCCGTGCGGGCGATAGCTGGAGCTGAGCAAGGCCATGTCGGAGGCATAGGCCAGCAGGCAATGGTGCAGCGCCGGCGGTACGTCGATGGGGCGGCTGACCCGGAACCAGATATTGTGGTGATCGTCTGCGATTTCGGGATGGATCAGGTCCAGCGGGGCCACGTCGCGGATTTCGATGTCGCGTTCGCGGGCAAAATCCTCGCGTAGGGCCTCGGGCAGGCGGTCGGCGATTTCCAGGCGGCGTTCGCGAAGATCCTTCAGGCCGTCGGGGCCGTCCACTTCCGGCATCTTGTGCTGGTGTTCCCAACTCTCCTCGTCGGTCTGGAAGCTCGCCGCCATGTTGAAAATCTGTTTTCCGTGCTGGATCGCCACCACGCGCCGCGTCGTGAAGCTGCCGCCATCACGGGAATGGTCAACCTGGTAGATGATCGGCACTTTCGGGTCGCCGGGACGGATGAAATAGGCATGGAGCGAGTGGCATGTCCGGTCTTCCGGCACGGTGCGGTAGGCCGCCACCAGCGACTGAGCGATGACCTGACCGCCGAAAACCCGCTGGCTGGCGCGCTCATCCGGGCTCTGGCCACGGAACAGGTCCAGCTCCAGGCGCTCGATATCGAGCAGGGACAGAAGGTCTCCAACAGGGTCGGTCATGCGTGGTCTCCAAATCGTGTGATCAGCAGCTAGCAGAGGCATTCGTGGATGCAAACTGTGCAAGTGCGCGATTCCTGTCCAATCCACCTTTCTCTGGTCACAACATGTTCACCATATTCCGGTATTGGCAGGTATCATGGTTAATCCCGCCGCTCTTCCTGCCGCCGTCCCGTTTCGCGATTCCTTCTCGCAAATGAAGCGTGATCTCGATTTTTTACGCATGGCGATCCGGATGCACAAGCTGATCGGCGACGTTACGCCGGACTCCCGGCAACTCGTTGCGGACGATTTCGAGGAGAGTGTCGACAAGCATGCCGGGAACATCGCGTTTCGGTTTGAAGGCAAGCTCACCACATATGCCGAATTCGATGCCACCGCGAACCGGATTGCCCATTGGGCGCTGGCGCACGGACTGAAAGCCGGCGACCGGGTTGCGCTCTGCATGGAGAATTGCCCGGACTATGTCGCGATCTGGGTCGGCCTCGCCAAGGTTGGCGTCGTCACCGCCCTGGTGAACACGCATCTGGAAGGGGAGTCCCTGAAACATTGCCTCGCCATTTCCGACGCCACTCATGTGATTACCGGCCCGCATCAGGACCGTGCGGTCTGTTCCGTCACGGCTGGAATGGAAAATGCCCCGAAGGTCTGGACCCTGGGCGGCGCCCATGGCGAAGACATCGCGGCCATGATGCCCAATCTCTCGTCGGAACGGCCGTCGCGCGAATTGCGCGCGCAGCTGCGCGGCAAGGACATGTGCCTCCTGATCTACACGTCCGGCACGACGGGCATGCCCAAGGCAACCCGGATCACGAATTCCCGCCTCCAGATCATGCTGCGCACCTTTATCGCGCCTTGCTATACCGGCCCACGGGACCGGGTTTACATCACGCTGCCCCTGTATCACGGGACGGGCGGCATTTGCGGCGTCGGCCAGGCCATGATGAGCGGCGCCAGCATCGTGCTGCGCCGGAAATTCTCGGCCAGCGCCTTCTGGGATGATGTGGTTGATGAAGGCGTCACCTCGATCGTCTATATTGGCGAACTGTGTCGCTACCTCCTCAATCGCCCGCCGCACCCCAAGGAGCGGGCGCACCGGCTGCAAACAGGGTTCGGAAACGGCCTGCGCCCGGAAATCTGGACGGAATTTCGCGAGCGATTCAACATTCGGCATCTCGTGGAATTCTATGCCGCGACGGATGGCAATGTGAATTTGATGAGCATTGACGGCACCGTGGGCGCGGTCGGGCGCATTCCGAAATGGCTCAAGGCGCGGTTTGACCATGTCGAGTTCGTGAAGTTTGATCTCGAAACGGAAGACGTCGTTCGCGGCGACGATGGATTCGTGATCCGCGCGGAGACGAATGAGCCTGGTGAAATGCTGGGGCGTATTGCGGATACCGAATTCGAGTTCGCGGGATATCATGACCCGAAGGCGACGGAGAAGAAGATTCTCCGGGACGTGTTTGAACCCGGAGACAAATGGTTCCGGACGGGGGATCTGATGCGCAAGGACGAAAATGGCTATGTCTACTTCGTTGACCGGGTTGGCGACACGTTCCGCTGGAAGGGAGAGAATGTCTCCACCAGCGAAGTGAGCGATGCGATGATCCGCGCTGACGGGATTGCCACGGCGAACGTCTATGGGGTCGAAATTCCGGGGACAGAAGGTAAGGCTGGCATGGCGGCGGTTACGTTGAGTGGCGGCGTCGATTTCGAAAGCCTGCACTATGAGCTGTCTTCAAGCCTGCCCGCCTATGCCATCCCGATTTTTATTCGTATCCAGCGCGAGCCTGATACGACCGGCACAATGAAGTATCGCAAAGTGGAACTGATGAAAGAGGGCTACAATCCGGACATGGTCGATGACCCGATCTGGATGTACCATCCCGACCGGCGCCAATATGTGCCGTTCACGCAGGACCGGTATGACTCGCTGATCTCCGGCGCGTTCCGCTTCTAGGTCTCAGGCGACCCGGCCCATGCGCTCTTCGAGCCGCGTGGAAAACCAGGAAATGATCCGCCGCCACAGCTCGTCCTTCAGGATGGCGCCTTCCACATCATGGTCAATCGACGGGTTGTCATTGATCTCAATGATCACGACGCCCTGGTCGGTTTCCTTCAGGTCCACGCCATAGAGGCCATCGCCGATCAGGCGCGCACCGCGTACGGCGGCGTCAACCACGTCTGGTGGTGCATCCTCGACCGGGAAAGTGGTGAAGCCTCCCTCGCTCGTCTTGCCATCCGGACCATGTTTCACAATCTGCCAGTGGCCGCGTGCCATACGGTATTGGCAGGCATAGAGCGGTTCGCCATTGAGGACCCCGATACGCCAATCGAACTTCGTCGGAATGAATTCCTGAGCAATGATCAGGGCCGTGTCCTTGAACATCTGCTTTGCGCCTGCGCGGAGTTCCTCGAGAGAGCGTGCCTTGACCATATTGGTACCAAAGGAACCGTCTGGCGTCTTCAGCACGACTGGATTGCCCAAGGTCTCGAACACGGCAGCAAGGTCAGACTTCTCATCGAGAATGAGCGTGTGTGGAATAGGCAAGCCAGCCTTTTCCAAGATTTCCTTCAGGAAGACCTTGTTGGTGCACCGGATCATGGATTGCGTGTCGTCAATGACGGGCATGCCTTCCTGTTCGGCGCGGCGGGCGAACTTGTAGGTGTAGTTATCAATCTGGGTCGTGGCGCGGATGAACAGGGCGTCAAACTCGGCAAGACTGGTCAGGTCCGATGGTTCGATTGTCTCAACCTCAACGCCCATCTTGGCAGCGACATCCGCGAGGCGCTTGATGGAGGAGGGCTTCGACGGCGCGGTCTTTTCATGCGGATCGACCAGCACGGCCAGCGCCCATTTGGCCGGGGCTTTGGACTTCGGCTCGCTGATGCGCCCGCTTGTGTAAGCCTGCATTGCCTCAAGGAAGAACTCCCGGCGCTCGCCTTTCAGCTTGTGAGGCGGCACCATCCGGACACGGCCAATGCCGTGCGGAGATTTCGGGTCCAGTTCGACTTCAAGCGCCGGCACGCGGAACCAGTCGGAGACCTCGCGGGCAAGACGCTCATAACCTGGCGTTTCCGGCTTGGAAAAGGCAACGAAGAGACGCTCGATCTCCGGCGCGCCCTTGGCGCGGGCTTCGCGCAGGCGTTCGCCCAGATCGGGCAGGGCGTGCCGGTAGAGTCCCTTGGCCGATAGTTCCACCATGGTCTGGACGCTGGGGCTGACCCGGTGCCCGCGCGCTTCGGCCAGCAGCGAGGCGTAATAGCCTTCTGACTGGTAGCCATAGGACCGGCAGAGATTCAGGATGTAGGGCCGTCGCCCGGAAAAAAGCGCCGGCTTGGTGATATAGTCTGATACCTTCAGCACCTTGTGAGGCGTCTCAGCCTGAGAGATGTCGTTGGCGGATTCTACGAGTACGACCCAATCGGTCATTGATCCTCTCTCGAGACGCCGGCCAGCGGCTTCTCTAATCTAAGTGCGGCTTCTCCATCGGGATAATAGCCTGCGGCGCGCGCCATTACGCGATAACCATGGCGTTCGTAAAGACGCTTTGCGCGGCTATTTGTTTCGCGCACTTCGAGCCTGAGTGTATCGCAGCTTCGCTGCTTTGAAATGTCTTCGCATTTTTCAAGGAAAAGGTCGGAAAGCCCGGTGCCGCGCGCAGCTTCTGCGACGGACAGGGAATAGAGTCGCGCGGCTTTGCTGTTGCGGCGGAACAGGAGGACAGCTGCACCGGTCAGGCCATCCTTTCCGTCGGATACGAGGATTGCCGAATTCCCGCTCAGCAAGCGCCGCCACGTGCGTCGCGAAAACCGGTCTTCCTCCGGAAAGGCAAGCTCCAGGTCTGTCAGCGCTGCGATGTCGTCCAGGGTGGCGGCGCGAATGTCGTGCATCGGGGCGGGGCTAGCGGAGCAGAACCATGTCGTCACGATGGACGATGGCCGGGCGGCCGCGATAGCCGAGGATCGCCTCGACCTCTTCGCTATGGCGGCCGATAACGCGGGCGATCTCGCCCGAACTGTAGGCGGTGACGCCCTTGCCGACCATCTGGCCGGAGGGCGCGTTCAAGGCGACGGCGGCCCCGCGCTCGAAAGTGCCCGTGACGGCGGTGATCCCCACGGCGAGCAGGCTCGCCCCACCGAGCAGGGCCTTGGCCGCGCCTTCGTCCAGTTCGATTGAGCCTTCGGGTGTCAGGTGTCCTGCCAGCCACGCTGCGCGGGCATTGGCGGGCGTGGTGGCGGCGGAAATCAGAGTCGCCCGCGCGTCGTCTTCGATGGCAAGCAGGGGATGGTCCCGATTGCCAAGCGTGATCAGCGTGGAGCAGCCGGCAGCATGCGCAATTCGCGCGGCGGCGAGCTTGGTTGCCATGCCGCCAGAGCCGACACCGGCATCAGCGTTCGCGCCGGTCGCCATCGCGTCATGTTCGGCGGTCAGCTGGTCGAGGCGGGGAATATGCGTTGCCTCCGGGTGGGTGCGCGGATCCGCCGTGTAGAGGCCGTCAATATCCGACAGGAGCACCAGCACATCCGCGCCCATCATCTGGGCGACGCGCGCGGCCAGCCGGTCATTGTCGCCATAGCGAATCTCGTCAGTCGCCACCGTGTCATTCTCATTGATGACCGGCACCACGCCTGATTCCAGCAAGGTCTCGAGGGTTGCGCGCGCGTTCAGCCAGCGCCGGCGATTTTCGGTGTCGCCAAGCGTCAGCAGTGCCTGGCCGATGGTGACATCATGCGGCTCGAAGGCTTGGCCGATGGCAGACATCAAGCGCAGCTGGCCGATCGCGGCGGCGGCCTGTTTCTGGTCGAGACGGTTTGAAACAGAATTGCCAACACTTTTGCGACCCAATGCAACCGCGCCGGACGAAACGAGAATGATTTGAAACCCTCTGGAACGCAGTGAAACAATATCGAATGCTAGTTTCTCCAGCCAGGCATGGCGCGGTTGGCCGTGCTCTGCGACAAGGGCAGAGCCGGTCTTCACCACGATACGCTTGGCAGAAGCAAAAGGCGTTTCAGTCATCTGGCGGAGCGATACACTGCTGCGGCAAATGCCGGAAGCGAAAATGAAGCCGTTGACAAGCCGGGCGATTGACCGTCACGACAGTTGAAAAGACGAGGTTTTCTGCAATGCCCCAATTTGACATGATCCTGCTGACCCCTGCCCAGGCCGAAGGCGCCGATGTGGTGGAACACACTGCTGGCTCGCCCGCCCGCGAAGGTGGCGGCGATGAGACTTATCGCTGCGGATCGTGCAAGACGAAGCTGCTGGTCAACGTGGCGCACCACGATGCGCACGGCGTGATCGTGAAGTGCGGCAAGTGCGGACGATTCAATACCGAGCCGCATCACCACCACTAAAGCGGCGTCCAGTCGGCGTCTTCGCCGGCATTCTCTTCCTCAGCTATGAGTCCGAGGTGGCGAGAGATCTCCGAAAGGGCTTTTTTCACGCCCACACGGGTCACCCCTGAGATCAGCAGCGGTTCGCCATCATAGACGGCCTTCAGTTTTGCGAGTTGCTCCTCGACCTGTTCAGGTAGCAGCGCGTCGATCTTGTTCAATGCGACCACTTCCGGCCTCTGGGCCAGCTCAGGGCTGTAGGCTTCCAACTCGTGGCGAATGGTCGTGTAGGCGCCCGCCACATCATCCTGGGTGCAATCGATCAGGTGCAGCAGCACTTTGCAGCGCTCGACATGGCCAAGGAAGCGATGGCCGAGGCCAGCCCCGTCTGCGGCACCTTCGATCAATCCGGGAATGTCCGCCAGCACGAACCGGCTGCCAGGCCCCAGATCGACCACGCCAAGTCCGGGGTTCAGCGTCGTGAAGGGATAGTCGGCAATTTTGGGCGTCGCGGCGGTTACAACGCTCAGGAAGGTAGATTTGCCGGCATTCGGCAGACCCAGCAGGCCTGCATCCGCGATCAGTTTCAGGCGTAGCCAGATCCAGCGTTCCTCGCCGTCCTCGCCGGGATTGGCGCGGCGTGGTGCCTGATTGGTTGAAGACTTGAACCGTGTATTGCCCCAGCCGCCATTGCCGCCAACGGCGAGCAGGACGCGCTGGCCGACCTCTGTGAGGTCCGCAATCAGGGTTTCCCGATCATCTTCGAATATCTGGGTGCCCACAGGCAGTTTCAGCACGACGTCATCGCCGCCCGCGCCGGTGCGCTCCTTGCCCATGCCGTGGCCGCCACGCTTGGCTTTGTAATGTTGCTGGTAGCGGTAATCGATCAGCGTATTCAGCCCCTCAACAGCTTCCGCCCAGACATCGCCGCCGCGTCCGCCATCGCCGCCGTTCGGACCGCCATACTCGACGTATTTCTCACGGCGAAATGAGACGCAGCCCGCGCCGCCACCGCCGGACTTGATGAACACTTTGGCCTGATCGAGAAATTTCATGTCTGTACTCTTACGTGTTTCAGTCGATCCGCGCCATATTGACGTGGCCTACCATCTCTCCGCGACCAAGGCAGAAGACCTTGATCCGATCTGCCTTCATGAAGGCCAGTTTTTCCAGAACGCGGCCCGAGGCCGGATTATCATCCAGATAGCCTGACACAAAGCCGCGTTCGCCGCGCTGCTTCAGCCAGCCCACAAGCGCCTCGGTGGCCTCTGTCATGAGACCATTGCCCCAGCGGTCCGGCGAGAGCCAGTATCCGATCTCGAAGGGCAACCAGGTGCTGTCGCGATGCGCGCTGGTCACGCCTACCAATTCCCCGTTCTCGACAATCGCATAGGGGTGCTTGGTATTCTCTTCACGCCCTGCAGTGTGACCGGCAATCCAGGCAAGCGTCTGAGCCACCGTCTGGTTCGCGGGAATGCGCGCCACCATGCGGTAAACTCTCGGATCATTGACCAGATCGGCGATCCGTGCCGCGTCGCTGGCCTCCACCGGGCGCAGGACCAGCCGGTCGGTCGTGATTTGCGTACTCATGCCGTAACTCCCTCCATGAAGACCAAGCGGGCAGGGGAGGACATAATAAAGGGGAGGCAGTGGCCTGCCTCCCCTTGGAAACTGATCGTCTGAAGCGATCCGGCCACGTATCCCGCGGCCGCGCTGTCAGCCGCTTATTCTGCTGCTTCCGCGACCGGTACAATATTCACGTAGAGACGGCCGCCCGTCTTGCGCGTGAACTCAACCTTGCCTTCGGAAAGCGCAAACAGGGTGTGGTCGCGGCCAATGCCGACGCCCTTGCCTGGGTATTTCTGCGTACCGCGCTGGCGCACGATGATATTGCCCGGAATGACGTGCTCGCCGCCAAATTTCTTGACGCCAAGATATTTCGGGTTTGAGTCGCGGCCGTTACGGGACGAACCACCTGATTTCTTATGAGCCATGCTTTGCTCCGATCCTCTATAAAGGGCTTATAGCGCCCTTATGCGTCCTTGGCGAATTCTTCGGCCTGCTTGATCCACTCATCGCGAGTGATGCGGCCTGGGAAGCTCATTTCTTCTTCCAGCTCAGTGATCTGCTCTTCTTTCAAGGCAGCGACCTGCCAGAAGAAGTAGATGCCAGCTTCGTGGAGCTTTTTCTCGAGAACCGGGCCGACGCCTGAAATCTTTTTCAGATTGTCCGGCTTGCCTTCGAGATTGGCGATACGACCGCGGGAATCGACTTCCGGCTTGGCTGCGGGTGCAGCAGCTTCTGCGGCAGGCGTCTCGGCCTTTGGAGCGGCGGCCTTCTTTGGCGCGGCTTTCTTGGCTGGCTTCTTGCCGTCGGTGCTGATGCCAGTGATCTTGACGACCGTCAGGTGCTGGCGGTGGCCTTGCGTACGGCGATAGGTCTGGCGCTGGCGCTTCTTGCGAATGATGACTTTGTCACCGCGCGTTTGCTCCTCGACTTCACCGAACACGCTTGCACCGTCAACCAGGGGAGCGCCAACAGTTACGTCGTCGCCATTGCCCAGCATGAGCACGGTTTCAAAGGTTACGTCCTTACCGGCTTCAGTATCCAGCTTTTCGACGGTGATCGTATCACCTTCCGCGACTTTATACTGCTTGCCGCCTGTTTTGATGACCGCGAACATGGGTCTCGTCCTTCCGGAATGGTAAGCGAAATGAATTGCGCGCGAAGCCGTTGCCGGTTCCGCGCTCGAAGCGGCGGGTAAACACCAATCGGGGCGCGCTGTCAAATGTCATCTTCAGGCGATTTCAGGTGCTTGCATGTGGCGCGCATATTATATAGTGCAGGCAGCCGTCCACAGGCTCCGCGGAGAGGTGCTAGAGTGGTTGAATAGGCTAGTCTCGAAAACTAGTGAACTCGCAAGGGTTCCGAGGGTTCGAATCCCTCTCTCTCCGCCAGTCGTTGAAGATTCCAAAAAAGTGCAATAAAAACAGATATTTGGTCTGTGCTTCCTTTTTGATGTAGGACGCGAAATTGTGAATTTGTAGGACAGCTGGTGCAATGGCGCTTTTGTCGGATGAGCGGCTACGACTTTTGGTCGTTCGGTGTCCAATCAAAATAATCGACGCTCGTTTGAAATTGCAATTCCGTGACCACTTTATGTGTGAACTCGGAGATCTTGACTTCGCCGTCGCTCCAAAGGCGTTCGGTGGCATCTTTTAGCGTCTCATCTGGAGCAAGGGTCATCCACTCCACGAAATCAGACTTTAAGCTTTTGCTAAGGGAGCACGCGGCAGCAAAGGTTCTCGCACGCGCGAGAACCTGCTCGAACTGCGCTGGTGAAAAGGTCTGCAAATGGCCAACTCCAGTCCAACCAGTACGCTTTGGAAGTGCAGCCAACAACTCACTTCCTGGGTGGACCCAATCAAAAAACTGGTTCTGGTTTTCTCTATTCCCATCAAGAAGCTTCGCCACCTCATAGATCCGCCACACATCTTCGCCTTGCTCCAGCATCCAAGACACACGATCAACAGCATAGTGCGTGATCACTGCATCAACCCGAGTCTCCTTAAGCTCAAGCTTCGCCGAATTTTTAACGACTTCAAGCTCTCTATGACTTATGGCCGAGGACGTCTCTTGGCGTTGAACAAGGCGTCCAATCAAAAATCCCGCCAATCCGGCAAGAGCTGCGATTCCATATAGAGGGTCCATACGGCTTGTCCTTCGAGTATCAATTATCGCCTGAAAAATGAATGAATGCGGTCATAGGATCTCGCTTATCGGTCGAAGTGCGCCTGGGTAGTCATCTAGTCGCGCCGCCTCTATTCGGGTTAATCGGACCAATTCACCCATCGCCTCGTTAACTGAGATCAGTTCATTCTCGATGGTGATGCCAAGTAAGATTGCCGTGCGCTGCGCTCGTTCTTCAGCGGAATCTTTCACCACTTTTGTACGAGCTTGACCAAATGGCGCCGCGAGCAACTGTATATCTCGTTCCCTCATGACGGACGAAAATTTCAACCAGTCCACCAGTCGCATAGCTCGGAGATTGGATAGTCCCGCAGAGTTATTCTCCGATCCCTCCGCACTGGAGGCCAATCCTACACAGAAAATGTATTGCACATCCGAGAGAAGACTCTTGATATGGTCCGATTCCAATTCTTGATCGAAACGGACCGGCCTTCTTGGTCCGATGCATAGTTCAGTTCCGGATCCAAATTTCCAAAAAGCTCCATCGTATAGTTTCACGACAGAAAACTCCGCCGCCGCTTTTCCAGTTTCCTTCGACGTCAGTTTTAGCCGTTGAACGAATGCCGTTCCGGATTTCGTTGTCACGGTCTCGATTTTTTCATCAGCTATGAAGCGTTTCGTCTGCAATTCGTGACGCCGCCACTCCGTTGCCTCTACAACGTGAGCCGACTTGGCATTCCTCCGTTGGAAAATTTGTTGTCCAACTAAAGCGCCGCCAAAGACGATATTCAGAGTACCGGCAATATCAAGCACTAGACGAGAAAGCTGACCAAGCTCGTCTGGAGATAGCTCCAAGCGAACGGAGCCTAGTGCGCCACCAAGCATTATCAGGAATACTCCTAACAGCGACAAATGCATGTGGTCCCCTCCACAACTACCCTACTGTTTTGTCCTGCGTTTCGCACATATCAGCAATGGCGGCCTCCTGTCGGCGTCTAATGTTGCGAATGTTATCAGACCATCGTGAACTGCCTGCAAATTCAGTTCGCATCACTGTCTAAAAAACGAACGTTTCTGAGGCAAAATTTTTCCGACCATTTAAACCCATGTTGCGCCCAGTTTTGAGTCTCAAAACATGTCTTGAAATTAAGTCGTCTCATAATATAGTGGCCTAAGGTATTTGAGACACTTTAAAAGAAGAGAACACAATGAGAGTTGGTTATGCGCGCGTATCTACTAGGGATCAGGATGCATCCCTTCAGACCGAAGCTTTGATTGAGGCTGGTTGTGAGAAGGTATTCGAGGAAACTGCTTCTGGTGCTCAACGAGACAGACCCAGGCTAGCCGAAGCTCTAACCTATCTTCGCAAGGGTGATACCCTTGTTGTCTGGAAACTAGACAGGTTGGCACGTTCACTCCGGCAGCTAATTGAAACCGTCGAGATGCTTCACCAGCGCGGTATCGGTTTCGTGTCGGTGACAGAGGCAATTGATACGACGACCCCCGGCGGAAAAATGATCTTTCATATGGTCGGCGCTTTGGCCGAGTTTGAGCGTGACCTCATTAAAGAGCGGACGAATGCTGGTTTGGCGTCTGCGAAAGCGAGAGGTGTACGTTTGGGTCGACCTAAAGCGATGACTGAGGCTCAGATTGCTATTGCACGTTCTCTGAAGGCCAATGGGGAGCTTTCGTCGGGAAAGATTGCAGATCACCTGGGAGTGTCGCGAGCGACGCTGTATCGGTCGTTGAGCGAGTAATCTGCACCTAACTTGTGTGGCGGCACGTATAAAAAATTTGCTTTTCTAGCGGCAAATAATTGGGGGTGAGGCACCCACTTTGAGGTCTGCTCCTCCGCTAGGGAAAATCCATTCAGTTGGAGTATGCCTGCTTTGAGATTTACACTAGGGACGACGCGCGGTCAGGAATTGGGACGCACGAACATACCTTGACATGGAGCGCTATAACTTTGCCATCGGATACATTAGGTCAATCAGCAAGTTGCCAGCATTCCTCATACAGATTCTTTGCGTCATTGAAGTTTTGAGGCGCGGGATATGGAGAACACCAAGTTTTCGCCGCTTCTTCCATGATGAGTTTGCAATCCGATGTAGGCGCTGAATTTCAACGTCAATAGCAGCAACAAAACGCCAGCAAAGCAACCGGGCCTTGGCCTCGAATTCGTGCGTTTCATCAAAAGTCATAGATACGGAGCTTCGAAACGAAGCGCTTCCCAATTGGCTCAACAAGTAGCTTGCAACGCTGCTTATGTCTTCGCCTAACACGTTGTCGAGATCAGTATATAGCTGTTGCTTATGCTCCTCGGAAATCGCCCCCTGAGTTTCCTGTTCGTCTGCGGCATCTAAACATCGTGTCGCCAAAGCGAACGACCAAAACGCAGCGTCAAAGGATTGCAAAACGCTTTGCTGTGCCATGTGAGATTTCTCTCTAGAACTCTGACATTCGAAGCTGTCGGCCCACATAAGGGACGAATAAACATGCCGACATCCATCCGCAGCTAGGGCTAACGCAGCCAATTGCAGGGTGTCCTTAAGAGCCAGATCCTTAGCGACGCTAACTGAAAACCATTTCGCTCCTATGTCTCCCAGAAGACGAGTCAGCTCCACAGTCGTTTGCGCGCCATTGTGTTTTTCTAGGCCATCTACAGTTCTGCCCAGTCGCATAACAGAGTTCTTGGTAATCTGTGCGACGGTTAGTGGTGACTCGACATTGTTCACTTCGGCATCCAATTTTCCGATGCTTCCAACTGCTCTTAGAAGTACCGGTAGCGCGACGGCATCCACGACCGATAAAATCGCGTTGCGCCAAACAATAGCCGGAAGCCGAAACTCAGGTTGTTGCCATCTTTCGATGAGCTTCAGGGAGTTATGAACCCCCTTGGCGTCGCTCGGCGATAGTGATCCCAAAGCAAGTTCGTAATCACGTTTCATTCCTTCAGACGGCTCATGTTTGTGGTGCGGGAGGCTGGCGGCACGGTTGAGCAAATGGCGGGCGCCGAAGGTCAACTGTATGAACCAGTTTGGTGCAGGCAAAAGTGCGAATGGCTTGGAACGGCGAAGATCCATTGAGATTGGCTCCATTGGCTTCGCGAAATAGAACCCACTTAGACAGCGCTGGTCAACTAAACCTAGAAATAGCGTATCGCAACCACTCCTAAAATGGCGAAGTTGGTTAAACTATGTTTTTCCCAGCGATTAAGACCCAACTATCTCCAAGTCGGTTCAGAAGTAATCAAAACAGACAAAAGCGCTGTAAACATTGGTAGTTTGGACGATTTGTAACGCTTGGATCCTGAATTCTATGGGTACTTGGAGAAAAGTTCTGAGCCAAAGTATTGGAGCTCACTTATGCTCTGACTTTGAAAACGTCATAGATCGAAAAATACTGTACTAGGAATTTCACCTTTCGGCTGGCGTCTGCAGGTACTCCGAGCAGAAGCAACTCTGACAGCGTCCGGTGCAAGGGTGAGCTTGCTCAGTTAGATCAATCAGACCTCACCAAGCTGGCTACATTGTGCTGTATGGAGTCCGTAGAGCGCGTTTCATCATCCAGCGCTAAGAGATCTTGCGTTAAGTTTTGAAACGCGCTCAGTGGCTCTCTCAGAGCTTCCTGGACGTGCTCGTCATAGTAGTTGTGGATGTCACGCGTGATGTAACGCCCGGAGATGATCGCCAATGCCTCGTGCGGCAGGTTGGGGCGCAGAAGCGGTCATTAGAAGAATGAGATCGACAGGCAATTCTTGGCTGCGGAATTATAGGGTCGTTGCAACGCATTTGTTGCGGGGGACCGATACAACGCTATCGTCAGAAGCTCTTGTTCACCGAATACACGAAGAGTGGCATGTTGTGGCATGACGGTACCCAGGAAAGTCGCTCATATGGACATTATGAAGTTAGTTGCCCTATCGCTCTGCATCGCGTTTCCGGCAGCAGCGCAGAGTCTGCCCGAGAGCAAGGTTCAGGATTGCGCCTGCAAAGGATTTGAGCAGGAAGTGAAAACCCAAGCCGGAACTTGGATAGATTGCCTAAGCGATACTCACGCAATCGAAGTTGAGGCCACCCAAGATTGGGCGGAAGCCATAGGCCAGTCGCTACACTATTCCATTGAATCTGGTCTGAAGGCCAAGATCATGTTGTTCTGCGAGCAAAGCGACGAGAGCTGCTTTCGACATGAACTAACGCTACGATCAACCATCGCTGCTTTTGATTTGCCCATAGAGTACGAATACGCGCCGGATGGCTGCGTGGAGCCTCTTAAACAACAGCGCGCTGCCAGTAACCAGAAAACGCTCGACTGACAGGCGCAACCATCGGGTTGCCAACACTCTGCTTTGTCAGCGCACCTTTTCTCATGCGTCGATAATCTCCGAGCCATGCAGCGTTGTTTGCGAACTGGTGCAGGTACTTCGGCAAGACGAAGTGATGCTGGACGCGAACCATCCGACAAAGGAGTGAGAAGAACGACTCAGCGCAGTTGAGACATTTGAGGCCAGATCCTGGCTGGATGCCGTCGGCGAGAAACGGTCGTCTGTCAGGTGGGCAATGGATGGCAGGAGAGGGCGCAAATGCAGACGTAGGGATTCTTGACTAATCCGTATCGAATTGGACCTACAAAGTCATTGGCAGAAATTCTCGAGCGTCTGGCTCAAACCTAAAGCTGACCAATTTGCCTAAACTGATTAGAGCGCATTTGCGGACCTAATCGCCAGAAAGGTGATTTGCCCAAGGAAGAAGAGGCATACGCGATCAATAAATCTGATTTCCGATGAACAATCCTGCGCGCTCAAGCTGAAGTGAAACGTCGGCGCCCCTGATGAACGATGAAAAGGTCTTTGGATTGCGCCTTAGGCCAAGCCTGATAGTCTACCATCGCAGGTGTACGGTTTTCAGTGACTCCGAGTTCGCAAGAAGGCAGCACAGAAAGGTACCAAGAAAATGAAAATACAGATTAAGTTTTGCGTATCGTTTACCGTCGCCCTTTCTTTCGTTGGGTTCGCTAACAGCGAAAATATCGCGGCCGAGGACGCACCTTCCGACACTATTTATCTTGATTGTGTGCGCACCGAGCTTGATCCTAGTTTTCACAGACTGTGGGCAATCAGCGTAGGCGAATCCACGGTTTATCAAGCTTTTCCCGATGGGGCACTTTACAACATTTGCACTTCCAGCGAGTTTGCAGCCGTCACTTGTGATTTTTTTGGCACCAATGTCATCATAACCGACACGAACCAAACGACAGTATATGATCCCGTTGAGTCAGTAACCACGATCAATCGGTTCAGTCTCGAAAAAACATACGTTGTCCGAAAATTGGAAAGCAACGAGATTATCGTCAACAAGCGAGCTCAATGCAAAATAATAGACCGCCCCAACCTTAGTCGAAAGTTCTGACTAGCGAGCGGCAGAGTTGTAATTCGCTTGAGGGCGCAAAAGGAGACATTAGTGCGCTAAGTCCACACGTGGAATTGGAACCTTCGTTTTCGGCTAGGTTTGCCTAGTTGTCTTAGCGTCGTATTCTCCATCGTAGAGGGCATCGAACGAGTGGAACAAGCGAGTGTTTACACGCTCGATCCAGTCCATTGTTCCTTTGATATTATCATCATAGACATCTATCCTTTGCAACCAAAGTCGGAACGGCCTGATTGTGAATTTCACAACAGGTACTACATATCTGATGTCCGCCGGATGGTGGTCTGTGAAGGCTGAGAACGTTCCATCATCATTACGCACCAATCCCCAATCCATACACTCGTTCCATGATCCGTGGATGGATTCAGACATCATGCCATACGTGGGTGGATAAAGAGCGTCGTACTCGATCTCAGCGAAAATATGGCGAAAGCTCTTTCCTTGAAGCCGCCACTTGTTCTTTTTTTGCTTAGCGAAATCATCTGCTGTCAGCCCTTCAAAATCCATCTTTTCCTGAATAGCAGCGAGCAAGCGCTTGCCAGCCTTTGTGTCAAAGAAAGCTGACCCTTCCTTGAGATCTCTGAGGATTCTGAGCCTGTCTTTGTAAGAACACTTTCGATAGTCTTCCATCACCGCTTTGTCGTTGAGCATCAGATATGTTGCTATCGTCGTAGCCTCAATGAGGGGCCGCTCGAACATCCCGATTACCTCCGCATTGTTCGATTGGTGGTACTTCACGCATTCCTTTAGGAGTTTGGATGTGCGTACCAGCAATCCGAGCACCGGCGCGTCATCAATTGAAAAACCGGAAGGGTTTCGCTCCACATTGCGAACCCGCGTCATGGCATCATAGATGTCTGCAACGTCCTTGAAGTATTGAAGCGAGAATTCGTGGAGACCTTCGAGAGAGCCAAAGTGCCTCTCGATGTAGTCTGCATCATACTTAGCAGTTATGTCGGTAAATTCTTTCATTCTTGAAGAATACTATACAGCGGTTATGCGGCACACCGCAAAAGCGGGCGTTTGCACAGAAACCCATAAAAGGTCGCACAAAGCTGTGCGCGGGCTATCCCTTAGATTTGAAAGGTCGAACATGTTGGATTGGAATTTCACTAAACCCCTTCTGCTCGATTACAGGAAAGCAGCACTGTCTAACGCATCGAGCCTGCTGAGTGAGTCCCGCTTACTCTTAGATCATAAGCACTTTGCACGATCTTACTTCTTGAGTGTCGCTGCTATTGAGGAAGTAGGGAAGTCGGCAATCCTATATCAAGCGCTTGGGCGCAATTTGAAAGCGTCTGATGTCCAATCGAGGATTCGTATAGATATTCAAAGCCATTCGACCAAAATCACGAGCGCATTCGTAGCGTCGTTAAAAAGTTTAGACGAGCAACAACTCCGCGAGAGCCTGTCCAAGATTCTCGGATATGCGATCGATCTCAAAAGAGGACGCGAACCTGCCATGTACTCCGATGTCGGAAGTGATTTGTGTGTGAAGCTTCCACAATCTTCAGTCCGGCCTCCGGCGGCGGAAGATTGTCTGAGACTGGCGATAGCTTGTTTTGATTCCACGAAATTGATGATCGATGCCGAACCAGCACCGCCCACAACTCCAGAACAGGATAAAATGTGGACATTAGGAAAAAAGGCCCATCAAGTTTGGAAAGAAGAGGACTTTGGGGAGTTCCTGCTGGATTATATCCAACGAAATGGGGCTAATGGCGATGTAATTTCGCCTGCAGTCACGACGTACTATGACGATTTCCTGTCCCAAGGACACAAGTTCAAACCCTAAGGCGCACAACGCGGCTAACGACCGCTTCCGGGGTGAAGTGGTCGTTGACCATTTACGCCTGACATCATGATCTACCTCCCAACACACTCGTTCACCGCCATTCAGTCGAGTTCGCGGTACGGGTATTTCTCGACGGTTTGAGCCGAAGATATTTGATGCACCCGGGTAGGGGGGGCGGCAATCCCTAAGACTTCCCTCCTTCGCGTCGACTGCGCTCTCAGGAGTCCGTAGAGCGCGTTTCACCTTTCAGTGCTGGATTGGCGTCCTGAAGTAGTCAAACGCGCTCTGGTGACTCTCTCAGAGCTTCCTGAAGCTACTCGTCGTAGTAGTTGTGGATGTCACGTGCCACGTAGACGAGTTGCCACTCCCAAATGGTAATCACCCGGTCTGCAACCGACACGATCTGGTGGTCATCCGGGCATTCCTGAGCGAGCCAGGCGGAGAGCACATGGGCAACGTCGTGGCTGAAGAAGTTGGCAATTGTTGAAAGATGTCGGAGCGGGACCCTGGCGGAGCCGCGCATCCATTGAACGACGGTTGTGTCTTTCTTGTATCCAAGCTTTTCGGCGAGTTCAGCGGGCGTGGAGTCCCGGTACTCGAATGAGAGTTCGAGGAACCGGGACATGCGACGGTTTGGAGGCGTTTCTTCAAGTTCTGGGAACAGCATTGATCTTCCTTTCGGTTGGTTGTCGATAGGAAGAATCTAGCGGTTCTCGTCGATGATTGCGGGTGGCAAAATTTACTCAGTATAAGGCAAAGTTTCCGTACGTAAGATACAGTATATGAAAATACATATTGTTAATCAGAAACTCAGCTGCTTTGTAAGCTGACTAAACGAGCTATGTTGGAGCACAAGTTGCGCCAACACTGATTGAAGAAGGGTGCTGCTGGGCTGGGTTAGTCTGATTAAATCTCGTGGGGCACCCAAGCATCGTGTGGATATGGAAGCCGATTATTGATACCGCGCAACAGTTCCAGGTAGTGGCGAACCGCCATAAGGTACTCGTCTAAGTTACCTATGTCAGAGTGCTTGAAGGCGTGTATGGCATTGCGGCGTGCTTGAACTAGCTCGACCAGTGCGTCGCCGTCTTCGCCAAGTAACTTGTTCTTTCGGCAGTAAATTTTCAGATGTTCCAGAGTTAGAATGGCAGGTGATTTCGGGAGTTCATTTCTGACATGGATGCCTGCGCTCTTTGCCCCCTTGGGGTCAATCAGGTAGTCGGTGGCGTAGACCGAGAGCAAAAGTTTGATTGATCCCTCGATCAGGCTACCCAGATTGGTCCAAGCTAAGATGAGTTCTCCATCGGAAATAGGTGGGTTCTCTGGGGTGACCCATTGATGGAGACAATTTGATAGGGATGTTTGCCAATCCAACCTGACTGCTCCTAGAAGCTCAGCAGTTTTCTGAGGTGCCCATCCATCGCTTCGACTCCAGAAGTTTTCTAGGCTCGAGTTGAGCTTGCATATTCTCTCAACGATCTCCGTGATGTTCATATCATTGATGGCGGTCGATGAGGAAGAATTGCTTGGTGTCGTCATTTTGAACTCTTCGGCATCTATCTCTAGCACATCGCGCTGGAAATTTCGTTTTAGCTCCACTGGTGGTGCACAAGCCATCTACGTTTTCATGAGAGTCCGGCACTCGCGGTGAAACTCATCATAAAGTTGTCTGGCTCGCCGCTGAACCGATCGAGATCCAGTTAGTGGCGTCCCTTTAAGTATAAGCTGAGCAAATCTCGCGTGCTTCGAACAATACGCCGCCCAGCCAAACGTATTGTCGATCTGCCCTAGATGGACCGCTGTATGATCATCATTTCCGGATAGGACCTTCAGAGCGCTTTTGACGGCTTCTGTTGAGCGTTCATCCTTACAGCCGGATATGGCGCCGTGCAGATGCATGCCATTGCTTCCTCCAGGCTCCACCACAAACCAATTCTCGATGTGGGAGGCATCTCTGCGTTGCAGTAATTTCCTAAGTCGATCCTGACAATACGAAGGTAGGGGCTGAGGTGATGCCTTTGCCCTTTCAATAACCTTTTCCGATAGGTTCACAGTAAAGGATCGAGTATCTTCGACTGGCATAGACCAAGCATAAAATGGCATCTTCAGGACATGAGTAACCTTGTCCCAATTATACGGGTAGATGGGCTTTAAGCTCCGCTGATGTCTTTGCGTGAGTCGTCGGTTCAGCCGCTTTACCTCTTTCAAGTCGCGAGCTGAGCGCATGGCCAATTCGATATCCTTATCACGCCATACCGCCACCGTGCACTTGCTCTCGTCAAGCAGGTCTTGTTCGAAGAGGAAATTCTGAGCAAGTTCCTTAACTAATATGCCGTTCTTGCCTTGGCAGTTATCTTCTATAGAACCCAGTAATTTAACTGTTTTTATGTCTCGGGTGGTCGACTTTTGAGGTGGGGGCGTCGGAGATTTGGCAGCGCCGGAGTTGTACAACGCTCTTTGTCGGCGCTTACGTGTCAGAAGTCTTCCTCGCTCTCCTTGTGCCGCTGCCTTTCGCAAACCTTTTTCAAGAATATTATAGATCTGTCGGTTGGCTCTCTGGATTGCCAACGCGTGTTTGGATTCTTTGTCGGGCATATGTTGTGGCCTGTCGCGGTATTGGTTTAGGTGGAAGATTCGGGCCGTTCAGTATCCCTTAGGCGCGTGGCATAATTCGGGAAAAGTCCACGTGATCAAAGCGGACCTTGCTAAGAGATTCTGTAAGGGCCGCCAAGTTGCTGGTCTTCAGATAGATGCGGGTCATCCCGGCGTGTTCATGTCCTAAGATTAGATCTTGATGTTCAGGCGTCATCCCCACTTCGACCATCTCGCCTTTCATCGTATTTCGGAAAGAATGAAAGTTTGGGCGAGGGTGATCACGCTTGGTGATCAGGGGAATAATAGATCGCCGGAAATAGCGCTGTGACCTTGCGTCCGCATATCCCTTTCCTTTTGGCTTCGTCCAGTTGGGAAAGAGGCGTTTCTCTCCGGCTTCTTTCATCTGCTTGCAGTACTGCCGCAACCCCAATTCGAGAAGTTGAGTGTGAATAGGAATGCGGCGCGTAGCTGCATCGGTCTTCAGCGAACTCCCATCCGATGCTTGAATAATGAAGTGCGGCAAGGAGCCGTCGAGAATGACTTCATCCAGCTTGAGTTGTGCGATTTCAGCTGTTCGCGCTCCCGTGAATAGGGCGACGATCGGTGCCCAGAAGCGATGATCGGTGATGAGGTGATCTCCGGGCGTCAGTGGGCTGTTGTCGTCTTTGCAACCTGAGAATAAGGGTAGGCTAAACAAGGCATTCAATTCGTGGGGATCGAAGCCTGTGCCTCTTCCGTCATTTCGAGCTTTGGCAATTTTGAGACTGCGAGTGGGGTTTGCGTCTATGAAATCGCGTTCTTCGGCATAGGAGAGAACCGCTTTCAGTGGCGCAAGGTAGCCGTCCCGGATTGTGTTGGGGCTCAGCACGGCGGCCGACTCAGAGCGTCCCAGTTCAATAGCTTGCTCAAGTGTCTTTCCTGGGTATTTCAGTGACCAATTTCGAGGGACGTGGGTTAGAGTGTCGAAGACGTTGCGAATATGTGTTTTGCGGATTTGTGCAACCTCGGTTGGAGTTCCGAGTGACGCGCATATGTCTATAATCCGCCGAACGCGGTTTGCCCATTCATCGGTCACGCCAGGAGAGTTGGCGAGATACGCGGAGGCCACTGCGTCCAGACTGGCTGCTTTGGATGTATGAGTCTTTCGGATCACGTCTCGGTGCTGACTGTCCAACTCCTTCGAGCGCTTTCCTTCATTGTATAGTTTCCTGATATAGGTAACGGCGTCGAGCTCCGCGTCGATAAGTGATTGGCAAAGAGTTCGAAATTCCTCGATCTGTTCGACCGGGTGAGGGAGCAGCCGACGATACCTATCTCGTTCAAGCGGCGTCATCAGGCGCTTGTCCACTTCAAGCAGTCTAAGAGCAGTTTTCCTTACAGTCCGAATCTTCCTGCGCTTAAGATCGTCTTCTCTCGCCATAAGATCGGCCAGTTCGAACGACTCGGTGTCCAGCAGCCTTTCTTCGGAATCGTCATGCTCTAATCCGGCATATTCAAATGCTGAGGTGATTGGGGATGTTATGGAGAAGTAATGTTCGCTCGCGGCCCACTCAATCCAGTCCGGCGTGATTGGCTTGACGTCATCCGGGCTGCCTTTTGCCGACTTGTCCGCAACCGATGGTGCCGCGACTGCGGGTTTGCTACCTCTAGCCTCTGCTAAGAGCCGTTCGAAAGCAGCAGATTCCTCAGCGGCTCTCAATCTCGCTTCAGTGGGGTCTGAAGTGTGAAGAGACTTCTCCACAACAGCCGGCTTACCTTTGAAATGCTTATGGCTTAGGACGTCCTTTGGGACACGACGCTGAAAGAAGTATCTGCCGCGCTTCTCTTTAAGGTATCGTGGTAATGACATGTGTTTGTAGGACGCCAGAATCTAGATTTGTAGGACCATCTAGATAGCTTCTGTAGGAATTAACTCAACAGACTGTTTGGCAAAGGGATGTATTGTGGGGAGGGTTCGAATCCCTCTCTCTCCGCCATTTCGGTATAAAACTGGGCACGCCGTTCGCCGCCGATTCTGCGCTATTTGCGGCGGCTAGGGTTCTCAGAAGCTCGTTCTTCGATCCCATGATGCGCACTTCGCGCTCGTCGACCTCGACGCGCTGAGCTAACGCGCGCAGATGATCGCGCCGATAGCCGCCGCCCTCCAACCGCATTTTCTCGCGGGCCGCTGCGGCGAATCTCTCGATCATTTCCGGCGTGACGGCCTGATGAGTGGCGCTGTCGAGCATGGCTTCGGCGCGTTCCGCGTCGGTTTTCGCCTGATCACGAAGGACTTTCAGACCGGCGATGCGCTCTTTCAGCGCCGGATCGTCGAGGTCGGCGACGCCGATCTCGATGGCGTCGTAAAGGCGTTTCAGCCGCAGCTCCGATTCCGTTGCCCGCCGGTTCAGTTCGGCGATGTGCTCACGGCGGCGCTCAGCGCGCTCTTGCCGTCGGTCGAGCACATCGACGAGAACCTCTTCCAGCCGATCAGACGTCAGCAGACGCTCCTCCAGATGCTGAGCAACCAGCGTATCGAGCTTATCCATCGGGATTGTCCGGCCCTTGCAGCCAGTCTCGCCCTGACGCGCCTTGATCGAGCAGGCGTAGTAGCGGTAACGCCCGCTCTTGCCAGTGCGGATGGTCATGGCGCCGCCGCACTTGCCGCAAAAGCAGATCCCCGTCAGCAAGGTTGGTCCTGTCACTACGCGTGGCGGCGCGACCTTGGGATTGCGCGCCTGCATCAGCTTCTGCACGGCGTCGAAGGTCTTGCGGTCTATGATCGGCGGAACCGGAACCGTCACCAGGTCTTCCGGCTTGGTCGGCTCCTTGTTCTTGCGATGCTTGCCCCATTGATGCTCGCCGATATAGGTCCGCCGGGTCAGGATGCGATGAACCTGTCCGATGCCCCAGCGGCCGCCGTCTCGCGTGAAGATGCCCCTGCCATTGAGATGCGTGGCGATCGCTTTGACGCCCATGGCCCCGCGCGTTCCGTCCCCTTCCAGGGCGAGGCGATAGATCAGCCGGATCGTGTCGGCGTGCAGCGGATCGATCTCCAGTTTCTTCTTGGTCTTGGCGCCGCGCTGTTCGGCCGCGACCACGCGATAGCCGACGGGCGGGCGCGAGCCGTTCCAGAAGCCCTGGCGGGCGTTTTCCTTGAGCGCGCGCAGGACGTGCTTGGCGTTCTCCTTGGACTGATATTCATCGAACAGCGCCATGATCTGGCGCATCATGACGTGCATGGGATCGTCGCCCATCTCCTGGGTGATGGAGACGAGCTTGACGCCGTTCTTGGCGAGCTTCCGGACGTAGAACTCCAGCTCGAAATGGTCGCGGAAGAAACGGCTGAATGAGTGGACGACCACGATGTCGAAGGCTGAGGGCTTGGACGTACCCGCCTCGATCATGCGCTGGAATTCGGGGCGCTTGTCGTTCGTTGCTGACGCTCCTGGCTCCACATAGGTCTCGACGAGTTCGTAGCCGCGCGCCTCGCACCACGCTTCGCCCTGGCGTTTCTGGTCAGGGATCGAGACGTCATGCTCGGCCTGCCGCGTCGTCGAGACGCGCAGGTAAAGCGCGGCGCGGAGCTTCACGGCGTTTTGCGGTGCGTTCATGATGCGCCTCCCGCTGCCTTTCGCCATTCCTCGCCGGTCAACGTCAGATCAAGCGAAACACGGTCGTAGAGGACTCGCGGACGCCGCCGGCGCCCTTCCGGTTCCATCTCGACCAAACCGTATTCGGCCATCTTCTTCAGCGTTCGCGACAAGTTCGATTTGGCGCGCCCAGTCATCTCCGCCAACTCGTCAAGCGAAGCCGGTGCGCGTTCGGCGATGGTCCGCAACAGTTCGCGATTACCGGCTGACAGCACCTGGGCAAAGGACTCGGTCGATGTGAACCATACCTTCGGATCGTCCGGCCCCGGCTTTTGCTCGCCGCGGGCGATCCGCATGGTGCGGGCCTTCATCTCCTCATAATCGGCGATGCCGATCTTCAACGTCGTCATTGCAGTACGCCTCGCTCCTTTAACACTGCATCCACCGTCTCCCAGAAATCGACGATCAGGCTCGCGGCATCCTGATAGTCATAGGGACGCACGGTCCGGAGCCGGTGGCGGTGATCCTGCGGTTCTCCGCGTTTGCGGCGGCCGACAGGATGAGCATTGTCGAAGCCGACAAGCCGCTCGCCGTCAGGTCCGTGCAGCGTCAGCGAATAGTCGAGCCCATGGGGCTTCTCCGGGCTAACGGGCACGCGCGTAACGACGAACTTCACCCAATGCCTGCCCGCAGGGTCGATGACGAGCACCTGGCCATCGAGATCGAGCAAGGCGTCAAGGCTCGGATCGTATGTCTCCTCTGTCATATTAGGTTATCTTTAGATGATAACTTTGTCAAGGAGCCAACCGAACCCAAGGGGCCGAACAAATCGTCGAACAGATCACCGAACCAGGCCTCAAACACATCCACTTCGGACGAAGTGACCGGCACGCGCTTCAGCCACTCATCGGTGACGCGCCAGTCGGTCAACTCTGGTTCGGGACGTCCACGCGGCTTCGGTTCCGGAATCTGCGCGTAGTCGTAAAGATCAATTTTTGCCGCGCGCGAACGCTGCCGGCGTTTGGGTACGGAATTGGACATGAAGCGACTGTGCCGCCCCGTAGTACGCGGAGAAATGCTCCGCATCCGGGTGAAGCGTCAATGGCGGCGAAGACAGGTGTTCGGCGGTGCTGCGCCAAATGCCTGGCCAATCAAGACGAACATGTTCCCCGATAAAGAGTAAGAGTTCGGCGGCTTTCGCCGTGACGGGTTTGGAGGTCGAGAGAGAGGCTCTCGGCCGACCTGTCGCGGAGATTGACCCATGACCAACCTTGAAACCCTGGACGGCCGGCGCGACGCGAGCGGCGGCTACAAAGTCGATATCTCGCGCGGAGAGCGGATCGGCCGCGTCTCCTCGGAATGGTTTTCCCGGCCGAATGACGAGCGCTATCTGTCCCTGTCGGAGCTCTACGCGTCGGTGAAGGGCCGCGCCGAGCGCAGCCGCACGCGGACAGTCGAGAGCGCGGCGATCCGCGTTGAAGCCCATCGCGACGATCCGGAAAACCTGGCGCTCATCCTGCCCGACGCCGAGGCGCCGGTCGCGCCGACCCATTGGAGCTTCGGCCAGCTCGCCAGCCTAGTCAGCGCGCCGGCGGCCTATCTGCGCCAGCTCCCGGCGCCGCTTGCGGGCATCAACCTGCAATACGGGCTCACCTCGCACCGAGCCGAGCAGATCAAGACGCTGGAAACCGAAGACGGGCGCACGGAACTGCGCGCCGTCACCGGCCCGGATTATGGCCGCATCTACGACCACGAACTCGTGGCGGCCGTGCAGAAGATCGCGGGGAA
>Ga0114912_1000043_pt1 | contig 87629 bp, 72 predicted proteins | sample MalvirDeepMed_51_FD_89713 | JGI IMG/M metagenome (GOLD analysis project Ga0114912, IMG submission 89713) | Marine viral communities from the Global Malaspina Expedition - Malaspina viral metaG DeepMed_51 | ecosystem: Environmental > Aquatic > Marine > Oceanic | place: Mediterranean Sea...
CCACGTTGCGCAGCAACATGCCTTCCAGGCCCGGCTCATAGATGGGAATCTCGCCCTGCTTGAGACCCTCGATCTTGGCGGCGTCCACATCCATGCACACTACGTCGTGGCCGACGTCGGCCAGGCAGGTACCCGTGACCAGACCGACATAACCGCTTCCAAAAATCGTGATCTTCATTGATGTCATCCTTGCTGGCCTTGTCGCCAGATCGTGTCGTGATACTCAAAGTGAAACGAGGCAATGGCGGCAGAATCTCGTGCACATCTGACGGCTTTTCAGCGGCAATCGAGGTGGACTTCAGGGCATTTCGCCGTAAAGTTCTGTTCCCTCATGACTCCCTCTTGACTCCCTCGGGTTTCCCTTGGGTCTCTCTCAAGAGATGTCTTCGCAGGCGGAATTTCCCGCCTTCGTTGGCCGAAAAAGAAATGCCGACAATGTCCTGTGCAAGAGGATCAACCCCCATTGAACAGCGATATTTCGTGACAGCGGCGCGAAGTTACCCAACCCACGGGCCAGAAGGCTCGCAGGTGAATGCAGGTAGACTGCAGGTAGCTCGCAGGGAAAAGACGCGCCGCTTGAGTCAGTGACGGGCAATCATCGCTGCCCGAAGTGTGGCTCTGTTATAAAGCAACTTCGTGAAAAGTCATCCTGTCGGGCGCAATATGATCCAAAACATGACCCTATATAACTTGTGACTTATCTTTCTGATCCTGCCTGTCGCAACTTCCCTGATATGCCGCTTGATCAATTGACTACCCGGGCGGCAATGGCCATCTCATGGATGGCCATGCCTTCGCGCTAGAGTCGTCATCAAATCAGAACCGTCAGTCAATGAGAGCCATCAGCGGCGCGGCAGCCATCAGCGAAAGTAATGCTTCGCGAAGGTCGCCAGGTGGCCATGCTTCATGGCGACCGGCGCCTTGCGCAGGAAAAAGGCCAATGACAACGGCGAGAAACGACTGCCGGTGGCACGGGCAAACATGCGCCCCTTGGTACGCGCCTTGGCCGGCGTGCTGTAGAAATCGCTGCCGGAGGTGACCCCCGCATGGGCGACGATGCCCAGATTGGCACGCATCAGACGCGCGCCCTGACGACGCGCATCGCTCAGCACGATGAACTCCTCACCGGAGGGTTGATCGGTGCCCAGGCCGAACTGCTCATCAAAGCGTGCATGGAACTGGCAGAGATCCAGCGCCATGTCGACCGAGCGCACGCGCGCCAGTGACATCAGACTGTGGGTCTTGAAGGACACCGGCGGCGCGGGCCGATCCGGGTCTCGCTCATGCAGCGGGAAGGCCTTGACGTGGGGGAAGCTGATCGCGGCCGCTTCGGTGCAGGTGAAGGCTTCCATCACCAGCGCGACAGCCTGGGGATGCAGCTCGATGTCGTCATCCAGCACATAGGCGTAGCGCGTGGCACAGGCGGCCAGCGCCGTGTTGCGACTCTTCGACAGCCCCCGCCCGTCGATCGCCAGGTACTCGAAACGGCTATCGAAATTGGCCAGCGCGTACTCGCGGTATTGCTCGCGGCGCGCGGGGTCTGACAGCTGATGCACGATCAGGAAACGCGCCCCGGGCAGTGCATCATGACGCGGCACGCTGTAGAGGCCGTCATCCAGGGTCGAGATCAGGAAGGTAAGCTCCGGCACCTGGCGACGCGCGCTATCATCCACCTGGCGTGCCCCGACCAGCACGCGCGGGCGCGAATCGAGGGTCGGCTGCGCGCTTGCATCGACGTGGCGGGAAGCCGCCGTGGACTCGGTGGAAGGTGTCGCGGACGCCGCGACATCCTGTTCAACGATGTTTTGCATAACCGTTCACCGCGTAATGGACAAAGTTGCGACTGGCGCTGATCACATCCATCCCCAGCACCTCACGATACAGACGCCACTGATAGGCGGCGGCCTTGAACTTGTTGGACGACACGCTGCTTTCGCGACGCGTATAGCGCGCCAGCGGTTCCGGCATGCCCTGCGCCGGACCCAGCTGACCGATGATGATCAGCCACAGCGCCAGGTCCTGACGCTTGCGGATCGTCGGCATGTAGAAGCGCCCATAGCGACCGGCGTCATAGATGGCGGTCAGGCAGCCGATGGAGTTGGAGCGCAGCATGTCATCGCGCGTCAGGCGCTCGGGCGGCGCGAAGTACGAGACGTGCTCGCCCTGCTCGTCGACCATCTCGTAGCCGGTGTAGGAAAGCCCGGCGCCGGTGTCCTGCATGAAGGCGATCTGACGTTCGATCTTCTCGGGTAGCCAGGCATCGTCGGCATCCAGAAAGGCGATGTAGCGGCCCTTGGCCTCGGCGATGGCACGGTTGCGTGCCCGGCCCGGGCCACCGTTGGTGTCGGTTTCCAGCACGCGGATCTCGACGCCAGCGGTGTCCAGCGCCGCGAAGTCGTCACGCAGACGACTGGCGGCACCATCCGGCGAGGCATCGTCGCTGATCAGGATCTCGCGTACCGGCTCGCTCTGGGCCAGTACCGAGTCGACGGCGGCGTGCAGGCGGCGGTCATAGCCGTAGTTGGGCATGATGACGGAGACATCAGCCATGGGCCTTCTCCTCAAGCGGCTGTCGCTGAACGCGACGCGAGTGTGTGTCTGGGCGCGTGTCTGCGGATGAGTCCTGACGCGCTTGCTCGGTAGTCGCCGTATCGCCGGGCGTCGGCGGCGCGAGACGTGAGATCAGACGCTGATATTGCGGCAACACCGCGTGTGCGCTGTAGCGATCAAAGCTCTGCCAGGCACCGTTCGAGAGACGCAGCAGAAGCTCGTCATCGAACTCGAGGCGCGCCAGCTCGTGGGCCAGCTCGGCGATGATGGCGGCATCCTGACTGCCATCCGGCTCCGCGCTGAGCATCCCGTCGCGGCCATGCTCGATCAGCGCCAGCGGACCGGAACGCACCGGGCGCGACAGGCACGGCAGCCCCTCACGCTTGGCCTCGATCACGTTCATCGGCAGGCATTCGCGCTCCGAGGTCAGCAGCAACAGGCGTGCACGCCGCAGCTCGTGGGAGACATCCCTGAGCGCGCCGGTGAACAGTACCTGAGTGCCGGCAGGCACCGTGCTGTCGTTGGCGCCTTGGAAGACGCGCAGCCCCAGCTCGTTGCACAGTGCCAGCAGGCGTTCACGCTCCGGGCCGTCACCGACCACCACCAGGCGGCCGCGACGATAGCCGGAATCCGCGAAGGCACGAATCGCCAGATCGAGGCGCTTGATCGGCGCCAGACGCCCGACCATCACCACATCGACCTGATGCTCGCAGCCGCTGCGTGCCTCGTCCGCCCGCTGGTCGTCCAGATAATTGGGAATCACCGTCGGCGTGAGGCCGCGGCGACGCCAGCATTCGGCATCGACCTCATTGAGCACCTGCAGCACGTCGAGGTGGCGATAGGCCAGCTGCTTGACGATGCGCTTGGCACGGCGGTCGTGATGATAGGCGCTGTGCTCCTGGGCGATGATGCGCGTGCGCGGACGCGGACGCCCCTCGCCATCGACGCCACCGGTGCCGCGTGCCGCCAGCTGCGCCGCCAGATGGAAAGCGAAATAGCCGCTGACCATTACCTCGATCCGCTCCTCCAGCATCAGGCGACGCAGGTGCGTCACCCAATGGCGGAAGTTCTGGCGCGTGCCGGTGGCGGGCAGCCCGAGGGTGCGATATTCGACACCCTCCAGACGCCCCCAGTAGGGCTCGCCTTCGCGCACCGAGACCAGCGTGACCCGGTGGCTGGCGCTCAGGTCCCGCGCCAGACCATGCATCACCTTCTCGACGCCACCACAGGCACTGATGTCCTGAATCAACAGAGCGACATGTGCCATATCAGGCTCCTCGCACGACAGGCTCGCTGTCATGAGCGGCAGTCGCGCTGTTGTCGCCGGCAGGCGCATCCGCGGCCATGGCAGCGGCCGGCGCGACCGCCTCGGCAGCAGCTGGTTTGGGCGCCACCGGTGCCGGGAAGGCAGCGTCATTGAGCTTCAATTCACGCTGGCCCCAGACGCCGGCACGTCCCGGTGCACGGCGCAGGAAATCACGCGTGATGTCGGCGGTGATCGCCAGCTTCTCGGCGATGACCTTCTCGGCCAGCGCCGGGAAGGCCTTGTCGGCGACCAGCTGTTCGATATCGGCCACGATGCGTGCCGGGTCGAAGTTCTCGATGTCCTGCACGCTGTCGCCGAGACCGAAGTCACGCATGATGCCCGGCGCCTTGGGCCCGCAGTAGGACAGCGCGTAGACCGGCGTGCCGGACATCAGCGCGAAGATGACCGAGTGGAAGCGGGTGCCGACCAGGAACTGGGCATCGCGGTAGAGATCGACCAACGCGTCCGGGCTCGGATCGCCCTGCACCAGCTCGATACGCGTGGCGAGGTCTTCACCGCCCGCCGAGGCCAAGGCCTTCTGCAGATGATCGAACACCAGCTGGGAGATGCGCTGGTCATTCTCGATATCGGTCGGGCCCAGCACGTGCGGTACCACCAGCAGGCGCTCGATGCCCAGACGCTCGCGGGATTCCAGCAGTGAGCGCGACAGCACCTCGACACGCTCGGCGAAGGCTTGCTGATCCAGGCCCCACCAGTCACGCAGGGTGATCACGGCGTACGGCGAGGCCACGCCATTCGGCGCCTTGACCGCGGCATGCTCGTCGCTGGCACGCGGGGCCATGGCGAAGGCCATGTCGGTGCCCAGCAGCGCGTGCGGCAGCTTCGGGTCGGCCTTCTGGGTCATGGCGTGGGTGATTTCCTCACGCGAGACCACCAGGCAATCGCTCAGGGTGCGCAGGAAGAAGCGTTCCTGGGCCGGGGTCTTGAACGGACCGAAGGAGTGACCCAGCAGCAAGACGCGCTTGCCGGCCTTGCGGGCCAGCATCACCGGCGCCAGATAGCCGATCAGCGCCAGCCACGAGGACAGCGTCTTATTGAAGCTGCCGTTGTGGAAGATATGGCCGCCCTTGACGACCACCAGGTCCGCGGCGTCGATGATGTCGTTGCCACTCTTGCCCTGCTTGCCGAACATCATCTTGGCGCCCAGGCCAAGCAGCGAGGTCACGAAACGCAGCTTGTCACGCATCGGCGGCATCAGCGGCTGGCCGACGGTGACGCGCTCACGGTAGCGGCGACGAATATGGCGGAACGGGCCGCGCTCGGTGGCGAACACCTGATCATCGATGGGCAGGATGTCGATGCGGTGGCCTTCGGCCTTGGCCACGCCAGCGCCGGAGACATCGCTGCGGCCCTGTTCGGCATCGATAAGCTGATCGAGGAAGTCGATGGTGCCCATCAGGATGGCGGAGTCGCCCTTGTTGTCGTCATGCCATCCGTGCGTCATGCATATCTTGGCCATGCTGTTCGTCCTTCTGTCCGTAATGTCGCGATTCGAACGCGCGATGCCTGAGGGCTGTGTCTGCATGCCCGGCATCGCCGTCATGTCATCAACCGGAAGGCACAGATGCTGACCTTCCGATTCCTGCTGCGCTCGTGAAGCCCGGTCAGGCTCAGGCACTCGCCGCAGCGTTGTCTTCGTGTGCCTTGCCGCCGCGGGAAAGTGATGGCTGGAAGAGGATCGCCATCGCCAGCATCACCACCTCGGCGGCGACCGGCACACACAGGAAGAGGCTGTAGAGATCGACGCCCAGAAGGCTGCCGGTGTCGCCGGACGCGTTGCCCAGCGAGTGATTGAGCGCCGCGATCGCAAGGCCCCCGCCGACCACCAGCGTGGCGCCGGTGCTCTGGCACAGCAGGCGCTTGCCGTTGAGGCGCAGCGCGGCCAGACGCGTGAAGGCGCAGGTGACGAAGGCGTGCACCAGATAGACCAGCGCGAAGGCGCGAAGCGTCAGGGTCAGGCGCGGGTAAGCGCCGCTCAGGAAGTGTTCCGCCAGCCATGGCGCGATCAGCGCCAGTCCCCCCGCCACCGGCAGCGCGAAGCCACTGGCGATGACCAGGTACTCCTTGAGGCGCGCATCACCGTGGGTGAGCTTGGGCAGGTAGTAGCGATACAGGCTGGTAGGGAAGACATAGAGCGCGAACACGATGGAGGTCACCACCGAGACACTGGCCACCTGAGCGGGCGCAAAGGCCAGCCCGGCCAGAATCACCCACGCCTGCAGGTAGGCGAACGACATCAGGTTGTTGTAGAGAAAGCCGCGACCACGCGCGAAATCCGACTTGCTCGGCAGGCGACGCTGGCCCGCGCCCTCTTGGTCCGTGCCCTCATGGTCCGTGCCCTCATGGCCCGCCGCCGCGTCGGCCTCGGCCCGGGCATCCGCTAGCGCATCACGTGACAGCCACATGCCCAGCGCCATCACGATGACCAGCGCGATGGCGCTGACCATCACGAAGGTCGGCACCGGCGCCAGGCCGAACATGCCGGCGGGGGTGGTCATGTCAGCGCTGAACTCGGCGCCGGTCACAAGCTCGACGCCCTGATGATAGAGCGCCGGCCCCGCGGCGCAGGCGACGGCGATCGCCACCGCCAGCGAGATCAGCACCGTCATCAGATTGACGCGACCCAGGCGTTCCTGACGCTGCAGGCGCGAGTTGATCATCTGCAGGCCGACCTGCTCCGCCGCGGCGCGCAGCGCACAGAAGGCGAAGATGAAGGCCGACAGACCCAGCAGCGGCGCGATGCCGACGGCGAAGCCGATCGCCAGCAAGGCATACAGCGAGATACCGACGCCCATCCAGCGGCGCAGTGCCGACGCGCTGGCACCGTCGCGGGTGACCAGCAACACCTCGTTGCCGCCCATGCGCGCCAGTACGCCCAGCAATACCGCGTAGTTGAGGGCCAGCGCGTATTCACCGAAAGCCTCCGGCGCCACGGCTCGCGCCAGCAGCAGGCCCGCGACGGAGGACAGGCCGCGCGCCATCAGATTGAACAGCGAGAAGATCAGCGCTTCGCTCATGACTGGCCTCCGTTGCCGACGACCAGGGCTTCATCGCTCAGGAAATAGAACTCGTAGTTGTTCAAGAAATCGTGGTCCTGATTGCCGGCCGCCACCTTCAGCGACATGAAGAACAGCGCCATCATCAGCACGCCGCTGATCAGGCTGGGCAACAGCTTGTCGCGGAAATGCTCGATCACGTCACAGATGACGAAGATGGCGAACGGCAGGAAATAATAGCTGGCACGTGCCACATGCTCACCGTAGGTGATGAACAGGGTGTAGAGCGCCACGCCGATGAACATCAGGTTGAAGGCCCAGGGGTCCAATGACAGGCGGAAATGCTTCCACAGCACCAGGGTGCCCAGGCAGATCAACAGGTAGATGACGTAGAGCTTCTCGCCACCGCCGGAGAAATCCTCGAAATAATGCGCATAGAGGCCCAGCGCGCTGAGAATGCTCTTGGCCAGCGGCCCGGCCACGAAACACAGTGGCAGCAGCCCCAGGTAGAGCCAGAACGGGTAGGCACGGCGCAGCAGCGGATAGATCACCAGCAGGGGCAGATACAGTGCCAGGGTGTAGTGGAAGCTGGTGCCGACGAGCATCAGCACCAGCGCTGGCAGCCGCATGCCGCGCTCCAGACACGCCATCGCCAGCATGAACAGCGCAATCGCCACGTGCTGCTTCACGAACCCGAAGGCCGACAGATAGATCAGCGGCAGGCAGACGAAGAACAGCAGGCACCAGGCCAGATTGCGACGGCTCATCACCAGTGCCGAGACGAAGCACGACACGTAGAGGATGGCGGTGATGATGAAGAACAGCTGCGGCTCGCCCCAGGCCCGCGCCATGCGTGCCAGGGCAGCAGGTGCGGGCTCGAGAAAGCTCAGGTCGACCTGCCAGGTGGCCATCTGGCGGTACGAGAAGTAGTCGTACCCTGCGTCGTAACGCAATGCCATGAACGCCAGACACAGCCCACCGGCCAACCAGGCACCCACCATGCGGGTGCGCTCGTTGGCGGCCAGCGGCAGGATTGCCACCAGCAGGGCCATGAAGCCGACGTAATAGCCACTGACGGTCAGCATGCTCAGCGTGCCCCGAAGCCGGTCAGCATGGTCTTGATGGTACGGCCGACGATCAGCAGGTCGAGCCAGACGGAGAAGCGCTTGATGTAGTAGAAGTCGTGCTCGAGCTTCTCGCGGGTCTCGTCGGCGTCAGAGGCGTAACCCTGAGTGACCTGTGCCCAGCCGGTGATGCCCGGACGCACCACGTGACGGTAGTTGTAGAACGGGATCTGTTCGGCGAATTCGTTCACGAACTTGACCTGCTCCGGACGCGGGCCGATCAGGCTCATCTCGCCCTTGAGCACGTTGATGAACTGCGGCAGCTCATCGATGCGGGTCTTGCGGATCACGCGACCGATGCGGGTCACGCGCATGTCATTGGCCTGGGCGAACTGGGCACCGGTCTTCTCGCTGTCGTGGCACATGCTGCGGAACTTGAACATGCGATACGGACGACCGCCCTGGCCGACACGTTCCTGGACGAAGAACACGCCACCCGGCGAATCGAGACGGATCAGCACGGCGGTCACCAGGCAGATCGGCAGCACGAACGGTGCCACGGCGAGCACGGCCAGCATGTCGAACAGACGCTTGAACAGCTCATATTCACTGTTGGGGGCCAGCTGACCGAAGCTGTTCTCACGCACCTGATCGAGCTCGACACGGCCGGTCAGCGACTCGCGGACTTCGCTGGCGTCATAGACCGGAATGCGATGCAGCACGCAGTTGGCCAGGAAACGCTGCCATTCTGCCGGCATCTCGGCTTCCAGGTCGGCGACCACGCCGTTGTAGCGTTCTTCGCCGAGGTCCGGCGCGCGCATCAGGTTCCAGCGTGCCCCACGGGTGGTGAACAGGCTGCGGTAGTCACCGAAGGGCACCACGGCCAGCTTGCGGATGCGGGTGCGCTGCTCGGCCCAGAAGCCGATGGAGCAGATCAGCATCGCCGCCAGCCACGAGCTGCCGAGCACGATGCGGCTGAAGCGCAGATCCAGCGCGATCAGCACGCTCATCGCCAGCAGATAGCTGATGGTGATGGCCGGCAGCACGTAGGCGAAGGCCTTGGCGCCGGGGTAGCGCGACATGTGACGAATCGCCTGCAATGCGAGCAGGAAGCCGCCGCTGGCGGCGATGACACTGTGCATGCGCATCTCGCTGACCCACGGGCGCAGGCCATTGATCAGCAGCAGCGGGACACCCACTGCCAGAATCAGACCGACGATGGCCTGACACAGCGAGTTGAACATCAGTCGCTCGTACATGCGGGAGTGGCGCTGACGCCCTTCCAGCCCGGAGCTTGCATGGTTCGTCGTGGTATTCATATGCCGTTACCCCCTTGGCTTGCGTTCGTGTTGTGGTTCCGTTCATCACGCTCGGAGCCGCTGGTGCCGTCGCTCGACGGCGTGCTACCCGATGCTTCACCCGTACTGCCTCGGCTCTCGCCTCGACTGCCGATCCCCACTGCCAACGAGGCACGCAGTCTCAGACATCGGGTTCGCGGGCTCTAATGCAAGTGGCCGCTAACCCTTGGCGCCACCCTGGTACTGATAATCGTGATAGCTGTAGCCGTAGCTGTAGGTCGTGGTGGCCTTGCGCTCGACGGCATTGAGAATCGCGCCATCGACGTGCACGCCACTGGAGGCGAAGCGCTCCAGCGCCGCTTCGATTTCCTTGGGCGAGTTATGCATGAAGCGCGTCACCATCACGCTGACACCGCACTGCTTGCCGACGATGGCGGCATCGGTGACGGCCAGAATCGGCGGTGTATCGACGATGACCATGTCGAAGTTGGCGCTGGCCCACGTCAGCAGGTCGCTGAAGCGTGACTGCAGCAGCAGCTCCGACGGATTGGAGGGCGAGGTGCCGCGTGCCACATAGCACAGGTTGCTCGGCGCGCCATTGGCGGCCACCCCTTCGTCAAGCGCCGCAGCGGCGGTCTCGGACATCGCCAGACTCGGATCAGTGATGCCACGCACGATGCTGTCGCGGTCGGCCTTGCCGAGCAGGAAGTCGCTCAGGCCCGGCGCGGCGTCGCTGTGCTGGACACCCGCCATGCTCTGGTGGACATGGCCGCGGCGCATGTCGGCATCGATGACCAGCACCCGGTTGCCGGCCTGGGCACAGACGGCGGCCAGGTTGGCGGACACGAAGCTCTTGCCGATGCCCGGGCTCGGGCCACAGATCATCAGGCGATTGTCGGGGGCTTCCATCATCGCGAAGTGCAGGCTGGTGCGCAGACCGCGCAGGCCCTCGATGGAGAGATCCGCCGGGTTGCGGATCGCCAGCAGACCCGGCGCGACGTTGTCATTGGCCGCTGCGGCGACACCACGCCCGGTGAAGCGCTTGAAGCCACGCGCCAGACGACGATTGAGGCGTGCCTGCTCTTCGGAGAGTGGCAGGGTCGCGTGGACATTGAGACCCAGGTCGGAAAGCTCCGACGGCGTCTCGATACCGCGATGCAGCATGGAGCGCAACAGCACGAAGACCACCCCGAGCATGCCGCCCAGCAGGGTCGCGATCACCACGATCATCGCCTTGCGCGGGCTGATCGGATGCGGCTGTGCAACGGCCTCGTCCAGAATGCGGATATTGCCGATGGTGCTGGCCTGGGCGATGTTCATTTCCTGGGTCTTGTTGAGCAGCTGCACGTAGATCTGCTGATTGACCTCGACTTCACGCTCCAGACGCAGGATTTCCTGCTGGGTGTCCGGCAGATCACCGACCTGCTTCTCCAGCTCCTTGCGGGTCTGCTGCAGGTCCGCACGCTTCTTGCGCAGCGCCACGTAGTTGGGGTGACTGGGGTTGAACTTGCCGGACAGCTCCGCTTCTTCCAGCTGGGTCTCGTTGATCTGATTGTCGATATTGACCAGCTGCTCGAGCACCGACTTGGTCTCGAGATCCAGATTCACGCTATCGCTCTTGCCGCGATAGGCATTGAGACGGTTCTCGGCCACTTCGAGGCGCTCACGCACCGTCGGCACCTGCTTCTTGAGAAACTCGAGCGACTTCTCGGCTTCGGCGGACTGACGCTCGATGTTCTGCTGCTGGTAGGTATCGGTGATGCGCTGCAGGGTCTGCTGGGTACGCAGCGGGTCTTCGCCGACCAGCGCCAGGCCCAGCACCCCGGTTTCCTTGCCCATCTCGGCCACCGCGAAGCGTGAACGCAGCGCATTCGTCGCTTCCAGGGTCGACTGATGCATCAGCGTGAATTCAGCGCCCCTGGCCGCGTCCAGTGCGCTGACCTTGAGCGTCACCTCGCCCAGCGGGCCATCGAAGCGCGAGGCTTCGCCGACCACACCGGTGCCCAGCGCATCGCCGTCGTACTGCAATTCGTACTCACCACCCTCTCCCAGCGACACCAGCGTCAGCGGCACATTGTCCCAGGCCGACGGCACTTCCAGGCTGGCCACGTCGATCGACTCGCCGGCCCAGACCATGCTGGAACCGGCAAGCCAGCTCGGACGCGCGAATTCGTGGGTGCGCAGGAAGGTGCCGATCAGCGGGTACTGATACGGCTTGACCACCAGATCCAGCTGCTCCTTCTTGACCGTCTCGCCCAGCACCAGGCGTGAGGTGATGATCTGGATCTCGGACTCGGACGGCGGTGCCTCGCCACGCAGCAGGCTGGAGACATCACGCAGCGGGTTCATGTTGCCGCCGCCCTCCTCGACCTGCACCAGCGCATCGGCCTTGTAGATCGGAGTGGCCAGCAGCGCGTAGAGCACCGCCAGCACGGTGAAGGTGCCGGTGATCAGCGCCAGCGTCAGACGGCTGTCATACAGCTGGCCCAGCATGCGGCCGAGATCAAGACTGGTGCGCGCGGGCACGCTTGACGACTCGCTGGCCGAGGCCTGGCGCGTGGTGTGGGAATTGCGGTTCGACATCGTTGGGTCACTCTCCTGGTGTCCTGCCCGGCCACGGCGGTGCCGGGCAGGGACGCCTTGACGACCCCTCGCCTTACTGGCCGAGGGTATCGAGGTTGTCCTGGATTTCGGTGCTGTAGTAGATGGAACTCACCGTCGGCAGCAGCTGGGTAATCACACGGTTCCAGCGCGAGACCGGTGCGGCGGTGACATAGACGACGTCCTGCGGCTTGAGGCCGAAGTCCGCGCCCAGAATCAGCGCCGTGGAATTGCGCGCATCCAGCTGATAGACGGTGGCCAGCTTCTCGGGGTCTTCACGATCACGACGGATGACGAAGATGCCCGACGCATCGGCGGAGTTTTCCTTGATGCCGCCGGCACGCGCGATGGCATCGGTCAGCGAGATCGGGCTTCTGCCCAGCGGCAGGCTGATGGACTTGTCTACCTCGCCCATCACGAACACCTTCTGGGTACCGACATCCGGCACGTAGAGGGTGTCGCCATCCTTGAGCAGGCGGTCATTGCCCGCCTCATCGTCGGCGCCATTGCGCTCGGCCAGCAGCTCATAGAGGGAGATGGTGGTCTCTTCGCCATTGCGCTTGAGCACCACGTTGTGCCAATCGGCGTCGTCGGACAGACCGCCCGCCGCCGCGATGGCGTCCAGCAGGCTCAGCGGTACATCGCTGATCGGTTGCACGCCGGGAGACTGCACCTCGCCGGTGATCCGCACCTTCTGGCTGCGGAAGGCGGCGACCTTGACGTCGATCTGCGGCGCGTTGAGATAGGGCTGCAGCTTCTCGCCGAGATCACGGCGAATCTGGTCCAGCGTCATGCCACTGACCTTGACGCGACCGACATAGGGATAGAACAGCGTGCCATCGGCGTGCACGACGTTGCCGGCTTCCTGCGCACTGCGCTCGGAACCCGTCGGCAAGGTCAGCTCGGGATGGTCATAGACGATGATGGTCAGGATGTCGCCGGGGCCGACACGGTACTGATAGTCCGGTGCCAGGCTGGCGCGCGTGCTGCTGTTGAGCTCCTGGGCCAGCGCCTTTTCAAGCTCACGACGCTGCCTGTCATCGCCACTGGACTGGCGTGATTCGGCGTCTGCGCGCGCCTGGGCCTTGATCAGGCCAAAGGTGATCGGTTCCACATCGACGATGTCGTCCACCGGCGCAGCGCTGGTGTCGTAGTCGATGTTGCCACCGGGGGCGAAGACGCACCCGGCGAGCCCGGTGAGGGCGCCGATGCTCAAGCTGGCGCCCAGAAGTCGTGCTATCAGTGCATTTTTCATCTGAAGTCCGTTGAGTCGACAGGCCCGATGACCCGGCACCCCAGTGCCATGATCATCGCGCCTTCCCCCGCCGCACATGGCCGCCGGGATGGATTCGATAACGTCTTCAGTTCCTGCTGCGTCATGCGTGTCACCGGCCTTGCCTGGCTGTCACGCGGCTGCCGAGGGTGGGCCCTCGTGCATTTAGGTACCGGACCCTGGCGGCCTCGGCGTCTTGCGACTGGCGTTTTTCGACTGGCTGCTGCGACCTCATTCACGCTGCGCCAGTGTGATCCGCAACGCTTACAGCGATATTTCCGCCATATGAATCATGCACATGGCTTGTCATATCCCGCCGTCATCCCCAGTCAGAATGTAGGCGCATCGTTCAAGATGTTCGGAACACGACCCTGAACCGCAACCGACGATGCTCAGACGGTAGGTGCATTCAATGCGCTTTCCACTTGCGGCTCTGACACCACTCTCTGCATGGCGGCCTTCATGCCACTCTTGCTGTCATTTGGGCAATATCTTCAGCGCCATTGCAGAGCAAACTTTCTGTAGTTTTTTTACCGAAATGCGGCACACCTCTTTCGACCACAGCCCACGACCCATGGAGCTGCCAGAGGATCTGCCGCTGAATCAGTAATACCAATGCCGTGGCATCGCCGTGCATTGGATCACGCCATTCGTGGCGTTTTTGGCAAGGTGACCAAACCCTGTCTGCCGTGCATTTTACCTGATACACGCCTCCCGCCAATCAGCGCTCTGTTACAAAAATCCAATAAAAACATTGGTTTGTAGCGCCGCAAGTACGCTCGATGTCGCCACTTCCACGAAAGACGCGTTGCCGATGGCAGACACCCCAAGCCCCATTTCGTCGGCAATGCGACACACTCAAGCGCAGGATTCCAGTCGCCACGCGGACCCCGTCTGGCGTAGCGCCCGGTGGAACATCGACAGTCATGTCGCCAATCACCCACACCCCAATTACTCTTTTTTACATAAATAATCCTCAAGCGATCAACGCGAATAATACGCAAGGCTTCACGCTAGACAGTTCACATATTCTCGTTAACATGAGCCTCGCTTTGCCACGACTCATCGGCTTTGTGTCTGTGTGGAGAAGGACTTCCTGCATCAACCGCTCAGCGGCTGACACCTGACAGGACTGTCAGGCGCAGACAGCAAGGCGCAACGATGAATTTCGGCAAGCGCATGACCAGGGAATACGGTCATGACAGGAACACCTCAGGACGAGGTCGCGCCACGGAGGATGCCAAGGATGGTGTCAGGGACGGCGCTCTTCTCCTCTATCGATATCTTCAGCAGCAGGTTGGATGATCGCCAGCATCTGCTGGCAGCCTCGACGCCGATGCCTCAGTCCTTGAGTCATCACGTCGTGGTATGACATCCCTTCCTGGTCGGCTGACCGCCGACAATGCTCATCAAGGAGAGTTATCCATGCGCAAGACACATCTCGGAGCCATCATCGGCCTGACAGGTGCCCTGCTTCTCGCTGGCAATGCCATCGCGGAAGAAGAAGCGCCTCAGGGTGCGACTGGCACCATCGGTACGACTGGGACTACCGGCACAACTGGTACGACTGGTACCACCGGCACGACTGGGACCACCGGCACGACTGGGACTACTGGTACCACCGGGACTACCGGTACGACTGGGACCACTGGCACTGTGCCGACAGGTAGCGCAGCCGGCACCGGTACTGCCAGCCAGAATGCCACCGGCAGCGTTACGCCGAGCGCCAGCAGCGGCAGCCTCGCTGCTGGTGCGGCCACCGGCACTGTCGGCGGCGGAACTGGCACGACCGGTACCACCGGGACAACCGGCACCACTGGTTCAACCGGGACTCGCTGATGAAGACGGCACGTGCGACGCAACGCTTCACGTTCTCAAGCCCTGCGCGGGGCACGGCGGCTACCTCGGTGGTCTCCCGTGCTCTGCGCAGCAGGTCGCTGGCGGCATTCGGCACCCTCGCGTGTCTGGTGTCGCTTTCCGGCTGTGCCCAGATCGTCTCCAGTTCGCTCGGTGACGTGATGGGCAAGGACGAGTTTGACGCCACACGTGCCAGCGAGCTGCCCTATGCCTCCCTCAAGCTGAAGCATGCCAACAGCACCGCGCTGGTGGTTCTGGCGACGCTGGAAGGCAATGGGCGCATCGCGCGTTTCGAGAGTCGCGACCGCGGCATCCTCGAATTGCGCGATGGCGTCCTGTCCGCCACTTCAGGCTTTGCGCGTGATGTGGCAGACAGGCGTGAGCAAAGTACTACCGGGCGCGCTCTGGCGCGTCCGGCCTGGTTGATGGCCAGTGGCACGACCTATCAGGTCAGTGTCAGTGCGCTGTCCCCCTACCCGCGTCGGCTGGAGCGTCAGGATGCCGCCTCCACCGGCAGCCAGCGCCAGGACGACGTCGCCGTGATGCAGGTACACGAGGCCACGGCGCGACTCGAATGCGAGGCCGCCGCCCCCTATTCGCTGCCGCTGGCAGAACTGCCGCTGCAGCACTGCCGCGAGATTCTGAGCTGGGACGACGGCAGCACCACGCGCAATGACCTGTGGCGCGACGAGAATCGCGTCTGGGCGGCCGACATGACGGCCTGGCCCGATGGCCCGCGGTTCGGTTGGGAGGTCGCCAAGGCATGGTGATCCCGGTCTTCTCATCGCTGGCCCGTCTGTCATCACTGGCCCGCCTGAACAGCGCCGCCCGCCTGCTGCCGCTCGGGCTGAGCGCCCTGCTGTCCGCGCCCCTGTCGAGCGCCGATGACACCCCGCTGCCGTTCAGCGCCGCGAGCACCCCGCTGGCCAGTCAGGTGCTGCAGGCGCAATGGGATGGCCTGGCGCCGTCAAAAGCGCTGGATTGGCGCTACAGCTTCGTCAGCACGCCGCTGATTCGCCAGCAGATGGCCGCGCGGGCCAACCGCGTCAGCGCCGAGCTCGAACTGATCGCGGCGCGCTACGCCGTCGGCGCGAAGGACGCTAGCCCTCAGGCGCGTTACGCCGAGGCATTGCAGGCCTGGCAGGCCTATGTCGAGCAGGGCCGCGCGCCGGACACTGACGCCGTGGTGGCACGCCTGCCCGGTCAGCTCGACCCGCGCCGCGACATGCGCGATGGCCCGCAGGCGATTCGCATCGCCCCGGGCATGGTGGTCGGTGCCTGCCAGGCGCCGCGCAGCGTGGTGATTCTGGACGCCACCGGCGTTCACGAGCGCAAGTGGACGCCGAATCTCAGTCTGGACGCGCTGATCGATGAGCGCGCCGCTGCCGGCGGTATCGGGCCAGCCGTCGAGGTCAGCCTGGTGACGCCGCAGGGCCAGGTGCTGACCCGCCCGGTGGCGAGCTGGAATCGTCTGACCAGCGGCGATGCCGACCTGCCCGTCGCCCCCGGCGCCAGCGTGGTGATCAGCACGCCGGGCATCGACACCGCGCAGCAGTGGGTGAACGAGGCGCTACCGGCCTGGCTCGCCAGCCGCCTGCCGGGCCATGCCTGCCAGAGCTGGCAGCTGGACGCCGCGAAGCTGCCGACGCCCCCGCGCTAGCCGTCGAGGCTGCCCCGGCGCGCACACTGCGCCTGACCGCGAACCCAATCCCTTATTCACGTACGTGAGCCGCTGGCTTGCGTGCATGCGAGACGCCCATGTCGAGTCCTTTTCGCCCTGCCAATCACGTTACGCACTCAAGCCCCGAGCAGCGCCCTGCCCTGGCACGCAATGGCTGGCTGGCACTCGGCATGGCGGGCGGATTGCTGGGCGCGCAGATCGCCCATGCGGCGACCGGCGAATCCCAGAGCGACTTCGGTGGCGTGGGCCTGATGCAGACGCCCACGGCACGTTTTGCGCCCCAGGGCGAATTGAGCTTCACCTACAGCCGCACCCAGCCCTACAAGCGCTTCAGCGTCAATGCGGCGCCCTTCGACTGGATGGAACTGGGCTTTCGCTATGTCTCGGTGGAAACCGTCAGCTATGGCGCGGCCGCCCCGGACCGCGACTACCTGGATAAATCCTTCGACACCAAGTTCCGCCTGCTGCAGGAAGGCCGCTATCAGCCCGAAGTCGCGGTGGGTCTGCGAGATCTCGGCGGTACGGGCCTGTTCAGTTCCGAGTATCTGGTCGCCAGCAAGCGCTACGGCGACCTCGACTTCAGCCTGGGCCTCGGCTGGGGCTATCTGGGCACGCGTGGCGACTTCAGCAATCCGCTGGCAGTGGTGAGAAGCAGTCTCGAGACGCGCAGCGACTCGACCAGCGATGACGGCGGCGACTTCCAGCTCGGCAGCATGTTCAGCGGCAGCCCGGCCGTCTTCGGCGGCATCGAATACCAGACGCCCTGGGACCCGCTGACCCTGATGCTGGAATACGAAGGCAACGACTACTCCGACGAGCCACTGACGGTGGAGATCGAGCAGGACTCGCCGGTCAATCTGGGCGCGACCGTCAAGGTCAATGACAACCTGTCGCTACATGGCGGCTGGGAGCGAGGCAACACCGCCATGCTGGGGCTGTCACTGTCGACCAATCTGGCCGGGCTCGCCCAGGCCAAGGACGACGGCACGCCGGAAGCGGTCGCCCCCAGCACCCACAGCCGTTATCGCAACGACCAGACACCCGAAGCCTTCCGCGTGCGCTCGCTCAACGCGGACGCCTCCTCGGGCACGGCGCCCTCCGCCTCCACCGCCAGCGCCGCCCAATCAGCAGGCGTGGCGGCAGAGCCGTCAGTAGGTCAAGAGCCCTCCACTGAACAACAAGGCCGCCTGCTGACACTCGACTCGTTCGGTGGCGCGCCCGCGGACTCCCCGCTCGAGCCGGGCGCAGCTGACGGCCCGCAGGCAGAAGATCTCCCGCGCCTTGCCGACGTCGACTGGGACGCGCTGGCCGATACCCTGCGCGCCCAGAGCGGCCTTGAGGTGTCACAGCTGCGGGTCGAGGGCGACACCCTGATCGTCGAGGCCGAGGCGACGCGCTTCCGTGATGACCTGCAGGCCGAAGGCCGCGCCAACCGCGTGCTGCACAACCGCCTGCCCGCCGAGATCACCACCTTCCGTTATCGCCTGAGCAGCAATGGTCTGGCGCTGCGCGAAGATGAGCATCCGCGCCAGCCCTTCGTGGCCGCCGCCAATGACCGCCGCTTCGGCGCCGAATACGAGCACTCCATCACCGCCCATGCCGCCTCGCCCCGTGCCACCTCGCCCGATAGCGCCGATGACGCGGCACGCCAGGCGACAGGGGATGGCGTCAAGCTGGCGCGCGAGCCGTTCGGCTTCAGCTGGGGCTTCTCGCCGAGCCTCAAACAGAACTTCGGCGGCCCCGATGGCTACCTCTATCAGCTCAACCTGCAACTGGACGCCCTGTGGCGTACCGACCGCAATGGCTGGTTCACCGGCGTGGCGACCTATCAGCTCGCCGACAACTTCGACAGCTACGAGTACATCGCCGATTCCGAGCTGCCGCGCGTACGTACCTACGTCGGGGAATACATCAAGGAAACCGACCTGGGCATCACCAGCCTGCAGTACAACCGCACCCATCAGTTCGGGCGCGACTGGTACGCCCAGGCCTACGGCGGCATTCTCGAGATGATGTATGCCGGGGTCGGTGCCGAGCTGCTCTATCGCCCGATGAACAGCTCGCTGGCGCTGGGGCTGGACATCAACCGCGTCCGCCAGCGCGAGTTCGACCAGCAGTTCGGCCTGCGTGACTACTCGGTCACCACCGGTCACGCCACCGCCTACTGGCAGTCCGGCTGGCACGATGTGCTGGTCAAGGGCTCGGTGGGGCGCTATCTGGCCGGCGATGTCGGCGCGACGCTGGACCTGTCGCGCAGCTTCTCCAACGGAGTCAGCGTCGGTGCCTGGGCGACCCTGACCGATGCCGGCGATGATTACGGCGAGGGTAGCTTCGACAAGGGGCTCTACGTCAGCATCCCGCTGGATGCCTTCTTCACGACATCGAGCAAGGGCAGCACCGGCTTTGCCTGGGCACCGCTGACCCGTGATGGTGGCGCACGCCTCAATCGCCGCTATCAGCTATATGACATGACGCGCGATCGTGATCCCGAGACTTACTGGGAAGGCATCGACAAGGTCTACAAGTAATCCGCGCGTGAGTGTGTTTCACTGCCGGCTGAAGCGTGCCGATGTTGGCGCCTGACTCACTGTGGCTGACCCTGACCCGATGAATATTCCGATTACCGACGTCTCGCCGGCCACTGCCGGCGCTGCGACACCTGCCAATCACGAGATCGCCTGCAGCAACTGCCAGGCCTGCTGCTGCCGGCTTGAGGTCATCCTGCTCACCGATACCGGCGTGCCGGACTACCTGATCGACGAGGATGAATGGGGCGGCGAAGTCATGCGCCGCCTCGACGATGGCTGGTGTGCCGCCGTCGACCGCGAGACGCTGATGTGTACCATCTACGACCGCCGGCCGCAGCTGTGCCGCGATTACGAGATGGGTAGCCCCGAATGCGAAGACGAGCGCCTGGAAAACGGCCTCGATCAATAGGCCGCCTGCCAGCGCTCGTCCTGGTTGTTTCTCCCAAACACCCTGCCTGTGGTTGTCTCTCCCAAACGCCCTGCCTGATGTGCGATCAGGCAGTGGCATCCGGCAGCGATGGGGCCGCTCCTGCAAGACTTGGGCTTGGCTCGGCTGCCGTGCGCATGGCGCGCATATGCCCTTTCACCTCTACCTCACGATGCCAGCTCAGCGCCTGCTCCAGACAATGTGGCGTATGGCCGCCACGCTGGCACGCCTCCTCGAAGTAGGCGCGCAGCGCAGGGCGATAGCTCGGGTCCGAGCAGTTCTCGATCACCTGCACCGCCCGCTCGCGCGGTGCCAGGCCGCGCAGATCCGCCAGCCCATGCTCGGTGACCAGGATATCGACATCATGCTCGGTGTGGTCCACGTGGCTGGCGAACGGCACCACGCTCGAGATATCACCGCCCTTGGCCAGTGACTTGGTGATGAACACCGACAGCTGGGCATTGCGCGCGAAATCGCCGGAACCGCCGATACCATTCATCATCCGCGTGCCGCAGACGTGGGTGGAATTGACGTTGCCGTAGATGTCGAATTCCAGCGCCGTATTGACCGCGATCACCCCGAGGCGCCGCACGATGCCCGGATGATTGGACAGCTCCTGCGGGCGCAGGATCAGGCGGTCACGATAGCGTTCGAGGTCCTTCCACAGCGTGCGGCCACGCTCCTCGGTGACCGTGATGGAGGAGCCGGAGGCGAAATCGAGCTTGCCGGCATCCAGCAGATCGAAGGTGGAATCCTGCAGCACCTCCGAGTACATGGTCATGTGCTCGAAGGGCCCTTCCTTCAAGCCACTCATCACCGCGTTGGCCATGCTGCCGATGCCCGCCTGCAGCGGCAGCAATGCCGGTGTCAGACGCCCCAGCGCGACTTCCTGCTTGAGCAGTTCGACCAGATGGCCCGCCATGCGCTGGGTGCCGTCATCCGGCGGCGTGCAGGTCGAGGGACTGTCACTGCCGCGCGTCAGCACGATGGCGGCGATTCTGGCGGGGTCCATCGGGATATAGGGCGTGCCGATGCGCGAGTCCGGCGCGACCACCGGAATCGGCTGGCGGCTGGGGCGCATCTGCGGAATGTAGATGTCGTGCAGCCCTTCAAGCGCCGCCGGCGACTCGAGATTGAGCTCGATGATCACCTTGTCGGCGAGAATCGCATAGCTGGCCGAGTTGCCCACCGAGGTGGTCGGCACGATGCCGCCATCGGCGGTGATGGCGCTGGCCTCGATCACCGCGACATTCATGTCACTCAGCTGGTGATTGCGCAGCAGCTCCACCGTCTCGGACAGGTGCTGGTCCATGAACATCACTTCGCCGGCATTGATGGCGCGGCGCAGCACCGGGTCGACCTGAAATGGCATGCGTCGCGCCAGCATGTGGGCATCCGCCATCTGGCCGTCGAGGTCATTGCCCAGCGAGGCACCGGTCATCAGCGTGATGGAGAACGGCTCGCGGCGCGCCTTCTCGACCAGCGCCAGCGGCAGGGCCTTGGCCTCCCCCGCCCGCGTGAAGCCACTCATGCCCACCGTCATGCCATCGTGAATCAGTTCGGCGGCCTGGCTGGCGCTCATCTGGCGCGACTGCCAGTCAGGCCAGCGGCAGCGACGCGCGACCTCGGCGTGCTGCTCCGGGGTCAGCTCGCCGACCTCCATGCGCGCCAGCAACGAGAAGACCTCGCTTGATGCAGCTGATGCGACAGGCGCGGCTGATGCCTCGGAAGCAGTGGAGGCTGCGGAGGCTGACGGAGCATGAGGCGTGACACTGGAGCGAGAACCGGATGAAGACACGACGGCAGAACCTCCTGATGGGCAAGACACCACGAAATGAGCAAGCAAGGCGCTGGCAAGACACTTACCAGGCCAAGCATAGCCAAGCCTGAAATAGCCAGGGCTGTAATAAACAGGTCTGTAATAACCAGGTCTGTAATCACCAGGCGCTGGCTTTCAGCATCCCACGCAGTACGCCGCCCCCGCATCAGGCCTTGGTCGCAAGGCGGCGGCAGCGGCTGGAACCAGGTGGTGCACAAAGGGCGACGCAGCATGCGGCGCAGATGGCGACGGTGAAACACGAAAAAGCCCGCTCATGAAGAGCGGGCTTTCGGGAAGCGCAGATGATGACGCAAGGCGTTACACCATGCTGTCGAAGTCCATGTTGTCGAAGCTTTCCGGTGCATCGGCGTAGCCGTAGAGCGTGTTGCGACGCTGCAGGCGGAATTCGCCCAGCAGCTGCTCGTAGCGGCGCGGCACCTCGGCATTGTCACGCGTGACGATGTAGAGGTTCTCGTAGACGGCTTCGGTCAGCGGCATCTCGCGCACCTGACGCTGCCACGGCGAGGTTTCCAGCACCGTGCGCGAGACGACGGTGAAGCCGAGACCACGCGCCACGGCGTCCAGCACCATGCCGATATCGTTGGTGAAGCCCTGCTGCGGGAAGTGGCTCATGGAGCGGAATTCGCCGGCGAAGTTCTCACGCAACAAGGCACTGGCATTGTTGACGCCATCGGCGTAATTCATGAAGCCCAGCGCCATCAGCTCGTTGAGGCTGTTGCCGGCGAAATCGGCGGGCACCACCAGGCACAGCGGCTCCTGATGCCACAGCTCGAAGTTCAGGTCCGGATGCTTGACCGGCTCGGTGACGATGCCCAGGTCGAAGCGACCCGCCAGCACGTCCTGCACGATCTCGGAATTGAAGGCGAAGCTGTAGCTGACCGTCAGCCCCGGATGCTGCTGCTGATAGCCCAGCGTGAACGGGTAGAACATCAACCCGACGCTTGAGGGGCTGGCCACGCGACATTCGCCGCTGTCCGGGGAGTCATCATCCAGCGAGTGCATGAACTGGGTGTGCTCGGCGAACAGCTTGATGGAGTAGTCATAGCAGCGACGCCCCGCTGCGGTCAGCGAGAACTTGCGTCCCTGGCGATTGAGCAGCGAGCGGCCCAGATACTGCTCCAGCTTGCGAATATGCTGGCTGACGCCGGGCTGGGTCATCTCCAGCTTGCGCGCGGTATGGGTAAAGCTGCCGGTCTCCACCAGTGTGATGAAGGTACGAAAATACTGGGCGTTGAACATGAAGGCACTGACCACTCACGAACGGGGGACGCGACTCGGCGCATCGTGTTGCCGGCGACGACCTGCATGACGCAACTGCCATGTCTGCACAGGTGCCACCGACCCGCAAAGCACATGATTCTACCAGAGCTGGCCGCCATGCGCAGCGCTGCGCCCCGCCACTCTCGCGTGTTAGCATCATGGACAATGCCAGCTGCCACCTTGGCTGCGTCTGCCGTGTTCAACGCCACGGCGACGCGCCAGGGCCCGGCGCTTTACCCCTGTCCTGGCCAATCTTCGGACTGGCCCGAAACACGAGATGCTTTAGATGTCTGATGCTCTGGCTGCACGCGGCGAAGCCATTCACAAGGCGCTGCTCGCCATGGAAAGCGACTGTGCCGAAAATGACCTGTTCCCGCTGGGGTACATGATTCCCCAGGTGGAACTGGTGCTGGAAAACGCCGATTACGATCCCGAGGATGTGGTCGCGGAAGACTTTGACGCCACCTTTGAAGAGTGGATGCAGCACGCCTTTGCCCAGGACAGCATGAGCGTGGACGACCGCGAGCGCATTGCTGAACTCTGGGCAGAAGCCCGGAAACGCGCCCAGACCACCGTGGGCGCCTGACACAAGGAAGACAGTCATGAATTCTGTCACCAGCGAAGCGACGACCTATTCACGTGATGCCAGCTCCATGCTGGTCTCGACCATCATCTCGCCGGAAGGCAGCCTGGAAGTGCTCTCCCAGGATGAGGTCAATCGCCTGCGCGATACCTCCTCCAACGGCTTGCATGACATCCTGCGCCGCTGTGCGCTGGCCGTGCTCAATTGCGGCAGCCAGACCGATGACAGCGTCGCGGTGCTCAACGCACACAAGAATTTCGAGATCGAGGTGCTGCAGCAGGACCGCGGCATTCGCCTCAAGCTCGACAATGCGCCCGGCGATGCCTTCGTCGACGGCAAGATGATCCGCGGCATTCGCGAGCATCTCTCCAGCGTGTTGCGTGACATCGTCTATGTGGCCAACGAGATCCAGAACACCCCGCGTTTCGATCTCACGACCACCGAAGGCACCACCAATGCGGTGTTCCATATCCTGCGCAACGCCGGGGCGCTGAAGTCCTCGCGTGAGCCGAGTCTGGTCACCTGCTGGGGCGGCCACTCCATCAACCGCGAGGAATACGAGTACACCAAGGACGTGGGCTACCACCTCGGCCTGCGTGATCTCGATATCTGCACCGGGTGTGGCCCGGGTGCCATGAAGGGCCCGATGAAGGGCGCCAACGTCGCGCACGCCAAGCAGCGTCGCACGGAGGGTCGCTATCTGGGCATCTCGGAACCGGGCATCATCGCCGCCGAATCGCCCAATCCGATCGTCAATGAACTGATCATCATGCCGGACATCGAGAAGCGCCTTGAAGCCTTCGTGCGCACCGCACATGGCATCATCGTCTTCCCGGGCGGCGTGGGCACCGCCGAAGAGATTCTCTATCTGCTCGGCATTCTGCTGCACCCGGAAAACAGCGAGCTGCCGTTCCCGGTCATCTTTACCGGCCCGGCGTCCAGCGCCGAGTACTTCAAGCAGATCGACGAGTTCATCGCCTACACCCTGGGCGAGGAAGCGCGCTCGCGCTACACCATCATCATCGACAATCCGGTCGAGGTGGCACGCACCATGCGCGGTGGCATCGACGAGGTGGCGGAATTCCGTCGCCAGCATCAGGATGCCTTCTACTACAACTGGCGTCTGCATATCGCTCCGCACTTCCAGCAGCCCTTCGCGCCGACCCACGCCAACATGTCGGGCCTGGCGCTGCACCGCAACCAGCCGGTGCACGAACTGGCGGCCAACCTGCGTCGTGCCTTCTCGGGCATCGTCGCCGGCAACGTCAAGAAGGAAGGCATCGAGGAGATCGAGCGCGACGGCCCCTTCCGCCTGACCGCCGAAGCCGAGCTGATGGAGCGTCTCGACGCCCTGCTCACCTCCTTCGTCGCCCAGGGCCGCATGAAGCTGCCGGGCAGCGATTACGTGCCCTGCTACACCCTGTGCAAGTAAGTGGCCCGGTGATGGCACGCTGAGGCGTGTCGTCACCTCACCCGCCATCACAAGAACGCCCCGATCATCGCTGATCGGGGCGTTCTTGTTGGTACGTGCTGCTACCTCTGCAAGACCAGTCTACAAGGTCTATCTGGAAGATCTTGCTGACAGGGCCTCGAAGACCTCAAGGGCCTCAAGAGTCGAGGCTCAGCCTTCCTCACCACGGCGGCGCTGCATCCACATGCTGATCACATGCGCCAGCAGACCCAGCGTCAGGCCATCGACCAGCACCTCAAGCGCACCTTCCTGAGGGCGGTTGAGCATCGGCGCGGCAAAGTTGAACGCTGCCATCGCCGCCAGCCCCACCACCAGCCAGACCAGCAGACGACGCATCATCGTCGGCACCTTGGCCTTGGCGGTCTCTGACAGCTGGCGATAGATATAGATGCCCAGCGCGCTGACGGCGACGGCAAAGCCGACGATCAGCATCAGACGCGTATTCTCGCCACTCATCAGGAAACGCGGAATATTGGCGACCATTACCACCGCCAGACCCGCCAGCACGGAGACGCGCTGCGGCGTCAGGTTGCGGGCACGCGGATGATCAGGATTCAGTTTCGGCATGTGAAGCAGTCTCGATGAAAGAACGGACAACAGAAGAAGCAGGCGGCGGGCGACCCCACCGCCGCAGGATCAGGCCGTGGCCGGCAGGGTCGGAATCCAGCTCTCGACCCACGGCAGCGCCGCGTCGTCGGCCATGAAGGTTTCCATGGCGTCGATCTCGAGGCGCTCGCCGTGGCGCGTGGCGCCCAGGTCGGCCAGACGCTCATCCAGATGACGCCCCGCGCCACAGTAGGTCTCGCCGTAGGAGCTGTCGCCCAGGGCGATCAGCCCATAACGCAGCCAATCCAGCGCCGGGGACTCGGCAGACAGCGCATTGAGGAAGCCGGTCAGATTGCCCGGCACATCGCCACTGCCAGTGGTGGAGGTGACGAACAGCGCCAGATCAGGGCGTGTCTCGGTGAGGTCTTCCAGTGTCGGTTGGTCGAGCACCTCGACCGTGTAGCCGGCCTGCTCGAACAACGGCTGAACCTGCTCGGCCACATCCAGTGAACCGCCATACATCGTGCCGACAAAAATCTTCAGAAGCGCCATGCATCCTTCCTTATTCGAACGATCACCCGCCAGTGGCGGGAACGTGAGTGCAGTGCGAAGAGTCGCGCAGACGCTCTCCGACATTTGGTCGCGATGGTAGCACAGCGCGCCTGCGGGGCGCAGGCAGCAGGAGCTGGCAGCCCCCCTTCTGTGCGCCCCGCAAACGAAACAGCGCCACCGTGAAGAACACGATGGCGCTGCGAGGGTCTTGCCAGTGAAGCATCCTGCGTTGCGAGCCTGGATCACGATCGCTGGCGATGACACCCTGTCAGGTGCGAACTTGCGGGCTCAGAGCCTTCTGATCAGAAGCGATACGCCACTGACAGACGCACGTCACGCCCCGGGCTGGTGATGGCGCCCGTCGTGATGCCGCGTGCGTTGTTGGGTTCCAGGAAGTAGGTGTTCTGGTCGGTATATTCCTTGTCGAACAGGTTGTAGATACCGGCCGTCAGGGTCAGGTCCTGCATGTCACGCGGCACCCAGCTGGCGTAGACATCGTGCGTGGCATAACCGGCGCGCTCGCTCTGATCATCCGGCAGGTCGGTGAGGCGCTCGTAGGCGGTCACGGTCCAGCCGATCGTCATCTGCGGGTCAACGAAGGTGTAGCGGTTGTCCAGGCTCCAGCGATCACCGGTCTGGTTGCCCAGGCCCATGTCGTCGACCACGGTCTCGCCCTGGTTGTCTTCCAGGTCCATGGTCAGGTAGCCCAGCGTCATGTCCCAGCCGCCGATGCCGTAGGTGGCACGCGCCTCGACACCCTTGCTGGTGACGATGCCTTCCATGTTGTAGATGGTGGTTTCGCTGCCGACGGTCTCATCGGTGATGTAGTTGTCGAAGTGGGTATCGAAGTAGGTGACTTCCAGGCCAGCGCGGTCACGCTGAGTGAGGAGGTCATTGCCCTTCCAGCGCGCGCCGACTTCGGTGCTGCGCGAGGTCTCGGCCTCGAGACCCGGCTCGACGGTCAGCGTCTCGCCGACACCGACGCCATCGTCGGCCAGGATGGCTTCACGGCCCTTGTTGCCGCGCACTGCCGTGGAGTAGCCGGTGAACAGCTCGACACCGCCGCCGACACGCCAGTTGAGGCTCGCGTTCGGGCTGACATCGGTGCCATCCAGCGTCTCGCCATTGGCGTATTCGGTCTTGTAGTCATCGACACGCGCGCCGAAGGACAGGTCCACCGCGCCCAGCGTCATGCGGTGCTGGGCGTAGAGCGCGAGGTTGCGGGCCTTCTCGTCGAAGCTGCCGGTGCTGGATTCGTCGTAGACGTAATCGCTACCCAGCGTCAGACGGTTGTTCATGTCCTCGGGACCGAAACGGAAGGTGTTGTTCAGGTCGCCGCCGTAACTCTCGACATCGGCGTTCAGCTCAGCGCCGGTGGAGACGGTGGTGCGATCCAGCTCGGTCTTGGTGTGGAAGACGTTGGTGTGCACGTCCACCAGACGCGAGCCCGGCTCATAGTCATAGTTGGCGGTATAGGTGTCGCGGCTCAGCTCGGTGTCGACCTTCACGTTGTTGAACGGCTGACATTCCATGTTGGGACGCGTGCAGTAGATGCCGCTGTCCTCGTTGTGCTCGGCACTGATGCGCAGGCTGTGCGCGCCCTGGTCGAGCAGGCTGAACTTGCCGAAGTAGCTGCGCTGATGGCCGCCGGTACCTTCCTCTTCATCACCGCCGCCGGTGCGGTAGTCATCGCTGTTGCGTGCACTGGTCGAGAACAGCAGGCCCGCGTTCGGCGCGACTTCACCGTAGACGGACAGCGTACCCTTGACGGCATCTGCCGCGGACTCGGTGCTGCCCTTGACCATGCCGCCGAAGGTCTCACCCGGCTCGAGCAGGTCCTGGGCATCCTTGGTGACGAACTTGATGCTGCCGCCCAGGGCGTTGGGGCCATTGTCGGCGGCGCCCGGTCCGGCCTGGACTTCGGCGCGCTTGAGCAGTTCCGGCTCGATGTTGAAGCTGGAGCTGTGGTGGAACAGGTAGCCGTTCTGGCTGGCACCATCGACGCTGATGTTGAGGTTGGTGTCTTCCAGACCGCGCACGTAGATCATCTCCGACGAGGCGGTGGTGCCGCCGACGGTGACGGACGGCGTATCACGGAACACATCCTTGAGATCATGCGCCTGATGCAGCGCGATCTCTTCGCTATCGATGACCGCGGTCGCGTTGAGGCGATCGTCCTCGATCTGCAGCGTGTCCATCTGCAGCGTCTCTGCATTGGCAGTACTGGCACACAGCAGCGCAATGGCTGCCACCAGCGGACGCGGAGTGAAAGCAGTGGCGCGGGAAGCGCTGGCTGCCACGCACGGAGAGAGGCGATCGGTCATGAGCGGAGGGTTCCCAAGATTAATAATAATAATGATTCTCTTTGCGAACGAGATAATGCACGCGTTTGCACATTTGCGTCATCAACACTTCCCGCAACGCCGCTCTGCAACTTCTGCAATCAGGCCGCGTCATTTCTCGCCTCTTGCAGCGCCGGATTGTGCCTCAACTGCCAGAAACGGCCCGATTTGCACACTTTTTCACCCGTGCAGCCACCAAATTCACTTTTTTATCACCTGTCTGTCATCAGATACGGAACCATCGCCAGCCACTGACGTCTTAGCCGACGTGTCTCGACAAGTACCTGGCCCACGCAAATTTCTCGCTTCACGTCAGGGTTACATCCTGCGGAGATCGGATTTGCGCAATGCATGCGACTTTGGATGCAACACTACATCCAGAGTGATATAGTTAGCGTGCTCAGATTAAGGGCGCTTGCTGTCACGCCAAGGCAGTGCCCTGTCATGGCTTCGGCCCTGAGGATATCTGCAGCAGATGCAAGACCTGTCGCCGCGCGCTGAGGTGCTCGGCTGGCAGTGACGGTTGTTGATCGATGAGCGCGTCTTTGCCCGGGGCATCCCCCTGCGGCCTGAGGGGCACGGTCATCGACAGGCAATCCGTTGTGCAGCGACTGGCGCTGCAACGGGCCCGTTTGGCCCGTACAAGGTGGGTGTTTCCCTGACGGCGCACCCCGACCCTCTGAACAACCGGACCTATTCGATGAGCGATATCGACGCCTACAACACCTTCCTGATGGTCGCAGACCTCGGCAGCCTGTCCCGCGCAGCAGAACGTCTGCGCCTGCCCAAGTCCACCGTCAGCCGTCGCCTCGACGCCCTTGAGGGCCGTTTCGGCACTCGCCTGGTCGAGCGTGGTCATCGTGGCATTCGCCTGTCAGAAGCCGGCGAGACCCTTTACCGTTACGCACGCTCGATGGCCAATCTCGATGATGAAGCGCACCGCGCCATCGAAGACCGCCAGTCAGACCTCACCGGTACCATCCGTATCCACGCCACGCCGTCGCTGGGTCGTCACTTCCTGGGTCACGCGCTGACCAGCTTCCTGTCGGAACACGAAGGCGTCGATATCAAGCTGAAGCTGTGGCACAACGGCCGCGAGATTCTCGAGAACCAGCCGCACCTGGTGATCGGCTTCCCGCATCTGGCCGGCAGCACCCACGTCTTCCGCCCGCTGACCCACTGGCATCAGGCGGCCTACGCGGCCTCTCACGTCGAGAACCCGGAAGAACTGCCGTGGGGCGAGCTGGAACCGCTGGTGTCCGGCACCTCCCTCTCGCGTCATCCGGAAGACCCGCGCCCGAATCACATCCAGTCAGATGACCTCGAAGTCCTCACCGACTACGTTGCCGATGGCCTGATTCGTGCCGTGCTGCCGACTGACTGGGTCAACACCCTCAGCGAGCGCAACGGCCAGTCCTTCAAGCGTCTGGAATGCAGCGAGATCCCGCCGGTCGAGATCGGCATGCTGCTGCCGCGTGGCCCGATCCCGACCCGCGTGCGCATGCTCGCCGAGTGGCTCGCCCGCGAGATCGGCAAGTCAGAGCCGGAGCGCGTCACCGCCAAGGCTGCCCGCCGCACCGTCAGCGAAGCTGCCACCACTGCCGGTTGATGGCAGCATTGCAACGCTGACTCTCACCCTCGCAGTGAAGTAACTCAGCGCGGCACGCAGCAAAAAGGCCAGCCCTCAGGGGCTGGCCTTTTGCGTTCTGGCTTGTCATGTTTAGCATGTACTGAATCAACGACAGGCAGGGCTCCTCATGTGGCAACGCGACACTCTCACCCTCTCCGCCCGCAAGCGCGGTTTTCATCTCATCAGTGACGAGGTGGAGCAGGCATTGGCCGAGATGCCGCCGGTCAGTGTCGGCCTGCTGCATGTGCAGCTGCTGCACACCTCCGCCTCGCTGACGCTCAACGAGAACGCCGACCCCGACGTGCGCCACGACATGGACGCCTTCCTGCGCCGCCTGGTGCCCGGCAACCTGCCCTACTTCCGCCACACGCTCGAAGGTGATGACGACATGCCTGCCCACGTGCTCGCCAGCCTGCTCGGCACCCAGCTCACGCTGCCCGTCGAAGCCCGCCGCGGCGTCAATCGCCTCGCCCTCGGCACCTGGCAAGGCATCTGGCTCGGTGAACACCGCGACCACGGCGGCAGCCGCAGGCTGTGTCTGACGCTGAGTGGAAACTGTGAATAGATTACCCACTAAATTCTACTTTTAGCTTCACTATCAATTCCTAAAACAACTATAATTCACGCACCTAAGAGAAAACAAAGCTACCATCTTATAAATATCGAAACCTGAATAAAATGTAGTTTAACAACAGTATCTGATAATAAATATAGGACATGCTTCTTTGTCAAGCGTGCCAAATAAACTCAAAAGGACAAAACTCTCCATGGTGCCTTCAGATAAACCGCTGGGAATTGGCATGGCTATTGCCATCATCATAAGCATGACATTATTGGGCGGGTTTGTTTTTACCATAATAATATTCCCAATAATGTTTATAATTTTCGATTATGATACGGCTGAAGACTACACTATGCCTTTATCGTTTATAGCAGGCTTTATATCTTCAATCTGCTACATAATGAACAAAGATCAAGAACCGCAGAGCGCCTTTAGCCAACAAGTAGCACTAAGAGAAAGAATAGGGTCACACAACATCAATCCATATAGAACATACAATAAAAACAATATATCTTTTATTGTAGACAAAGATATGACACACGCCTATCTCATCAACTCCATTACCAACTCCACTATAAAACTACATAAAAAAGATATAATAGAGATTGCATTAGAAGTTGATGATTCGCCTATCTCAAAAATGTCGTCTGGTATGACAGGTGGTATTATAGGTGCGAGCATTGGTGGTTTAACCTTTGGTGGCTTTGGCGCTATAGCCGGCTCTATAATAGGGAAAAATCCAAAGATAGAAACTTCATCTGAGATTGGTTCAATAAAAATCAAAATTGCTGCAAGAAAGATCAAAAACAATCTTTTAGTATTAGACTTCATGGGAGAGCTCGCGCCAACAAAAAAAGACAACAAGCTTATAAAGGCATATCTGAAAGAAGCCGATGAGTGGTGGGCGACACTGACAGTGCTTAGCAACAGTTCTGATAGTGTAACGGAAACACTAGCAAAAAAACCAATCAGTCAAAACTTCAACGACATTAAACCAACAAAAATTTATATCAACAATGGCATAAATGAAAGTAAACATACACAAAAAATTCAACCATTAGATAGCTTCAATGATATCTACAAACATCGCGACAAACCCTACTAATGAACAGCCAATTAACACCTAAACAATATCAATAAAAAACTAAAATCATCCTTAAAAAGGCCACGAGTGATCGCGGCCTTTTTTGTTGTCAGGAGCTACTGAAACGCGGGCTTATCGCGTCGAGTCTTCGTCCCCTACCGTGCCGCCCATCGGGTCGATGGCTTTGCTGGAGGGGTATTTGTAGGAGGCGAAGCGCACGGCGAGTACCGAGAGGGCGAGGAAGAAGATGCCGCCGCAGAGGTAGAGCAGGCCGATATCGGGGGCCTTGTGGTGGGAGACATCGCCGATGAGGTAGCGAGTCAGCGCGGTGATGGCGATGTAGAGCAGAAAGCGGATCGGCAGGTGGTTGGTCTTGAAGTAGATACCGACCATCGCGCCGAGTTCGAGGTAGATGAACAGCAGCAGGATGTCATCGACGCTGGCCGAGCCCTTGGCGAACATCTCGAAGAAGGCCGATACCGAGGCGATGGCAATCGCGCCGCCGATGGCGAACAGGCCGAGATAGTGAAAGCCTTCGACCAGGAAGTTGCCGATCGAGTTGGCTTGCTTGTGCATGCGCTCCCGATGCTTGTCTAACCTGTTCATGCCGCGTGTCCTCAGACAGAGATGATGGAAAGAGACTGCAATATCGGTGCCGCGGTCGTGATGAAGGCAAGATTGGGCCACCGGGCCCGCGCAGGCGCTGCCCTACCAGCCGAGCGTCTGCTTGACGAAGGGAATGGTCAGCTTGCGCTGGGCGGAGAGCGAGGCGTTGTCGAGTTCGCTCATCGCCGCGAACAGGCCCGGCAGGCTGCGCGGCCCGCGATGCAGGATGTAGCGGGCGACTTCGTCGGGCAGTGCAAGGCCGTGGTCACGGGCACGCAATTTGAGCGCTTCGAGGCGCTGGGCGTCATCCAGCCCCGAGAGGTGGAAGGTGACGCCCCAGGAGAGCCGCGAGGCGAGATCCGGCAGGATGACGGGCAGCAGCCGCGGTGCGCAGCTGGCGCTGACCAGCAGGTGCCGCCCGCCGTCGCGCAGGCGATTGTAGAGGTGGAACAACGCCTCTTCCCAGCGCTGGCGACCGATCACCACATCCAGGTCATCGATGGCGACCAGGTCCATCTCATCCAGCCCTTCGAGCATGTGCGGCGGGAAGTGACCCAGCTCATTGAGCGGCAGATAGAAGGCACGCTTGCCCTGCTCGCCCGCCAGATGACAGGCCGCCTGCAACAGGTGGCTACGCCCACTCTGCTCGCCGCCCCACAGATAGACGAAGGGCTCCCCGCCGTCGGCAAGCTGCCCCTTGAGGGCCTCCGCCAGCGAGGTCGAGGTGAAGTGGTAGTTGTCGAAGGTCGCGGCGTCACGTACCCCGACGCCGAGTGCCATCTGTCCCTGAGTCATTGCCATCCGTCATGCTGATTGTTGTTGCCGTGATCTCGTCTCTCGATCACTGGGTATCCTCTGCCGCCGGCGGCGCTGGCTGATCGGCAGCCACCGCGGGGCGAGAATCACGCTGTTGGTCATATAAAGTACTGTTTTTATAGCGATCATGCAGATAACGCAAGAGCACCATGATCACGGCCGCCACCGGCAGGGCCAATAGAATGCCGGTAAAGCCGAACAGCTGGCCGCCCGCCATCACCGCGAAGATGACCGCGACCGGATGCAGGCCGATCTTGTCGCCCAGCAGCAGCGGCTGCAACACCACACCTTCCAGCAGCTGACCGAGCGCGAAGACTCCGCCGACCGCCAGCAGCGCCCACCACTCGCCGAACTGGAAGAAGGCCACCGTCGCCGCGATCAAAATCCCGACGATGACGCCCAGATACGGCACGATACTGGCAAGCCCCGCCACCAGGCCGATCAACAGTGCGAACTTGAGCCCGATGATCGCCAGGCCAATGGCATAGACGATGCCCAGACTCAGCATCACCAGCAGCTGCCCGCGCAGGAAGGCGCCCAGTACCTCATCACAGTCATGCGCCAGACGCGTGGCGGTGGGCTCCATATGGCGCGGCAGCAGGCCCTGCAGCTTCTCCTTCATGCGGTCCCAGTCGAGTAGCAGATAGAAGGTGACGACGGGTATCAGCGCCAGATTGCCCAGCCAGATGGCCATCGCCAGCCCGGACTTGGAGACGGTGCCCAGCAGCGCAGCGGCGAAGGTGCCGGTCTCTTTCCAGTTGCCCAGCAGCAGCGAGCGGACCTGATCGAAGTCGGCGCTGAAATCCAGCCCGGTGAATGACTGGATTTCCGGCAACACCGTCTCGCGTATCCAGTTGAAGACTACCGGCATGAAGCTGATCAACTGCGCCAGCTGACGCCCGAGCAGCGGCACCAGCACCAGCAGTGCGATCAACAGCACCACCGAGAGCACGCTGAACACCAGCGTGACCGCCAGATGGCGCGACAGGCCCTTGTCTTCCAGCCAGTCGGCCAGCGGGTCACCCAGATAGGCGAGAATCATGCCGATGAAGAACGGCATCAGAATCGGTTCGAGCATCACCAACAGGCCGAGGAAGGCCACGCCTGCGGCCAGCAACCACCATTTACGCTGCATCTTCACTCCTTGAGACAAGCCGTGGGGCACTCGTGACGGCTGACTGCCGACGGCGCACGCATCACCCATTGTTGCCTGTCGCCGAGTCACCCACAAGACACGCGCCGCTCACGCGTCTGACATTGCCTCCCCCGGCGCCATCCAAGGTGCGACAAGGCCTGCCATGACTGGCGTGGCGGCCTTTTCACATTTTGATGCGGTTTTGTGAATCGGCACAGTGTCAGCCGCGAAGCGCAATGCTACAATGGCCGCCTTTCTTTTCCCGCGATCGATCGTGTCTCACCGCCCAGGCCGCACCGACAGGAACCTCACATGACGCAACGCCCCCAGGACTCCTCGCCCAGCAAGACTTCCTTGAGCTACAAGGATGCAGGTGTCGATATCGATGCAGGCAACGCCCTCGTCGAACGCATCAAGGGTGTCGCCAAGCGCACTCACCGCCCGGAAGTGATGGGTGGTCTGGGTGGCTTCGGCGCCCTGTGCGAACTGCCGGCAGGCTACCGCCAGCCCGTGCTGGTCACCGGCACCGATGGCGTGGGCACCAAGCTGCGCCTGGCCATGGACCTCAACCGTCACGACACCATCGGCATCGATCTGGTCGCCATGTGCGTCAATGATCTGGTGGTCGCTGGCGCCGAGCCGCTGCAGTTCCTCGATTACTACGCCACCGGCAAGCTCGACATCGACATCGCCGCTGACGTCGTCACCGGTATCGGCGAAGGCTGCCTGCAGTCCGGCTGCGCGCTGGTCGGCGGCGAAACCGCTGAAATGCCGGGCATGTACGAAGGCAGTGACTACGACCTGGCCGGCTTCTGCGTCGGTGTGGTCGAGAAGTCCGAGATCCTCGACGGCAAGAAGGTCGGCGCAGGCGACGTGATTCTGGGTCTGGCCTCCTCCGGCCCGCACTCAAACGGCTACTCGCTGATCCGCAAGATCCTCGAAGTCGCCGATGCCTCCCTGCTGGAGCAGGAAATCGACGGCCAGCCGCTGGCTGACGCCCTGATGGCGCCGACGCGCATCTACGTCAAGCCGCTGCTGTCGCTGCTCAAGGAAAGCGGCCTGTCCGTGCACGCCATGTCCCACATCACCGGTGGCGGCCTGCTCGAGAACATCCCGCGCGTGCTGCCGGAAGACTGCACCGCCGAGATCGACGTCGCCAGCTGGAAGCGTCCGGCGGTCTTCGACTGGCTGCAGCAGCAGGGCAACGTCGAAGAACACGAGATGCACCGCGTACTGAACTGCGGTGTCGGCATGGTCGTGGTCGTCGCTGAATCCGACGCCACCGCCGCGCGCGCTCACCTGGAAGCCCAGGGCGAGACCGTCTTCACCCTCGGCAGCATCCGCGCCCGCAACGGCATGGAAGAACGGGTCCAGCTGGAGAATCTGTCCGCATGATCGAACCGAATACCAACGCCTCCAACGGTGACACTCTCGGCGGCTTCGGCAACGGTTTCGAGGCAGACGATGCGCCGGTTCGCCCGCGCGTCGTGGTACTGATTTCCGGCAGCGGCAGCAATCTGCAGGCGCTGCTGGAAGCACAGGAACACGACGAGCTGGGCGGCGACGTGGTCGCGGTCATCTCCAACAAGGCCGATGCCTACGGCCTGGTGCGTGCACGTGACGCCGGCGTCGATGCCGTGGCGCTGCCGCATGAGGAGTATGAGTCCCGCGAGCATTATGACGCCGCGCTGATCAAGGTGATCGAGCGTCATGAACCGGACCTCATCGTGCTGGCCGGCTTCATGCGTATCCTGTCGCCGCTGTTCGTGCAGTACTTCTTCGGGCGTCTGATGAACATTCACCCGTCGCTGCTGCCGGCCTGGCCGGGGCTTGATACCCATCGCAAGGTATTGGAAGCCGGCGAGAAGGAACACGGCGCCAGCGTGCACTTCGTCACCGAGGAGCTCGACGGTGGTCCGGTCGCGATCCAGGCCGTCGCCAACGTGCTGGAAGGCGATGATGAAGCCAGCCTCAAGGAGCGCGTGCACACGCGTGAGCACCTGATCTACCCGATCGCGGTGCGCTGGTTCCTCGAAGGCCGCCTGAAGCTCGATGGTGAAGTGGCCAAGCTCGACGGCCACAACCTGCCGGTGGGCGGTCTGCGCCTCTCCCACGCCGATGTGGAAGAAGAGCTCAGCGATGAGCTGCCGGAAGGCGAAGAAGACTGATCAGTGACGCTGCCTTGCTGGCAAGGCCGACTGAGCTGATAGCAAGCCGATAGCAAGTTGATAGCGCACTGACAGCGAGCTGAAAACAGAAGACCCCGCGACATGCCGATGTCGCGGGGTCTTCTTGTTTTTAAAGCTTCACTTCTCTCTCGATGGCTTTCGCTTTCAGAAGGTGTAACTCACCCCCACCTCCCCGCGCGCCGTCACCTCATCCCAGGTCTCGATGCCGGCGCCCAGATGCAGCATGGCATTGCGGCCCAGCTGCATGCGCCAGCCACCGTCGACACGCAGGTAGTTGTCGCTGCCGCGATCCAAATCCTCGCCGCGGTAGGCATTGGTCGGCAGGCTCGCCAGACGCACCTCGGCGCTGTCGGCGTCATCATCCAGACGCTTGCCGTAGGCCAGCTCACCGTAGAGGCCGAAGCCCTCCGCGATGGCGCGGTCGACCATGAAACCGGCCTCGACCCGACGATCGCGCAGCGTCTGATCCGAGACGCTCAGAGCGTTGGCGGCGGAGCCGGATTCAGTGTAGCCATCGATGTCGGACTCGGTGTGGCGGTAAGCCACGAAGGGCGCGTTGTACCACAGCGAATCGGCGGCGGTGAGGCGATAATCGAGACGCGCCTCGGCGCTGAAGCCATCGCCATCGGTCTCACCGGACAGGGTGCGCGATGACTGGCCCAGCGCGACATGGCGGTCGAGGTCGTAATCGAAGTCGCCGTAGCTGGCCACCGCCTGGACGCCAAACCTGCCCAGCTGCTGACGCGCGAACAGGCTGAATACCTGGCCTTCCAGCTCCAGCTCACTGCCATCATCGACATCGAAGTCCGCAGTGCGCTGACTGACCGCAACGCCGCCCCAGGCCTGGCCGAGTGCGTTGTCCAGCGGCAGCATCACGCCGACACCCGCAGCGCGCTGCTCGCTGTCAAAGCCCTGCTGGCCGCTGGAAGTCTCGCCATCGCCGGTGCCGCCACTGGCCGAGCCGATGGCGAACACGCGCACACCCTCCCCTGAGCGCCTGTCCTGCGCACCGGGACGCAATTCATCGCCGAGGCTGCGCTGACTGGCATTGAGCGCGCCCGTGCCCAGCTGCGGCGCCAGCCCCAGCACCGAGGGCGCGGCGAGCATCGCATAGGCGTAGTCGGCCAGAATCTCCTGGCCGGCGGTGGTCGGGTGCACGCCATCATTGAACAGCAGCTTGTCGGGGTCTTCCGCAGCGCCGCCCAGCCCGTAGGGCGTGACGTTGCAGCTGTCCGAGAAACACACCTGGGTCAGCGGCACATCGCTGGCGAAGCCGAACTCGGCCGGCGAGGCCAGCACCTCCTCGAGAATGGCGACGGTATCCAGGCGGATGATGTTGACCTCGCCATCCAGCGCCGCCAGTCGCGCGCCCAGCGCATCATTGAAGACGCCCACCAGCGCGGAGGTCCCCGCTGCCTGCGCCGCGCCCGCCGACTGGCCGGCCGGGGTGCTGCCGACATCCGGCAGGTTGGAAACCATGATGGTGGTGGCACCCGCCGCTGCCAGCGCCTCCACCGCGGAGGCCAGATTGCCGGCGGAGGCGACCGCCGTGGCCGGCGAGGTGATCACCCCCTGCAGGAAATCATTGCCACCACCGTTGACGTAATAGAGGGCGTCCGGGTCGGCACTGCCGCCGGTGCTGACCAGGTAGCCATCCTCGACTCTGAGCACTGTGCCCGCACCGGTACTACCCGGCGGGATGACCACCTCGGAGCCATCCTCGTCGGTCACCGAGGCCAGAATCTGCGCCGTGGTATAGCCGCCCACCGCGTAGTTGGTGCCGTCACTGAAGCTGGCCAGCTGATAGATCACCGAGGTGGAAGGCTCTGCCGCCAGCCCCAGTTCCGTGGCCAGCAACTGGGTCGAGACGCTGCCATAGGCCGAGTTCTCGTAATCCGGGCCGCTGCGATTGGTGAAACGCAGACTGTTGAGGCCGCCCAGGGTGGTATCGGGGAACTGGCCGGAATCGCTCAGGCTGTCGCCGAAGAGATAGAGATTGGAATAGGCCTGCGCGGGAGTCGCCAGCAAGGTGGTGCTGATGGCGAGGGCGAGACCACTGAGGGTAAAACGTCGGGCCAGACCGCTGGCCGGAGGGAATACAGCGCGATGTGAACGCGATGGCATGGCGTGCCCCTTGCTTGTGGGAGGTATCCGTCCTGCAGCCACTCTGGGGGTGGCCTGCAGACAAGCATAGGCAATAAAACGAGTGATTGAATCACGTGTTTCGTTCAACTTCCGGCTAAGACTCAGCGCCTTGCGAGCGTGTCACGTTCTCGCTACCTGCCACCGGCGTCTCTCTTGCCACCGTCGTCACACGTCGCCACGAGCAGGCACAAGCAGGCACAAAAAAGCGCCTCCCGAAGGAGGCGCTCTTGGCTTGCCACACTCTTGTCTTGCCACACTCTTGGCCTGCCGCGTGCAGGTCACTTGCGTGAACGCAGTACCCAGGCGCGCAGCAAGGGGTATCAGGTACGCGGCAGAGTCACGCCACGCTGGCCCTGATACTTGCCGCCGCGATCCTTGTAGCTGGTCTCGCAGACTTCATCGGACTCGAGGAACAGCATCTGCGCCACGCCTTCGTTGGCGTAGATACGCGCCGGCAGGTTGGTGGTGTTGGAGAACTCGAGGGTGACGTGGCCTTCCCACTCCGGCTCCAGCGGCGTCACGTTGACGATGATGCCGCAACGCGCATAGGTGGACTTGCCCAGGCAGATGGTCAGCACGTTACGCGGAATGCGGAAGTACTCGATGGTACGGGCCAGCGCGAAGGAGTTGGGCGGAATCACGCAGGAGTCGCCCTTCACGTCCACGAAGCTCTTCTCGTCGAAGTGCTTGGGGTCCACCGTCGCCGAATGGATGTTGGTGAAGACCTTGAACTCATCCGAGCAGCGCACATCGTAGCCGTAGCTGGAGGTGCCGTAGGAAATCACACGGCGCTCATCGTGAAAGCGCACCTGATCGGGCTCAAAGGGTTCGATCATGTCGTGGCTTTCGGCCATGCGACGGATCCACTTGTCGGATTTGATGCTCATCGAGCGTACCTGACTGACTGATGGGGAGAGACGCGTGAGCGCCATGAAACGCGGGCCAGCATGATACCGGCCCGCTGTGTCGCTGGAAACCTCGGCACGCGCGGCTTGCGCCTGGCGCGTCGGGCTCAGCTGAAGCTGATGCTCGGGCCTTCGTCTGCGCCGGCACTTTCCAGTGACTCGGAGACCTGACGCGCGATGGCGCGGAAGCTCGCGGCCACTTCGCCGTCCGGCTCCGCGATCACGCTCGGGCGACCGCCATCGGCATTCTCGCGAATGCTCAGGGTCAGCGGCAGCTGGCCCAGCAGACGAGTCTGGTACTCATCGGCGATACGCTCACCACCGCCCGCGCCGAATACCGCTTCGCTATGGCCACACTGGCTGCAGGTGTGAGTGCTCATGTTCTCGACCACACCCAGCACCGGCACCTTGACCTTGCGGAACATCTCGATGCCCTTCTGGGCGTCCAGCAGTGCGATGTCCTGCGGCGTGGTGACGATGACGGCACCGGAGACCGGCACCTTCTGCGACAGGGTCAGCTGGATGTCACCGGTGCCCGGCGGCATATCGATCAGCAGCACATCAAGCTCGCCCCAGGCAGTCTGGTTGAGCAGCTGCTGGAAGGCGCCGGCGACCATCGGGCCACGCCAGACCATCGGGTCCTTCACGTCGACCAGATAGGCCATCGACATGGTCTTGATGCCATGCGCCTCGATGGGGCTGAAGACCTGCTCACCGGCCATTTCCGGACGCTGGCCGGTCGGCACGCCGAACATCTGCGCCTGACTCGGACCATAGATGTCGGCGTCCAGCAGGCCGACCTTGAGACCTTCCGCCGCCAATGCCAGCGCCAGATTGGCGGTGACGGTGGACTTGCCGACGCCACCCTTGCCGGAAGCGACCGCGACAATGTGCTTGATACCTTCCATACCTTGAAACTCCTGTGACGGCCTGCGCGGCGCGATGAATGTGGCGCGCAGGCGTCTGAACTGTCAGCGAAAAAAGCCGTGGAACACGATGGGCACAGTATGCCTGCCACCGCTACACGGGCCAAGCCGATGAAGCATGTCCATGGAAGCCATGCCTCAGGAAGCCATGGCCCTGGGAGCAAATCAGAAGCGCACGTCTCAGAAGCGCACGTCGACCGGCAGGAAGCGCCACTCGCCCGGCGCCATGCGACCGAGCAGAATCGCGCCCAGACGCAGACGACGCACCTCGGTCACCTTGAGGCCCTGCTCCTCGACCGCGCCGCGGATACCGCCCACCGGCACCCGCTTCATGGCGATGCGCAGGCGGGTGTCGCTCTGCCAGCTGATGCTGACCTTGGGCTTGCGGCCGCGAATGTCGGCGCACAGCGCGAAGCCGATACGCTTGAGGCCTTCGTCATCCAGCGTTCCTTCCACCTCGACGACGTATTCCTGCTCCAGCTGGTCCAGGTCATCACCCAGCTTGCGGATCACGCCACGGTTCTGTGACCACACGGCGAGACCGGATTCGTCTTCGCCGAGCTCGGCCAGCGGCTGCTGGGACAGGAAATGCACCTTGAGCCAGTCGGCACCGCTGTTGTCGAGCGCGCTGCGCGGCGCGCCGTCACGCAGGGTCAGCGGGTCCGGCAGCGGCGTGCCCGGCGGCTGATACCAGACCAGGGTCAGCGGCTCGATGGGTGCCATGCTGGCGCCTTCATCGACGGTGACCTCCTCATCGGTAACCTTGAAGAAAGGCGCTTCCACGATCTCGCCCGCGACACGTACCACCCCCTTGGCGATGAGATGCTCGGCCTCACGGCGCGAGATGCCCTGCTGATGGGCCAGAAACTTGGAAAGACGGACGGGTTCGGTCATGGGGACTCTCGAGGCAGCGACGCAGGCAACAGGCAGAGCAGCAGCACGCAGAAGCGCAGATAAAAAGAAGTGGGACAGCCTGACAGGGTCATCAAGGCTAGCCCGCCATGATAACGGCATGCGCCGAGGATGGCACGGACGAGACGCGCTGAAGATGCTAGGCTGCGTGGCCAGAAATCGGCGCAGTGTGCCTCAGCAGATCATTTGATGCGCCTTACCAGGTCCTTCGACGCTCTCCGCCAGCGCATCTGATCCACTACGCCTGGTCATCCGCCCCTCTGGCGCAAGCGATCTGGCTGCCTCTGGCACGCCTGATCATGCGCTGGCAGGCACGATGCACTGCCCGCGCCATCGTCATCGTCATCGTCATCACTACGCAACCGCGTGGTGACAGTTTGCGGAACCCTTTGCGCGGCAAAGCGTCAGAGTTGCGTTGAAGCTCACCCTGGGCCATACAAGGTTAGGGTCAGGCAAACTGATGCGCTTGCGCGTCGACTGTCGCTAGCGAGGAAGCCGGTGGCCAACGCTTCAGTCTCCGTCAGTGACTCGCCAGCCGAAGGTGTGCGATCAACCCGGATTGACCCTGCGCGCCATCCCGCCTTGCTGCGCTTCCCAGACCACGTTCACAGGTATCTTGCATGCGTTTACCCCTCACATCGCGCCGCCCACTGACTCACACTCGGCGCTACGCCATCAGCAGTGCACGCACGCTTCGTCATCTGGTACTGATCTTCGGCCTGACGCTGGCCGCAGGGTGCTCCGCGCCGCACGCCTCGGACGCGCCTGCCGCCCCCACCACCGCGGCCAAGGCAGCCGTCAAGGCCGAACGGCTGGAAAGCCTGCTGGTGCAAGGCGAAAGCGATGTGCCCGAGAACCTGCTGCTCAGCAAGGCCGGCGCCAAGGCGATCGACCCCAACGGCCAGCGTCCGGTGGACGACCCGCTGACCTGCCTGGCGCGCGCCGCCTACTGGGAAGCCAAGGGCGAAGGCAGAAGCGGCATGCAGGGCATCGTCAATGTGGTGATCAACCGCGCCGCCGACCCGCGCTTCCCCGACAGCCTGTGCGGTGTGGTCAAGCAGGGTGGCGAAAGCGGCAGCTGCCAGTTCTCCTGGTGGTGCGACGGGCGCTCCGACCGCATTCGCGAACCCGCCGCCTACGCCGAGGCACGCGACGTGGCCCGCCAGGCGCTCAACCATCAGCTGGAAGACGTCACCGACGGCGCCCTCTACTTCCACGCCCGCTACGCCACGCCCTACTGGGCCAAGCGCTTCGTGCGCACCGCGCGCATCGGTCAGCACCTGTTCTATCGCAACTGACTCACCCTCTCACCAGGGCATGACGGGTAGAACCATCACCAGCAAGTTGCCTGACATGCCGCACGCCAGCGCCATGTCACGTACAAGACCGTGACGGGAAGACCGTACAGGAAACAGACAAACCAGAAGGCCCCTGATGATTACTCATCAGGGGCCTTCTGGGGCATATCATCACTCAATCTTCAGAAATGGGCCGAGTCCGACTACTTCGCTACCACTGTCTTCAGATACTGCCCTATCTCGGAATGGTGCAGGATGGACGAGACCGGCAAGATGTCGTTGGCTGGCCCCCATGCAAAGACGTTGACTGGCGTATGGGTGTGCGTACCAGTCCCCCAGACGGTGTTTTGCTGTGTCGCCAATGCCCGCGCCAGCAGGTTGCCGCGATCGTTATAGGGGAAGAAGGCGTCGAAGTCGTGAACTGCCGGCACCGCGCTGACCCCGAGGTAACTATGTCCATCCACATGATAGGGGTTGGGCTTGTTGGCCAGTACTTCAGCTGCCTGGGCTTCGGTAATCTGGAAGTCACTATTGCCATTGACAGCCGCCATCAAGCGCGCCGGTGTGCGCTCACCTTGCGGTAGTGCCTCGAAATCACTGAGCAGCTCGTAATAGGTCTGCTTCTGCTCATAGAGACTGTCCAGAATCGAGAAGTCACCAAAATTGAAATTGGGAGCGTAATCCTGATCTGCGAATGCAGGGCCTGATTTCTTCTGCGCTGCCGGTAAATTGGCGCTGGAATAACTGAAGCCGAATGCCCCCGTCTCATGGTCGGCCGTTACCAGAATTATTGTATCGTCTCGCTCTCGCGCCCAGTCATAGACACCTTGCACGGCCTCATCGAACTTGATCAGTTCATTGAGCATGGTGCCCGCATCATTGGAATGCGCGGCCCAGTCGATCTGGCCACCCTCGACCATCAAAAAGAAACCATCATCATCCTGTTCCAGCATTGACAGTGCTTTCTGGGTCATCTCATGCAGGGTCGGCTGCTGACGCTGTGGGTCATCATGGCTATCTCGATAGCTGATACCATCCGCCATACCCGAGTTGGCGAATAGCCCCAATACCTTGGTGCCATTGAGTGCGGCCATCTGGTCACGCGTAAAGGCTAGCCCATAGCCTTGATCTGCAGCTTCCTGGAGCAGATTTCGTTCATCCTTGCGCTTGGAGGTTGGCGACCAGGCACCTTGCATCAGCGTCTCGACACTGCCCGCGCTTTCCCCCGGCTCACTGACGGACTGTGGCACGAAGTGACGCAACCCTCCCGACAGCATGACATCCGGCCCGGTCATGAGCATGTCTTCGGCAATGGCATTTTCCAGTGAACGATGCGGCTGGTGGGCGGCGAAGGCCGCCGGAGTCGCGTGGGTCAGGCGCGTATCGGACACCAATCCGGTGGCCTTGCCGACTCGTTTGGCAAGCTCGAGGACGGTTTCCACCCGATTACCCTCTGAATCTATGCCGATCACCTCGCCCCCGGTGAAGATACCCGTCGAGAGCTGAGTCGCTGAACAGGCCGAATCCACTACCACGGCATCTTCAGGGTGAGTCAATGAAGCGCCCACCACGCCTTCCTTCGCCAGCTGGTAGAGTGCCGTCGAACGCCCCTGATATATCGAATCCGGCGCACGATTGGCGTATGTCTCCAGCATGCCAACCTGCTGGGGCCCCATGCCATCGCCAATCATCAGAATGACATTCTTGATCTCTGCCGCATTGGCCAGCGGCATCCAGCTCATGCTTCCCGTCAGCGCAACGACGGCCCACCCTTTTCGACACCATCGTCCTTGCCGGTTCTGATGAGGCATCATCATGGTCATCTTCCGTGCTCCCTTGTCATTGATGGCATCCGTGTTACCCGGGCACATACGATACTCGTGCAAGTCTGTACGTCTGTGCTCGAACGGAGCGCTTATTGGTCAGAAATGAATCGCAATCTGCTCACATGGCGGCACCCAAGGTGCCAGCTGGAGCATGCGCTTCACTATTGACGACGCAAGCAGAGCCGTCCATATGAATGGCCCGGTTACAGGACAATTCATGACGAAAGAATGACATAAAGATGTCAGTTTAATGACAGACGACACTGCGACCAGAAGTCGCAAACACGACGCCCCCGCTGCCATTGGCAACGGGGGCGTCTGCTTGAGAATGCCTGAATAGCGGTGTCTGGACAGGGGCGTCCAGGCAGGGACGCTTGGATAGGGGAGCGTATATAAGACGCCTGACGGATCAGGTGTCTGGCTGCGCCGCCAGCTTGGTGCGGATGAACTCGCTGTGGCTGACATGCAGCAGGCCGGCAAGACGGCGGATGCGATGCTCCTCCTGCGGGTCCAGCTCGCCATCGGCGTAGGCCAGCTCCCAGAGCATGCCGATCAGCTCACTGCGCTCCTCGAGGCTCATGTGCTCGTTGAGCTGCTTGACGAAGCGGTAGTGGTCCGTGGCCTGCTCGGCATCCTGCTCGGCCTGGGTCAGCAGGCTGGCAAGTTCCTCATCCCCCAGCGAGAAGCGCTCGGCCAGCTGGCGCGCCAGGGCTTCACGTTCGCGTACATCGAGATGGTCATCGGCGCGTACCACCTCGAACATCAGCACGGCCATGGCGAGTTCCGGGCCGGGTTCCTCGTTGGGGCGGGCGTTGCTGCCGGGCATCATCACCTGGCGGATGAGACGATTGATCTGACCGGCGACGGATAGCTGTGCTGGCATGCTGACCTCCAGGAACGGAAAATGTAGTGTCCTTGAATCCTTCATGAGGGCAGCGGCACGGGTTGCAACCTCGCAGTTGCGCACGCCAGCGTTGCCGGTGACGCGACGCGCCCTTCGCGCCGCCCGCGCCTTCGCGATATAGTAGCGCCCATCCCGACGGGGCGATGCGTTCGCCCCTTATCACGAGTCATCCCGGCGAGTCGCTGCGCACTGCGCAGCAGGCGCCCTTTACCGTCAAGACGAGGCCTCATGTCAGCGCGCAAGATTCTGGTTACCAGTGCCCTGCCCTATGCCAATGGGTCGATCCACCTGGGTCACCTGCTTGAGTACATCCAGACCGACATCTGGGTACGCTTCCAGAAAAGCCGTGGCCACGAATGCCATTACGTGTGCGCCGATGACGCCCACGGCACCGCCATCATGCTGCGTGCCGAGCAGGAAGGTGTCACCGCCGAGCAGCTGATCCAGCGTGTGAGTGACGAGCACCAGGCCGACTTCGCCAAGTTCGGCGTCGGCTTTGACAACTATCACTCCACCCACTCGCCGGAGAACCGCGCCCACAGCGAGCGCATCTATCTGGCGCTGCGCGATGCCGGCCATATCGCCACGCGCGATATCGAGCAGATGTTCGATCCGGTCAAGGGCCTGTTCCTCGCCGACCGCTTCATCAAGGGCACCTGCCCGAAGTGCAAGACAGAAGACCAGTACGGCGACAACTGTGAAGCCTGCGGCGCGGCCTACACGCCGGCCGAGCTGATCGATCCGGTCTCGGCCATCTCCGGCGCCACGCCGGAAATGCGCACGTCCACCCACTACTTCTTCAAACTGCCGAACTTCGCCGAGTTCCTGCAGGAGTGGACCAAGAGCGGCCGCGTGCAGAGCCAGATTTCCAACAAGCTGCAGGAATGGTTCGAGGCGGGTCTGGCCGAGTGGGACATCTCCCGCGATGCGCCCTACTTCGGCTTCGAGATTCCCGACACGCCGGGCAAGTACTTCTACGTGTGGCTGGACGCGCCGATCGGCTACCTCGCCAGCTTCCAGAACCTGTGCGAGAAGCAGGGCATCGACTTCGACAGCTACTGGAAGGCCGATTCCGACGCCGAGGTCTATCACTTCATCGGCAAGGACATCGTCTACTTCCACGCCCTGTTCTGGCCGGCGATGCTGGAAGGTGCCGGCATGCGCACCCCGACCGGCGTCAACTGCCACGGTTTCGTGACCGTCAATGGCGCCAAGATGTCCAAGTCGCGCGGCACCTTCATCAAGGCCGACACCTACGCGCAGTTCCTCAACCCGGAATACCTGCGCTACTACTTCGCCGCCAAGCTGACCTCCGGCGTCGATGATCTCGACCTCAACCTCGACGACTTCACCGCCCGCGTGAATTCCGACCTGGTCGGCAAGGTGGTCAACATCGCCAGCCGCTGCGCCGGTTTCGTCAAGAAGTTCGGCGACGGCAAGCTGTCCGCCACCTGCGCCGAGCCGGAGCTGGTCGAGCGCTTCATCGCCGCTGGCGAAGGCATCGCGGCAGACTTCGAAGCCCGTGAATTCGCGCGCGCCATGCGCAAGGTGATGGAACTGGCCGATGAAGCCAACACCTACATCGCCGACAAGGCGCCGTGGGCGATGGCCAAGGAAGACGGCCGCGAGCAGGAAGTGCTCGACGTCTGCTCCGTGGGTATCAACCTGTTCCGCCAGCTGATGGTCTATCTGGCGCCGGTGATTCCGGAGCTGACCGACAAGGCACGCGACTTCCTGAACCTCGAGAGCCTCGACTGGGCCAGCCGTGAAAGCGTGCTGACCGATCATGCGATCAACAAGTTCAAGCCGCTGCTGACGCGCGTCGAGCCGGAGCGCATCGACAAGATGCTCGAAGCTTCGCGCGAAGTGCTGGTCGAGGAGCAGAAGATCAAGGACGGCACCGCCAAGGCAGAAGCCGCGGCCGCGCCGAGCCCGCTCGACGCCGACCCGATCGCCGACGAGATCGACTTCGATACCTTCATGAAGACCGACCTGCGCGTGGCGAAGATCGTCAAGGCGGAGCACGTCGAGAAGGCGGCCAAGCTGCTCAAGCTGACGCTGGATATCGGTGGCGAGACACGCACCGTGTTCTCCGGCATCAAGTCCGCCTACGCGCCGGAAGCGCTGGAAGGTCGTCTGACGGTGATGGTCGCCAACCTGGCGCCGCGCAAGATGCGCTTCGGCGTGTCAGAGGGCATGGTGCTGGCCGCCGGTGACGACGAAGGCATCTACCTGCTGGAGCCGCACACCGGCGCCAAGCCGGGTCAGCGCGTCACTTGATGCAGTGATGCTGCAGTGATGCTGCGCTGATTCAGCCTCACTGAAGCCTCTTCAGCACAACGCCCCGCCAGAGACTCTCTGGCGGGGCGTTGTCGTTCATGCGTCACATCCGGTCGGCGGGACGGCTACTCGTAGCGGCGACCGGCATGCTCCAGCCAGCCATCCACATGGCGGCCACCGGGATCATGATGCGTCCAGTGGATCACGCCGCCCTTGTCGGTCCACTCATATTCGCCGTAGAAGCCGATGCGATCACCGACCTGAAGGCTGTCGATGCGTGGCGCGAGATCGATATTGTGCGCCACCAGAATGGTGGTGCCGCCCGCGACCCGGATCAGGAACTTCTGATGACGGCTGCCCTTGAGGTCATCCCTGAGCAGACGCGTCACCTCGCCCACGCCCCGCACCTGCACATCACTCTGCTGGGCACTGATGGCGCGCCTGAGTCGGCTCTCGTCTGCCGAGGAAGCGCCTTCCCCCTGCGTCGCCTCGGCCTGCGGCGACTGGAAGTCATTCCACAGCTGGGAGAGCGAGAAATTGCCATTGCCCGTCAGCTGCGAGATGCCCGCCATCGCCACCACCAGGATGATGACCCATAACGGCCGACGGCCGCGTGTTCCTGTCCTGCGCATATCCCGCTCCTTGTGCCACCCCTAGTGACGTGAAAGTCTCTGATCACGCCATAATCAATAAAAGTAATAAAGGAATTCTTCTTTATTACTTCAAGAACCAAGCAAAACGCGAAACAATGGTCGTCTCATGCTGGCAACACTACGCCTCGCTTGCCACGCTACAGGCTGTCGGCCAGCAGCATCTTGCGTATAATACCGCCGCGCTCGACGATCCCCTGCCCTGCAGCTTCCTGACAGCTTGCGGCAGCAACAGCCCTGATCGCCTGCGAGTGCCGGTTAATGCATGCCGCGAGCACGGAAGCGCCTTCGAAACACCCTGACCGAGCGACGCCCCTGATGAGTGAATACCTTCTTATCCTGATCAGCACCATCCTGGTCAACAATTTCGTACTGGTGCAGTTCCTCGGCCTGTGCCCCTTCATGGGTGTCTCCAACAAGCTGGAGTCCGCGATGGGCATGTCGCTGGCCACCACCTTCGTGCTCACGCTGTCGTCGATGTGCGCCTACCTGACCTATCACTTCATCCTCGCGCCGCTGGGGCTCGAGTACCTGCGCACCATCGCCTTCATCATGGTGATCGCCGTGGTGGTGCAGTTCACCGAGATGGTGGTCAAGAAGACCAGCCCGCTGCTCTATCAGGTGCTGGGCATCTTCCTGCCGCTGATCACCACCAACTGCGCGGTACTCGGCGTGGCGCTGCTGACCCTGAACCGCAATTCCAGCTTCATGGAAGCCACGCTATACGGCTTCGGCGCGGCCGTCGGCTTCTCGCTGGTACTGGTACTGTTCGCCGCCATGCGCGAGCGCCTGGCCGTCGCCGATGTGCCGCGCCCCTTCCAGGGCCCGGCCATCGCGATGATCACCGCCAGCCTGATGTCGCTGGCCTTCCTCGGCTTCTCCGGACTGGTGCAGATCTGACATGCTCGAATTCTTCAACGACCATACGCTGATCTCCGCCATCGTCGCACTGGTGGCCATGGCCGTCGTCTTCGGGGGCCTGCTCGGCTTCGCCGCCGTGGCCTTCAAGGTCGAGGGCGACCCCATCGTCGAGCAGATCGACCAGCTGCTGCCGCAGACCCAGTGCGGCCAGTGCGGTTACCCGGGCTGCAAGCCCTACGCCCAGGCCATCGCCGAAGGCGACGAGATCAACAAGTGCCCGCCGGGCGGCGAGAGCACCATCGCCTCGCTGGCCGACCTGCTGGGCCGCGAGGCCACACCGCTGGATGGCGACAGCGACAACACGCCCAAGGTGGCGGTGATTCGCGAGGACGAGTGCATCGGTTGCACCAAGTGCATCCAGGCCTGCCCTGTCGATGCCATTCTCGGTGCCGCCAAGCACATGCACACCGTGATCGCCGACGAATGCACCGGCTGCGACCTGTGTGTCGAGCCCTGCCCGGTCGATTGCATCGACATGGTGCCGGTCGCCACTGACGTGCGCAGCTGGCACTGGCCGCAACCGGCGGGCCCGACCCGCGACAATGCCCGCTTCAACGGCAACCTGATCGTGACCGATGCCGCCGATTCTACTGCCACATCTGCAAGGAACGTCGCCTGATGGTTCTGTCGTTACTCAAATCCATGGTGACTTCCTCACGCTCCTCTGCCACGGCGGAGGCGGAACACACGCAAAAGGGTCAGGGCGCGCCGCGCGTGTTCGACTTCCACGGCGGCATCCATCCGCCGGAGCACAAGGCGCTCTCCAATCGCGCCCCGCTGGTGGCCGCCCCGCTGCCCCGTGAGGTGGTGCTACCGCTCAGCCAGCATATCGGCGCGCCCGCCCAGCCACTGGTGGAGATCGGCCAGCGCGTCAAGACGGGCGAACTGATCGCCCGCGCCCAGGGCATGATCTCCGCCCCGGTGCATGCCAGCATCACCGGCGTGGTCACCGCCATCGAGCCGCGTCAGATTCCCCATGCCTCGGGCCTGGAAGATCAGTGCATCGTGATCGAGCGCGAGGGTGAGATCGATGAATGGGCGCGCCTGGAAGCCTGGCGCGACTGGCGTCAGCAGGAAGCCCAGGACCTGATCCAGCGTCTGCAGGATGCCGGTGTGGTCGGTCAGGGCGGCGCCGGTTTCCCCTCGGCGGTGAAGGCGCGGGTGCGTGAGCGCCACGCCATCGACACCCTGATTCTGAACGCGGCGGAGTGTGAGCCTTACATCACCGCCGATGACCTGACCATGCGCACGCATCCGGAAGCGCTGATCGAAGGGCTCGAGATTCTCGCCAGCCTGATCGGCCCCGAGTGCATCCTGATCGGCATCGAGGACAACAAGCCCGAGGCCGTCATCGCGCTGGAACAGGCGATTCGCGCCCGCCGCGCCGACAAGCGCCTGCCGCCGCTGGATTCACGCCTCGAAGTCGTGGTGGTACCGACCAAGTATCCCTCCGGCGGCGAGAAGCAGCTGATCAAGCTGCTGACGGACCGCGAAGTGCCCAGCCGTGGCCTGCCCGCCGATGTCGGCGTGGTGGTGCACAACCCGGGGACCGTGCGCGCCGTGCAGCGTGCAGTGTGCTTCGGCGAGCCGATGATCTCGCGCGTCGTCACCCTGACCGGCGAGTCGCTGCAGCACCCGCACAATGTCGAGGCGCGCCTGGGCACCTCCATCGCAGACCTGCTGCGTCTGGCGGCGCCGGGGCCGACGGGTATCGCACGCCTGGTGATGGGTGGGCCGATGATGGGCTTCACGCTCGAGAGCGACGCCCTGCCGATCATCAAGACCACCAACTGCCTGCTGGCCTCCTCTCCCGAGTCACTGCCGGCACCGGCGGTCGAGCAGCCGTGCATCCGTTGCGGCATGTGCGAGCAGGCCTGTCCGGCCGAGCTGCTGCCGCAGCAGCTCTACTGGTTCTCCAAGGCACGCGAGTTCGACAAGGCCGAGCTCTACAATCTGGCGGACTGCATCGAATGCGGCGCCTGCTCCTATGTCTGCCCCAGCCAGATTCCGCTGGTGCAGTATTACCGCTTCGCCAAGGGCGAGATTCGCAGCGCTCAGCACGAGGCGCGCAAGTCCGAGCGCGCTCGTCACCGCTTCGAATTCAAGCAGGCGCGCATGGCGCGCGAGGAAGCCGAGAAGGAAGCCAAGCGCCAGCAACGCGCTCAGGCGGCCCAGAAGTCCGCCGCCGCCCGCGCAGATGCCAGCGGCGCCGCAGACACGACTTCGGCCTCAGCCGCCCCTGCCACTACAACGGCCGCCGCTGCCCAGCCGGCACCGGCCACCGACATCAAGGCCTTCAAGACGGCGCGCGCCGCGGCCAACATCGCCCTCAAGAAGGCCGAGAAGGCCCTCAAGGCAGCGCAGGATGGCGGTGAGAGCTCCGAGAGCGATATCGCCAAGCTCGAGGCCAACGTGACCGCGGCCAAGACCAAGCTCGCCAGCGCCGAGAGCGCCCTCAAGGCCGCCAGCGAGGCAAGCGAGTCAGCTGCCCCGGCGGCTGCCGGCGCTTCGACAGCCAGCACTGCGACAACAGGCGCGACTGCCCCCGCCGCCGATCTCAAGGCGCTCAAGACAGCGCGCGCCGCGGCCAATATCGCGGTCAAGAAGGCCGAGAAGGCCCTCAAGACCGCCCAGGACAGCGGTGAGGGTGATATCCCCGCCCTCGAAGCCAGCGTGGCAGAGGCCAAGACCCGACTGGCCAAGGCCGAAGCCGACCTCAAGGCTGCCAGCGAGGCCAACGAGTCAGCTACCCCTGCGGCGGCCGGCGCTTCCGCGACAGGCGCGGCTGCCCCGGCGGCCGACCTCAAGGCACTCAAGACGGCGCGTGCCGCGGCCAATATCGCGGTCAAGAAGGCCGAGAAGGCCCTCAAGACCGCCCAGGACAGCGGTGAGGGTGACATCCCCGCCCTCGAGGCCAGCGTGACAGAGGCCAAGGCGCGCCTTGCCAAGGCTGAGGGCGATCTCAAGGCGGCGACCGACGCCGCTGGCGCTGCTCAAGGCGCTGATAAAGGCCCTGTGGCAAGCGCTGCGGCTGGCTCTGCTCAAACCACTGATACAGGTGCGGCTGGCTCTTCTGCCAATGCTGCTGCGCCGGCAGCTGCGGCACCCAGCGCCGATATCAAGGCACTCAAGACGGCGCGCGCCGCAGCCAATATCGCGGTCAAGAAGGCCGAAAAGGCCCTGGCCCGCGCCAGCGAAAGTGGCGAAGGCGATATCGAGGACCTGCAGACCCTGCTGGCTACGGCCCAGGAAAACCTGCGCGCCGCCGAGGTGCGTCTCAACAGCGCGCAAGCTGGCAGCACTGACGCGACGCCTGCCGCCAAGGGCGCGGGAGAATTGATTCCCGAGGCGCCCAAGCCCGCCGCGGGTTCTGTGGGGCGTGGCAGCATGGCCAGCAACGTGACGCTCTCACAGGCCGAGATCGAGGCATCACGCGCCGAAAACCTCGCCAAGCGTCACAAGCAGGTCAGCATTGCGGTCAAGGCGGCCGAAGCGGCCCACCGCAAGGCAGAGGCGGCATTGAGCGAGGCGGATGACGAAAACCGTCAGCGCCTGGCGACCAAGGTCGACCGCACGCGCCGCAATCTGGAACACGCCCGCGAGTCATTGGCCGAGGTGCAGGCACTGGTGGACGCCCAATGAGTGACCTGAGCCCAATTACCGCGCCAATGGCGACTCATCCTGAAGCACGCCTCGTGTCATTGCCCATTTACCGCAAGGATCTGACCGTCTCATGAGCCTGATGCATGCAAGCTCCCCCCATGCCCACGGGCCAACCGCCACCTCGCGCGTGATGGCCTGGGTGCTGGCCGCGACGCTGCCGGGTATCGCCGTGCTGTGCTGGCACTATGGCTGGGGTGTGCTGTTCAACCTCGTCTTCGCCTGTCTGGCGGGTGTCGCCCTCGAGGCGCTGCTGCTCAAGCTGCGTGGCCGTCCGGTCAGCTTCTTCCTCAAGGACAATTCGGCGCTGGTGACCTGCGTGCTGCTGGCGGTGTCGTTGCCGCCGCTGGCACCCTGGTGGCTGGTACTGACCGGCGTGATCGCGGCCATCGTGGTCGCCAAGCAGCTCTACGGTGGCCTGGGCCAGAATCCGTTCAACCCGGCGATGGTCGCCTATGCGCTGCTGCTGATCTCCTTCCCGGTCGAGATGTCGCGCTGGTCATCCCCGGATGGCTTCGCACTCGGCTTCACTGACAGCCTGCAGCAGTTCTTCGGCGTGATCGCCACGCCAGACGCCCTGACCGGCGCCACGCCGCTGGACGCCTTCCGCAACAAGGGCGAGCTTTCCAGCAGCGAGTTCTGGGCAGACCCGAGCCTGCTGCCTGCCGCCAACCTGCTGGCCTGGCAGCAGACGGCCATCGCCTGGGGCCTCGGCGGCCTGGTGCTGCTGGCGCGTCGCCTGATCACCTGGCATATCCCGGTAGCGATGCTGGGCAGCCTGGCGGTGATCTCCGCCATCTTCGCCTTCGTGGATGGCGAGCAACACGCAAGCCCCCTCTTCCACCTGCTGTGCGGTGCGGCGATCTTCGGCGCCTTCTTCATCGCCACGGACCCGGTCACGGCGGCGACCTCCAACAAGGGCAAGCTCTATTACGGCGTCGGCATCGGCGTGCTGATCTACCTGATTCGCACCTTCGGCGCCTATCCTGACGCCATCGCCTTCGCGGTGCTGCTGATGAACTTCAGCGTGCCGTTCATCGATTACTACACCCAGCCACGCAGCTATGGTCACAAGAAGGCCCGTCGCGGCATCAAGCTGGAGGACAAGGCATGAGCCTGACGCCTGATCAGCCCGAACAGCAAGCCCAGGCCGCCCAAGGCTTGAAGCACACCATCGCGCGGGCCGCGCTGGGTCTGGCGGTCTTCGCCGTCGTCACCGCAGGCGTCGTCGCCGTGACCCAGATGACCACCGCCGAGACCATCGCCGACAACGAGCGTGCCGCCCAGAGCGCGGCGCTGGCCGAGATCATCCCGCCGTCGCTGCACGACAATGACCTGCTCGACGCGGCCTTTGCCCTGCCGCCCTCCCAGGTGCTGGGCCTGGAGAGCGCTGATACCGGCTGGCGCGCCACCCGAAATGGCGAGACCGTCGCGGTGCTGCTGCCAGTAGTGACCGGCAAGGGTTACAGCGGCGATATCCGCCTGCTGGTCGGTATCCGTGCCGATGGCAGCGTGGCCGGAGTGCGCGCCGTCAAGCACGCCGAGACCCCTGGGCTGGGCGACAAGATCGAAGCGCGCAAGTCCGACTGGATTCACGAATTCGATGACCAGACGCTCAGCTCGGTGGAATGGAAGGTGAACAAGGATGGCGGTGATTTCGACCAGTTCACCGGTGCAACCATCACCCCGCGCGCCGTGGTGGGTGCCGTTCGTCAGGCATTGATCTACTTCATGGCGCACCGCACGGCGCTGCTGGCCGGCGACAGCGAGACGCTGACCGCGACCCGCCGCGCTGCCAAGGCCCAGCAAGACACGCAAGCTCCCACCGCTGATGGCACGCTCACGCCATCAGCGCCTTCTGAACACGGCGGAGACGAACCTCATGAGTGATATCTCACTTGGCAAGATCAGCCGCGACGGCCTGTGGGACAATAACCCGGCGCTGGTGCAGCTGCTGGGCCTGTGTCCGCTGCTGGCCGTCACCGCCAGCGTCGTCAACGCCATCGGGCTGGGGCTTGCCACGCTGCTGGTGTTGATCGGCTCCAACGTGGCGGTGTCGCTGATCCGCAATCTGGTGCCTTCTGCAGTGCGCCTGCCGGCCTTCGTGATGATCATCGCCTCCTTCGTGACCTGTGCCGAGCTGCTGATGAAAGCCTACACCTATGAGCTCTATCAGATTCTCGGCATCTTCATTCCGCTGATCGTCACCAACTGCGCGATTCTCGGGCGTGCCGACGCCTTCGCCGCCAAGCACCCCGTGCTGCCGGCGGCCACCGATGGCCTGATGATGGGGCTGGGGTTCATGGCCGTGCTGGTGCTGTTGGGTGGCATGCGTGAGCTGTTCGGCCAGGGCACGCTGTTTGCCGGCATGGAACTGCTCGTCGGGCCGATGGCCGCCGACTGGCAGCTGACGATCTTCCCGGATTACTCCTTCCTGTTCCTGGTGCTGCCGCCGGGCGCCTTCTTCTGCATGGGGCTGATCATCGCGGGCAAGAAGACCATCGATGAGCGACTCGAGCAGCGCCGCAAGGCGGCCAACGCCGATGCGCCCAAGGTGTCGCGTCGTGTGCGCGTGACCGGCACCATCTCCTGAGCCCCTCTCACACAGGCCGTCAGCCCGCTGGCTGACAGCCTGTGTTGACGACGCCCGCTCCCAAGCCCTTACCGCCGTACCCGAGATACCATGAACGCCCAGAAACGCCTCGAGATCTTCACCCGTCTGCGCAACGAGAATCCTGAGCCACGCACCGAGCTTGCCTGGTCAACGCCCTTCGAGCTTTTGATCGCGGTGCTGCTGTCGGCGCAGGCGACGGATGTGGGCGTCAACAAGGCCACGGCGAAGCTGTATACGGTCGCCAATACGCCGGAGAGAATTCTCGCGCTGGGCGTCGAGGGCCTGAAGGAGTACATCAAGACGATCGGCCTGTTCAACACCAAGGCCGAGAACGTCATCAAGACCTGCCGCATGCTGATCGAACGGCATGGTGGCGAGGTGCCGCAGACCCGCGAGGCGCTGGAAGCGCTGCCCGGCGTGGGCCGCAAGACCGCCAACGTGGTGCTCAACACCGCCTTCGGTCAGCCGACCATGGCGGTGGACACGCACATCTTCCGTGTCTCCAACCGCACCCGCATCGCCCCGGGCAAGAACGTGCTGGAAGTCGAGCACAAGCTGATGCGCCATGTGCCCAAGGAGTTCCTGGTCGATGCCCACCACTGGCTGATCCTGCATGGCCGCTACACCTGCGTGGCACGCAAGCCGCGCTGTGGCAGCTGCATCATCGAAGACCTCTGCGAGTACAAGGACAAGGTCGACCTGTAACGCCGCAAGGCACGAGGATTTGATGACCCCTTCATGACCAGGGGCTTGATGACTGGGGCTTGATGACTGGGGCTTGATGACTGGGGCTTGATGACTGAGGCTTGATGACTGAGGCTTTGTGAGCAACAGCTTGATGACTGAAACTTGATCACCAGGTACCTGGCAAAGGCCCCGATCCTGCGTGGCCTGCAGGCGTGGGCTGCATGCGTGATCGTTGATTGAGCATGAACCCCGCCTCCCCGCCTATTCAACCAAGCGGCAACGTAGACTGAGCGCACAGACCGTCGCCTCAGGAACCTGCCATGACCGCACCTTCCGATGCCGGGGATCGCCGCTCTCCGCGCCCAGAAGGCTCCGACGATTCCCGCCAGCCTGATGACAACAGCTGCCTGCACTCGCGCCTGCAGGAGATGTCGTCACGTCTCGAGGCACTGGAAGCCGAGAACCACCTTTTACGCACCTTGGTCGACACCCACCCCGACATCATGTTCATCAAGGATGCCAAGGGGCTGTTTCGCTACGCCAACCGCACCCTGACCGACTTCTATGGCACTTCACGCGAGGACATCGTCGGACGTGATGACAGTCATTACACCGGCAATACCGAGCAGAGCCACTTCTTCAGGCGCAGCGTGGAGCAGGTGCTCAGCAGGTTCGAGCGCGAGACGGTCTTCGAGGATGCCACCGACGGCACCACCGGCGAGGTCAACCACTTCCGCTCCATCAAGCAGCCCTTCCATGACATTCACGGTCAGCCGCTGGTCGCCGTTCTGGCGCACAACATCACGGCAGAAGTCCGTGAGCATGAGCGCAAGACCCGCCAGATCGACCACATCTATGACACCTCGCTGGAAGGCTTCTGGGACTGGAACATCCTGACCAGTTCCGTGACGCACAATCGCCGCTGGTCACAGATTCTGGGCATCCCGGAGAGCGAGCTCAGCAACAGCCTGGAAGAATTCGCAAGCCTGCTGCACCCCGAGGACAAGCCCGAGACGATGATCGCCATCCAGGACTGCATGGCGGGCAAGACGGCCTATTATCACCGCCACCGCATGCTGACCCGCGGTGGCGACGTGGTCTGGGTGATCGACAAGGGCGATGTCATCGAGCGTGACAGCGAAGGCAATCCGCTACGCATGATCGGCTCGATCACCGATATCACGCGTATCGTCGAATCAGAGGCCCTGCTGCACCAGCACAGTCGCTTCGACTCACTGACCAAGCTGGCCAACCGAGCCACGCTGATCGACAGCCTGCAGCAGGCCATCATCATCACCGACGCCCGTGACACCCACGGTGCGCTCATCTTCATCGATCTGGACCACTTCAAGAAGATCAACGACCTGCTGGGGCATACCACCGGCGACCATCTTTTGATCGAGGTGGCCCATCGCCTGAGCTCCACGGTGCGTGACAGCGACCTGGTGGCGCGCTTCGGCGGGGACGAGTTCGTCATCCTGGTACAGCCCCTGAGCCATGATCCACAGACTGCCTGTCGCGAACTGGATGAGCTGATGGAGCGCCTGCAGCAGGCGCTCAACCAGCCGTATTCGCTCTTGGGCCCACAGTCGCAGCCGCTGCAACATCACAGCTCGGCGAGCCTGGGCAGCATCATGTTCCATGATCGCCATCTGAGTGCGGAGGAGCTCATCCGGCGCGCGGATATCGCGATGTATCGCGCCAAGGAAGCCGGGCGCAATCAGACCGTCCGCTTTGATCCCAGCATGCGCGTGGAGCTTGAGCGCGCCGTGCAGCTGGAAAATGATCTGCGCCGCGCCATCGAGAATGAAGAGCTCTACGTGGAACTGCAGCCGCAATTCGATCGAGGGCTCAAGCTGGTCGGCGCCGAGTGCCTGTTGCGCTGGCGACACGCCAAGCTCGGCAATATCTCGCCCTATGAATTCATTCCGCTGGCCGAGAAGAGCCAGCTGATCGACAGCCTCGGCGACTGGGTGCTGGAGCAGGCCTGCAAGCTGCTGGAGGACTGGCAGAAAGGCACCGCCTTCGCGAAGATCTATCTGTCGGTCAATGTCAGCGTCAAGCAGCTGGACTCCCCTCACTATGTCGGCAATGTCGCCAAGGCACTCAGTCAGCACACGCTTGACCCGCAATATCTTCAGCTGGAGCTGACCGAAAACGTCTTCGCCACCGACATGCCCGCCACGGTCGCACGCATGCACGAACTGCGCTCGCTGGGCCTGCGCCTGTCACTGGATGATTTCGGCACCGGCTTCTCCTCCCTGACCTACATCAAGCACCTGCCCTTCGATGAGCTCAAGGTCGACCGCAGCTTCGTCAATGATCTCGAGAACGACGAGATGAATCGCCGCATGGTGAACTTCATGGTGCAGCTGGGACGTGAGCTGGGCATGTGCGTGGTGGCGGAAGGCGTCGAGACCCCCAGGCAGCGCGAACTGCTGCTGGAGATGGGCTGTGATGCCCTGCAGGGCTATCTGATGGACAAGCCGATGGCGATCGAGGCATTCACCGCCAAGTATCAGCTCGGATGACAGCGCATCCGCGTCTTTCATGGCACACTGGGGCCTCTTTTCTGTCTGGACATCATGCGTTATGGAAGACTTCTTCAACTGGATCGGCACGCAACTGGGTGCCGCCATTCGCTTCATCGTCGAAGGCCTGGGCGGTTTCTTCGCCAACTTCGATGATGCCCTATCGGGATTCTTCAATGGCCTCACTGGTGAGCTGGGGCTTGGCACATCGCTGTTCAGCCTGCTGGGATTGATTCTGGGACTTTACCTGCTCTTCAAGGGCATCACGTCGCTGTTGAGAGGCTCCATCATCGGCGGGCTATTGATGACCTTCATCGGGCTGACCTTCCTGGGCTGGATGATTGCCTGACGCGCGCGATGACCGTGTACGCGATGACCGTGCAGGCGATGCCCTGACGGGACTTGCGCCAGGCTCGTGACATGAAAAAGCCCCTGCCATTCGGCAGGGGCTTTTTCATGTCAGCGGCAGTCACCGCATCGCGCGATGACTGCCGTCTGTCTTCAAGGGTCAGATCAGAGGATCAGGCCAGCGCCTTCTCCACGACTTCATACAGGTTGTTCGAGAGCTTCTCGCCACGGATACGCTCAAGCTCTGCCTTCATCAAGTCCTGACGCTTGGCATCGAAACGCTTGTAACGCGTCAGCGGCGTGATGATGCGCGCCGCGATTTCCGGATTCAGACGATTGAGCTCGATGACCACATCCGCCAACAGACGATAGCCTTCACCGTCGAGACGGTGGAAGTTGACGCGGTTCTGGCCGGCGAAGGCGCCGATCAAGGCACGCACCTTGTTGGGGTTGGTCATCGAGAAGGCCGGGTGCTCCATCAGGAAGCGCACGCGGTCCAACACATCAGCCTGCGGACGCGTGACCTGGATCGAGAACCACTGGTCCATCACCAGCGGATCATGCGACCAGCGCTCGGCGAAGGACTTGAGCGCCGGGTCACCCAGGTCGGTGCGTGAGGAGTGCACCAGCATCGTCAGCGCGGCACGCACGTCGGTCATGTTGTGGGCCGCCGCTAGCTGGGCCTGGGCCAGGCGCACGCCTTCCTCGTCCTCGATGCTCATCAGATAGCTGAGCGCGGCATTCTTGAGGCTGCGACGCGCCATCTGCTCGAAGGTCGGCGCGTAGTCGCCCTGCTGCGCATTGGCGTGATAGAGCGCCACGAAGTCGTCGCGCAGCGCACTGGCCAGCTGCGCCTTGGCGGTCTTGCGCGCCCAGTGGATGGCATCGACATCGACGACACTCTGCTGCTCGGCGATGTAGGCCTCCGAGGGCAGCGTCAGCATCTCGGCCAGCACCGCACGATCGGAAGCTTCGCTCTGGAGCAGGAAGCGATAGGCGGCCAGCAGGCGCTCATCCAGCTGGGCCTCCTGCTCGCCACGCTGCCAGGCCGCCATCAGGTCTTCAAGCGCTGCCATGGCCAGACGCTGACCGGCATCCCAGCGGTTGAAGCCATCGCTGTCGTGCTGCATCAGGAAGGCCAGCTGCTCACGGCTGTAGTCAAAGGCCAGCTTGACCGGCGCCGAGAAGCCACGCAGCAGCGACGGCACCGGCTCGGCATCGCCGGCAAGGCCGGTGAAGACGAAGGTCTGCTCGGCCTCGGTCAGCTCCAGCACGGTTTCCGTGCCCAGCGCTTCGCCGTCGAGGGTCAGCGTCAGATCGTTGCCATCGGCGCCGACCAGCCCCATGCGCACCGGAATCACCAGCGGCAGCTTCTCCGCCTGCCCCGGTGAAGGCGGCGTGGACTGACGCAGCGTGAGGGAATAGGTGCCAGCCTGGGCATCGAAGGTGCCACTGGCGGCGATGTTCGGCGTTCCGGCCTGGGAGTACCAGCGCATGAACTGGCTGAAGTCGCGGCCGGAGGCTTCGCTCATCGCGCTGATGAAGTCCTCGATGGTGGCGGCGCTGCCATCGTTGCGCGCGAAGTAGAGGTCACTGCCACGGCGGAAGGCCTCTTCCCCGAGCAGGTTGGCGACCATGCGCACCACTTCGGAACCCTTCTCGTAGATGGTCAGGGTGTAGAAGTTGGAAATCTCGATATAGGACGCCGGGCGCACCGGGTGTGCGGTGGGGCCGGCATCTTCGGCGAACTGCGCGGTACGCAGCATGGCGACGTCTTCGATACGCTTGACCGGCGCCGAGTTCATGTCGGCGGAGAAGGTCTGATCGCGATAGACGGTGAAGCCTTCCTTCAGGGACAGCTGGAACCAGTCACGGCAGGTGACGCGGTTGCCCGACCAGTTGTGGAAGTACTCATGCGCGACCACCCCTTCGACGCGCTGGAAGGCGGCGTCGGTGGTGGTATCGGGGTTGGCCAGCACGCAGGCGCTGTTGAAGATGTTGAGGCCCTTGTTCTCCATCGCGCCCATGTTGAAGTCGTTGACCGCGACGATCATGAAGATGTCGAGGTCATATTCGCGACCGTAGACTTCCTCGTCCCACTTCATGGAGGCCTTGAGGGAGTTCATGGCGTGTTGGGTCTTGTCGAGGTTTTCCGGCTCGACCCAGATTTCCAGAGCGACGTCACGGCCACTCATGGTGGTGAAGCTGTCGTCATGCTTGACCAGGTCCCCCGCCACCAGCGCGAACAGATAGCACGGCTTGGGATGCGGGTCCTGCCAGGTGACGAAGTGACGCCCACCCTCGCGCTCGCCACGCTCGACGGGATTGCCGTTGGAGAGCAGGATCGGGTAGCTGTCCTTGTCGGCGATGATGGTGGTGGTGAACACCGACATCACGTCCGGGCGGTCCGGGTAGTAGGTGATGCGACGGAAGCCTTCGGCCTCGCACTGGGTGCAGAACATGCCCGAGGACACATAAAGCCCTTCCAGCGCGGTATTCGCCGCTGGGTCGATCACCACCACCGTCTCGAGCTCACAGTTGGCCGGCAGGCCGGCCAGCGTCAGGTGAGTCTCGTCGAGCTTGTATTCATCACTGGCAAGCGCTCGCCCATCGACACGCACGGACTCAAGCGTCAGATGCTCGCCATTGAGCACCAGCGGCGGCGTGGCATCACTGCCCACGGCAGCATCGGGATTGGCCTCGAGGGTCAGCACGGTCGTCACACGGGTCGCGGACGGTGCCAGATCAAACGTCAGGCGGGTGTCCAGCACACGCCAGGCGGGTGCCTGATAATCGGCAAGATGAATCGCTGCAGGTTGTGACATCAAAGACTCCGCAATCAGCGCCGCGGGAGAGGACTCCTCACGGCAGGAAGACAGCGGACAGCGAGGGAACAGACACCTCACCTGCCCGCGATGAAGCGCTCATTCGCGCGGAAGGGATTCGCCACTGACGGCAAGGTTCGCCCCCTCGCCCTTGGGCTCCGGGCGCGTGGCCAGCCAGAGTGCCAGCAGCGACAGGAAGACCAGCAGCGAGACCTTGACGGCCAGCACTGAGACGGTGAACAGGATGATCAGCATCGAGACGGCCAGCATGCTGACCGCCATGATGCGCGCGCGCAGCGGAATGGCGCGTTCGCGCTCCCAGGCCACCAGCGTCGGCCCGATCTGGGGGTGTTCCCGGATATAGCGCGCAAAGCGCGGTGAACCTCGGCTGGCACAGGCCAGCGCCAGCAGCATGAAGACGGTGGTGGGCAGCAGCGGCAGAAACATGCCAGCGAAGCCGATGCCGAAGAACAACCAGGCCAGGCCAAGCCAGCAGATACGCTTCATGCGCCGAAAGATCATCATGTCGGTTCCTCACCACCTGCGGTCACACACCGTGTGCTTCCTGCTATCAGTCAAACGCCAAGTCGTTCATGGGAAAAGTACTTTCTGACTATCCGCCTGATAGCAACTGCGTGCATGGTAACGGGCTTGCCGATATCGCGAAAGGCCACGCCCCCCGCCATGGGGGCCGCGGGCCGCTGTCTGCGGCCGGATTCGACGCCGCAATCCGTCGAGCCGGGCGTGGCTTAGCGGCGGTCAGCCGGGCTGCGGTCAGCCGGGCTGCGATCAGCCGGGCTGCGTTCAGCTACGTTGCGCCAACTGCCAGAGACGCATGATGGCCTCGCAGCGGTCAGCCAGCAGCTCAGAGGTGCGCGCCAGCGCCTGCTCAAGCGGCATGGCACTGTCACACAGCGTGAAGACGGCACTGACCCCCTCATCATGGGCGGCTTGCCAGCCCTCGGCCAGTCGCCCCGCCAACACGATGGCGGGCACCCCGGCGGCTCGCGCGGCTCGCGCCGCACCGATGGGGGTCTTGCCGCCCAGGCTCTGGCCATCCAGGCCGCCTTCCCCGGTGATCAGCAGATCACAGCCCGCCAGACGTTCGCTCACGTTGAGGCGCTCCATCACCAGCTCGATGCCCGGACGCAACTCGCCATTCAACCAGGCCGCCACCGCGTAGCCCATGCCGCCTGCGGCCCCTGCACCGGCCAACTGCTGCTGGTCTGCGCCCAGTACTTCCGCGCTCAGGCGCGCGAAGTGGCCCAGCGCCGCATCCAGTTCCTCGACCACCGCAGCATCGGCGCCCTTCTGCGGGCCGAACACGGCGCTCGCGCCGCGCGGACCACACAGGGGGTTGTCGACATCGACTGCGGCAGACACCTTGAGGTCGGCCAGGCGTGGGTCCAGCGCACTGACGTCCAGGCTCGCCAGACGCGCGAGGGCCGCGCCACCTGCGGGCAGCTCATTGCCATCAGCGTCGAGCAGACGCAGCCCGAGCGCGCGCAGCATGCCGCTGCCGCCATCGTTGGTGGCGCTGCCGCCCAGCGTGACGATCAGTCGCTCGGCACCGGCGTCCAGCGCCGCCAGGATCAGCTCGCCCACGCCGTGCGTATCGGCTACCCGCGCGTCGCGCTCATCAGGGCTGACCAGATGCAGACCACTGGCTTCGGCCAGCTCGACGATGGCCGTGCGGCTACCCGGCTGCCAGCCCCACTGGGCGGTGACGTCACGCCCGAGCGGATCACGCACCTGAGCGCTGCGCGCCTCGATGGGGTCTGCTTCACTGGCCGCCGCCAACAACGCCGCCAGCGTGCCCTCACCGCCATCCCCCAGCGGGCAGAGATCGATCTGTGCCTCGGGCAGTACCCGGCGAACACCATGCGCCATGGCTTCGGCTGCATCACTGGCTGCCAGCGCTTCCTTGAAGCTGTCAGGGGCAATCAACAGACGCGGCGAACCAGCAGAAGCGGAGGCAGCAGAAGCGGAGGAGGCAGCAGAAGCAGAGACAGTCATGCAGACATTCCTTGTCGAAAGTGAAGGAGCGAATGGGGGCAACTCAGCACAAGATACCCCCATGATACGCTGTCATTGGTGCCATGCGGCAGCCTGAAACGCAAACTGCCACCCGTCGGTCTCCCGAGGGTGGCAGTGGCAGCACAGGCTGACAGCAGTGACTTACTTGACCAGACGCGTCTCGGTGGGCGCCAGCGTGACCTTGCCTTCGCGCTTCAGGTGACCGATGGCGCGCTTGAAGTTGGCCTTGCTGGCACCGAAGGCTTCGCTGATGGCTTCCGGTTCGCTCTTGTCGCCCAGCGGCAGCACGCCCTGACTGGCTTCCAGCGCGGCCAGAATGCGGTCCGCCAGCTGCTGATGGCCAGCCGGACCCGGCGCCTGCGGCGTGAGATCGACATTGCCGTTGCCGTCATTCTTCAACACCCACAGACGCAGACGGTTGCCGATGCGCAGACGCGTGAAGATACGGTCGTGATGCACCAGGCCCCAATGGGCGTTGTCGATGATGATCTTCATGCCCAGGTCGGTGCGCGCAGCGACCAGACCGGAAACTTCCTGGCCCACCGCGTAGGTGGCCGGAGTCTTGTCGAGCCAGCGATCCAGACGCATCGAGGCGACCATGCGGTCGCTGTGCTTGTCGAGACCGACGTGCACCATGGCGAACTGGCCGGCCTTGAGCTCACGCTTGCGCTCGCCGTAGGGCAGCAGCAGGTCCTTGCCCAGGCCATTGTCGAGGAAGGTGCCGATGTCATTGACCTCGACCACCTTGAGCGCGGCGAATTCACCGACCATGGCACGCGGATAGCGCGTGGTGGCCAGCAGGCGGTCTTCATCATCCAGGCTGACGAAGACTTCGACTTCGTCACCGATGTCGGCCCCCGCCGGAATGAAGGGCGTCGGCAGCAGGATTTCCCCGCGATCCCCACCATCGAGGAAGACGCCGAAGCCGACCCGCTTGGTGATCGTCAGGGTGTTGCGCTGGCCGATAGCGAGCGGAGCAGACATATAACCTCTCTTTGCGCGTTGTCGGGTGCCGAAGCGGCCCGCATGGCGCAGATATTACGTACGAATAGGGTGAAACGCTTTGAAAGCGACGCGTCCGGTCGTCTCGAGTGAAGCACCGGGCTGGACAAGCGTAGCGCCAGCGACGAGACATGACGCTTTCAAAGCGAATCTGTTGATCCAGAAAACAAGCGAATCAGTGACTCTCACGACACCGCAAATCAGCGAATCAAACGAAGACAGCACCGCACGCCGATAGCGAACGGTGCTGAGAATGGCGATCGCCAGGCACTTGCGCGCTGGATCAATCGCGGAAGTTGTTGAACTGCAGCGGCAGCTCGAGGCTCTCATCGCCCTTGAGCAGCGCCATGGCGCCCTGCAGGTCATCACGCTTCTTGCCGGTGACGCGGACCTTCTCGCCCTGGATCTGCGCCTGGACCTTGAGCTTGGCATCCTTGAGCGCCTTGACGATCTTCTTGGCGGTCGGCTGGTCCAGCCCCTGACGCAGCACCAGCTGCTGACGGGCACGCACGCCAGCGGTGTCGGCGTCCTTCTCTTCCAGGCAGCGCACGTCGATGCCGCGCGCGATCAGACGGCCCTTGAGCAGTTCGATCATCTGACGCAACTGGAAGTCGGCATCGGCTTCCAGGTTGACGTTCTCTTCCTTCTCGAGTTCGAAGCTGGCAGTCACGCCCTTGAAATCGAAGCGCGTCGCGAGTTCGCGATTGGCCTGATCGACGGCATTCTGAACTTCGTGCTTGTCGAGTTCGGAGACAATATCGAATGACGGCATGGGAGCGATTCCTTTGAAGCCATGAAGAATAAACAGCGCATCCTAGCCCATGGGGGCCACGCGCGCCATGCCCCTGGCTCAGGCGGCGCCGGCATTCACCGTCGAGGGCGTCCCCGGGTGCGCTTCACCGGCATCACCGGCCGCGAGTTCCTCAGCCACCGGCGCCGGCGAATCCAGCGTCAGCACCTTGCGCATCTTCCAGGCGGCGGCCCCATCGGCATAGTAATCGCGCAGGCGACCACACTTCTCGAAGCCGTGACGCTCGTAGAGCGCGATCGCCGCGCCATTGCCGGTGTGCACCTCAAGATCGAACTGCGTACAGCCCTGAGCGATGGCCAGCTGCTCAAGCGATGTCAGCATGCGCTGGGCAAGGCCGCGGCCACGCGATTCCGGGTGCAGGCAGAAGGAATAGAGTCGCGCTCGGCGTGAGTTGCGCCGAAACAGCACGGTGCCGTAGCCGAGCACGCTGCGCAGCGGCGTGGCGTCATCGCGCTCGACGCTGCCGGCCGGCCATAGCGCGGCCATCACATCGTCCACCGCCGGTGCGGACGGGATGACATCGTCATCGGGCTGGATGATCACCAGGGTACGGGCATGGGCACGCAGAATCAGATGGGACAGCTGACGACGACTGAACCAGTCGCTGTCGAAACTGACTTCCTCGAGCTCTACCAGAGCGTCGAGATCGGCCCGGATGGCCGGGCGCAGAATGGGGGTCATGGTGCAGGCTCTCCCGCCTGTCAGCGCCCTGACGCTGTCCGAGGATCAGCGTGTCGCGGGGCGGTAGCAATGCGCTGCATTCTGGGCATGCAGGCGCGTCTTGTCTTGGTCTCTTTGCATGAAATTATTTCACTTTCCAGCCTATTGCGATGACGGGGATTGTTTCTCATGATGCGCGCATTCGGCACCGCTTCGGTGCCCGCCTTGCGAGGCTTCGCAATGTCCCGCCTGCGTATCGTGGTTGACCGTGTTTCTGACTGGCGCGCCTTCTATCCCAGTGATGATGTCATCAGCGCCCATGACTTTCTTTCCGAACTCTCAAGCGATGCGCCAGCCCAGCGCGCCGACGATGCGCCGCAGCCCGCCACCCACGTGATCAACCTGTGCGGTGGCCTGGATTATCTGGGCATCGGCTATTACGTCTCGCTGCTGGCCCAGGCGCGCGGCCAGAAGGCGCTGCCGTCAGTGGAGACCCTCAATCAGCTGTCACGCAAGTCGCTGATCGACATGGAACTGGGCGGCATCCGCGTGCTGCTCGAGGAGCTGACACGCAAGGGTGCCCTGCCCGCCCCGCAAGGCGTGACGCATGGAGCTGGCAAGCCGCCACGACTCGACCTGCTGCTGACCTTCGGCGAGAGCGCAGACCCGGCGCTTGCGCGTCTCGCACGCAAGCTGTTCGAGCGCCTGCCATGCCCGCTGCTGGAGGTGCGTCTTGAAGACCGTGGCGATCATTGGGTGCTCAAGCGGGTGCGCCCACAATCCCTGAGCCACCTGGCAGCGGCGGATGAAGACCGCTTCGCCCAGGCGCTCAATCGCCATTCGCGCAAGGTGTGGCGCACGCCCAAGGCACGCCGCCATTACCGTTTCGATCTCGCCATGCTGGTCGACCCGGACGAGGCACTGCCGCCGTCGAACCGTACCGCGCTCAAGCATTTCATCCGCGAAGGACGACGCCTGGGCATCGATGTCAGCCTGATCACCCGGCGCGATGAAGGCCGTCTGGCCGAGTTCGATGGCCTGTTCATCCGCGAGACGACCAGTCTGGATCACCACACCTATCGCATGGCCAAGCGTGCCGAGCATGAAGGGCTGGTGGTGATCGATGACAGCCAGTCGATCCTGCGCTGCACCAACAAGGTCTTCCTGCATGAGCTTCTCAAGGCACGCGGCCTGAGTGCCCCACAGGGTCGCCTGATCCATCGGGGCGAACTGCGCCAGCTGGCCGAGCGCGGGCAACACATGCGCTACCCGCTGGTGATGAAGGTGCCGGATGGCGCCTTCTCCCGCGGCATCGTCAAGATCGATGGCCCCGAGACACTGGTGCGCGAAGCCGAGCGACTGTTCCATGACTCCGCCCTGCTGCTGCTGCAGGAGTGGCTGCCGACCGAGTTCGACTGGCGCATCGGCGTGCTCGACGGCAAGCTGCTGTTCGCCAGCCGTTACTACATGGCGCGTGGCCATTGGCAGATCTACGATCACAGCGGCGCGCGTACTCGCTCCGGCGGCTTCGCGACGGTCGACCCGAGCGAGGTGCCAGCGGCCGTGATCAAGGCGGCCCTGAAGGCGACGCGTCTGATCGGCGACGGCCTCTATGGCGTCGACTTGAAGCAGCTGGAGGACCGCGTGGTGGTCATCGAGGTCAACGACAACCCGAATCTGGATGCCGGCGTCGAGGATGTGGTGCTGGGACGCGAGCTCTACCGGCGCGTGATGCAGGTATTTCTGGCGCGCATGCAGGCGCGCCGCCAGCCCGTGCTGGGCTGACACGCCTCGAGTCTGCAAGACTGTGGCAAGCAGCGAGAAACCAGAAACTAGAGGCACTGAAACGACAGCGCCCACCCTCCGTGACGGAGCGTGGGCGCTGTCGTGTGTGCGGTGCTGAGCTCTTTGCTGTGCTCTTGGCTATGGCTCAGCCGCGGCTCATTCCTCGCCGAGCTGGGCCTCGATCTCATAGCCGGTGAACTTGCGCAGATTGATCACGCCGCTGTCGAGAATCAGATACTGACCCTTGAGCCCTTCGAGTACGCCTTCCACCACTGGCGTCTTGTCGAAGTTGAACGAGGTGACCTTGCCCGGCGCGGTGCGCACCGGAAACTCGAAGGCCAGCGCCGTGGTGTCCAGCACCCGGATGGCGCCTTCGCCGCAATGCGCCTGAAGCGCCGCCAGGCCTTCTGACATCTGGGCCAGCAAGGCATCCCGCTCGGCTTCCAGATCCAGCTCGGCCACATCGCCCTTGAGCATCGCCCGCCAGTTGGTGCGGTCGTTCAGCGCCTGCTTGAACAGCACCTCGACCAGCCCCGACTGCAGGCGATTGGACACCTCGACGATGGGCAGCGCCTGGATGGCGCCCTGATCGAACCAGCGCGTCGGCATCTGGGTCTTGCGCGTGATGCCGACCTTGAGGCCGGAAGAATTGGCCAGATAGACGATATGCGGCTGGAAGCAGTGCTCCTCGCCCCACTGCGGATCACGGCAGGTGCCTTCGGCGTAGTGGCAGGTCTCCGGCTTCATGATGCAGCCATCGCACTGCGGCAGCTTGCGAAAGCACGGATAGCAATGCCCCTGCGCGAAGCTCTTCTTGGTCTTGCGACCGCAATGGCTGCAGTGGATCTGACCGGTGAAGCTCAATCGCACCTTGTGGCCGATATAGGCATTCAGCGGCTGGGTGATCTCGCCCAGACGCAGGCCATAGTTGGCCGCCAGCGGCTCGCGCGTGACCGACGGCGCATCAAACGAGGTATCGATCGCAAGCGCCTCACCGGCGGGCACGATGGACATCTTGTGGAGGTTGCCACTCAGCGTGATGGGTGCCGCATCCTGGGCACTGGCTTCCTGAGCCGTGCCAGAGGCCTCATCCGCACTCAGGGCATCATCCAGCGTCAGTTGACCCACTTGATCTGCTCCGGCTCATCGCTTGCGGCGCTGTCGTCGTCACGCGGCCCACAGGTGCCGTTGTCGATGAAGCCGACACGCGACTCGGCAGGCACGTTGTTGTGCGCTTCGTACTTGATGACGGCTTCCATGCACAGCTCGACCTGCTCCTGGGTCAGCACGCGGCCATCCGGCCATTTGCGCAGCTGCATGGACTGCTTGAGGCTTTCGTAGATGGTCGGCGTCATCTGCTCGACCATGCCGTCAAAGGACATGTTGCTCATCACATACTCTCCTGATACGGGTCCACGACTGCCGAAGGCGGACCATCGGAGTCACTGGGGATGGCCGCCATTCTAGCATTGTCGTTTCGCGCAGTGTCATTTCCAGAGGTGGCATCCCTTGGGCCGAAGCGCCAAGGCTCAGGCCGCGCTGCGCCTGGGGAGCAGCCAGCCCAGCATCAGACCGGTCAGCAGGCCGCCAAGATGCGCCTCGTTGGCGATGGCGCCCAGACCGATGGCGCTCGAGAGCGGTGTCATGCACAGCACCAGATAGATCAGCATGAAGATCATCAGCGAGCGCTGCATCTGATAGCCCAGCGCGGGGCGGCGGCGCGCGGCGATGAAGACATAGCCGATCACGGCGAAGTCGATCCCCGACAGCCCACCGAACAGCACGCTGCCGGTGGCGTATTGCGCCAGATTGGCCGCCACGCCGCTCAGCACCACGACCAGCGCGAAGCGCCAACCGCCATCGATGGCCTCGATCTGGCGCCCGAACACCCACAGCCACAGCAGGTTGAACACCAGGTGCAGTACCCCGAAGTGCATCAACGACGGCGACCAGAGCCGCCACCACTCCCCCGCCAGCGTCACGGACAGCGGCTCGGGTGCGATGTGCTGACTGCCGACAAGCTCGAAGGGCACGATGGCCAGCCACTCGAATACCGCCGCCTGGCCCAGCGCATACTGGAACAGCACCGTGACGCAGCAGGCCAGTCCGACCAGCCAGGTCAGCGGCGTCTGGCGCATCAGGGCGATGAGAGACTGAGAACTGGCGGTGCCGCGCGTCGCGGTACCTGCGGAGGCGTCCCGCAGCGGTTCACCGCGTGACTGGCGCTCGAGCATCGCGATGACGCGCGGCAGCTGCTCGGGGTCGGCCAGCCACAGCTCTTGGCCGCCCTCGTGGCTCTCGGCATCGTCGCCAGACGCAACCTCTGTCGGGCTAGCCTGGCTCAGGGTGATCTGGTGACCGATCTTCTCGGCCCACAGGGCTTCACGCAGGGGGCGGCTATCGAAGGATTCGGGCAGCGTCAGAACCTTGAACATGTATGCCTCTGAAGATGACACGCGACTGAACAGACTCAGTACACGTTGATAAACAAGGGGAAGTCAGACCAGCCTGTGAAAATCTACCACAGCGCCGCAGGCGTCTGGCCTTTGTGACAGACATAAAAAAAGCCCGGTGGGGGGCACCGGACTGAGCAAGGATCATTCAAGGGAACACTTACTCAGAGTGCGCAATCGGGCTTTGGTTCACTGACACGTGATTGTAAAAAACAATCGTCATTCATCATCAGCATCACTAACGCTATTGGGACGTACCAATGACCAGTGCTATTGAGCAGTGCCAATGACCAGTGCTATTGACTGGCGCCATTGGCGAAAGACTGGTTCGACAGGGTGTCGCGGGACAGCTCTTCCGGCACGGGGCGCCGAGAGGGCTCACGCGGTACCGGTACCCAGACGAAGTTGGCGGCATCCAGCGTGGCTTCGCCACTGAAGCGATATGCCACCAGGCGCCCGAACTTGACCGCACTGTAATCCAGGCAGGCGATGTTGGGGGCCGGCAGCGCCGGCAAACCCTCGCACCAGTAGTGCCCGAGAAACAGCGGCGGCTGCTCTGGCCCGTAGTAAGGCAGATTGGCCAGCTCCTGCTCACTCAACCAGCGCGATTCCAGCTCGCCGGGCAGGTTGTCGGGCTGGAAGACCACATCGCCGTAGGTGCGGGGCTCTCGTGCCCAGAAATGCGTGCGGAAGCTTCGACGCGTGAAACCATCGCCGGAATGGATCTCGACACCTTCCGGCAAGCGCAGATTCGCGCCGCGCGTCATGCGGTCCAGCACGCGATAGGCGAAGCTGTCGTGCTCAATGGACTCATGCAGGAAGTCTTCATCGATGCAGCCATCGGGGTAGCGCTCCAGGAAGGTACGCACCAGTGGCTCGTCCCAGCAGGCGTGCACCACGCGCAGCCCGCTCTGGCCGGGGGCCAGCGGCGGCAGCTCCAGACACAGCGGCATGCGCATGAACCAGCGCAGCGCCTCGTCCCACTCATCGGGATGATGCTGATATTGGTCAAGCGTCTCGCGGATGATGCGGTTGTGACGTGAGGTATGCGAGCGCAGGAAATCACGATGCTCGCCGCCTGCACGCGGGCGTGCGCGCCGGCAATACGCCAGGGCGTTGTATTCGTGATTGCCCATCACGATCAGCGCTTCGCCGGCATTGACCATGCTGCTGGCCAGCTGGACCGCGAGGCGGATGCGCGGACCACGATCGATGATATCGCCGAGAAAGATGACCTTGCGGGTCGGGTGGCGATAGACGCCATCGACGATGTGATAGCCGAGCGTCTCCAGCAACGTCGCCAGAGTGGCGCCGCAGCCGTGTACATCGCCGATAAGGTCATAGCCATCCTGTGGCGCCACGAATGCTTGCATGCTGTGAGCCTTGAGGTCATTCGCCGAGGCGATTGCTCCAACCGAGCTTGGTGCGACAGATCTCGAAATAGTTGTGCTCCAGCGGATGAATCAGCGTCAGACGCTCACTCTTGCGCCGAATCTTGAGCACATCCCCGGGCTTGGCCACCACTTGGGTCTGGCCATCGCAGCTGATATGCGGATAGGTCGAGTTACTGGCACTGATATGCAGGATGATCTCGCTGGCCGCATCGATCACGATCGGACGACTGGAAAGGGTATGCGGGAACATCGGCACCAGGGTGATCGCCTCGAGACGCGGATGCACGATGGGGCCGCCACCGGACAGCGCATAGGCGGTCGAGCCGGTCGGCGTGGCGACGATCAAGCCATCCGAGCGCTGGGAGTAGACGAACTGGCCATCGATGAACAGCTCGAACTCGATCATGCGCGCCGCCTTGCCGGGGTGCAGCACCACATCATTGAGGCCATCGGCCGCCCCGATGCGCTCGCCTTCGCGGTAAACCTCGGCCTCGAGCAGGAAGCGTTGCTCGCTGAGATAGTCACCGCCCAGCACCTCGGCCACCTTCTCCTCGAGCTCATCGGGGCGAATGTCAGTCAGAAAGCCGAGTCGCCCACGATTGACGCCGAGCACGGGCGTGCCGCTGCGGCACAACGCGCGCGCGGCGCCCAGCAGGCTGCCATCGCCGCCGACCACGATCACCAGATCACACTGCTCGCCCATCTGACGGCGGCTGGCCACCTGCAGACCGTGGTCCAGCAGCAGCGTGGCAGTGCGCTCCTCGATCACCATGGCCAGGCCACGGGAATCCAGAAAGCGAATCAAGCGCTTGAGCGTATCCACCACCTGGGCACTGCCCAGTCGGCCAATCACGCCGATCGTATTGAATTGCTGCTTCATCACGCCTCCCAGGCTGTCATGCCGGCCATTATGCGGACTCACCGCGCGAGCAGCAATGCAGCCGCGCCGCGCTTTTCCCATCGGATGTGAGGTGACCGGCTGACGCCACGCCCAGACACGTTTGAAAACCGGCCACGAACATCCAAGGCGGGAAGCTGGACGTTACCTGACTATCCCCCCGCAATTGACGCACCGCCATCCCGATCGTCACGGGCGTTGATTCTTTCCCGAACAAAGGCCTCTATCATGCAACTTGCCATTCCTCGGCGGTGCACTTACCGTCAGCTGATCAATGGACCCCCTGCCAAAGGAGCCGGCCGCCCCATGCCAGCACAGAAGCCGTCAGTCAGTCCGCCAGACGCGGAAAGCTTTGACCACGCCAGTGCGATAGAAGCCTGTGCACGCGGAGACGAGGCCGCGTTCCGCAGCCTCTATGATCTTGAATCGGGCCGCATGCTGGCGCTCGCCATGCGCCTGTTGAACAGCCGCGACCAGGCGGAAGATGCCGTCCATGACGCCTTCATCAAGCTGTGGTCCAATGCGGGCCAGTACCGCCGAGAACTCGGCAATGGTCGCGCCTGGCTGTTTACCATCCTGCGCTATCGCGCTCTGGACCAGCTGCGCGCCCAGGGGCGGACGCCTCGCGGCGACAGCGATGCGCTCGACACGCTGGCCGATCTGCTCGCCAACCCGGAAACCGCGGCCGATGACAGCCAGACGGCCCATCAGTTGAGCGACTGCCTGGGTGAGCTGGAAGTGCCGCGACGCGAGCCCATTCTGCTGGCCTTCTTCAAGGGACTGACACACGAACAGATCGCCGAGAAGCTGAGCGCACCGCTTGGCACCATCAAGGGACGCATCCGCGCCGGTCTCAAGCTACTGCAGGAGTGCCTGTCACGATGAATAGCCCCCTGATTCCCGAATCTCCCGAAGAACAGAACCTGCTGCTGGGTGAGCATGCCCTCGGGCTGCTGGACCCTGAGCGCGAGGCCGAAGTGCGCGCCTGGATCGAGCGCGATGACAATGCCGCACGCATGGCCCTGCGCTGGCAGCAACATTGGCTGAGCGTGAGTGATCGCCTACCGCCGGAGCCCGCTTCCGAATCACTATGGAAGCGCATCGACGCCAGCCTGGTGCGCCTCAAGCAGTCCTCCGCCACCCGCGATGACGCCGCTCGACATGACGCAGATCAGGCAAGCACCTCTACCAAGGCGCCCTGGCTACTGCGCTGGCTCGGCGGTGGCCTCGGACTGGGTCTGGGGGCAGGTCTCGCCCTGGCGCTGGTCATGCAGATGGGGCCCTTCTCTCCCAGCGCGCCGCTGGAAGGCACGTCACCGGAGGTGGCGACCCAGACACCTGACGGCGACGCGCAACGTATGGTCGCTATCCTGCAGACACTGGAAGATCCGGGCACGCCGACCTGGGTGGCCAATGTCACGCCCAGCGGTGGCCTGCAGCTGACACCGAAGGTCTCCATCGAGCGCCCGACGGATCGCGCCATTGAACTGTGGACCCTGACCGACCCGCAAGAAGGGCCGCGCTCACTGGGGCTGGTCGACCCGATTGCCGGCATCGAACTCAGCGCCGAGCAGATCGGCAGCATGAGCCCGGGCCAGCTGCTGGAGATGACACTGGAGCCAGAAGGCGGCTCGCCGACCGGCAAACCGACGGGCAAGATTCTCGCCATCGGTCGCCTGGTGGACCTCAATCAGCGTGATAGCTGATAGTCCTCGAGGTAGCCCTCGAGGGAGCCCTCGGGCATGACGGCTACCGATAGTGGCGCTTTCTGACGCTGTAATTTCACAGCGAGTCTCACGGGAAAGCGCCCTATCGGTCTACTCAAGGTCTGCTCAAGGCCTGCTCAAGGTCTGCTCAAAAGAGGGAGCCCGTCGTCTAGCGTCAGCCAAACGCCAGACATGAAAAAGCCCCGCAATCGCGGGGCTTTTTCATGTCTGGCAGCGTCAGCTAGCTGGCAACAAAGCCAGTGCTCAGCTTTCAGTGCGCTCGAGCCAGGATTCGACGGTTTCAGCACCGTGCTCTTCCTTCCACTCTTTCAGCTGCTTGTGGTTGCCACCACGCGTCTCGATGACTTCACCGGTGTGCGGGTTCTTGTAGACCTTCAGCTTGCGCTTGCGACGCACGCCACCGGTCTTGCTTTCCGGTGCAGCAGCAGCCGGCGCCTGGGACGCTTTCGGGTCCAGCAGGGTGATGACGTCACGAGTGGACTTGCCATACTCGCCCATCAGCGCGTCCAGCTTGTCCTTGAATTCGAGTTCGTTCTTCAGACGGTCATCATTGCGCAGGCTTTCCAGCTGCTCTTGAAGTTTCTTGAGCTCTTGCTCTTTCTGCATGAAATCAGTCAACAGGGACATGAGTATCTCCAGGATGTCGGGACAGACAGTTGAGTCACGAAAACACGGTGCTGAAAGAAGCTCGGCGATATTCATCTGCCGTACATGTTTAACAGCGCGTTTTCATAAAGACTTGTGCAGGACACTCGGGACAGTTAAGCGCCCACACCAGATCAAGGGCGATTATAGACCGAGTCAACTGCAAGGTGAAGCCTTAAATAACATGTTTCCAAAGTATGCAATCTTTCCGATCAATGCAATAGCCAGCAAAAAAACAGTACTCACTGCCCAGGCACTTCATTATCCCCTGTCACAACTGAAGACAGGCCTGCCAAAAGCGTCTCTGCAACAACACGAAGACGTCTTTACCACTACCTGATATCAGGCTTGAGGGCCCGCCATCACTGGACCTCCAATATTCACGGGATATGCACAATTCATGACAACAACCCACAAGGAAGTATTATGCAACCACTTTCCCGTTGGCGTGGCGGCGTCAGATTGCAGACTTTCGATGTAGGGCTGTCATTGCCTGCGCACCTCGAAAAGCATGCACATGAACGAACAACAGAAGTCCATACTAAAGCAGGTGGCGAACTAATAGTGGTGCAAAATGCAACACTTTCTCCAGAAAGCGTCACTTCAAAAACACCGTCAACCTGATAGAATGGTCAAAGTTGACAAAGATTGAGCCGTCATCACGCCATTCCACTCTCCCGCCACTCGCAGAGACACTCCATGCCATTCTCCCAGATGCCGACCCGCGATACGGACTCACTTTCTCTCTGGCACCCTTATACCCAGATGCAGGACATGCCAGCGCCACTGGAGGTGGTCGGCGGCACGGGACCCCGCATGACACTGGCGGGAGGTGAGACACTGCTGGATGCGACATGTTCCTGGTGGTGCATGATCCATGGCTACGGACACCCGCGTCTCGTCGCGGCCATTCAGCAGCAAGCGGCAGAACTCTGCCATGTGATGCTGGGCGGCATTCGCCATCGACCGGCCAAGGAGCTTGCCGATGCGCTGGTGCGCGTCACCCCCGAGGGCCTGAATCACGTCTTCTTCTCGGATAGCGGCTCGGTGGGCATGGAAGTCGCCATGAAGATGGCAGTGCAATATCAGCAACAGCGCAAAGACCGCGATGACACTCGCGGACGAACGCGCATGCTGTCATTGATGAAGGCCTATCACGGCGATACGGCGGGCTGCATGGCAGTGTGTGACCCCGAGGAAGGCATGCACTCCTTGTTCGCCGATTTCCTGCCCAGACATCATTTCGCACCGGCGCCGACTGCCGGTTTCAGCGCCAGTCGTGACGAGGTAGCAGACGATATCAGCGCATTGCGCGCCTGCCTGGAAACACACCAGCATGAGATAGCGGCATTGTTGATGGAGCCTCTCTTGCAGGCGGCAGGTGGCCTCAACATGTACTCGCCCTACTATCTCGAGGCGGCGCGCGAGTTATGTGATGAGTTCGGAATCGTATTGATCTTCGATGAAGTCGCGACCGGTTTCGGTCGGACCGGCAAGATGTTTGCCTGTGAACACGCCAATGTCTCTCCCGACATCATGGTGCTCTCCAAGGGACTGACGGGGGGATATCTGGGACATGCCGCCACCCTGGCCCAGAGTCATATCTTCCATGCATTTGATGGTGAGGATGCCAATAGCGCCTTCATGCACGGCCCGACCTTCATGGGCAATCCGCTGGCCTGTCGGGTGGCACTGGAAAGTCTCGCGGTATTCGAGGAAGAGAATTATCTGGGCAAGATTGCCGAGCTCAATCAATTGTTGCGCGATACCCTGCTGAATTTCTCCCACCCCGCCATTCGCGATATACGCGTATTGGGTGCCACTGCGGTGATAGAAGTGCACGATGCCAGCAGTCTGGCAGGCGCTCAGGCCCATGCCCGTGAACTGGGTGTCTGGTTACGCCCCTTCGGTCGCTGGCTCTATACCATGCCGGCCTATATCACCTCGCCGCAGGACTTGCGCCAGATCACCCATGCGATGACCAGCTACTTCGAGACCCTGGAACACTGATGCACTGATGCACTGATGCACAACATGACTGCCCCTGGCGATGTTCATCAAAGGCGATATTCATCAAAGACGATTGCCATCAGAGACAAGCACCATCAGGGGCAGTCACTCTCGAGCGCCACCATTCTCGAGAGCCGTCACCATCAGAGGCATTCACCCCCACAGGCGGGCTTCGAGTGCCTGATAATCCTCTGGCGAGAGCTGACCGCCCTTGACCAGCTTCTTGAGGAAGTGACGATAACGACGCGCGACCTTGCGCCGCGCCAGCCAGGCGACACTGGTCGCCAGCGGAATGAAGTCAGGATTCGAGATGCCGTCGATCAGCCACAACCTGGGCAGCTGGTCGTCGCTGAACTGGACCACGATATTGCGATCATTGAGATCCGACGGGATCAACCAGCGTTTCTCGAGATAGCGATAGAGATTGGCCAGCTCGCTCACCAGCACCTCGGCGCTCAGGCGCTCGGGGGTCTCGAGATGCACCTCGCGCAGTCGGCGTGACGTGGAGCCGTCACTGTCGAGAATCAGGTCGAAGACCAGCCCGAGCCCCTCGGCGGTGGCGACACTGCCGTGGTAGGCAGGCACATAGGACCAGTCGCGCATGCCACGTCTGACCAGGCCCTCGAAATAGCGTTGCTCGCGTTCATTCTGGCGGCTGCCCTTGTCAGGGTAACGCGGGACCTTGATGCAGCGATGGGGGTCGTTCGGGTCCTGATAGACACGCCGATCATTTCCCATGCCGATGACGCGGGCATTTTCCAGCTCCAGCATGCGCACTCCTGTTGAATAACGCCTGCGACTGCAGCCGCCGGGCAGCGTGGCATTCTACAAAAAGCTGTCATGGCACGCCAACTTGTGCCATTTGGCAGCGCCCACGTTCATCGGCCATTCAGCTTGCGTTGCCCTTCTGGTAAGATAATGCGCCGTTTTTGACGGCATTCAGGAGGAAGCCGCAGGAACACTGCGACAGCAAGGCATTCGTCACGAATGTACACGTCATGCGAGGCATTGCCCCGGGATCGGGTGGCCACGCACCCACAGTTCGCCCGCTCTGTCCGCAACACTCCCAAAGCTGGCACAACCCCACATAGAGGTACTCGCATGAATGCGGTAATTCTGGCCGTCTTGGTCATGGTCGGCCTGTCGTTGGCTCGCGTCTCGGTCGTCTTCGCGCTGGTCGCCGGCGCCCTGGTCGGCGGTCTGTTCAGTGGCCTGTCACTGACCGACACGCTCGGCGCCTTCAATGACGGTGTCGGCGGCGGCGCCAAGGTCGCGCTGGCCTACGCCACCCTCGGTGCCTTCGCCGTCGCTCTGTCTCGCTCCGGTTTGCCGGACCTGCTCGCCGCACGCCTGATCGGCCTGCTCAATGGCGAAAGCACGCCGCGCCGCCAGACGGCCATCAAGTACGGCCTGCTGGGCAGCGTGACCCTGGTCGCGATTTCCTCCCAGAACCTGATTCCGGTTCACATCGCCTTCATCCCGATCCTGATTCCGCCGCTGCTGGTCGCCATGAACCGCCTGCGTCTGGATCGTCGTGCCGTGGCCTGTGCACTGACCTTCGGCCTGACCGCGCCCTACATGCTGCTGCCGGTCGGTTTCGGCTCCATCTTCCTCAACGACATCCTGCTGGCCAACATCAATGAGGCCGGCCAGTCGCTCGGCCTTGACGTGACCCGCGGCATGGTACCGATGGCGATGGCGATTCCCGTCGGCGGCATGTTCCTCGGCCTGCTGACGGCGCTGTTCGTCTCCTACCGCAAGCCGCGTGACTACGCGACCCGCGAGATCAAGTCCAGCAACGTACCGCACCACACGCCCATGCACACGCCGTCCAAGAGCGGCCTGATCATGGCAGGCGTCGCCATCATCGCCGCCCTCGGCATTCAGCTGTATTCCGGCTCGATGATTCTCGGCGGCCTGGTCGGCTTCGCCATCCTCTCGCTGGGTGGTCTGTTCAAGTGGAACGAAGCGGATGACCTCTTCACGTCCGGCATGCGCATGATGGCGCTGATCGGCTTCATCATGATCTCGGCGGCAGGTTTCGCTTCCGTGATGAAGGCCACCGGCGACATCCAGACCCTGGTCGACGCCTCCTTCCACATCATCGGTGACAACAAGCCGCTGGCCGCGCTGGTCATGCTGATGGTCGGTCTGTTCATCACCCTCGGCATCGGCTCCAGCTTCTCGACTATTCCGATCATTGCCGCCATCTACGTGCCGCTGGCGCTGCAATTCGGCTTCTCGCCGCTAGCTTCCGTCGCACTGATCGGCACCGCCGCCGCGCTGGGGGATGCCGGTTCACCGGCCTCTGACTCGACCCTCGGCCCGACGGCCGGCCTGAATGTCGATCAGCAGCACGACCACATCTGGGACAGCGTGGTGCCGACCTTCATCCACTACAACATCCCGCTGATCGTGTTCGGCTGGGTGGCCGCGATGACGCTGTAATCCGCTGAGCGACAGTCTCGCGCCCAAGCGAGATGCCAGACATGCCAACGCCCGACAGAGAGGACTCTCCTCACTGTCGGGCGTTGTCGTTGCTGAGCCTGCTCAGGCGCAATGAATGGGCGCCGCCACTGGACAGCCATCCAGTCTTTTAGCATGATGCGCGCATGCGCAAGATCCTCCACGCCGACTGCGATTGCTTCTATGCCGCCGTCGAGATGCTCCGCCATCCCGAGTGGCGCGACGTACCCATCGCCATCGGTGGCCGCACCGAGCAACGCGGTGTCATCGCCACCTGCAACTATCCCGCGCGCGCCTTCGGCGTACGCTCGGCGATGTCGACTGCCCGCGCGCTGCGCCTGTGCCCTCAGCTGATTCTGGTGCCCCCGGACTTCGAGCGCTACCGCGCCGTTTCAGCCGAGATCCAGGCACTCTTCCATGAGCTGACGCCCCTGGTGGAGCCCCTCTCGCTGGATGAGGCCTATCTGGATGTCAGCGCCGTGACTGACTTTCAGGGCAGCGCCACCTGGATGGCGCGCTGGTTGAAGGAAGAGGCGCTCAAGCGCACCGGCATCACCCTCTCCCTTGGCGTGGCCGCCAACAAGTTTCTGGCCAAGATCGCCAGCGACTGGGAAAAGCCCGACGGCCTGACGGTGATCACTCCCGAGACCAGCGACGCCTTCATCCGCCAGCTGCCCGTCGGCAAGCTGCACGGAGTCGGCCCCGCGACGCTGGCGCGCCTGACACGCCTGGGCATCACCACCTGTGAGGACATGCGCACCACGCCGTTGACGACCCTGGCCGAGCACTTCGGCAAGTTCGGCACCCGCCTGCACGAACTGGCGCACGGCATCGATGAGCGACCGGTGCGTGTCGAGCGCGAGCGCAAGTCGATCAGTGTCGAGCACACCTTCGATCACGACCTGCCCGACCTGCCAGCCTGTCTCGAGCGCCTGCCCGCCCTGCTCGAACGCCTGACCAGCCGCCATGCCCGTCATGACCAGCCGGTACTGGCCAAGCAGTTCGTCAAGATCCGCTTCAGCAACTTCGAGAGCACCACGCTGGAAAGCCTGCTCCCCGCCTCGACCACCACGCTGCCGAGCGCCAAAAGCTTCGCCCTGCTGATGGAGCAAGCCTGGCAACGCGGCCATCGCCCTGTGCGCCTGCTGGGTATCGGCGTGCGCCTCAAGGCCCGCGAGGACGCCCAGCAGCTGGGATTGTTCTAGCTCGCGCCAGGCGCTCCCCCATCCCGCAAACAACAAAGCCGGCACCTGAAACAGGTACCGGCTTCTTCGTCACGACCTCAGGTCGGTGACAGACTCATGCGTTGAGCAAGCGAGGCTCAGGCAAAGACGATGGTCTTGTTGCCGTGGATCAGCACGCGATCCTGCAGGTGCCAGCGCAGGCCGCGCGCCAGCACTTTCTGCTCGACATCACGACCGATGCGCACCAGTTCCTCGGCGGTATGGCAGTGAGTGACGCGATGGATGTCCTGCTCGATGATCGGGCCGGCATCCAGCTCTTCGGTCACGTAATGACAGGTCGCCCCGATCAGCTTGACCCCACGCCCGAAGGCCTGGTGATACGGCTTGGCGCCCACGAAGGAAGGCAGGAAGCTGTGGTGGATGTTGATCAGGCGACCGGCATAGCGCTCACACAGACTCGGCGGAATGATCTGCATGTAGCGCGCCAGCACGATGCAATCGGCCCGGGATTCTTCCACCAGACGCTCGACTTCGGCAAAAGCCGGCGCCTTGTCATTCTTGTCGACCGGCACGTGATGGAACGGAATGCCGTGCCATTCCACCAGCGAACGCATGTCATCGTGGTTGGAGATGACGCAGGGAATCTCGCAATCCAGATCACCGGACTGCCAGCGATGCAGCAGGTCCACCAGGCAATGGGAGTCCTTGGAGACCATCAACACGACACGCTTCTTGGCAGCGGTGTCATGCACGCGCCACTGCATGCCGAACTCTTCACCGATCGGGGCGAAGCGCTTGCCGAGCTCAGCGGCGCTCAGGCCGATGGTCTCGGGGTTGATCTCATAGCGCATGAAGAAACGACCGGCGCCAAGATCAGAATGCTGATTGGCTTCGGTGATCCACCCGCCCTGCTCGGCGATGAAAGTGGAAACTCGGGCAACAATTCCGACCTGATCAGGGCAGGACACCACCAGGCGATAGGCGTGAGACATCGTAAGTTCAACCATTGTGATAGCGGGAATGATGTTCAGCCGGCGAAGCGCCGGCCTGCGCGAGGAATCATGACACCGCCCGTAAGCAGCCCCTCGGCAAAGGTGGGCTATTGTAGCTGATCACGCGGCCTGAAACAGTGCTGCGCCCCGATTCTGTCCATATGGTCAATACGACATTGCGATCAGCGGCCATCACGCCGGCCCACCTCAAGGCGTCACGCGGACGGTTGGGGCGCCCTCGAATCGACGCGACCGGACAACAGCGCCATTTGTGGCGCTTCGCGGGATTCCCGTATAGTTGAGCCACATTTTATAGATGGCATGACATCCATGTTGAAACCCCGCGTTCAAGTCCGTCAGAGACAACGTCCGCCGCTGCACCTGCTACCGCTGGGTGGCTGCGGCGAGATCGGCATGAATCTGACGCTGTATGGTTATCAGGATCACTGGATTGCCGTGGATTGCGGCATGATGATTCGTCAGGACCTGCCGGAAGGTCCTCTGCAGGTGCCGGATATCGAGTCCCTGGCAAGCCTGGGCATCAGCCCGCAGATGCTGGTGATCACCCATGGCCACGAAGACCACATCGGCGCGGTCGCCTGGCTGTGGCCGAAATGGCGCTGCCCGATCATCGCCACGCCCTTGGCGGCTGGCCTGCTGCGCGCCAAGTTTGCCGAGCGCGAGCTGGAAACCTCCAGCCTGCAGATCATCGAGGTGGATGAAGGTTTTGAATCCGGCCCCTTCGCGCTGCGACTGTTGCCGCTGACCCACTCCATTCCGGAAAGCTGCTCGTTGCTGATCGTCACGCCGGAATATCGCGTGATGCATACCGGCGACTGGAAGCTGGACCCGGAGCCGCTGATCGGCGAGCCCACCGATCCGGAGCGCTATCAGGCACTGGCGCCGGTCGATCTGGTCGTCGGCGACTCCACCAATGCGCCGCTGGCGGGTCATTCGCGCAGCGAGGGCGAGGTAGCACGCGCACTGGAGAAGACGCTGGCCGGCTGTCGCGGACGCGTCGTCGTGACCTGCTTTGCCAGCAACCTGGCCCGCATCCTGGCACTGGGGCGCGCCGCCGCACGCAATGGTCGCCGCATCACGCTGCTGGGTCGCTCGATGGAGCGCATGGTGCGCGTCGCCCGCGGTCTCGGCTATCTGGAAGACTTCCCGCCGCTGGTACCGGTGAAGGACCTGGGCTACCTGCCGCCGGAAGAAGTCATGGTGATCGCCACCGGCAGCCAGGGCGAGCCGCGCGCCGCGCTGTCACGCCTGGCCAATTCCCGCCATCCTGACTTCGAGCTGGCCGCCGGCGACACCGTGATCTTCTCTTCCAAGGCGATTCCCGGCAATGAGTTGGCCATCGGCAAGCTGCACAACGCACTGACACGCCTCGGCGTCGGCATCATGGAAGAGAAGCAGTTCCCGGACCTGCACGCCTCCGGGCACCCGGCGCAGGAAGAATTGCGCACCTTCTATGGCTGGCTGAAACCGGTACGTCTGCTGCCGGTGCATGGCGAATATCGCCACCAGCTCGCTCACACCCAGGTGGCACAGTCCCTGGGCATCGAGGCACCGCTGATTCCCGTCAATGGTGACGTGATTCGCCTCGATGCTCAGGGGCTGTCGGTGGAGAAACGCCTGACACTGCACGAACGCATCATCGAGCATGACAAGGTGCGTCCGCTGGATTCCATGGACCGCCGTGCCCGCGCGCGTCTCGGCCGGCATGGCAGCGTCTCGCTGGCGTTGCCCGTCACGCTGCAGGAGGCCGGCTGGGTTCGCATCGGCCGCTTGATGCTGGATATCAGCGGCACCTCAAGCCTGGATGAAGACAGCTTCGCCGAGTGGCTGGATGACACCCTGGCAGGCTTGGATGCCAGCAATGAACGTGAACTCAAGCAGCAACTCGATGGCCGCATCAATCGCTGGCTGCGCAACCACCTGCGCCATGAGCCGGTGCTCTTCCTGCATATCATGGCCATGAATCAGGAGTGAGTGTCGCGCCATCATTGAAGTGATGGCCGCCTTTAGCTCACCGCCCTGCACAAAGCAGCGCATGAAAAAGCCCGCCCGGGAAATACCGGGCGGGCTTTTCTGCTGCTGGGAGGCGCTCAGGGACTGGTGATGGCGAGATTGCCGACTTGCCGGCTGGCAATCTCGATCTCAAGCGCTTCAGCCACCTCCATGGCGTCAGGCCGAAGGTCTCAAACGGACTTGTTCTTCGGCGGACGGCCACGACGCTTGGGTTGATCACTGACCAGATCATCCACGGAAAGGCCAGCTTCGATCATCGCATCACGAATCTCGGCAAGCTTGCGCTCCTTGGCGATTTCTTCTTCGCGGCGCTGCTCGTCTTCTTCGGCTTTCTGCTCGATCACCTCATTGATGACCTCGGAGAGCTTGTGCAGTTGTTCCATGGACAGCTGACGCGCTGCTGCACGAGCAACATTCTTGTTACGAGCGATCTTTTCGAGAGAATCGGCTGTCATTTCGCTACCTCCACCATATGCACTGAGCTGGAATCCCTGCGAGTCATCGCATTGGATGTGATAATGCAGCAAAGTATAAGCGCTAAATATGAACTAACAAGCCTTGTCAAAAGCAAGGCAGTGTTTCCACAGGATAGACCAACAAAAACCCCGCTTGATAGCGGGGTTTTTGTAAGCACCGGTGAGTTATCCGGGCTGGCTCGATCAACATGAGCGCCGCGACTGATGACGAAAAAGGACTCAGCCTCCTGTCATGTTCATGAAGCGAACGATCTGGACATCACCGTCCGTCGTGAAGTGATGGCGCTCGGGCTTGAGGTGCATGGCATCGATGATCGCGGCCTTGAGCGGCTCGATGTCACCCGGGTGGCGACGCATGATGTCACGCAGGTCAAGCGAGTGCTCATTGCCAAGACACAGCAACAGACGCCCCTCTACCGTGACGCGAACGCGGTTGCAGGTCGAGCAGAAGTTATGACTGTGCGGTGAGATGAATCCCACCCGTGATTCGCTGTCTGCCATGCGGAAATAACGCGCCGGCCCCAGGCTGTCTTCAAGCGTGGGAATCAGCGGATAACGCGTCTCGATGCGCGCCTGGACATCATCACTGGAGCAGAAGGTCTCATCACGCCCGTGGTCCGAGACCTGGCCCAGCGGCATCTCCTCGATGAAGCTGATGTCCAACCCTTCCTCACGCGCGAATTCGACCAGCGACACCACTTCGTGATCATTGCGCCCTTTCAGCACCACTGCATTGAGCTTGATGCGGAAGCCTTCCTCGCGCGCAGCACGGATGCCGGCGATCACCTTGTTCAGGTCGCCGGTACGCGTCAGCGCCTTGAAGCGCTCCGGGTCCAGAGAATCAAGGCTGATATTCAGCCGTGAAATGCCGGCGGCCTTCAACTGCGCGGCGTGCTTGGCAAGACCCGCGCCGTTGGTGGTCATCGAGAAGTCCTTGAGCCCCTCGAGCGCGCCGATTTCATCGACCAGCTTGCCGATATCACGCCGTACCAGCGGCTCCCCGCCGGTCAGGCGAATCTTCTCGACTCCCAATTCCACGAAGGCGCGCGCCAGCAACGCGATCTCTTCGAGGCTCAAGACCTCGTCACGCGGCAGAAAGGTCATCTCTTCGCTCATGCAATAGACGCAGCGAAAATCACAGCGGTCCGTCACTGACAGGCGAACATAGCGGATGCGACGACCGAAGTCATCGACCAGGGTTTCCATCATGACTCTCCCGAAAACTTGGGTGTTGCCAGCGCTGATTGTCTCTCTTCGCCGCTGGCCTCGGCCAATGAGTCATCAGCCTTGTGTTGCTCGGCAAGAGGGGATACCGCTTCACCCTCTGCCGTCACCGCGGACTCTGGATGCCAGCGCTCGAGTGCCTCGCGATCGCTCGAACGTTCCCGCACCCAATAATCTCCCGTGGCGGTGTGCTCCTTTTTCCAGAAAGGCGCCCGCGACTTGAGGTGGTCCATCAGGAAGTCACAGCCGGCAAAGGCAGCCTGACGATGCGCACTGGCGACCAGCACCAGCACGATATTGTCGCCGGGCTCGAGCCGTCCGACACGGTGAATGATGCGCGCCCCGGTGAGCGGGAAGCGCTCGCGCGCCTCTGTGATCAAGCGTTCGAGGCTACGCTCCGTCATGCCGGGGTAGTGTTCCAGCGTCAGCGCGACGACATCCGGTCGCTGATTGAAATCACGCACCAGCCCCGTGAAGGACACCACGGCACCGATGTCGCCGCGCCCACGCGTCAGGACGTCTTGCTCGACACGCAGATCAAAATCGCTGGCCTGAATGCTGACCGAAAAGGCCTGCGAGGCTTCGTTTGCGACCTGGGTCATGTCAGCCCCCCGTCACAGGTGGGAAGAAGGCGACTTCATCACCGGCATTCAGTGGGTGGTCATCGCGCACCATGTCCTGATTGACAGCGCACAGCACGCGAGTGTCATTGAGCGCTTCAAGCTGAGGGTCACGCAGCGCCAGGGTGCGCTTCAGGCCCCCGACTGTCGCTTCGGACAGCGTCGTCAGATTCAGCGCCAGACTGTCGAGGTCCAGGCGTTCCCGCAGTTCCGCCAGGAAGAGGACCCGCACGATGGCATCACCGCGTGCCGCCGGAGCGGCCTGTCCCGCTGTCGCTTCGATGGGTTCAGCTGTCTCAGCAGGGCTTGGTTCGGTCCGGCTTGGTTCAGACCAGCTTGGCTCAACCGACGTCTGCTCGACAGCGGCGGCCTCCTCCGGGCGCTGCCAGTCACCACTTTTGCCACCGGTCTTGGTCTCGAGCTGGATATCGCCGATCACGATACCCTTGTCGACCGCCTTGCACATGTCATAGAGCGTCAAGGCCGCAACCGAGGCCGCCGTCAGCGCCTCCATCTCGACACCGGTACGCCCATTGAGGCGGCACAGCACCTGAATTTCCACGCAGCTGTTGGCGCTGTCCAGCGTGAAGTCGACCGTCACCTTGGAGAGCATCAAGGCATGACAGAGCGGAATCAGCTCATGAGTGCGCTTGGCCGCCTGGATACCGGCAATACGCGCCGTCGCCAGCACATCCCCTTTGGGCAGGCCACCTTCGGCGAGCAGAGCGAGCGTGGCAGGCAGCATGCTGACGCGTGCGCTGGCTCGCGCCTCGCGGCGGGTTTCCTGCTTGTCCGCAACATCCACCATATGGGCTTCGCCGCGTGCGTTGAGATGAGTAAGGCTCATGAGCTGTCTCGTATCCGTATCGGGTGCGCCTGACTGGCGGCAATCTCTGAAATACCAATGCCTGAAGAAGCAGGCAGGCAAGCCCTGATGAACAGGACTGGCCAAGAAATTAGCAGACTATCTTTTCATGAATCAGCTGGCATGACCACTGGGCGGGCATCGCCTAGACGATGCCGCGACTGCCCAGCCACTGCACCATGACCGGCTCGCCGGCGTGAAGCGTGGCGCAGCCGGCGGGAATCTCGATCAGGCATTCGGCCAGCAACATCGAGGTCAGAATACCCGAGCCCTGCCGCCCCGTGGTCATCACCACCTGACGCCCCTGGTCATCCAGCACGACCTGGCCGCGATGATAGTCGACACGCTCGGCACGTGAGCGCAGCGTCTCGCCGGCGATCAACTGCAGGCGCGGGGCTTGCCACTGCGCCAGCGTCGTCGCGGAAGCGCTCGCCTCAGCCTTCGCCAATCGCTGCTGGCCCGACAACAGGCGCAGCGCGGGCAGCACGAACTGCAGGAAGGTGACCATGGTCGCCACCGGATTGCCCGGCAAGCCGAAGAACGGCACCTGGCCAGATGACGACGCGGCGTCGGCGGGAGTGGCACGCAACATGCCGAACGCCAGCGGGCGCCCCGGACGCATGGCGATGCGCCACAGCGCGAGCTCACCACAGGCAGCGAGGGCGCTGCGCACATGATCGGCCTCGCCCACCGAGA
>Ga0114912_1000044_pt1 | contig 87581 bp, 80 predicted proteins | sample MalvirDeepMed_51_FD_89713 | JGI IMG/M metagenome (GOLD analysis project Ga0114912, IMG submission 89713) | Marine viral communities from the Global Malaspina Expedition - Malaspina viral metaG DeepMed_51 | ecosystem: Environmental > Aquatic > Marine > Oceanic | place: Mediterranean Sea...
ATGTATAGGCTGGAGTATAGACCTCTATCCACAAAAGAAACAAGACTCTATACGCATATTTCGTATAGTTTTCTGGTCATATACTTTTGAAGGGCGATGCCATGAAGGTCCGCATCAAGCAAAAACGGAAAGAGGCAGGGCTTAGCCAAGATGCACTTGCCAAGCAGGTGGGAGTGACCAAGGGTGCCATCAGCCAGTGGGAACAGGGCGCAACCAACCCAAGCGGTCAGAATCTATACTCACTCGCGAAAGCTTTAGGCGTCACAGCTGAATGGCTGCTCAACGGTAGAGATCCAAAAACCTCCGCACCAATCTCCGATGAACTGATCCTTCACGAACCTGAGTTCGTAGACGACGACACTCCGCTCGGGCCAGATGAGGTAGAAATCCCTTATTTTCGAGAAGTCGAGATGGCGGCGGGCGATGGCCGCACACAGGTCATCGAGAATCATGGGGCTTACATGCGCTTCAACCTGCCGCGTCTGGCCCGTGCCGGGGTAGACCCAAAGCAGGCAGCCTGCGCTACCGTAACCGGAGATTCTATGGAGCCCATCATTGTGGATGGCTGCCCGATCGGTATCGACAAGAGCTGTCGCCACATCATCGATGGCAAGATCTACGCGCTGGACCATGGCGGCATGCTGCGCGTGAAGCGCCTCTACCGCCTGCCACTAAATCGCATGCGCGTTGTCAGTGACAACCACATCGAGTACCCGGAAGAGGTCTACACCCTGGGTGATCCGGACGCCCCGAAGATCATCGGCCGCGTCTTCTGGTGGGAAGTGTTTGCCTAAGAAATCCTCGTGCGCACGCGTAATCAGAGAGAGTGGTTCTAATAGGTAGGTTCTAGGTACGACAATGGCGCCACCCTCCCCCTGTCACTGGTGACACCCTCCCCGTGTCACTGGTGCTACCCTCTCCCAGCAATTTGTCTTTGAGAGCGGGGAGGGAAGCATGGCCTGGCCAATGTGAACAGTGGACCCACCAGCTCCAAGAGACTTCAACTTGATCGCAGGGGCTGATATTCTCAGGCGGCCGAGAGTCAGCGACGACCAACGGCATGAGCTAGACTGAGGCAATAGCATCATCTTTCAGAGGGGGTGCACGATGAAAAGCAAATTCAATACTTACTCCACCAGCCTGATCTCCAGCCGACGGATGTCAGCCGGCGACTTCCTCAAGGAACGCCGCGCTGGGAAAGCCCTAGAGGCAAAGTTCGTTCCGCCCAAGATTGGCAGCAAGGGGTTCGGCAAGTTCGAGGTAAAGCTCAGCACCCCGCACTATGAGGTGAGCTTTTGAGCAATGACAAACCTCAAGATGCAGAGGCAGCTGAGCATACTCATGAGCTGTTGAGCCGGCTTGGCCACCTCGTAGAAGCCCAAGAGAGGGAGCAGGACCTCAAGCAAGCGGAGTTGCAGGTAAAGTCCAGTGAAATAACCTCCAACGAGCGCGTTGCCCTCGCAAGCATCGAGGCGCAGAGCACCTTCCACAGAGAGCGGTTTGGTGGGTACAACAAGCTTGTACGCATGCGCTTGATCTTCGTGGCAGTCTTTCTAACCCTCATACTTGGCTTCTGCTTGATAGCTATCAACCTTGGTGCCAAGGAGCTAGTGATCGACCTTGCCAAACTGATGGTTCCCCTTATCGTTGGGGCCGTCGGCGGATACGGTTTTGGTCGAAGCAATACCAACCGATCCGCGCCGGAAAACTCTGATGAGTAACGCATCCAGGCTATGATGACCCGCCCACCGTGGCGGGTTTTTTATGCGCTGACCGTCTGCCAGCAGTGCTAACCTTGGCGGACCTCATCACTCCACATGACTCGCAAGGAGGCGAACTCATGTCTGCTGCATTGATCGTATTCTTGATGCTCTCCGTCTTTCTGCTGCCCTGGCTGGCCGTGATGCATGCCGCGTACTACAAGGGCGTGGATGTCCTATCGGCAGGCGCGGTGGGTTTCTTCGGAACTCCATTGATGGGCATGCTCTACGTCATCGCCATGCCGGGCGACCCGGTGAAACTCAAACGCCGCCGACTGCGCGGTGCCAAGTCCACCGACAAGGAATGCCCGCACTGCTGGGCTCTCATCCCGAGAGGGGCATCTGCCTGCATGTGCTGTGGGCGCAATACGTGGAGCCTACCCTCTCCCAAGAAAGACAAGCCCACGCCAGAGAGGCCTGATCAGGCGACTGAGAATCCCCAAGAGCCAGCCCCCATTCCGGCCGGTAGCTTCGATTACGCGGAACACGGTGGCACAGACACTCAGGCCGCCGAGGCGTACAAGCGGCGCATCGAGAACGCAGACCGCTAAGCCTCCCGCAGGCCACCTGACCCGCCCATCGTGGCGGTTTTTTTGGACTTAAAGTATAGTTATCTAAATATTTAGCTTGACCCATCGGTATAGATAGCTATACCTTTAGTTCATCGACACGGCACATCGCCATCGTCACTGAGTGGATTGGAGCAGCCCATGACCGACACAGCCCGCAAGCATCGTTCAGCCATCACCCTCGCCGTCATCATCGGCGGCCTGGTCACGCTCGCCAGCCTCACTCAGAAGAACGATGGCACCCGACAGCTATCCGCCAGCGAAGCCGAATACTGCGAAATGACCGCCATGTGGCAGGAAGATGCCAAGGCCGGTTTCGTTGAATCCCAGCGCATCGGCTGGCCGGACTTCCATGGCAATGCCGCCAGCCTCTGCTCCCCTCAGATTACGCATGGTCAGCAGCTCGCCAGTCGCTGATCGGACCTCGCCCCACGGCCAGCAGGTGGTGCCAGTGGGATTGCGAGCATAACCACCCGCAGGTAAGGCGCCGGTTCCTCCCTTGCGCTAGCGGCCTTACCCCCGACACCTGGGCAAGTGGTGTGACAGCTGGAGAGACAGCGCTTATCAGAGGACATCGGCACTGCCGGTATCGCCTGATGAGCCCCGAACCGCCGGGCAATGCGGCTGTTCTTTAACAATCAGGCATGCCCAGCCAGCCCGTAGCGCTAGACACGCGAGAGGCCGCTGGGAGTACGCCGCCCAGGGCTGTCGAAATACTGGGAATGGTATGGGGCTTTGCCAATGGCAGAGCCCACCCGAGAGTGCAATGGCAAGCCTTCGCAAAGCGCGACCGCTTCCCGATGCCCTTTCCCTGCAGTGCCTGTGCTTCCCCGTCACGTCCCTGACGGGGCCTTTTTAGCCGTAACCATTATCTGCATCAGCCATAAACATGAGTGGTTTAATCAAACCCATTTTCCTTTACACTTGAAAATCCTGGAAATTGCAGGGTTCTGAAGGGGAACTGAATTTATGGGCACTGAAGCAGTATGGATGGGCCTGGGTCTGGCCCTACTTTTTGTGCTGTTGACGTTCGGCTCTATGGGCCGACTACGTAAAGATGCTCGCCATTCCAAGGATACAGAAAAAGCTGATTAGTTCTGTGCAAACCGTCTGATTGTTAACCCACTTATACGGTGGGTTTTTTTGTGCTCACAGGTCAGCCGTTATCGGGAGCTGACCTATGCGCTCAATCATCACTCGGCAGGAGGTCTTAATGGCCCTCGGTCTTCGAACCCGAGTCACCATTGATGGAGTTACTGCGACAATGGCTGAACATGCAAAGCTCCGTGGAATCAGCAGAGAAACACTCTTGTCACGCATGACTCGCCGAGGTCGGCATGACGCCCTTCTTCTACTAGAGCCAGCAACCAAGTCTCGCAAGCCGGTGCCACCACCTAGCCGGGAAGAGATCATCAACACCCTGATGCGCACACCCGCTGGCCTATTGGCGACCGCCAAGCGACTGGGCGACTACGCATCAATGACACAGACACCGCCATGATTCACCCGCTACTCATCGCCGCCACTTGCCTGGCGGCTTTCTTTTGCCTGCTCGCCGGTGGCTGGCTCGACACACTGCTCACCAAGGAAGACTGACATGACCCGCGATCAACTGATGGAAAGCCTGCTGCACCTCCCCCACCCGTGGCCGCGACCCGAGACGGAATGCAGCCTCCCGACCGATAACGGCCACGGCGATCTCGAGGGTTGGATCAAGGGCCCGACCAACAACGAATGGCACTACGCATGGATCGGCGCCTATGAGCGCCGAATCGTCATTACCCGGGAACAATGGGACAACGAAATGCTGGGTAGAGGCTGACCAGAGTAAAGCGCTGCATACAGGCACGATGAGGAAATCTAGCTCCACTTCCTTTTTTTTCACATCATTTGATGTACAATAAAGGGAAATGGACTCAGAGATCTCCTCACGATGCAAAAAACACAACAACCAAGCTTCACTACTTCAGATAATGCAATCGATGCGCTCAAGGCCTTTGATTTAACCAATGACGACATCGACGATTTGGTGCAAGTACTACAAGAAGTTGATGCTCAAGTTAGGGGGTCACATCCGAAAGGTACTCGAGGCACACGCTATTGGCATGAGGCTGTCTCTACCCTTAGGGAAAAACTACTTGCGCACGGCTGGTTGCCAGTTGATCACAAAAATCAGCCGCGTGTGATGAAACAGTTAACTAATGGCCAAAGTTTATCATTAACAGTATCTTCTGGTGATAAGAATACTGGCACCAATAATACGCCCAAAACAAAAAACCTTAAGGGCTCATCCACTAAAAGTGGAATTGATTACAATCAATTAACACTTGATTTAGAACATAACTTACCCACCATCGGGGCCAAGGATAAAGATATAACTGGCTTCTGGATACTCTTAGTACATCATGATGAGTCTAATGAAGAGATTAGACTAGAACTATCTAAACCCAACAACTACATAAAAGGCCAAGTAACAAGCTGGCAAGATAGAATTATTCTGCCATGCTATAAACTCAATCAAGATATAGAATTCAGCATTGGTGAATACGATAACTTCGTAAATGATGCTATTGATATCCCAGTTAACCCGAAGGCAAAAAATGAGTGAGGCTTCTGTATTTAATCCATCTAGATTAACTCTGGCTAGGGAACGTGTTGGTCTGACCAAGCGAGCTCTAGCCGAGCTAGTAGACTTAACTCCTAAAACTATTTCTAACTTAGAAAAAGGTGAACACTATTCTACCGAAACTGTGGACTTGATTGCTCAGTCACTGAAATACCCAATTAAATTTTTTTTTGATAGCGATATAGCAAAGCCTACCGAAGACAATGCTAGCTTTCGGTCATTCTCACGGGTTACAGCCACCCAGCGTAATGCAGCACTTGCTGCTGGAGCGTACGCATTTATGGTTGGAGACTGGCTGAATGATAACTTCCATCTTCCAGAGGCTGATATACCCGATCTTTCTGGATACGATCCTGAACTAGCCGCTATAATGTTACGAAATGAATGGGGACTTAATGACAGGCCTATCAGGAACATTATACATTTATTAGAATCTAAAGGTGTTTTAGTATTTTCCCTAGCCGAGGAAAATACTCAAGTCAATGCCTTTTCATGCTGGCAAAATGGAGAAAAACCATATGTGTTCTTAAACTCTTTCAAGTCAGCAGAATCTAGCCGGTTCGATGCAGCACACGAATTGGGACATTTAGTTTTACATAAAAACACAGAGAACAAGGGAAAAGAAGCTGAGATACAAGCTGACACATTCGCATCAGAATTCCTGATGCCCACAACTGCTATCGCCGCTCGATGTACAAAAGTAAAAAGTGTATCGGAAATATTAAAGGAGAAGCAATACTGGTTTGTATCTGCTTTTGCTCTTGCGTACAAGCTACATAAAACAGGCTTAATGACCGACTGGCTCTATAGGTCTGCATGTATAGAAATGTCTCAAAAGGGGTTCAGAAAAAAAGAGCCACTAACTCGACCCCACGAAAGATCTCAAGTTATCGCGAAGATTCTAGACCAGCTGAGAACACAAAAAAAATATACAAAACATATAGCTGCTGAGTTGCAACTTCCAGAAAAAGAAGTATCAAAGCTATTTTTCAATATTGCAACTGTTACTGCTCAGAGCCATGAGGCTACGCCCCCCACTAAGGTGCGAAAACCAAAGCTACATTTAGTTGAATAACTCATTCGAAAAGCCCGCCCTATTGGCGGGTTTTTTTGTGCCTGCAGGGAGGGCAGATGCATCAGGTGTCTCAATCAACATGGGAGCCGCCAGCACATGGCCCGTGCCCGCAATGTGGTGGCAGTGGCACATTCCAAGGCGTCTTCCATCGTTCGCCCTGTGCTCACTGCCACGGCACCGGGTACGCCGCTGACGATGGTGAGGCGCTGCCATTAGAAGACCTGATCATAATGATCAGCCGGCGTCGCGATCACTGGCGCCGCAAGTACGCATTGATGATGCAGATGCCCGGTGTGCAAGACGCGGTGGCCAATCATGCCGCCGCGCAAGAAGAGCAGGCCCTGGGGTACAGCTCGGGCCGTTATCAAGGTGACTAGACAGGAGATGACCATGACAGACATAGCCACTCACCAGCCGCTGCGCTTCCTCCGCACCCGAGAAGTCTGCGAGAAGATAGGCCGCAGCCGCTCATCACTCGAGAAGCTGCTGGTAAAAGACCCCAACTTCCCGCGCCCCATCAAAGATGGCATTGGCCGGGCATCGACCAACTACTGGTACGAGCATGAGGTTGAAGCATGGATGAGCCAATGGGCTATGCAGTTACGTCCCGCTGACGACGCTTGAACTTGTCCCGCTTGGCCTTGGTCATGCCGATTTCCAGTGCCTCAAGGTAGTCGGCATACCACTGCATCATCTTCCGTCTCTGCTCAAGGTACGACGCCTGGTTGTACACGCCCTCCAACCCGATCGGCTTGTGCGCAAGCTGCATCTCCGTCCACTGTAACGGCCATCCATGCTCACTCAGCAGCGTCTTGGCCGTGTGGCGGGCTCCATGCCCCGTCATCCTCTCCTTATACCCTGCATTCGAGAAGCAGCGATTGATCGCAGCATCCGACAGGACAGGTAGCTTTGCCCCCTCCCCAGTGAATACATACTTCGATCGTCCAGAAAGAGGACGCATCTCTTCAAGTGCTTGCAGTGCTTGACGACAAAGTGGCACGACATGATCGCGGCGCATCTTCATCTTCTCCGCGGGGATGTGCCACGACTTGCCCTTGATCTCGCTCCATTCCATCCATCGCACCATACCTGGCCGCGATGCCGTCCACACAACCATCCAAGCAGCCAAGCGAGTAGACCGGCGGCTGGTTGTCATACGCAGCGCACGCAGAAAGTCTGGTAGATCTTCTTCCAGTAGATGAGGACGAGGCTTGGAGACAGGTGCCGGCGCCGCAACGTCCAGCAGATTCGAAGCTGGGTTGTTCTCGCAATAGCCGTGAGCAATGGCGAAGTCGAAAATACGGCGCAGAAAAGCCCGGGACTTCTCGGCAATATTGAAAGCCTTGCGGGCCTCAATATCTTTCTGAACGCGCACGCAGTCAGCCCGTGACACATCAGCAACTGCCATATCTCCCAGTGCAGGCAATGCATCATTATCGAGCCAATGCCGCATCTTGGTCAGCGTCTTGGCCGATCTCCCCTGCATCTGCTTGTGCTCGTACCACTGCTCCGCGACAACCCCAAAGGTCCGGACACCACCGCCCCCTCTAAGGTGCTCTCGGGGATCAATGCCGTCGGCTACCAGCTCGGCAATCTGGATAGCTTGAGCTCGTGCTTTCTTGGCCTTGGTGTCCGGGTAACCCCCTACTCCCATGAACGACCACTTTTGCGTGATCGGGTGTTTGTAGCGAACCTCCCAGCGCTTGCGGCCAGTTGGCGATACGACGAAGTAGAGACGGTCCAGGCCATAGGACTCGCGATACTCACGCGCTTCTGGCTCGAGGGTAGACAACACGGTGTCTGCAAGCGGTCGCCGCTTGATAGCATCACGCTTCATGTATGGTGCCCATGTATGGTGGAACCTCACCATACACCACACCATACACGGGCCTCTAGAGTGGATGCATGTATAAATATACAGTATTACGGACTCAATAAAGGTAAAACAAGGAGTTACGAGAATATAAGAGGAGGGTAAAGCAGAGAAAAAGAGGGGCTTGGCGCCCCCTGCAGGAGTCGAACCTGCGACCTGCCCCTTAGGAGGGGGCCGCTCTATCCAGCTGAGCTAAGGGGGCGTAGCGAGCGGAAGTATAAGCCATTGAAGTGGCGAGATAAACCCGACAATTGCTGCGCCGTCAGCATCACGCTCCTGTCATCAGCCACATGCTTGAGGCATTGGATCAATATCCTGAGAGCATGCTCCACGCCTGATTTCGGTGTCATGCTCCCTGGCTGGCTGAGACAGCCTCATGAACATGCCTACCCTATCCTTTCGACAATCGGGCCTCCGCGTCGCCAATCACCTCTGCCATCGGGCGTGGGCGCCCCAGCAGGTAGCCCTGAACTCGCGAGCAACCCATGCGCCGCAAGACTTCGAGTTGCTCCGTCTCTTCCACGCCTTCCGCCACGACATCGAGTGACAGGGCGCTCGCCATCATCAGCATGGCACGCACGATCTCATTGCCCGTGGTATGCGTGTCTGGCGATTCCTCAAGAGACAGGTCATTGATGAAGCTGCGATCTATCTTCAGCTCCTTGAGCGGCATACGACGCAAACGCGACAGATTCGAGTAGCCGATGCCGAAATCATCAATCGAGAAGCTCAGGCCCAAGGCTGCCAGCTGGTCAATCTTCTCGAGCATTGCCGCTTCATCATCCGTCGCCAGGCTCTCGGTGATTTCCATACGCAAGAGCTCAGGCGCGAAGTCATGTCGCGCCAACAGCCTGGTGACCTGCGGCACGAACTCGCTGCTACGAAACTGTACCTGACTGACATTGACCGCCATCGGTAGCGCATAGCCTCGGGCGGTCATGGCGGCAAGCTCGCGACAGACCTGTTCCAGCACCCAATGCCCCAGCTCGAGAATCAGTCCGGACTCCTCCGCGATGGGGATGAAGGTCGCTGGCGAGACCATCCCCAGCTGCGGGTCATGCCAACGCAGCAATGCCTCGGCGCCACACAATTGCGGCTCACCACTTTCGGGCAGGGAAAATTGCGGCTGGAGGTGGACACTCAGCTGCTGGCGAGACACGGCCTCACGCAGCGCGTGTTCCATCCGGGCGGCATCGATGATGCGCTGGCGCATCTCGGGCGCGAAGAAGCACAGCCGTGCACGCCCGGCCCCCTTGCTCTCATAGAGCGCGATATCCGCTTGATGCAGGAGGTGACTCCAGGCATCACCCTCTTCTCTATCGATCTCGGTGTGCTCCGCCTTGCCGGCCGGCAACACTTGCTGAGAGCAGGCGCCATAGCCTTCCTCGTGACGCGGATAGAGCGTGATGCCCAACGAGCCGGTCAACTGATGCGTTCGCCCTTCAAGCTCCAGCGGCGCCTGCAGTCGCTCCAGCATCAGCTCCGCCACCTGGCGCGCTCGGCTAGCCGCTTCGCGCGGCCCACCGGATCTCGGTGCCAGCAGCACGATGAACTCGTCTCCCCCATGGCGCGCGAGGAAGTCCTGCGGGCCCAGCATCTCTGCCAGACGCGAGGCGACCTGCTTGAGCGCCAGGTCACCGGCATCGTGACCGAGGATATCGTTGAGACGCTTGAAGTGATCGAGATCCAGGAACATCAGCGCGCCCATCTCGCCGGGCTGGGCCTGCTCCGCCAGCTCACAGAGATGACGACGCACGAGGCGCCGATTGGGCAAGCCGGTCAACGAGTCGTGCAAGGCCTGATGCGTCAGTTGCTGGTCACGTCGATAGCGTTCGATCGCCAGTCTGGCTACCTTGACCGCCACTTCGAGCAAGCCATGGTGAGTCGCATCGAAGACCTCGCCTGTCTCGGCATAGAAGGCAAAGCTGCCCAGAGGGTGATCGTCGCCATCGAGAATCGGCATCGAGAGGCAGGCATCCAGTCCCAATGCATGCGGATGCTCACGGAAGCCCTCCCAGGCAGGTTCCTGCGCGATGGAAGGCGTCATGACCGGCTTGCGCCGCCACATCGCCGTCCCACAGGTGCCCACGCCTTCCCCGATCTTCAAGCCGCGGGTGAACAGCATGAAGCTTGCCGGCAGACTGGGCCCCTGACCTGCCACGATGGTGCGGCCCACATCATCCAGCAGCAACAACGAGGAGCGCACCTGAACCGCGGCGCCTTCGATGGTCAGGCACAGGTCTCGCAATGTCTTGTCCAGAGACTGGCCTGCCGCCACAGCTTCCAGCAGCTCAAGCTGGGAGTGGCTCAACATCAAGGCTCGGTGCATCTGGGTAATATCCGTCTGCAACCCCAGATACCCTTCCACCCGCCCCCTGGAATCCTTGAGTGGAATGCAGCGCAGCCGCAATCGCAGTGGTTGGCCATTGCTGTCGTAATGCACCAGCTCCTCATCGCTGGGTTCGCCGCGGCGGCGCTGTTCACGCAATCGGGTGATGACCAGCAGATCGGATGCCGGCCCCATCAAAAATTCACTGGGCACCTTGCCGACCACCTGCTGCTCTCGATAGCCGAGAAGCTGCTCAAAGGCGGGGTTGACCCAGCGAATGCGCCCTTCGAGGTCGTAGCAACAGACGCCGTTGCTGGTGTGATCCAGCAGCTGATTCAGCAAGCCTTCGGCTTCCTGGCCATTGGCGGGCCGGGAAGTGCTCGGCATGGTGCCAAACGATGTGGTGTCACTCACTGGCGTATCCTCAGCAGACTCCTCTGCGATCCTGGCTGGATGACATGCCGAGCCTTAGGACTCGGCGAATTACCAGCACCAGCGTGCCGGATCCTCGGCACCAGTATGCGGCCTATGTCTCAGTGATATTAACCCACTGCGATGCGTTGAATATGAGTCCAGCGTCATTCGATCGGCACTGGCGTCGATCATCATTCGGCTCTCGAGCGACGCTCAGGCCTTTGAATCGAGCGCGTTCACTCCCACAACACTGATAGCACTCACATTTCAGATGCCCTGACAGCATGATCCACTCGGCTGCGTCGGGCGTAGTACACACATCACGCCATTCGCCACGGAGAGCCACTCCTTGAACGCTTTGCTGCCCTTTGTGTCAGTCACACTCTGCATGCTGCTCTCGGGATGCGGGCCGCACTACCTTGCGGCCAATGACATCCACCAGGCCCCTTACCTTGATGAATCCTCCGCCTCATCCCATCTCATGACCCGCGACGCCACGTCGCTGGCATGGGAGTCCTGGCACCCTGCGCAGGCAACCCCTCAACGCGCCATGCTGCTTGGCCTGCACAGCTACGGCGACTTCCGGCTGGCATATGCCGATCTGGGCCCGTGGCTGGCCGGACAAGGCATCGTGACATACGCCTATGACCAACGCGGTTTCGGGGAGTCCAGCCAGCAAGGGCGATGGCCGGAGTCCCCGTTGCTGGTCGAGGACCTGGTGGACGCCATCACAGTACTGCGCCAGCGCCACCCGAACCTCCCCTTGATCGTGGCGGGCGAAAGCATGGGCGGCTCGGTGATACTCAATGCCCTCGCCCAACATCCGGCGCTGTCGATCGATGGCAGCCTGCTCGCCGCCCCGGGCGTCCGCGGCGGCATCCGCTGGCGCTATCTGTACAACGCAGGGCTCTGGACGGCGGCGCACCTGATCCCCGCGACCAGCGTGGAGGTACCACGCAGGTACCCCGAAGGAGAACTCAAGCCCGCAGCCGCCAGGCGGTTGGCCGAGGATTCACGCGTCGTGCATTCCGTGCGCCTTGATGCCTATTACGGTCTGATTCGCTTCACGGATCACGCCAGCGATGACATCGCGGCGCTTTTTGCTGACACACGGCTGCCACCCACCCTGCTGTTGCACGGTGATCGCGATGAGACCGTGCCCCGGGTGGCCATCGAGCGGCTGGTCAGCGACTGGCCGAGCGCCTCACGCGACACGCTCGAGATTCATTACCTGCCCGAGGCACCCCACCTGCTGCTGCAATGGCACGACAGTGAGCCGGTACGTGGGCGGATAGCACACTGGTTGGCCGAGATTCTGCCTTCGCGTGCTTCACAAGAATGAAAGCAAGAGCGAGAGTAAGAACGAGGCGATGGACGTGACACTCCGCGTCGTGCCGATAGCACGTGCCCTACAAACAGCAACGCCCCGAACAGAGTTCGAGGCGTTGCTGTCTATCTAACTATCGCCCCTGCGAGGGGCATGCTGGCCGCTAACCAGTGATCACTGACGCGCGGTCTTCAGGGCGTCTGCCAGTTCACGGGTCAGGGCGTGCACGGCCTGAGTGCCCTGCTCCGGTGTCTCGGCATTGGCCTGCAGGTCGATCAAGGCAGAGCCGACCACCACACCGTCGGAGAAACGCCCGATCCGTGCCGCCTGTTCAGCGGTACGGATACCGAAGCCGACCGCGACCGGAATATCGGTATGTTCACGAATGCGACCGACCTCGGCCTCGACCTTCTCGGCAGTCGGTGCCGCGCCGCCGGTCACGCCATTGCTGGAGACGTAGTAGAGGAAGCCCGAGGTGTTGGCCAGTACACCCGGCAGACGCTCGCTGTCGGTGGTCGGCGTAGCGAGGCGAATGAAGCTGATGCCCGCTTCGCTGGCCGGGACGCACAGCTCGTCATCGTGCTCCGGCGGCAGATCGACAACGATCAGGCCGTCGACGCCTGCCTCGCTTGCCTGCTCGAGAAAACGGCTCACGCCACGACGATAGATCGGGTTGTAGTAGCCCATCAGCACGATGGGAGTGTCCTGATCGCGCTTGCGGAACTCGCTGACCATCGCCAGGGTGCGGTCCATGGTCTGGCCGGCCTTCAGGGCACGCTGGGTGGCATGCTGAATGGCCAGACCATCGGCCATCGGGTCCGTGAACGGCATGCCCAGCTCGATGACATCGGCGCCGGCGTCCGCCATGCCGAGGAAGGTCGCGAGGCTGGCATCGTAGCTGGGATCGCCCGCAGTGATGTAGGTCACCAGCGCGGCACGATTCTCGGCGCGCACGGCAGCGAAGCGACGGTCAAGACGGCTGCTGGCAGTAGTGTCGATAGCGGAAGTGCTCATCAATAGACTCCGAATTTACTGGCCTGCAGACATCGATGACACCTGCAGGTGAAGAAGGCATGGGGCGCTCAGATTCGATCAGCGACTGACGACTCTGACGCCGGGCAACACGTGACAGACCCGGGCTTACTCGCCGTCAGGGTTCAGGCCCAGTTCGTCGGCCAGGTGATGAGTCACGGTGGCCATGTCCTTGTCACCACGGCCGCTCAGGTTGACCACCATCAGGTGGTCCTTCGGCAGGCCCGGCGCACGCTTGATGACTTCCGCCAGCGCGTGGGAGGACTCCAGCGCCGGAATGATGCCTTCCAGACGGCACAGCATCTTGAAGGCGTCCAGCGCTTCCTGGTCGGTCGCGGCGACATATTCGGCACGCTTGATGTCATGCAACCATGCGTGTTCCGGACCGATACCCGGATAGTCGAGCCCGGCGGAGATGGAGTGCGCATCGCCGATCTGACCTTCTTCATCCTGCAGCAGGAAGGTGCGGTTGCCATGCAGAACGCCCGGCAGGCCGCCCTTGAGGCTGGCGGCATGACGCGGAGTTTCCAGGCCTTCACCAGCGGCTTCGACACCGATGATCTCGACGCTTTCCTCATCGAGGAACGGGTGGAACAGGCCCATGGCATTGGAACCGCCGCCGATGCAGGCGACCAGCGAATCCGGCAGACGCCCTTCCTTCTCCTGCAGCTGCACGCGGGTTTCCTGACCGATGATGGACTGGAAGTCACGCACCAGCTGCGGGTACGGGTGCGGCCCGGCCACGGTACCGATGATGTAGAAGGTGTCATCGACGTTGGTGACCCAGTCACGCAGCGCCTCGTTCATGGCATCCTTCAGCGTGCCATCACCGGCGGTGACAGGCACGACCTTGGCGCCCAGCAGCTGCATGCGCTGCACATTGGGCTGCTGACGATGGATATCGGTGGAGCCCATGTAGATCACGCAGTCCAGCCCGAAACGCGCCGCCACGGTGGCAGTCGCCACACCGTGCATGCCGGCGCCGGTCTCGGCGATAATGCGCTGCTTGCCCATGCGGCGAGCGAGCAGTACCTGGCCCAGCGCGTTGTTGATCTTGTGAGCCCCGGTATGCATCAGGTCTTCACGCTTGAGATAGATCTTGGCGCCGCCCAGCTGCTCGGTCAGGCGCTCGGCGAAATACAGCGGGCTCTGGCGGCCGACATAGTCCGCGGACAGACCAGCCAGCTCCTCGGCGAATGCCGGGTCCTGCTTGGCGGCTTCATACTCGCGTTGCAGGTGCAGAATCAACGGCATCAGCGTCTCGGCAACGAAGCGGCCGCCGAAATCACCGAAGAAACCCTTGGCATCAGGCCCTTGGCGCAGGCTGGGGGTAGCAGTCGTCTGGCTCATGCTGAACTCCTCGAATCGTGTCAGTGGCTGGTCTCACATACTGCGCAAGGCATCTGCGGGGCCAGCGATATGGTGATCATCCTAGCGCTGCAGGCACTGGAAGAAAAACGATAAATTCGCCAAGATGTGTGAGAAAATCTCACACATGGTCGAGACGGTCACTGCCGCGCAGCCACCCTTCCCATGCAAAGGACACGTCCAGCACTCGCCCAGCCCTTGCTCAGGAGACACACCATGGAGCGCACCGAGCTACTGCCTCCCCTCAATGCCCTGCGCACCTTCGATGTGGCGGCTCGCCATGAGAGCGCCTCGCGCGCCGCAGAGGAGTTGCATGTGACCCACGGGGCCGTCAGCCGTCAGATCCGCCAGCTGGAAGACGCACTCGGCACACGCCTGTTCGATCGCGCCGGGCGTGGCCTGACGCTGACACAGGCCGGCCGTGAGCTGGCGACCGCGACCCGTCATCACCTTGGCGGTCTGGCACGCGTGTGCGGGGCACTGGCACGCAGTGATGCGCGGGCACCCTTCGTGCTGAGCTGCCCGGGGTCGTTTCTGGCACGCTGGTTCATTCCGCGGCTGGGGGTACTCAAGGACGCCCTGCCGGAACTCGAGCTGCACCTGACCGCCAGTGATGATAATGAAGGGCTGCGCAATGGCGTGGACGGAGTCCTGCGCTTCCAGACGCCGCCCTTTGATGACGCCGAGCATCAGGAGACGCGCGTGCTGGGCACCGAGCGCATCGGGCCTGTCCTGCGGCCCGACAGCGAGTGGCTGAGCGAGGCATCCAGCCCCCCTTCCCCCGAGGTTCTGCTGGGCCTGTCCCTGCTGCATACCCGATCACGCCCGCAAGCCTGGCCGGATTGGTGCTCACGCCAGGGGCTATCCAGTGAGGGGCTTGATTACGCGCAAGGCTTCGAACACCTCAACTACCTGCTCGAGGCGACACTGGTCGGGCTGGGCGTCGGCATCGCGCCGGACTATCTGGTGGAGGAAGACCTGCGCAGCAAGCGCCTCGTGGCCCCCTGGGGCTTCGTCGAGACCGAGGCATGTCTGACGCTGACCTTGCCGCAGGTCGGCCGCGCTCGTGCTCGCCACCCGCATGCCGAGGCGCTGGGCGAATGGCTCGCCCGGGAACTGGCGACGGCACCGCCCCACTAGCCACACTTTGTGACAGGCATAAAAAAAGCCAGTCACAAGGACTGGCTTGCCCGGACATGTATCCAGAGGATAGCGCCGGAAAGATCGTGAATCCGCTCAAGGAACCATCGCAACCTGCAACGCAGGCTGGAAGCGAGGATGGGCGAACAACCCTGCGCATTGAACGACGCAGCCACCCTCGGCAGAAATGATCGAGGAGCCATGGCTGGCTCGACTCGAAGACTTCACGTCAGGTGGTCAATCCTTATCCGAGATGGAGGACTCGAGATGAAGGGTGACGGCCTGACGCGTTTCAACTGTCAGCATCATATCTTTTAGTCCGCGAACAAAAAAGGGCCCAAACAGCAACAGACCTTTGCTGGAGAAGCACCATCAATCGCTCGCATGGCCGACCGGTATCAGTGACAGCCAGGGGCTGCAGCGCCCTTGTCCGAAGCGAGGGCCCCCGAGGCGCGATTCGGCGGATTGTTGCCACCGAGTAACAGGCGCTGAATATCAGTGGCCGCCATCGGCTTGTAGAAGTAATAGCCCTGGATCAGGTCACAACGCATCTCGCGCAGCAACTCCAGCTGCTGTTCGTTCTCGACCCCTTCCGCGACTACCTCCAGCCCGAGGCGATGACCAAGGAAGACCGTGGCCTCCATGATGGCGCGGTCCTTGGGCTCCTGGGCGCACTCGATCACGAAGGAGCGATCTATCTTGAGCGCCGTCACGGGCAACAACTTGAGATAGCTCATCGAGGAATAGCCGGTGCCGAAATCATCGATGGCGATCTTGTAGCCACGGTCGTAGAGCGCCCGCAGGCTATCGCGCACCTTGATATCGGCATCGATCAACACGTTCTCGGTCAGCTCGATACCGATGTCCCGCGGTGTCAGCCCGTATTCCTCGACGTAGGCCTCAAGGCGGGTGAAGACATCCGAGCTGATAGCCTGGCGTCCGGAGATGTTGATGTCGATCCGGTAACCCTTCAGCCCCATAGCGCGCCATTCGGCCTGCTGACGACACGCCTGGCGGATGACCCAGTCTCCCAGACGCTCGATCAGGTTGGTGCGCTCGGCGACCTTCACGAAATCGGAGGGCGGAATATAGCCCTCGGGAGAATGCCAACGCAGCAGCGCCTCGAAGGATTCGATGCGCTCACTGCGCGCCGCCACCTGCGGCTGATAATGCAGCGACAATTCCCCACCGCCATCCTGATTCAACAGCGCCTGCAGGCGTCCGGCCAGATGGTGCTGATGCAGCATCTCGTTGCGGACTTCCTGATTGAAGAACTGATAGCCATCGCGCCCGGCCAGCTTGGCACGATGCTTGGCGACATCGGCATTGCGCACCAGCTCGGCCGCCTCGCTCCCATTCTCGGGATACAGGCTGATGCCGATACTCAGACGCAGCAACAGCTGGCGCCCTTCGATCTCGAAGGGTCGCTGGAAGTCCTGACGAATGCGCTCGACCACCGACAGGGCATCACTCTCGTAATCCAGTCGTGGCATCGCCAGCACGAATTCATCGCCACCAAAGCGCGAGAGCAGATCCTGATTGCGCTGGAAGCCCTGCAGACGCTTGGCCACGCTACGGATGACGCGGTCACCCATCTCGTAACCGAGGGTGTCATTGATCTCGGTGAAATGATCGATATCGAGAAACAGCACCATCAGGGTGTCGTCATGACGCTGACATTCACTGAGCGCCTCACCGAGTTCGCTCTCGAAGGTCTGGCGATTGGGCAGCTCCGTCAGGGGGTCAAAACGCGTCATGTAATCCAGATCACGCTGGACCTTGCGCTCACCCGCCAGATCGATGTCGATACAGAACATCAGCGGGTTGTCAGTGCGCTCTCCCAACATCACATGGTGGGAAAAGACAGGCACGGGGGCGCCTGACTTGTGCTTGAGCTCAAGTTCACTGGAGGGGATCTCGATACCCTGAGAGACCCAGGCATGGTGTGCGTCCACCACGACATCTGCCATCGTCTCCGGGATCACCAGAGTTTCCAGGCATCGTCCACGAGCTTCCTGCTCGCTATAGCCGTATAGCCGCTCGCTGGCCTCGTTCCAGTAGATGACGCGGCGCTGGCTGTCATAGCCCTGAACGGCGACGCGCGGCAGACTTTCCAACAGCTCTCGAAAGCGCTGATCACTGACGGGAAGTCCCTTGCTGGTCGAGAGGCCAACCATACTCGTCTGCATGACCGCCTCCTGCGTATGCTGATGATGTGACACCTGACGCTTGCGAGATAGCATGATGCCCGCAGTTGCGCCAAGAATCACCATCAGTAACGCGGTTGGCCATCGACCCAGCATGCTCTGGCCCCACATCACCACCACCATCAACGTCAGTACCACGGCAATGATGACGGGACGAGAGCACAATATTCCGGCGGCCCTGCTGGCCTGGCGGAACCCTTTAGCCATGTTGAAGGATACCTCCGCTGCCGTCCTTCGCCTGTTCGCCGGACTTCGGCGGGGCAGATCAACTCGTGACGGAATGTCACTTCGAACGAGTTCTCTCACACGCAGAACGAGTTCTTGTCGTCATGAGAAAAGTCTAAGGGTCTGCTGCGCGTAAACCCAGCGTCTTGCAGCGCCTCTCGATAACTATCCTCAACGCTTCATTCAGTGCCAGACGGCCTGAACCTGCGTTGCGCTGCTCGTCTGCAAAGGGCGAAGAATAGCGCTAATGACTTACATAATACCAGTCGATTAGATTACTCATACCTCGATATTGGCCATGTACCCATATTGATGATACTTGCGCGAGATTAGCGTGTTACCGCCATGGTACGGGTTTGACTATCTCGTGCGCACCTTCCCATTCTCCTCGACGTTGCCAACGCAACACCTTCCATTTGCGCCCAAGCGCACAAAACGTCGAGGAATTTCATATGAACATCGCAAATCGTGGCGTACGTCAACTGGCCGACTCTTCCCGCAAGATCACCCTGGAACAGGGCGGCCTGGTGGAGCACTACCCGACCCCCAAGACGGACACCACCCCCTTGCGCCTGCCGCTTGCCTCGCAGTACTGGCCGGAGGCAGTCCACGAGGAGCTGGCACGCCAGCATTGGAGCAAGGCATCCATCACCTCCCAGATCGACCTCGAGGCCTGGCAGGGCTTCCTGAAGGACCTGCCGCGTGACCCCTACGTCAACACCCGCTGGAAGCGCATGTCCTGGCTGCACCTGAACGACCAGCATGAAGTCGAGACGCTGGGCGAATGTCCGATGGCGCAGGGCGGCAAGTTCAATGACGCCGCCAGCATGGCTGACCGTCTGCGCTATTACGCACCGCTGGAAGAGAGCTTCACCGAGCGCGAGGATGTGCGCGCCTTCGTGAAGGCCTGGGCCGACATGTGGGGTATCGGCCCGCGTGAGCCGATCCTGATGCAGATCACCGGCGTGCGCGGTGATGGCACCATCGACCCTCTCCAGGGTCAGGGCATCCACGCCGATGGCTGCAAGTACCTGAGCATCCTGGTGCTCAACCGCGAGAATGTCAGCGGTGCCATCAACACTCTCTATCAGGACAAGGCAGGCAAAGAGCTGCTGACCACCACGGAGCTGGCACCGGGCGAGGTCCTGCATATCCACGATGACCAGCTGTTCCACAGTGTCAGCTCCATCACCCAGGAGAACGCCGGTGAGCACTTCGAGCGCTTCATCATCATCATCAACTGCTCGTTCATCGACGAGTTCCAGAACCGCATGCTGCGTCGTCATTTCCCGGACGCCGTCCTCAACGACTGCGAGTGAGCAACGGATTGCTCGCGAGCCATCGCAGCGAGACGCATCGCAACTTGCGGCGTCGTCTCATCTGAAGCCCCGCCGCGCAGAAGCCACGATGCCGATGCCCCCCGATACGTGAAACCCTGTTCTGAGCGCCTGAATCCCTGAACGCCCAAGCGCCAGAGTACCTATGTGCCTGAATACCTGAGTACCTGAGTACCTGATCGCCCGAGCCTCATGGCGTCAGACACAGGAAAGAAGAAGGAGAACCTGCCATCAGGTGACGCACTGTCACAAGATGCGCGCCGACGAAAACGTGCATGTGCAGCACCCAGCGCCAGCCGGGCCACCGGCTGGCGCTTTTATATGCCACAGAGCGCCCGCTTCGCGCTTGTCTTGAATCATGCATCTGCCCTGTTACACGATTCTTCCTTCTTCTCTCTCTTCTCTCTTCTCTCTTCTCTCCTCTTCATTCTGATCTCTTCAGCCTTTCCTTGTTCTCGATTTTCCCTCCTTCATCCCCTCCCCCTGTTCTGCTCTCCCGCACCACCGCGCTTTGCATTACTCTGGTGTCTTGCGCTTGGCACTCTCGCCTGTCGAGACGCGCTTGATTGCATCGTCGCTGTGGCGGCGCTGCCCTCCCCTCTATGCATCAGGGACCTCTCATGACCTTTGAAAGCGGGCTGACCTTCTTCATTGCCATCTTCCTGTTTGGCATCACCCCCGGGCCTGGCATCCTGGCGCTGCTGGCGCGCGGCATGAGCCAGGGTGGCAATGCCTGCGTGCCGATGGCCGTGGGCATGAGTCTCAGTGATGTCTGCTACATGCTGGCGGCGGTGTTCGGCCTGTCGGCACTGGCCACGCATTGGGGCGAAGTCTTCGTGGTCATCCGTATCCTGGGCGCCGCGTACCTGCTCTATCTCGGCTACAAGTTATGGACGAGCTCACCGACGCTGGAGGAAGCTGAGGTGCCCAGGCTACGCGGCAACTGGTGGAAAGGGTTTCTACAGGGCTTTCTCATCTCGGCATCCAACCCCAAGGTCATCCTGTTCTACATCGCCTTCCTGCCCACCTTCATGGATATCACCCGGCTGTCCGGCAGCGATATCGTGATCGCCGCCGGACTCAACCTGAGCGCATTGCTGCTGGGCGTGGTGCCGGTGGGCTATCTCGCCGGGCGTGTCCGCCGCTATCTGCGTTCGGCGAAGGCGGTCAAACGCCTCAATCGCAGCGCCGGCGGCCTGATGATCGGGGCAGGCGGCTATCTGGCATTGCGCGGCTGACGCCTGAACGACGCTCCCCGTGACGCGAGCGCCTTGCACAAACACAAACGCCCCTGCCGATTGGCAGGGGCGTTTGTGTCGAGAGGCATGGGGTCGGATTGCAGAGCGCTTGCGCTCAATCCACGGCGTCAGTGCACGCTGTCGATGCTGAAATCAGCACCAGTGCCCTGCGCTTGCCGTCCTTACTGGCGGATGCCTTCGATGACCAGATACAGATCGACGGTGGCCGCATTCGGGCCAAGCTTGGACGTGTCGATGCCGTAGTCGGCAAGCTTCAGCGTGGTGGTGCCTTCAAAGCCCTGACGGTAGCCGCCCCACGGGTCTTCACCGCCGCCGATATGATCCACATCCAGGGTCACGGGCTGCGTCTGGCCGTGCAGCGTCAAGTCACCTTTCAGCTTGCCGGAACCATCGCCGGTGGACTCGAAGCCGGTCGAGGTGAAGGTTGCCGTCGGATATTGGGAGACATCCAGGAAGTCGGCCGATTTGATGTGCTTGTCGCGTTCGGCGTGGGCGCTGTCCAGGCTATCGACATCGACTTCTACCGACACCTTTGCATCTTCCGGCTTGCCCTGGTCATAGGAGAAATCACCACTGAACTCCTTGAACTGCCCCAGCACGTAGGAATAGCCCAGATGGCTGATCTTGAACTGGATGAAGGCGTGCTGGCCATCGGTATCGATCGTGTAATCGGAGGCCTGTGCCTGACCCGCCATCAGCGGCAACGACGCCGCCATGAGACCTGCCACCAGTGACTTGCCGAGGAAGGATGTCTTGTTCATGTTGGTGCTCCTTGAGAGGTTTCGTCACATCTGGCGTTCGAGCGTACCCAACGCCTTCCTTTTCGTCAGCGCAGCGGCCGAATCATGCGCCGCAACGTGTCCTGCCCATCCAGCAGGTGATGCTTGAATGCCGCCGCCGCATGCCCCAGCGACAGGATGATCAGCACACAGGCAGCATACCAATGCACCTCACCTGCCAGCGATGCCTGATCCTTCAGTCCCGAGATCACTGCCGGCACTTCGAAGAGATCGAATACCTTGATGCCACGCCCGTCAGCGGTGGAAATGAGGTAACCCGAGATCATCACCACCAGCATCAGCACGTAGAGCAGCACATGCCCGACCAGCGCCGCGCGCTGTTCATTGCGCGTGCCGTGCGCCTGCGGGGTCGTCTGGCTCCAGCGCCAGGCGAGCCGCACCAGCGTCAGCACCAGCAATATCACCCCGACCGAGCGATGCCACCACGGACCGAGCTGGTACCAGGCATCGTAATAGCCAAGCGACGTCATCCACCAGCCCAGCGCGAAGAGCCCGACGATGGCCAGCGCCGACAGCCAATGCATCACGATGACAGGCCAGCCCCAGCCCCGTCGAGAATTACGCCACATGAGGTGCTCCTGATGACAGTCTTCACCTGACCATCGAGCTGGCAGGTTCTTTGAGCAAGAGCTTAACCAGTGCCCGAACGGACGCCAACCCTTGCGGGCAACACCAGCGAAATTGTCCAGAGACACCAACGCCCGGCAGAACCGGGCGTTGGTGTGCAAAGGCAGGCGTTACGGGGCTCAGCTCGCGAGGCGATCAAGCCCGCGCGCCAGATCACGCTTGATGTCGTCGAGATCTTCCAGACCGACGGCAATACGCAGCAGGCCCTCTTCGATGCCGGCGGCCGCTTTCTGATCATCGCTTAGGCGACCGTGAGTCGTGGTGGCCGGGTGCGTGATGGTGGTCTTCACGTCGCCCAGGTTGCCGGTGATCGACAGGATGCGCGTCGCATCGACCACCGACCAGGCCGCCTCACGGCCGCCCTTGACCACCACCCCCAGCACCGCACCGAAGGCCTTCTGCTGGGCCTTGGCCAGTTCATGCTGCGGATGACTCTCAAGTCCGGAGTAATGCACCCGCTCGATGGCCGGATGCGCCTCCAGCCAATGTGCCAGCGTCAGTGCGCGTGCACAGTGGGCTTCCATGCGAATGTTCAGCGTCTCCAGGCCCTTGAGGAAGACCCAGGCGTTGAAGGGGCTCAGGCACGGCCCGCAGGTACGCACCACACCATAGACCTCTTCCATCAACGAGGAGCTTCCGACCACGGCACCACCCAGCGTCCGGCCCTGACCATCGAGATACTTGGTGGCGGAGTGGATGACGATATCGGCGCCCAGCGTCAGCGGGCGCTGCAGGGCCGGCGTACAGAAGCAGTTGTCGATGGCGAGCCAGGCATCATTCTCATGGGCCAGCGCCGCCAATGCCTGGATATCGCCAAGCTCGGACAGCGGGTTGGATGGCGTCTCGGCGAACAACAGCTTGGTGGCCGGCGTGATCGCCTCGCGCCATGCGTCCAGATCCTTCAATTCGACGAAGCGCGTGGTGATGCCCAGCTTGCCGAAGTACTTGGTGAACAGGCTGACACTCGAGCCGAAGATGGAACGCGACGCGACGATTTCATCGCCGGATTCCAGCAACGCCAGCACGGTGGACATGATCGCGGCCATGCCGGAACTGGTCGCCACGCAACGCTCACCGCCTTCCATCGCCGCCAGGCGCTCCTCGAAGAAGCGCACCGTCGGATTGGTGAAGCGCGAGTAGATGTTGCCGGCTTCATCGCCCCCGAATTTGGCTGCGGCCTCAGCGGCGCTGCCATAGACGAAGCTTGAGGTGGTGTAGATGGGCTCGCCGTGTTCCTGCTCGGCACCGCGCAGATGACCGGCACGGATGGCGAGCGTCTCGAGGCCCAGCTCATCGCGGGAAAGACCGGCGCGGGAAAGATTGTCGTCGTGCATGGTGTCCAGTACCTCTACTGATGGAATCTACTGCCCTGTGAATCACGATCCAGCGTCACGCGCCGCTGTGACATGTCGCGTCTTCAGCATTTCGGGTCGCGTCGACAGCAAGAAGAAGGAAAAGCGATGCGCCAATGTTACCGGTTTTGAACGCGCAACGGGCCCCGGATTTCTCCGGAGCCCGTTGCGGTTCGCTCATCGCGTGATTGCCTGCCGAGGATGGCAGGCAGCCGGATCAGTCGAGATCTTCCGAATCGTTGTGCAGATCCACCACCGCGTGGGTCTCGCCGGCGCTCTTGGCGCCATCGTTGCGCGAGGCACGCAGGTCGTTCAGATAGGCTTCGTCGATATCGCCGGTCACGTAGACGCCGTCGAACACGGAGCAATCGAACTCATCCAGCGCCGGATTGACTTCACGACAGGCGTCCTTCAGGTCGTCGAGGTCCTGATAGAACAGACGGTCAGCGCCGATCAGGTCCGCGATTTCCTTCTCGGTACGGTCATGGGCGATCAGCTCTTCCGCCGCCGGCATGTCGATGCCGTAGACGTTGGGGTAGCGAACCGCCGGTGCTGCCGAGGCGAAATAGACGTTCTTGGCGCCCGCTTCGCGCGCCATCTGGATGATCTCGTTGCAGGTGGTACCGCGCACGATGGAATCATCCACCAGCAGCACGTTCTTGCCGGCAAACTCGATATCGATGGCGTTTAGCTTCTGACGCACGGACTTCTTGCGCAGTGTCTGACCCGGCATGATGAAGGTACGGCCGATATAGCGGTTCTTCATGAAGCCTTCGCGGTAAGTCACTCCCAGATGCTGGGCCAGCTCGAGGGCGGAGGTACGCGAGGTATCGGGGATCGGAATCACGACATCGATGTCCTGTTCCGGCCATTCCCGCACGATCTTGTCGGCCAGCTTCTCGCCCATACGCATGCGGGTGCCATAGACGTAAGCACCGTCGAGCAGGGAATCCGGACGCGCCAGGTAGACGTGTTCGAAGATGCACGGCTTGAGGACCGGGTCATCCGCGCACTGCAAGGTATGCAGCTCACGCTCCATGTCGATGAATACCGCTTCGCCCGGGGCCAGGTCACGGATCAACTCGAAGCCGGCGACGTCAAGCGCCACGGATTCGGAGGCGATCATGTACTCGACCCCTTCGGCGGAGTCACGCTTGCCGAAACACGCCGGACGGATGCCGTGCGGATCGCGGAAAGCGACCAGGCCAGTGCCGTTGATGATCGAGACGGCCGCGTAGCCGCCCTTGCAGCGACGATGCACACGACGCACGGCATCGAACACATCACCGGCACCCAGACGCATGCCCTGCTTGCCCAGCTCGTGAGCGAAGACGTTGAGCAGCACCTCGGAATCGGAGCTGGTGTTGATGTGACGCAGATCAGAGGAGAACAACTCCTGCTTGAGCTGGTCGGAGTTGGTCAGGTTGCCGTTGTGCGCCAGCGTGATGCCGTAAGGCGAGTTGACATAGAACGGCTGTGATTCCGCCTCGCTGGAGGAACCGGCGGTCGGGTAGCGAACATGGCCGATCCCCATGTTGCCCTTGAGACGCTGCATGTGACGAGTGCGGAAGACATCACGCACCAGACCATTGCTCTTGCGCAGCAGGAAACGACCTTCGTGCCAGGTCATCATGCCCGCGGCATCCTGCCCGCGGTGCTGCAATACGGTCAGCGCGTCATACAGCGCCTGGTTGACCGAGGCGTTGGCCATCAAACCTACAATCCCGCACATCCCGTCATTACCTCACTAATACACACTTGGATAGGGAAGCGCACGCTGGCGACTGCCGGCGCCCGTCCATATGGCAATATGAGTGCTCACACGGCGCAATTGTCAGGCCTGCCCCCCATGCAGGCAACACCTGACCGATGGGTCAACCCCTTCGACTGCCCCGCATGAGGCTTCAGCAACGCGTGCCGAATGCCAAAAACGACAACGCCGGGCCACGATGCCCGGCGCTGAAGATCCTGCCTGTCACTGCTCACCACCCGCATTGCGGCTTGTGGCCTCGCCAGCGGTGCTGCCCCTGAGCAACGCCTCCAGCGAGGGCTGGTCCTGCGTGGCATCCTGGCGCGTGAACGACTGCAGCGCCTGCTGGCTGAGGCTGTCGCTCAACGCACGCCCTTCTCGCTGGGCGCTGTCGATCAGACCGCTGGCCTGCTGCTTGAGCCGGGAGCCGCTGGCGGAATCCGGCAGCGACACGCTCTGGCCCCAGTCACCGCCCGTATCCCACTCACGATAGCGAGCCAACGACCAGTCGCGCAGCTGCTCAAGCGTCGGCCGCAGCTGGGCGGCCTGCCAGTCGGCGCTATCACGCAGAGGCGTCAGCCCCACCACGGCGGTGATCAGCACCAGTATGACCGCCGCGCGCAAGGCGCCGAACACACCGCCGAGCAGACGATTGAAGCCGCCCATGCCGACCGCATGAATCAAGCGTTCCAGCAGGCGCAACATCAGCCCCCAGACCAGTACGCTCGCGATCACCACCAGCACGAAGCCGACCGCGGTGCGGATGCCCGGCGAGACGATCATCTCTTCGAGCAGGCCACCCACCTCGGCACCGAACTGGCGTGCCGCGACCAATGCCACCAGCCAGCCCGCCAGACCCAGGGCCTCGCTGAGCAGGCCCCGCATCAACCCCAGTAGTACCGAGATACCGATCAGGCCCAGACATAGCCAATCGATCCAGACCAGCTCGTTCACTCACCCTCCTTGCGTCGTACCAGCAGGCCCTTGATATTGACCTGCTGCTGCAGGCGCGAGCGTGCGGACTCACCGATCTCGGAGGACTTGTACGGGCCGACGAAGACAACGGTCAACTTGCTGCCACGTGGGATCCGGTATGCCGCGAAGCCCTTGCCCTGCAGCTCCTTCTGGAGACGCTCGGCGTTGGCCGGGTCACCGAAGCTGCCGACCTGCACGGCCCAGCCACCGGCGGAAGACGACGGCGCATTCGAGGCCGCGGCAGGCTTCGGTTCAGGCTTGGGCGCGGGCTTGGGTTCAGCCTTGGGAGCAGGTTTGAGCTCCGGCTTGGCAGCGGGTTCCGGTTCCGGCTCCGGCTCTGGCTGCGGCTCGCTGCTGGCCACAGAGCGGGTCGGCGACAACTGCTCGGCCTCGGCGACACGGCCTTGGGGCTCGGAACCGCTGTCGCTGCCGGCACCCGGGTCACTGTCACGCACCTTGCCGTTGCTGTCGACGAAGGTGATCGGCACATCCGTGCCGATCTTCAGCTCACTGGGCGGCTGCGGCTCATCGACGTTGGAGCGATCGATATCCACCGGCTTGCCAAGCGTCATCACCGGACTCGGGCGCTCATCACGGGCCGGCGGCTCATCAAAGAGCATCGGGATGAAGATCACCCCCAACGCCAGCAGGATGACCGCACCGCTGATTCGCTCGCGTTTGCCATATTTCATTGTGACATCTCCCTTGCACCCGAAATCCCGGACCCGCCGCCGGCCTGCATCAGGCCTGGGCGTCGAGCCACATCAATGCTTCACCGACCGTGAAGAAGGAACCACAGACCAATACTTCTCCAGCGCTCGTCTCGCGTGCCAACCATTCGGCTGCAGCGGTGACCGTCTCGCACTCCGCCAGCACCTCACCATCACAGTGGCGGACCACGGCGGCAAGCTCACTGGCCTGGCGGCTACGCTCGCCATCCAGGGTGGCGACGACGAAGCCGTCCACCACCGGTGCCAGCGCCTGAATCACGCCAGCGGCATCCTTGTCGCCCAGCATGGCGAGCAACGCCCGCCGCGGATGAGTGGCAGGATCCCGCGAGCAACGCAGGTCATGAGCGGCAAGACGACTGGCCAGATAACTCGCGGCATGCGGGTTATGGCCGACATCCAGACACCAGTCACGCCCGTGACGAGTCAGCCACTGCATGCGCCCCTTGAGCTTGACGCTCGCCATGGCCTGCTGCACGCATTCGGCGTTGAGCTCGATACCGGCCTCGACCAGCGCATTCAGCGCACTGGCCGCATTGTCACGCGGCAAGCCCGGGTCTGGCAGCGCATCGAACGTCAGCGCCGGCGCTGACAGGCGCTGCCATTGCCATTGCGAGGTAGCCGAATGGTCCGTGCTGCCACCCACACTGCCATTTACAAATTCAGCCGCGGCCTGCCAGCGAAAGTCCTGCCACAGCACCTGCGGCGTGACACCCAGCGAGCGAGCATGCGCCGCACAACTGGACGGCAGCACATCCGAGCCGAATACGGCCGGCTTGCCGGTGCGCAGAATACCGGCCTTCTCGAAGCCGATGTTCTCGAGGTCGGTGCCAAGAAACGCGGCATGATCCTGTGCGACCGTGATGATCATCGCGACATCACAGTCGATGATGTTGACGGCATCCAGACGCCCGCCCAGGCCGACTTCCAGAATCGCGAGCTGCGGCTGCTGCTGAGCGATCAGCCACAGCCCGGCCAGCGTGCCGGCCTCGAAGTAGGTCAGGCTGATCACGCCCTCGTCATCCACCGGCTCACCACTGGCCGACAGCCCGGAGTGGCGCGCGGAATCGACCTGCTCGAAGGCCGTGACCAATGCCGCATCACTGACGTCGTGGCCATTGAAGCTCAGACGCTCGTTGTAATGCAGCAGGTGCGGAGAGGTATAGGTGGCGGTGCTCAGCCCGTGGGCACGCCCCAGCGCCTCGAGCATGGCAACCGTCGAGCCCTTGCCGTTGGTGCCCGCCACGGTAATGATGCGGCCACCGAGCCGACGCGCACCCGCCCCGACCAGACCGAGACGCCTGGCCACGCACAGCACTCGGGCAAGGCCCATATCGATACTGACGGGGTGCTGATGCTCGAGACGCGTCAGCCACTCATCCAGCGAGAGGCCACGCGGCACGGCATCATGCAGGGGGGAAAGCTGCCACGAAGCGGCATCCAGCGGAGGGAGTGAGGAAGGCTGCAGCACCTCATCGGTGCTGCAGCTTGCCGGGGCGGAGCCCTGCTCAGCCATCGCGACGTTCGCCTTGCGGCTTCTCGCTGGTGAAGGTCTCGTCGAGCACGCTGTCCACGGCGGAGCGCGGCTCGGCCGGTGCTTCGACAGTCGCATCCGCCACGACGGGCGCTTCTTCGACGACCGCATCCGCGACCGGCAGGTTGGCGGCGTTGACCGGCATGCCCTGCAGCTTGAGCAGGATACTGGACAGGCGCTCACGCATCTCGCGGCGGTGGATGATCATGTCGACGGCGCCATGCTCGAGCAGGAACTCGGAGCGCTGGAAGCCTTCCGGCAGCTTCTCACGCACGGTCTGCTCGATGACACGCGGACCGGCAAAGCCGATCAGGGCGTTCGGCTCGGCGACATTCAGGTCGCCCAGCATCGCCAGCGATGCAGAGACGCCACCGAAGACCGGATCGGTCAGCACGCTGATGTACGGCACGCCAGCCTGCTTGAGCTTTTCAAGCGCCGCGGAGGTCTTGGCCATCTGCATCAGGGAGAACAAGGCTTCCTGCATACGAGCACCACCGGAGGCGGCGAAGCAGACCAGCGGGATGTTCTCGGCCAGCGCAAGCTCTGCTGCACGCACGAACTTCTCGCCGACGATGGCACCCATGGAGCCACCCATGAAGCTGAACTCGAAGGCCACGGCCACGACCGGCTGACCGGAGAGCGCACCGCGCATGGCGACCAGCGCATCCTTCTCGGAAGTCTGCTTCTGGGCAGCGCTCAGGCGATCCTTGTACTTCTTGGAGTCGCGGAACTTGAGGCGATCGACCGGCTCGAGATCCGCCGCGATTTCCTCGCGGCCTTCGCTGTCGAGGAACCAGGACAGACGCGCACGCGCAGTGAGACGCAGGTGGTGGTCGCACTTCGGGCAGACGTTGTCGTGCTTGGTCAGCTCCGGAAGGTACAGGACTGCTTCGCACTTGGGGCATTTACGCCACAGGCCGTCAGGAATGGAGGTACGCCGATCCTTGCGTTGGATACGGCTCATTGACGGCACAATCTTGTCAAGCCAGCTCATGGTGGGGAGGCTTCCGTTTTGCTGCTGTTCTGGGCACCGCTCGACGACTGTCGGCGGCCATGCGAGTTGGCACATATTCCAGGGCGTTCACGCCCCCGGCAATATGGCGGGCAGCTACCATCACAGGGCAGTGCCAATGGAAAAGACCGTGCAACCCATTGGTCGTACGGCCACTTTTCCGAATTCTGGGGGTCATTGTAGCGGCTTCGCCCCCCTTGCGGGTAGTGCGAGATGCCAATTGAGCGTTGCGACCCTCGCCGCTTGGGACGAAAGCAGTGCAAGGGCCACAACGCGTGCCGGCAAATCAGCGCTGATGGCGGACTGCCTGACAGAATGCCTGCATGCGCTCGGCACTCTTCTCGCCGGGCGCGGCTTCCACACCGCCGGAGACATCGACCGCGTAAGGGGCGACCTGCGCCACCGCCGCGGCGACATTGCCTGACTCGAGACCCCCGGCCAGGATGACCGGCAGCGGCAGATCGGCCGAGATGCGCGACCAGTCGAAGGTCTCGCCGGTGCCACCGGGCACGCCGGGACGATAGGCATCCAGCAAAAGGCCGCGCGCGTCATGGTAGCGCGCCGCCTGCGCGGTGAGATCGATCCCGTCGCGCATGCGCAACGCCTTGATATAGGGCCGCCCAGCCGCCCGGCACTGCTCCGGCGTCTCATTGCCATGCAACTGGAGCAGATCGAGATGTGGCGCCGCAGCGGCAATCTCTTCGGCGCTGGCATCCACGAACAGGCCGACCCGCGTCACGAAGGCCGGCACGCACGCGGCAAGCTCGGCCAGCCGCGCCACATCGACCGCACGCTTGCTGCCCGGCCACAGCACGAAGCCCAGCGCATCGGCCCCTGCTGCCACGGCGTCGCGGATATCCTGCTCTCGCGTCAAACCACAGATCTTGATCCGGGTACGCTGGCTCGCTCGAGCGCTCATCTCGGTCATGGGATCACTCCGTTCAACGTGAGGATTCATTCTGGGTGGCAGCCGTCAGCGTGTCATCCTCGGCGCCTGCCGCAGGAATCGCTTGTTCATGCTCGCGACTGAGGCGCTCGGCTTCACGGGCCACGTTGCCCAGCCGGATGGCCTCCTGCTCACTGAGCTTGCCTGCCGCGCGCGCCTCTTCGGCACCCTCGGCCTCGGCACGCGCCATGCGTGAGCGCACCATCGGGCAGTCCGGCAACGGGCGCTCGCCCGTCCACTCGCCAAGATGTGCGACCAGACCAGGCCCCAGAGGTTCCTTGGGCAGCGCATAGCGCGGCGGATAGATGACATCGACGAAGTGAAGCCCTGTCGCCGCTGCCGTCGCGCTCGAGCGCGTGCGATCTCCTCCGCGCATCAGCTCGACGATCCACTCGACAGGCTTCTCGCCACGCCCGATGGCCATCAAGGTGCCCGCGATATTGCGCACCATGTGATGCAGGAAGGCATTGGCCTGGATATCGATCATGACGATATGGCCATGGCGACTGACTTCAATGAAGTGCACGTGGCGGCGCGGCGAGCGCGACTGACAGCCTGCGGCGCGGAACGCCGAGAAATCCAGCTCGCCCACCAGATGCGCCGCCGCGGCCTGCATGTCGGCGACATTGAGCGGCTCGCGACACCAGGTGACATTGTTGCGCTCCATCACCGGCCGAAACGGCTGGTTGATGATCATGTAGCGATAGCGACGGGCAATGGCGCTGAAACGCGCGTGGAAATCATCGGGCACCGGCACGGCCCAATGAATCCCGATATCGGGGGGAAGGTTGACGTTACCGCCCATGCGCCAGGCCTTGCGACTGCGGCCCACGGGGGTATCGAAATGCACGACCTGACGCACGGCATGCACACCGGAATCGGTGCGGCCACTGCAATGCACGGTAATCGGCGTGGAGGCGACCTTGGACAAGGCCTTCTCGAGCGCTTCCTGCACGGAGGGGGCGTGGCTCAGACGCTGCCAGCCACAATAGCGGGTGCCATCATATTCAACGCCCAGAGCAATGCGCCCCGGGCGTTTCTCGTTATCATCCAACGGTGTAAAAAAGGGCATCAGGTCAGACCAAAGCGCTCCATCAACGCCAGCGCCTCTTCACGGACCATGTCATCACTGGCGGTAGCGAGCGGCTCAAGCAGCGCAGCCGCCTGATCATCATCGCCATCCACCAACAACTGACGGGCTTCCTCGAGCTGTTGGAATGCCACGGTATCCTGGGCGCCAGCCCCAAACCCTGCCGACTCGACAGAGGGATAGGCATTATCCTGATCCCCAGACTCGAACGCCACTTCCTCGACCTCGAATTCCGAGATATCACGTCTCGGCACGTCCACCTCTTCCAGCGTCATGCTATCCAGTGACGGCAACTCGTCCATGCCATCGACTGCGGCTGACGGCTTGCTGGACGCCTCATACGGCTTCTGGCTCGCAGCGCTGCCTTCACTTGCGCCACTGCTCTCACTTGCAGCACCGTTCTTCTCGCTCGCGGCACCACTCTCGAGCGCGGCGTTGTCACCCAGCTCTTCACGCAGCGAGGTAAACTCGACGGACTCGCCCTTGAGCGCGCTATCCGCCGCCTTGGATGCCGCGGTATCAGTGCCCTTCTCGCCATCAGCATGACCAGCATCTCCCAGCGTCAATTCCGGCGCCTGGTAATCGATCACGTTGTCGCTGTTGAAGTGGCTCTCACGCACTGGCGCCTTCTCGAGGTCCTCGCCCTTGAGGCCCGGCTCGAACGCGACGCCTTGATCGGGAGCATGCTCGACCAGCGGTTCGCTCACGCTGTCACTGGCATGCGGTTCGCTGTCAGACAGCGCGCCGACATCTTCCTGGTCATCAAGGGAGGCGTCAGAGCCCGTGGCGGACGCATCTGCCGAGCCGTGAGCCGCATCATCGGCCTTGTCGCGACCTTCAAGCGGCGTGCGAGGCGCTGCCGCCTGCTGGCTTGCCACTCCTGACAGATAGGAGACCTTGCGCCCCACCTGACTCGCGCCGCCGCCTGCGACAGCACGCAGCGCACTGCTTGAGACACTGTAGCGATCCAGCAGCGCCTGAGCCTCGAAGCGCTCTTCTTCATTGCCGGCCGCCAGCACCTGCTCACCTTCATGGTGCAGGGCTTCGGCGTTGCCAAGCTCGCCATGGACTCCCATCAGCTTGAGGCGCAGGTCCTGGCGTGCGGGATCTTCCACCAGACCAGCTTCCAGCAGGGCCTGGGCCTGATCGAAGCGGCCGTAGGCGATGAAGATGTCCGCCTCGCTGATCGCAGCCGCTTCCGGCTGGGAGAGCGGCTCGAGGCTACCGGAACCCCGGCGCGCCGCCACATTGGCATCTTCAGACGCGGATGACTTGTGACCCGCGGCAGCAGCGGCAGTCGAGGCCGCAAAGGTATCCGGGAAGACGCGCGGCTTGTCCTGGTCGGGCTCTTCATTGCCGCGGACCGCATCGGCAAAGCTCATGTTCTCATCGCCCCCGGAACCGGAGCGGCGACGCAACAACAGCAGCAACAGAAGCAGCAATGCCCCGGCCGCCCCGCCGACGATGGCCAGGTTGTCCTGCACCCACTGCCAGGTCGCCTGAGGCCACGGCTGCTTGGGCAACACCAGATTGCCCTCGCCGTCGCGCGGCTGACCGAGGTCCACCCCGGCGGCGATCAGGCTTTCCGGCAACGCCAACGGCGAGATACCGCTGTTGACGAGCAGACGATTCTGTTTGGCGAGCAGCACCTTGGCCGTCTCGAGCTGCTCGGTACGCTCTGCCAGCGACGCTCGCAGCTCGCCGACTTCATTGCGCAGAGAGGCCACTTCGCTGCGCAGGTCATCACGCTCCTGCTCCAGCTGATCGAGGCGCTGCTGATTGGTCAGCAGCTGGTCTTCCAGCGACTCGAGGCGATCGGACAGTTCATCGATCGCCTGCTGACTACCCGCGGAGATCTGACCACTGGCTGCCGCCGCCTTGGGCTTGCTGCCGTCTTCATCCAGCAGCGTCAGACGCGGCTTGCCGTCGGCACCCGCGCTGGCGGGCCCGCTCGGTGCGGCCGTGGCCGCAGGCGCAGCACTGGCGGAGGGCTCGTTCGATGTGCTGGCCGCAGCGGTTTTCTTGCTGGCCGGAGCCGGCACGGTCTTGCCCTGCGCGCCCGCAACCCACTGCTGATACTGCTGACGCACTTCCTTGTCGGCCTCGGTACGCGAACGTCCCAACATGGTGCTGCGGTCCGGCACGCTCAGCACCACTCCCGCACGCAGCTTGTTGATGTTGCCGCCAGGGAAGGCCCTGGGGTTGGCTTCCTGAATCGCCAGCATCGCCTGACGGATGCTGACACTGGCATCCGGACGCACGCGACGCGCGATCGTCCACAGCGAATCACCGTTGCGCACCTTGATGCTGGACGGCGGCGTGCTGGATGACGCACTGCGCGAGGCAGTCTGGCTGGGCTGGGCATTGTCGCGGAACACCACGGAACGCGTCGGCGAGGAATCGTTGGTGGCCAGCGGGCGCGAGCGCGCGCCGGCAGGTGTCACCAATGACGGCTGACTCGAATATCCCGCCGGATCGAACAACAGGGTCACCTGACGCTGCAGCTTGCCATTGGGCCATTCGACATCCAACAGCAGGTCCACATAGGGCTCACGTACCGCGCCGTTGGTGGACAGCTGAAGGTAGTAGCGCCCACCCTGCTGCTTGACGGCAACCTTGATGTCATCGCTGACATAGCTGCGATCGACGCCCGCTCGCGTAAAGGCGGCAGAATCGGCAACGCCGGCCTTGATGAGGCTGGCATCGAGGCCCGAGGTATCCGTGAGGCCGATGCGCGCGTCCAGTGGCTGATTCAGATTCGAGCGCAACCGCGGCGATTCCATGCCGACTGCCAAGGCCTGAGCACTGTAGACGGCGAACGACACCGCCAGTGCGAGAGGAAGCTTGCGTCCCATTGAGTGTCCCTTCGTATGCGGCCGAATCATTGCCCGGCCTGCGCATTATGTTACGTATACTTACACAAGATACCAGAGAGTCCGCCCCAAGAGTGCGGGAAGCCATTGGCAAAATGGAAAAAGTTTCAACGATAGAGTGACGGCCCACGATCGATAAAGGCCGCAGGGACGCCATATCGCGAGTGACCAGCTCGTCGATATTCCCTTTACGATACCCGCAAAAAACACCTCCCTGCCATCATGCATCAAAAGCGTCAGTCAAAATCGCAAAAAATGCGCAGGAAAGGCTGAGACGTCTGGTACTTCCCTTGGCATCAGTGACCTATCTCTTACCTGAAATCACCGACCTTCCAAGACGTAACGTGCAAAAGAGAAACGCCCTCGACTCCAGAGAGCCGAGGGCGCTTTCAGGTCAGGCTCGCAACGAACCCGACGACATGCCGCTACACCGTGCGATCAGGCCGCGCGATGTTCACGCAGGATGGTCAGCATGCGCTTGAGCGGCTCCGCAGCCCCCCACAGCAGCTGGTCACCGACACTGAAGGCGGACAGGTATTCGCCACCCATCGCCAGCTTGCGCAGACGGCCGACCGGCACGGTCAGGGTGCCGGTCGCGGCGGCCGGCGTCAGGTGCTTGAGGCTGTCTTCCTTGGTGTTGGCGACGACCTTGACCCAGTCATTGTGCTTGGCCAGGCGGTCTTCGATCTCGTCCAGCGGCACGTCCTGCTTGAGCTTGACGGTGAAGGCCTGGGAGTGGGAACGCATCGCACCGATACGCACGCACAGCCCATCGATCATGATCGGATTGCCCTGGCTGTCGAGAATCTTGTTGGCCTCGACACCGGCCTTCCACTCCTCGCGGGTCTGACCGGATTCCATCGCGGAATCGATCCACGGCAGCAGCGAGCCGGCCAGCGGCGCACCGAACTGCTGGGTCGCGAAGTCATCGCCGCGCATGGTGGCGGTCACCTTGCGGTCGATGTCGAGGATGGCACTGGCCGGGTCCGCAAGCTCGGAGGCCACGCTGCCATTGAGCTGGCCCATCTGGGTCAGCAGCTCACGCATGTGGCGCGCACCGCTGCCGGACGCCGCCTGGTAGCTCATGGAGGTCATCCACTCGACCATGCCGGCCTCGAACAGGCCGCCCAGGCCCATCAGCATCAGGCTGACGGTGCAGTTGCCGCCGACGAAGGTGTTGGCACCGGCGCCGATCTTCTGGTCGATCACGTGACGGTTGACCGGGTCCAGCACCAGCACGGCGTCCTTGTCCATGCGCAGGGTGGAGGCCGCATCGATCCAGTCGCCCTTCCAGCCGGCGTCACGCAGCGGGCCGAACACCTGCTTGGTGTAGTCGCCGCCCTGACAGGTGACGATGACATCCAGTGCCTTCAGCTCATTGATGTCATTGGCATCCTTGAGCGCCGGCACTGGCGTGCCCACGTCAGGACCGGCCTGACCGACCTGAGAGGTGGAGAAGAATACCGGCTCGATACCGGCGAAATCGTTGTCATCACGCATGCGTTGCATCAGCACGGAACCGACCATGCCACGCCAACCGACAAATCCGACTTTCAACATGCTTGTTCTCCTTGTTCATGCACGGCCGGGAGCATGGAAGACACCACCGCTCCCGACACAGGAATGACCCGCAGCGAGCACAGGCAACTCACACGAAGCGAGCCTTGCCCAACGCTCCAGCCGCAGGTCCTGACATGAGAACCCGGCGACGCACGCCGAGCTCCCCCATGATCATCGCGTGAACGCCGCTGGCTTGCGGCGTTCACGCGGGTCTTGCCTTACGCCTGGGCCTTGAAGGCGGCCAGCACGGCATCGCCCATCTCGGAGGTGGAGACCTTGCGCGTCCCGGCGTAGGCGATGTCGGCAGTGCGCAGCCCTTCATCCAGCACCACGCCGACCGCCTTCTCGATGCGCTCGGCCCAGGCGGCTTCGTTGAGCGAGTAGCGCAGCATCATGGCCACCGACAGGATGGTCGCCAGCGGGTTGGCGATGCCCTGGCCCGCGATATCCGGCGCGCTGCCGTGGCACGGCTCGTACATGCCCTGACCACCCGCATTCAGCGAGGCGGACGGCAGCATGCCGATGGAGCCGGTCAACATCGCGGCTTCGTCCGACAGGATGTCGCCGAACATGTTGCCGGTGACCACCACGTCGAACTGCTTGGGGGCACGCACCAGCTGCATGGCGGCGTTGTCGACGTACATGTGCGACAGCTCGACATCCGGGTAGTCGGCGGAAATGCGTTCCATCACGTCACGCCACAGCATGGTGACTTCCAGCACGTTGGCCTTGTCGACGCTGCACAGTTTCTTGTTGCGCTTCTGCGCCATATCGAAGGCGGTGCGACCGATGCGCTCGATCTCGGACTCGGAGTAGACGTAGGTGTTGTACCCGACCTGCTGGCCGTCACGCGTCTCGATGCCACGCGGCTGACCGAAGTAGATGCCACCGGTCAGCTCACGCACGATCATGATGTCCAGACCGGACACCACTTCCGGCTTGAGGCTGGAGGCCTCGGCCAGCTGCGGGTAGAGAATCGCCGGACGCAGATTGGCGAACAGCTCGAGCTCCTTGCGCAGCCCCAGCAGGCCGCGTTCCGGACGCAGCGAGATGTCCTCGAGCTTGTCCCACTGCGGGCCGCCGACTGCGCCGAGCAGAATGGCATCCGCCGCCTTGGCCGCCTCCAGCGTTTCCGCCGGCAGCGGGTGACCGGCCGCGTCATACCCTGCACCACCGACCTTGCCTTCGCTCAGCGTGATGTCCAGACCTTCGCTGCGGGCGGCTTCAAGGATCTTCACGGCTTCGGCAGTGATTTCCGGGCCAATGCCATCACCGGGCAGAATCAGGATATTGCGGCTCATCTGGAACTCTCCTTGGGCCGGAAGTCTTCCGGCGAGACCGACGGTTCACCGTCGGTGCTGAGACTGGGCTCGCCGCCATTCTGGACGGCGAGCCATGACGAATATGTTGCGATGTCAGGCGCTGACTGACGCGACGCTGGCCAGATCAGGCCGTCTTGCCGTCACGGAACAGCCACGGACGCTCGGTGCGATGACGCTTCTCGAAGCTGTCGATGGCGTCCTGGTCCTTGAGGGTCAGACCGATATCGTCCAGGCCTTCCATCAGGCAATGCTTGCGGAAGCTGTCGACCTCGAAGGGAATCGACTCACCGGACGGCGTGATGACTGCCTGTGCCTCGAGATCGATATCCAGACGATACCCTTCCACCGCCTCGGCTTCCTTGAACAGACGGTCCACCGTGTCCTCGTCGAGGGTAATCAACAACAGACCGTTCTTGAACGAGTTGTTGTAGAAGATATCGGCGAAGCTCGGCGCGATGACCACGCGGAAGCCGAAGTCGGTCAGTGCCCAGGGCGCGTGTTCGCGCGAGGAACCGCAACCGAAGTTGCGACGCGCCAGCAAAACGCTGGCACCCGCGTAACGCGGCTGGTTGAGCACGAAATCCAGATTCAGCGGACGCTTGCTGATGTCCTGACCGATATAGCCCTCATCGAGATAACGCAGCTCATCGAAGAGGTTCGGCCCGAAGCCGGTACGCTTGATCGACTTCAGAAACTGCTTCGGGATGATCAGGTCGGTATCGACGTTGGCGCGATCAAGCAGTGCCACGAGGCCCTGCTGGCGAATGAACTTTTCCATGTCGGGCCTCCTCAGGCGACTTGAGTGTTGTTGGTAGGGATGGGGGCAAAGTCACGAACATCAACGAAGTGACCCGCAATCGCGGCAGCGGCGGCCATGGCCGGGCTGACGAGGTGCGTACGCCCACCGAAGCCCTGACGGCCTTCGAAGTTGCGGTTGGAGGTGGACGCGCAATGCTCACCGGCGCCCAGCTTGTCGGCGTTCATCGCCAGACACATGGAGCAGCCCGGCTCACGCCATTCAAAGCCCGCCGCGAGGAAGATCTCGTGCAGCCCTTCCGCTTCCGCCTGCGCCTTCACCAGGCCAGACCCCGGCACCACCATCGCCTGCTTGAGGCTCTTGGCGACCGTGCGGCCTTCGGCCACGCGCGCCGCTTCACGCAAATCCTCGATACGTGAGTTGGTGCAGGAACCGATGAACACGCGGTCCAGCTTGATGTCGGTGATCTTCTGCTGAGCGCTGAGGCCCATGTACTCGAGCGCACGGGTGATGCCACGCGCTTCGGTGTCATCGCTGGCCGCAGCCGGGTCCGGCACCACGCCATTGACGCTGGTGACCTGCTCCGGGCTGGTGCCCCAGGTGACCTGCGGCGCGATATCCTCGGCCTTGAGCACCACGACCTTGTCGAATTCGGCGTCCGCATCGGAGACCAGATTGCGCCAGTCGGCGACGGCCGCTTCCCACTGCTGGGCGTTCGGCGCATAGGGGCGCTCGTAGAGATAGTCGATGGTGATGTCATCGACACCGACCAGACCGACCCGCGCGCCGGCTTCGATCGCCATGTTGCAGATGGTCATGCGGCCTTCCATGGAAATGTCCTGGATGGCAGAGCCGCCGAATTCGATGGCGTAGCCGGTACCGCCGGCGGTGCCGATCTCGCCGATGATGGCGAGCACGACATCCTTGGCGGTGACGCCAGTGCCGAGACGACCATCGACGCGCACCATCATGTTCTTCATCTTGCGCTGGATCAGGCACTGGGTGGCGAGCACGTGCTCGACCTCGGAGGTGCCGATCCCGTGGGCCAATGCCGCGAAGGCACCGTGGGTCGCGGTGTGGGAATCGCCACACACCACGGTCATGCCCGGCAGAGTCGCGCCCTGCTCCGGCCCGACCACGTGCACGATGCCCTGACGCGCATCATTGATGGTGAACTGCTCGATGTTGAAGCTGTTGCAGTTGTCGTCGAGGGTCTGCACCTGGATGCGTGAGGTTTCGTCCTCGATGCCCGCGATGCCCGCAGCACGCTCCTTGAGAGACGTCGGCACATTGTGGTCCGGCGTTGCCAGGTTGGCATCCAGACGCCACGGCTTGCGACCGGCCAGACGCAGCCCTTCGAATGCCTGCGGCGACGTGACTTCGTGCAGCAGGTGACGGTCGATGTAGATGAGTGCAGTACCGTCTTCGCGTTGCTTGACCAGGTGCTGATCCCACAACTTGTCATAAAGGGTCTGGCTAGCCATGTCGTGTCTCCTCGTGGCGCCTTACGGTAAGAGCGCGCTTGCTGCCTCGGGGCTCGTAACGGCCCCTTGATGAGGGTGTGTCGTCCAGTGTTGATGGCGGGGCGGTCGTGCGAGCCCGTGGATAGTGACCACTTGCTTGCAGGCTCCAGCATCGCCGCCGCGTCCTGTGCCATCAAGAGTACTCGGCGACAATGAATAAAAGCAATTCATGTTTTTCATGCTTTGGATTCCCAAAAGGAATACCATTGCTCATCAGGTCTTGATCAGGAGTGCATCCGCCTGCGCCGGCATCGATCGCCCCGCTTGACGCTCCCCTGAATGTCTCTCTGAATGCCCTCATGACAGGATAGCTGCCCCACATGGACACACCCTCTCTGCAGGCCTTCGTCGCCGTCGCCGAAACCGCCTCCTTCTCGCTTGCCGCCGAGCAGCTGCACCTCACCCAGCCGGCCGTTTCCAAGCGCATCGCCCAGCTGGAGCAACTGCATGGCGCACGGCTGTTCGATCGCATCGGACGGCGTGTCTCGCTGACCGAGGCCGGCAATATCCTGCTGCCCCGCGCCCGCGCCATTCTGGTGATGCACGATGACACCCGGCGTGCGCTGCGCAATCTTTCCGGCGAGGTAAAAGGCAGCCTGACGATGGCCACCAGCCACCATGTGGGCCTGCACCGGCTACCACCGCTGCTCAAGGCCTTCACCATGGCCCACCCCGAGGTGCGCATGGACATGCGCTTTCTGGATTCGGAACAGGCCTATCAAGGCGTACTCGATGGGGAGCTGGAACTGGCCGTCGTCACCCTGGCACCGCATCGCGATCCCAATCTGACGGTAGTGCCGGTGTGGCTGGATGAGATGCGCTTCGTGTGCGGACGTGATCATCCGCTGGCAGGTCACAAAGCGTTGCCGCTGGCCGCCCTCTCACAGCACGACGCCGTGCTGCCGGGACACCTGACCTTCACGCGCGGCATCGTCATCGACACCTTCGCGCGTGACGGCCTCTCGGTGGAAGTCTCGATGTCCACCAACTACCTCGAGACCCTCAAGATGATGGTCGCCATCGGCCTGGGCTGGAGCGTCCTGCCGGAAAGCATGATCGACGACGAGATCGAAATCCTGCCCATCGACCACCGCCCCATCGAGCGCCAGCTCGGCTACCTCTATCACAACAACCGCACCCTCTCGAACGCCGCCAGCGCCATGATCGAACTGCTGGAAGGCGCAAGGGATGCGGCGTCGAGAAACCTCTAGCGCACTCGAAAGCCCCGCTTGGAAATACAGCCGAAACGCACAACGCCAGCCCCGAAGGGCTGGCGTTGCGGTTCTGACTCACAGCTTGTGGCGCCGCAGATCAACTCTTGTCGCTATCCTTGGCATTGCCAGATGCGCCATCCGTCTTACTGGTCGCAGGCTTGGCGTCGTCCTTCTTCGCCTCCTCTTCCGCCGCCTTGGCGGCGGCGGCCTTGCTGGCATTGGAGAGACGGCCACGGCGCGGCTTGGGCGCTTCGCTGCCGGTGTCGCTCTTGGCGGTGGTAGTGGAAGTACCAGAGCTTGAAGTGCCCGAGCGGGTAGCCCCCTGACTGGAAGCCCCGGTGCTGCTGCCCGTCTTGGCAGTGCTCGCACTTCCCGTCGAGCTGGCGGTGCTCTTGCTCGCTGTAGTCTTGCTGGCAGTGCTCTTGCTGGCAGTGCTCTTGCGCGTCGTCGCGGGCTTCGTAGCGCTGGAGCCTGCCGCGCTGGAACCCGAAGCCGTGGAAGAAGTGCTGCTGCTCGAGGTGCCGGATGCAGACGGCTTGCTGTCAGAGGCTGACGTGCTCGCAGTCGCCTTGCTTGCGGTCGTCTTGCTTGCAGTCGTCTTGGCCGCCGTTGACTTGTTGGCAGTGGTCGTCTTGCTGGCTGCCGTCTTGCGTGGCGTGGAGGTCTTTCTCGCCGTGGTGGTCTTGGTCGCTGAGCTACCGGTGCTGCTGGCAGCCGTGCTCGCAGTGCTCTGTTCTGCAGTGCTCTGTTTTGCTGTGCTGTCGCTGGCCGTGCTGCTGGAGGCTGTGCTCTTGGGTGCAGCACGCTTGCGCGCGGAGGGCTTGCTTGCCGGTGCTGCCGACTCAGCGGCTGGCGATCCAGCGGCTGGCGATTCAGCAGCTGATGCGGCCTTGGAAGCGGCAGGTCTGGCGCTCGCACCTTGCGCCCTGGAGGCACTGGATGAGCTATTGCCCGCCGTGTCACCGGCATCATTGGCGGCCTTGCCGGTGACGGCTTCGGTCATCGCGGTCATGGCCTCTTCCAGCGGCAGCGTCACCTGCTTGAGCGCTTCATTCACGCTCTTCTCGACCGTCTGCTGCACATCACGCACGGCCTTGAGCTGCGCATCCGCCACGCTGGTGATCTCTTCCGGCACGCTCTGCCCCAGCACTTCCGGAATGGTCTGGCGCGCATAACGCCCCGGCGCCGCTTCGATCACGTCGAGTTTGCCCTCACCCGGTGTGCGCGCAGAGACCTCCGGTTCCGGCTCCACGAAGCCATTGCCGGTCATCCACGCCTGCCAGTCATTCCACCAGGAACCTTCGTGCTGCTCGGTGCCCTCGAGCCACTCATCCGGCGTTGCCGGCAGGCTGTCGTTGGTAGCGTAGCCGTACTTGTTCTTGTGCGGCGGATTGACGATACCCGCGATATGACCGGAGCCACCGAGCACGAAGCGCTTGATGGAGGCCTTGGGCAGCTGGGTGCCGTTGTAGGTGGTCTGCCACTTGGCGATGTGGTCCTCGCGCGCGGAGACCCAGTAGCTCGGTGTCTCGATCTGGGAGAGATCGATCGGCACGCCGTCCAACTCGATGCCGCCGGGCTGCACCAGGCGGTTCTCCAGATACATGTGGCGCAAGTACCAGGCATGGGTACCGGCCGGCAGGTTGGTGCCGTCGGTATTCCAGTACAGCAGGTCGAACGCGGTCGGCGCTTCACCCTTGAGATAGTTGGAGACGTAGAACGACCAGAACAGGTCATTCTCGCGCAGCAGATTGAAGGAGAACGCCATCACGCGGCCATCCAGATAGCCGTCCTGCGCCATCTGCTTCTCGAGGCCCTGCAGTACCGGCTCGTTGAGGAAGACACCGATCTCACCGGGATCGGAGAAGTCCTGCAGCGTTGCCATGTAGCTGACCGAGCGCACGCGGTCGGACTGCTTCTCGGCCGCCAGATAGGCCATGGTGCTGGCCGTCAGCGTGCCGCCGATGCAGTAGGACAGGATGTTGACCTGCTTCTCGCCGGTGGCCTGCTCGATGGCATCCATCGCGGCCAGCGGGCCCATCTGCATGTAATCGGCCCAGGTGAGATCACTCTGCTCGGGCCCCGGATTGCGCCAGGAGATCAGGAACACGGTGTGCCCCTGCTCCACCAGCCAGCGCATCATCGAATTGTCCTGACGCAGATCGAGAATGTAGTACTTGTTGATCCACGGCGGCACGACCAGCAACGGCGTGCTGAAGGCCTTCTCGGTGGACGGACGATACTGGATCAGCTGGATCAGCTCGTTCTCGAAGACCACGTCACCCGGCGTGACGGCGATGTTGTCGCCGAGACGGAAGGCTTCGGTGTCGGTCATCGCGACATTGATGCCTTCGGCGGAGTTGGCCAGGTCATCGCGCAGACGCTTCAGGCCGTCGAGCAGGTTCTGGCCGCCGGTCTCGCGGGTCACGCGCTGCACTTCCGGGTTGGTGGAGGCGAAGTTGGAGGGCGAGAAGGCGCTGACGTACTGGCGCGCGTAGAACTCGAGATTGCGCTTCTGGCTCTCCGGCAGGCCTTGAATGCCGGCCAGCATGTCGTCCACGGCGCGCGAGAACAGCAGGTATTGCTGCACGAGGAAGTGGTAATAGGGCTCGCTCTGCCAGGCCTCATCGCGGAAGCGGCGATCAGAGCGCGCGGGCGTGATCACCGGCTCGACACTCTCGCCATTCAGCTCGCGCAACGTGCCCTGCAACAGGGCCATCTGGTCCTGGAAGAGGCGAGTCTGGGTCGACATCAACAGTTGCGGGTCGCGTGCCAGAGCCTCGGCCCCTGCCTGGAAGCAACGACCCATCTCGTCATAGATGGTGGAAGCGGCGGCGCTGGGCCATAGGCGCTCCAGCATGTCACTCATCAAGGCTTGATACTGGGCACTGGCCTGCTGCATCACGCTGGCCCACTCCGTGCCTTCAGCACCGTCGGGGAACAGACTGGTAAAGGCCTGAGAGAATGTCTGCGAGAACGCCTGCTGCTGGGCTGAGTCCATATCGCCCTTCCTCCTTGTCATTGACCATCACGTCATTGGCTATCGAAGCTTGGCTGCCGAGCATCTGCCGGCGGCACGGTTTCATCGAATCGAATCCTTCCTGACCACTGAGCAGTGCCATGCCGTCTCTCGTGAGACGGGCGCCTTCACTGGCGACGGGCACTGCTTTTCAGACTGTTTTGAAGACCGTTTCACGGCTGTTTTCAGGGTGCTGCAGTCGAACATGCCAGGGCAAGCAAAGTGCGCTGTCAGCTAAAATGTGCTGTCAGTTGCAACATCCTGCCACCTGCAGGTCTGCTTTCCGTCGGATTCGCGCGCGGCAAATACGAGAGCAAAACAGCCTGTGCGCCAGCGTGCCCATCTCCAGCATGCGCCTTCCAGCACGGCAGGGGCAATGCCTGAAAACGGCAAAAAAAAGGCTGGCGCAAGCGCCAGCCTTTTCGGGGTATACCTTAGTTCTGCTTGGCGCGGCTTGTCGCGGCAGCCGGCTTGTTGCTGGCAGCGGAGGATGCCTTGTCCTCTGCTGCTGAAGCGGCTTTCTCTGTGGCAGCGGACGCCTTGTCGGTGGCTTCCTTGCCAGCGTCAGAGTAGGCCTGTTCGAGCTGGGCGCGCATTTCGTTGCCCATCTCGGCCAGCTTCAGGGAATCATCCATCATCTGCTGAGACAGCTCGGTCGCCACTTCCAGCTGGCGGTTGCTGAACTCGCTGAACTCTTCCATACCCTTGATTTCAGTGGCAGCACGCGCACGCTCGAGACCAGTCTCGGTATAGCGCTTGGCGGCGTCCATCTGATAATCGGCAATCTTGCCCATATGGTCGAGCATCAGAGTGTTGAGCTTGCGCATCGGCTGGTAGAAGCTGCGGGCTTGCTCGGCAAAGGCGTTGAACATCTGATCCTGCTGCATGACGGTTCCTCCCATGGATTCCGTACCGGGACAGCGCGCAGAAATCTCTGCGCCACCTGTGGAGCACAGCAATATGCTGCACTGCACAAAGACTAGTCTGCTCCTCAGGTGGTTGCAATCCCATGACAGAAAACTGTCAAAGGACATTTTCTGTCATGGAATTGGCCGGGCATGCCTCACGCCCCTGTCAGCCAGGAGCGTTCTTCGCGCCTGCCAGTCATCAACTGCGCTTGGCGCGTGAGCGCGCACTGGCCGCAGAGGCCGGTTTCGCATCATCCGCCCGGTTGGCGCTTTGCTCTGCCTTCTGATCCGCGCCGTGATCACCACTGCGCTCCGAACTCCTGCGCGTGGCAGACTCCGGCTTGTCAGCCTCCTTGCCTTCCGCGCCGCCCTGACCGAACTGCTGCAGGGTATCCAGCATCATCTTCTGATACTGATTGAAGGCGGCCATGCCCTGGGCCATGCTCTCGCCCATGTCGCCGGGCATGCCGCCCGCTGCGCCCTGCCCGGCATTGCCAGCGCCAGACGCGCCACCCATCATCCCCTCGGCCATGCCCGGCGGCATGAACTTGGCAAACGGCGTGCCCGCGCCCGGCGCCATCAATGGCTTGAGCAGACTCATGGGGTCGTAGCCTTCAACACCCGCCTCCATCTGGCGACGAAAGCGCTCCATCAATTCCTGCTGGAAGGCTTCCACGTCCGGCAGGCCCATCGCCTGGCGAAACTCCTGCGGCGTGAGGTCGAATTCGACATTGATCTTCATGGCAGATTCCTTGTGTTGTCTGCCCGCGCACGGCGTGGTGCGCGAGTCCGCTGGCATGCATGCCATTCGAGTCTAGCAGCGAGAATGACACGGGGGCAGCCTGATACTTACGTCTTTTCTTATTTACTTTCCGCAAGCCAGCCCACAACCCAAGACGCCCCAGCCACGAAGGATGCAGGGCATCACTCCACGGCTGGGGCGTGTCTTTTTTACAAATTCAGCAACGCCGCAAGCGGCTTACACCTCGCGCAGTACCGGCGTGTCGACCTTGACGTCGGCGTTCTGACCGCGATGGCGCAGCAGGTGGTCCATCAGCGTCAGCGCGACCATTGCCTCGGCGATCGGTGTGGCGCGGATGCCGACACACGGATCATGACGGCCGGTGGTGATCACCTCGACCGCCTCGCCGTTGACGTCGATGCTGCGCCCCGGCAGTCGCAGGCTGGAGGTCGGCTTGAGGGCGATGCTGGCACGGATGGTCTGGCCGCTGGTGATGCCGCCCAGAATGCCGCCGGCATGATTGGATAGGAAGCCTTCCGGCGTCATCTCGTCACGGTGCTCGGTGCCCTTCTGGCTGACCACGGCGAAACCGTCACCGATCTCGACGCCCTTGACGGCATTGATGCTCATCAGGCCATGCGCGAGTTCGGCATCGATGCGATCGAAGATCGGCTCACCCAGGCCGACCGGCACGCCAGTCGCCTCGACGGTGACCTTGGCGCCCACGGAATCGCCTTCCTTGCGCAGGGCGTCCATGTACTGCTCCAGCTCCTCGAGGCGATCGGCATCGCCACAGAAGAACGGGTTGGTGTCGACCAGCGACCAGTCCTTGACCTCAAGCTCGATGGGGCCGAGCTGGGACAGGTAGCCACGCACCTGCACGCCCAGGCCCGCCAGATACTTCTTGGCGATGGCACCGGCGGCGACACGCATCGCGGTCTCGCGGGCCGAACTGCGGCCGCCGCCACGGTAGTCACGCTCACCGTATTTGTGGTGATAGGTGTAGTCGGCGTGGGCCGGGCGGAACTGGTCCTTGATCTTGCCGTAGTCCTTGGAGCGCTGATCGGTGTTCTCGATCATCAGGCCGATGGCCGTGCCGGTGGTGCGACCCTCGAACACGCCCGAGAGAATGCGCACCTGGTCCGGCTCACGACGCTGGGTGGTGTGGCGCGAGGTGCCGGGGCGGCGGCGGTCCAGATCGATCTGCAGATCCGCTTCGCTGATCTCGATGCCCGGCGGGCAACCATCGATGATGGCGCCCAGTGCCGGGCCGTGGCTTTCGCCGAAGGTGGTGACGGTGAACAGCTTGCCGAAGGTATTTCCGGACATTCAGGGGGTCCTCAGGCGATGCCGCCGGTCATGGCCGACGGCGTTCTGATAATAGTTGTCGTAAGCGTTGCAGAGCCTGGCGGCCTGCGCCCGTGCTTCTGGCGAATCCCGCCAGCTCAGGCACCCGCCAGCTCAAGCGAATTCGGGCGCGCAGACTTCCAGCGTCTGGGCATCGATGGCGAAGACGCCGTTGCCGCCGCGCTCGAACTCCAGCCACATGAAGGGCACTTCCGGGAAGGCTTCCATCAGGTGACGCTCGGAGTTGCCGACCTCGACGATCAAGACGCCGTCGTCGGTCAGGTAGTCACGCGCCTCGCGCAGGATACGGCGCACGATATCCAGGCCGTCGTCACCGGCGCCCAGCGCCAGCGCCGGCTCATGGCCGAATTCCTGCGGCATGTTGGAGAGATCGAAGGTATCCACGTAGGGCGGATTAGAGACGATCAGGTCATAGCGCTTGCCCGCCACGCCCGCGAACAGGTCCGACTGCACGGCGATGACACGCCCTGCCACGTCGTGACGATCGATGTTACGACGCGCGACTTCCAGCGCCTCGCTGCTGATATCGACCAGGTCGACCTCGGCGGTCGGCATCACCAGCGCGGTGGCGATACCGATGCAGCCGGAACCGGTACACATGTCGAGCACGCGAGTCGGCGGCAGTTCCGGGAACCAGGCCGAGAAGCCGCTCTCGATCAGCTCGGCGATCGGCGAGCGCGGAATCAGCACACGCTCATCGACATCGAAGGGCACGCCGGTGAAGAAGGCCTCGCCGAGCAGATACGGCAGCGGCTTGCGGGTGGTGATGCGCTCACGCACCAGCGCCACGATGCGCGCTCGCTCCATGGTCAGAAGGCGCGCGTCGATCACGGCGGGGTCCGTGTCCCACGGCAGATGCAGCGCACCCAGCACCAGCGCCACCGCTTCATCCCAGGCAGAATCGGTGCCGTGGGCGAAGTGCAGGCGATGCGCGTGGAACTCACTGGTCGCCCAGCGGATCAGGTCGCGCAGGGTCACCAGCTCCTCGACGAGACGGGAGTCCGGCTCACTGAGGCTGGAAGGATGGCGCAGGTCGGACGCGGAAGATGTGGACACGGTGATTCCTGTAAGCGGACAGATGGACAACGAGCGCCGCCAGTCGTGAGGTATCGGTGGCGTCTCGCGCAGGCATTGTAGCGTTCACGAGGCGTGGCGGCGACCCTTGGCATGCCTTGATGGCGCGCCTGCCGCTTTTGTCTTCGCAAGCGACAATCGTTTGTCTTCGACAGTGGCAACCGCCTGTCTTCGACAGCGACAACAGCCGCGCTATACTGCGCGACTTGCCATTTTATTGCCCGCGGAGCCCGGCCATGCCACCCAACCACGACGACAGCTCGGATACCGGCGACGACTTCAACGCCTTCCGTGCCGCCCTCAAGCAGGCCGGCGTTCGCAAGATCACCACCAACCGCGCCGACCCCGGCCGCAAGCCCGTCGACAAGGAAGAGCAGGCGCGTCTGGCGGCGCGGCGCGCAGCCGCCAGTGAAACCTCGACCGACACGCTCGGCACGCCATCGCGCACCACCGATGGTCAGGTCGAGCCGGTCACGCCCAGTCAGCTGCTCGACTTCGCGGTGCCCGATCTCCCCTACCGCCAGCGTCAGCGCCTCAAGCGCGGCGAGATCGCCTGGGAGGCGGGCCTCGACCTGCACGGCTATACGCTGGAGCAGGCCCGCATCGAGCTCGAGTCCTTCATCGACGATGCCATCGCCCGTCGCTCACGCTGCGTGCTGGTGGTGCATGGCAAGGCATGGACCGGCATGGCCGATCACCCCATCATCAAGAGCCACGTCAATGCCTGGCTGCGCCAATGGCCTGACGTGCTGGCCTTCACCTCGTCACTGGAGCTGGATGGCGGCAGCGGCGCAGTCTATGTCCTGCTGCGCAGCAAGGGCCGTGACCCGCTGCTCGACTGAGCGAATCCTGCGCTCGCCACACCGCCGAGACATTGACGATCCGAGCACCTGAATAGCCGAGCACTTGAATAGCGAGCATCTGAATAACTGAGTGCTTGAATAGCCGAGCACTCGAGTAGCAGAGGCAGGCCTCACGCCGAGCCTGCCGCCATAACGACAAGGGAACACCCTGATGACACCCAACGCTGAACAGCCAATGCGCACCTCTTCACGCCGCGCCCTTTCCGCTGCCATTCTCGGCGGCGCGACCGCCGCTGGCCTGTCGCTGGCCTTCGCCATGCCGGCCGCCGCCAGCGATGCACTGTCCGACAGCACCCTTTCGCGCGTGCAACAAGGCCAGGTGCTGAAGGTCTGCACCACCGGTGACTACGCGCCCTTCAGCCACCGTGAAGACAATGGCGACTTCGAAGGCATCGACATCGACATGGCCGCCTCACTGGCCAAGAGCCTGGGCGCCACGGTACAGACCGTGCCGACCAGCTGGCCGACACTGATGGAAGACTTCACCTCCGGCAAGTGCGACATCGCCATGTCCGGCATCTCGGTCAAGCTTGACCGCCAGGCTCAGGCCTACTTCAGCCAGCCGTACCAGACCGGCGGCAAGACGCCCATCGTGCGCTGCGAAGACGTCGACAAGTACCAGACCGTCGCGCAGATCAATCAGCCCAGCGTGCGCATCACCGTCAACCCGGGCGGCACCAACGAGCGCTTCGCCAACGAATTCCTGAGCGATGCCACGCGCGTCGCGCACAACGACAACCGCACCATCTTCAACAACATCATCGAAGACCGTGCCGATGTGATGGTCACCGACGCCATCGAGACCCAGCTGCAGGCCAGCCGTCACCCCGGAGCTGTGCAGCGTGCACCCGGACTCGCCGTTCACCTTCTCCCAGAAAGGCTATCTGCTGCCGCTGGGTGACAATATCTGGAAGGCCTACGTCGATCAGTGGCTGACCCAGATGCAGGGCACCGGCGAGCAGGCTGCCATCTTCGACAAGTGGATCAACGGCTGAGACGACGCTTCGCTCAGGCTTCGGTCACACGCTCTGCAATGAAGCGCTCTGTATTGAAGAGCACTGTATTGAAGAGCACCGTAACGAAAAGCCCCCGCCGATTGGCGGGGGCTTTTTCATTAATGGGCAACTCAAAAAAGGCTAGCCGTCGCTGCCCTTCTCGTAGCGATCCAGCGCTTCGGCGGCCAGGTGCCGGCCCAGCTTGATCAGGCCCGCGGCGCGGTGGAATTCATAGGCGCCACACACCGTCTTGGGAATCTCGACCAGGATATCCGGCGGATAGCCGGCGATCTTGTACTTGGCCAGCGTCGCCTGGGTGATATCGAAGGAACGCATCATCATGTCCAGCTTGCCCCAGGCAAGCTCCGGCGCATTCTCATCGACCCGCTCAGGCTCGGCTGCGGACGCTGGCGGCAGCTGCTTGCCCTGGGTGACAGCGCCAGTCTCTGCCTGCGGCTCTGCCAACGCTTCTTCTCCCGGCGCTGGCTCGGCATCGCTGCTTTTCAGTGCCTCGAACTTCAGGCGCGAGGCGTCGCCCGGCGGCAGCGGGACGCCGCCGACCGGACTGGCAAATGCCATGCCCTGCTGGTCTTCCAGCGCCTGTTCCTTCTCGGCAGAGAAGATGCGCTCGGCACCGCGACGCACTCCCCGCAGCCAGTCACTGAAACCACCGCCGCGCGCTTCCAGGGCGGCTTCGCGCGCCTCTTCCTCGGCGGCATCGGCCGGTGGCAGCATCTGCTCCAGTGTCTGATTACGTGGCGAATGCGCCGTGGCATTGACCGCCAGCACCAGGTCAACGTGGGCGGCGACCAGCGGCGTGATCGGCAAGGGATTCATCAGGCCGCCATCCACCAGCACCTTGCGGTCGCGTTGCACCGGCGTGATCACCCCGGGCACCGCGATGGAGGCCCGAATCGCCTCGAGCAGATTGCCGCTCTGGAACCAGACCTCCTTCTGGGCGATCAGGTCGGTGGCGACGGTGGTGACCGCAATCGGCAGGTCCTCGATGCGCGTGTCGCCGATCAGGGCTTCCAGCTCATCCATGATGCGGCGCGCGCGGATGGCGCCCATCGGGCTCCAGGTGACATCCACCAGCCGCAGCACGTCGAAGTAATCCAGCTCACAGACCCAGTCGCGATAGGCGTCCAGCTTGCCGGCGGCATGGATGCCCCCGACCAGTGCGCCCATCGAGCAGCCCGAAATGGCGCGAATGTCGTAACCGCGCGCCAGCACTTCCTCGATGACGCCGATATGGGCATAGCCTCGGGCCCCGCCACTCCCCAGTGCCAGGGCGATGGTCTTGCGCTTGGCCATGGCATGTCTCCCGCTGCAGATGATGAAAGATGAACGGACGCGGCACGCGGTGCATCGCTCAGTGCGAGCTGATCCACTCGACGATGGCATCGGCGACCGCCGCCACATGCGGCGGCTCCAGATGCAGGTGGTGGCCACCCGGCAAGACGCGACGCTCGAGCCTCTTCACGGCATCACGCGCCTGCTGCGCCTCGTGCCTTATGGTCAGGATACCCTGCTCGCCCTCGATCAGCAGTACCGGTTGGGTCAACGCCGCCAATAACGCCAGCACCTGCTCCGGGGTGTAGCGCATCAGTGAAGGCCGCAGCAGGCGGCGGTCACTTCTCAGCCGCAGGCCACCGTCTTCCAGCACCTCGAGGTTGCGCTCGACGATCGGCCGCGCCGTGTCGGCATCGATCGGCGTGACACCTCCCGCAACCCGCGCCGCCACGGCGTCCTCGACATGACGATAATGGGCACGTCGCGTAGCGGCGCGTCTGACCGGCTGCGTGTGGCGTGCCAGCAATCCGCGGCGCAGCTGATCGACCACCTCCGAGGCTGGCGTGGCAAGTGCGCCGATGCCATCGATCAGCACCAGTCGCGCGATATATTCCGGCAGCGCCGCAGCCACCTGCCCCGACACCGCCGCCCCCAGCGAGTGCGCCATCACCGTGACCGGCGCGCGCGGCAGTCCCTCGTCATACAGGCCTTCCAGCGCCTCGATCACATCGTGACAGTAATCCCACACCGCATAATCACCGTGCTCACCCAGCGGACTCGAGAGTCCGTGACCGACCATGTCGATGGCGATGAGACGAATGCCCAGCCGTTCACACAACAGCGGCGCCAGGCGGCTGAAGCTGGCGGCATTGTCGAGCCAGCCATGCAGCGCCAGCCACGTCGGTGCCTGCTCGGCGTGCTCGGCAGGCGCCCACTCCAGGGCCGCCAGCTCTCCGCCCGTGCGCCGTGGGAAGCGACGCTCTCGCAGCGTAACGTTGGCGCTGAGGGGAGCCTCTGCGATGTCCTGAACGGTTTGATCAGTGCTCATGATTGCCTCCCGGCCAGCAGGCCTGGCGGCAGTACATCCGGCGGCGCGAGGTCGGCGATGGCCGCCAGCAGCGCAGCGCGCGTCTCTTGCGGGTATTCAAAGGGGTACATATGTCCTCCCCGGACATGCTCCACCGTCAGCCCGGCGCGGCGCAGGCGTGCCTGACGCGCCGGCGTGAGCAGATCAGACTGGGCGCCGGCCAGAATCCTGACCGGCACCGCCAGCTTCGCCGGCGAGCCTGACAGGTGATCGCTGAGGTGGCGGAAGATCTCGACCTCGTGACGGGTATCGAAGCTTAACGACAGGCTGCCATCCGCGTGACGATGGGTGGCGTTGTCGACGTAGTCGTCCAGCGCCTCTGGCGTGAAATTGGCGAACAGCGAACGACGGCGCAGGTAATCCTGCATGGCCTGACGAGAATCCCAGCGTGCGCGACGCCCGCGAGTGCGGCCTGCCGGAGTGACACGATCAATGAAGCCGAAGCGCTTGGCGACCTTCATGCCCAGCGCATCGCGGCCCAGCATCAACGGCGGGTCGAGCAGCACGAGGCAGTGAAAGCGTTCCGGCTGCTTGAGCGCCGCCATGTAATTGACGATGCCTCCCAGCGAATGCCCGACCCCGATCACCTTGCGCCCGGTGCCGCCCGCCGCGGGCAACGGCCCCAGCGCGGCGTCCAGACATGCCAGCCACTCATCACGCAGCGAGATCAGATTGTTGCCGACCGGATAGGCAGGGTCGTGCGCCAGTCGGTCCACCGGCAGCAGATTGAAGTGCTCGGCCAGCGGCGCCAGCAGGCTCTTGTAGCAGGCACCGGTGAAGCCATTGGCATGCGCGAAGGCCAGCACCGGGCGCTCGGTGTCGGTATTCAGGCTGGCCGGGTCAGCGTCGCCCTGCTTGGACAAGGCCTGTTCGGGCCGGGGTTGCCGTGAGGTGGCATTCATCGCAAGGTCTCCTTACCACGGGCCGCCGTCCCTGACGCGCCCAGACAAACGGTTGTTTAAATATAGTCAACAGCATGCCAGCCGCGCCCCATGGGCGCTACTCCTCCCTTTGGCCCATGGAGCACCTCACTCCCCTTCCATGCCCGCCGGCACCAGCGCAGCGGCTGTTTCCGTGCTGGGCTCGGCTGCTTCCGCCTCAGGCAACGCCAAGGCACGACTGACCGCCAGCGCCGCCTGAAACGCGATAGCCGTGAGCTCAACGTGCTCGTCTTGGGGCACCCTCGCGCCCAGTGCCAGCAGATGATCGCGCAGCGCGCCATTGACCTGTATCTCGACGGCATTCAAGCGCGCGACCAGTTCAGGCGGCCACCCCTTGCCGGAGAGCGTCAGCCGCGCCCAGGGCTTGCTGCCCGCGGCGATGGCCAGCACCAGCTGGGTGCGATCATTGAGCTGCTCATGCTGACGGTAATAGAGCGAGGGGCGCGACCAGTTGAGGGTCAGCGTCACGGCAGGCTGCCAGGCGTCTGGCTGGACTGCGCCGCTTTCAGGCGTGGAGGCACGGGGACGCAGATCATTCTGCGCCAGCGGCGACAGCGCAGCGAGAATCTCATGGGCAGCGTCGCTGTCGGGTGCCAGGCCTCGCACCAGCGGCCCTTGCCGTGCTGAGGCGTCTTGAGCAGACGCCGCCAGTGAGATGTCCATGCGACTCAGCGGCTTGTACACCGCGGCGTCACTGCGCAGCTGAATGACATCCAGCACCTCGCTGGGCGCCATGCCGCCGCGCCAATCCGGCAACCCGATATCGCGCGTCAGCTCCCAGATCGGCGCGCCATTCACGCCAGCCAGAGCGTGGGAGCCTTGCACGTTCGCATTCGAGGGCGCCGGCACCCACCGCACGTAGCGCCCCGCCAATTCAGCACTGCCCGCACCGCTCAGCTGCGTTGCCGCCGCGGGCTTGGCGCCCAGTTGCAGACTCACCTGAGCGCCATTGCCCTTCACGCTCAGCAGCGGTGACTGCGCGCTGAAGCCCAGCGCCTCAAGTGCCTTGTCCGTGGCCGGCTTGCGCGTGCGCAGTTGTGCCTCGCCCAGCTGACTCACCAGCGCCTCCACCTTGCCCTGACGGGCAGGCCAGCCGGCCAATGAGGTGATCTGCCAGTCGCCTGCGGGCCCACGCGCCAGACTCAACCAGTCCTGGCTGGCCTCTGTGCCACGCCGGATGCCGATGCGCTGCGCCGAGGCGGCCACCTGCGACAGCAGCGGCAAGGGCTGCAAGATGCCTGACTGACCCGCGGCCACTGTCGTCAGCGCCTGGCTCATCAGCGAATCACTTTGCCACTGGGCCGGGTCTGCCCCGTCCGTGGCGGCGCCTGAGCGCAGCGATTCCAGCAGTGACGGCCCTGCGGTAAGCGCCATCACCGCGGCCACGGAGACCAGCGCCGTCAGTGCCCATCCCGTCCGATTGAAGCGCCCCATCAATCACCTCCCGACTGGGTAGTATCGCTCGGCGTCGTCTTGCCTGAAGCTGCCTTGCCTGAAGCTGCCTTGCCTGAAGCTGCCTTGCCTGAAGCTGCATTGCTTGCGGCTGACTTGCCCGAGCCTGTCGAAGCGCTTGTGGCGACGTCACTCGCGGAATGGGCGCTGTGCTGTGCACTGCGCTGTTCATTGCGCTGTTCATTTCGTTCTGCGCTGCGCTTCCCGCTGGGCTGACCGTGGCCCGACAGACGCCCTGTCGACTGATAGCCCGCGCGACGGCTGGCACGATAACGGCGCCAGCAGATCAGCTCGCCGAGCAGGCTCAACGCCACCGGCAAGGCCAGCAGCGTCCACAGGCGCAGCTCGCGACGCAGGGCATCACGCTCGGCATTCGCCTCACGCTGCTGACGTGACAGCGCGTCCTCGAAGTCCTGCTGCATCGCCGCCAGGGCGTCGCTCTGCTGCGCGGCTTCGGCCTTGCCAGACACCGGCGTCGCGCCGAGCGCACTCAGACGCGTCTGCCAGGCATTGCGCAGCCGGGTCTCCTCGGCGGCCTGACGATCGGCCAGTTGATGCAGGCGCGTCAGCTCGCGCACCTGATGGGCGCGCGCGCGCAGGGCGACCAGCTCGGGGCTGCCTGCCAGCAGGTCCACGGCATTTTCCAGCCAGCGCGCATTGGCATTGAGGGCCTGCTCGCTGCCATCCGCTGCCGTGCGCCGCCACAGACGGTCACTGGCCATGTCGACATCGCTGACCACCAGCAACTGGCCACCCTTGGCGCCCGCCGCTGGCCATTGCGCCAGCACGGCCAGCCCACCGGCCGGCGGTGTTTCCCCTGCCAGCCCCGACAGCGGACGCGGGTCCATGCGGCTGGCGTGAACGCGTGCCGCCGGAATCAGGCGCGCCTCATCACTGCCACGAATCAGCCACTGCAACGGCGCGTCTTGCGCCCCTGGGCCTTTCGATGATGCATCTGCTGCATCAGACAGCGGCGCCAACCAGCCCGCGCTGGACATCACCAGTTGCTCGACATTGAGGTTGAGCGCGGCGTCCGACAGCTGCGCGGCACTTAGCCCGAGCAACGTCGGACTCAGCGCACGCGTGCCGTCCAGCAAGCCGATCGGCAAGGCCAGCTGCGCATCCGCCACCACCTCGCCCGCGCGCGATTCAAGCCCGGCGCGCGCCAGCAATGTCGTCAGCGCCTCGGAAGCCGGCGCCGGCTGATCAAGCATTTCGGGCAGCGGGTCCACCAGCATCAACACCCGGCCGCCACGCTCGAGATAGGCCGTGATGGCCTCCAGCGTCTTGACCGGCAACAGCCGCGGCGCGATCACCAGCAACGCATCCTGATCGGCGATCGGACGCGCGGCATCATCGCCGGCCGACAGCCAGTCGATGCGCAGGCGTGCATTGAGATGCTCCATCAGGCCCCAGCTGCCCAGCGCTCTGCCCTGCTCCAGACTGGGTTGGCCCATCACCGGCAAACGCGAGACGACGCCCAGGCGCGGTGGCTCGGTGCGCGAGACTTCCTGGATCTGGCGTGTCACCTGCGCTTCCAGCCCGCCGATATCCGCCGCCTTGAGCAGCGGAATGGCGCGGCGTTCGGCGTAGGGGCCATCTACCACCAGCCCGAACAGCATCTCTTCGCCGCCCGGCAATGACAGCTCGGTCAGGCCCTGCGCTTCGAGATCCGCGAAGTCGGCACTGTCCGGTGCAGGGTCGACACGCTTGAGGCGTATCTGCGGCTCACGCGCGAAGGCGGCCAGACGCGTCTCGATCCGTGTCGCCAGTTCACGCAGCTGCGGCAGATCGGCGGCGAAGCGTTCGCTGTAGGCGAAGGTCAGCGTCACCGGAGCCTCGAGATCATCGAGCACCGCACGACTGGCGGGGCTCAGGCTGTGCTGACGCGTGGCGGTCAGATCATGCGCGCGGGTGAGCGGGTTGTGGCCGTCGGCCGTCAGCAGCGGCGGCAGGCGCACGCCGGCCAGCAATAGCGCGGTGACCGCGGCCGCCAGCGCCGCCGTGACCAGCCACTGTGGCGCCTGCTTGCGTGCATGGCGCTCCTGACTGAGGCCGCGCGCCTGCAGCACCAGCCCGGCCAGGGTCAACAGCAGGAAGTAGCTGGCATCGAGCCAGGTCGGCCGGCCTTCACTGAAAGGCGTCAGATGCGCCGGCAAGCTGATCAGATCGAGCAGCTGCACCCAGTGCGGCGCCAGATGCTGAGCCAGCTGGCTCGTCACCGCGGGTGTGCCCGGCAGCATCAGCGCCAGACCCAGTACCAGCGCCCCGAGCCACGCCGACAGCGCAGAAGGCGCGCGCACCGCCAGCGCCTGGCCGAGACTGGCCAGCGCCATCACCAGCAGCGCCATGCCCAGATAGCCGCTGAGCATCAGGCCGAGATCCGGCGTGCCCAGCCAATGGATCAGCACCACCAGCGGCGCCGTCATCGCAAGCCCCAGCCAGCCCAGCACGCTGGCACTGATCAGGCGTGCGCTGGCCAGTCGCCACGACCCCAGCCCGAGGCCGGACAGCCATTCGAGCAGGCCGTTGGCGCGCTCTTCCGGCCAGCCGCGCAGGGCCAGCAGCGGCGTCCAAAGCACCAGCAACCAGGGCAACACCTGCCACAGCGAGCCAAGATCGGCGCGATCACGCGCCAGCAGATCGCCCACCTCGAAGGCACCCAGCGGAGCCAGCACCGCCATCACCACCAGCAGCGACCAGCTGGCGCCCTGCGTCAGTGCCTGATGCAGGTCACGGCGGACCAGCGCGAGAACGGCCCTCATGACGACACCTCCTGATCTGCGCGCGGTGTCTGCTTGCGCATCGGCAGCGGCGAAGGCTGCTCCGCCATGCGCGTCACCAGCTGGCGGAACGCGACCTCGATATCGCCCCGTTCGTGGACGCATTCATCGAGGCGGATTTCCATGTAGCTGCACCAGCGTGCCAGCGCGGGGCGCGGGTCCTGGTGGAGACGCCCGGCCAGACGCAGCACGGCGCCGGTCGAGACCACCAGCGGCGACTTGTCACGCGCCATGGCATCGCCGGGCTTGACGGGCGTGATGGCCGCCACGCCCGGCAGGCGCGAGACACTGGCCAGCTCGCGCTCGCTCAGGGCCCGACTCAGCGTCACTCGCCATACCGGCAGGCTGGAACTCGCGCCATACCCCGCGCCATAGCGCGAACGGCTGCCGCCCAGGATGCCTTCGCTGACGGAAGTCGCGGCCAGTGCCTCCGGCGTATCATCGAAGCCCAGCTGGCCATTGGCCATGACCAGCACGCGGTCACAGATACGAGGCACTTCCTCCAGCAGGTGGGTGGAGACGATGATCAGTCGCTCGCGACCCAGCTCACGAATGAAGGCGCGCACGCTGTCCTTCTGCAGCGGGTCCAGCCCATCGGTGGGCTCATCGAGCAGCAGGATGTCCGGATCATGGGTCAACGCCATCGCAAGTGCCACGCGACGCCGATAGCCTTTGGATAACACTGCGCACAATTGATTGGCGAAAGGCGTGATATCCAGGCGATCCATCAATGCTGCAAGGCGATCATTGCGCACCTTGCGCGGTAACCCATGCAGACCCGCCACGCACTCCAGACTCTCGCGCACCGTCAGCTGCGGCCACAGGGGCGCGCCCTCCGGCAGATAACCGATGCGACGCTTGAGACGATTGAGCTGGCGCTGACTGGCACGGCCATCGAAGGCTTCGCCTTCCAGCTCCAGCTGGCCTTGGGTGGCGGCGAGCGTGCCCGCCAGCATGCGCAGGCTGGTGGTCTTGCCGGCGCCATTGGGACCCAGCAGACCGATGACCTCACCACGCGAGGCCGTGAAGGTCAGCCCGGTGACGGCCTGTTGCTGGCCGAATTGACGCCCGAGCCCGCGACTGACCAACAGCTCCGGGGAAGCGGACGGATCGTCAGACGCGCCCGCGGGAGCTGCAGCAGAGCGAGCTGCCGCAGAGCGAGTCGCAGCAGAGCGAGCTGCCGCAGAGCGAGTCGCAGCAGAGGGCGTCGCGCCAGGGGGAGTCGCGGCAGAAGATGACGCAGAGGTCGTGTATGGGTCCTGCAAGATACCCGCTCCTTGTACTTTTCTTGATAGGGGCAATGCGCTGCCGGGGCTGATGGTTCCGGCAGGTGATCATGAGGCCGGAAGATAACCGTGGCCCCGGCAGTTAACCGTGACAGATGACAATGCAGCGCACAGGGTAAGCGGACAGCCTGCGCTCGCCAAGCAGGAGTGCGCGCACAGTCGCCACTCGCGCGGTTATGGCGTCTATTCCGCCCTTTGCCGGCCCTCAAGGCAGGTCTCGGCGCCGATCTTCTCGATCACCACATCCGCCCGCGCCCCTGGTTGGCGCCATCCGGCCAACGCGACCTGATAGCGGAACTAGCGCCGGCGCTGATACCCGAGCTGCACGACTATCCCTAAGTCTAAGGAAAGCCTGATATGCTGGGGGATGACAGGCACGCGCTGTTGTCAGAGCGCCTGGCCGGCCGCCTGCCCGCCAGAGCCTTCACACGTTGCGCCTTCTCCCGCTGAGCCTTCATTCGCTGAGCCAACATTTCACCTTGCTGGACAGGACCCCTCGATGCCCAAGCATGACAAGCAGTCCGCGACTTCCTCGCCGTCTTCCAGGCCGCGCCGCGATACCCGCCTGCGCAACGGCCTGTTCTGGGCCTTGCTGGCAGCGGCCTTGATCACGGGCTTCTGGCTGGCCTGAGCCAGGCCGCCGCGGCAGTTCACAACGGGGCTGCAACGGGCCGCCGCGGTCGCGCAACGCTCGTCAGACGCTGACCAAAAGCCTCACCAGACAGACCGCAACACTCACAGGACAAGGGCGGAAATGAGCGAGACTACTTCATGAACGACATGCTGGCGCTGTTCGTCGCGACCCTGAACGTCACCGTTCCGGTCTTCGCGATGGTATTTCTGGGCCTGGGCCTCAAACGCCTCGGCTGGATCGATGACACCTTCATCGGCACCGCCTCATCACTGGTGTTCAAGGGCACCATGCCGGCGCTGGTCTTCCTCTCCATCGTGCGCGCGGACCTGGATCACGCCCTGCGTCCGGGCATGCTGACCTATTTCGCGCTGGCGACACTGGGCACCTTCCTGCTGCTGTGGGGCTGGGCGATCCTGCGCGTGCCGAGAAAGGAGCGCGGCGAGGTGGTACAGGGCTCGTTTCGCGGCAACTGCGCCATCGTCGGGCTGGCACTGGCCGCCAATCTCTACGGCGATCTCGGCCTCTCGATGGGCGGCATCCTGATGGGCGTCGTCATCCTGTCCTACAACATGCTGTCGGTAGTGGTGCTGTCGAGCTATCTCGGCGATGGCCGCACCAGCTGGAGTGGCATCGCGCGCGGCATCATCACCAACCCGTTGATTCTCGGCGTGCTGGCCGCCCTGCCCTTCGCGGCCTTCAGCTGGCAGCTACCCGAGTGGCTGGAGACCTCCGGCGACTACTTCGCGCGCATGACGCTGCCGCTGGCATTGATCTGCATCGGCGGCACCCTGTCGATGCGCTCGCTGCGTGAAGGCCGCAAGCTGGCGCTGAGCGCCAGCCTGATGAAGATGATCAGCGTGCCGCTGCTGGCGACCACCGTCGCCGTGCTGCTGGGCTTCCGCGGCACCGAACTCGGGGTGCTGTTCCTGTTCTTCGCCTCGCCGACGGCGGCGGCAAGCTTCGTGATGGTGCGGGCGATGGGTGGCAATGACCGCCTGGCCGCCAACATCATCGCCATCAGCACCCTGATGGCGGGAATCACCATCACGGCAGGCATCTTCGTGCTCAAGCTGAGCGGTCTGGTCTAGCAGCAGCGCTCTGATCAAGCAGCAGTCTGGCTGCATGCCAAAGCGAAACGCCCCCGCCAGTGCAGACTGGCGGGGGCGTTTCGTTGTGGCTCAATGGTTGCGGCTCAATGGTTGTGGTTCATGACCACCGCGCGTGTCTTACGCCAGTTCCGCCGGGCTCACGAACTGGTGAAGATCCGCCAGGCCAGCGGCCCAGACATCGGCGTCCAGCCAGGCGAGGCTTGCGGTGGCAAAGGCCAGCTGGGTGCTGCCGGGGCCATCGACCAGGGCGCTGGCCAGATTCGAGACCAGCGGATTGTGGCTGATGATCAGCCAGTCGCGCGGCTCGCGCCCTTCAGAGGTGGGCGGCACATGGGTCTGCAGCCAGTCGAGCACCGGCGTCAGCGGGTCGTCCGGGGTGATGATCTCGAGCGTGGTCTGCTGCTCACCACTCAACTCCAGCGCCGAGGAGATCTCCTGGGCGGTCTGCTGGGCGCGGGTGAACGGACTGACGACCAGCGTCAGGCGCGCACGACGCTCGGCGGGCAGCTGATGGGCCAACCAGCGACCGATGCGGCGCGCCTCTTCGCGGCCATATTCACTCAATTCGCGGCTGGGGTCCGGCGTGCCGGCCTGGGCCTCACCGTGACGCATGATCAGTACACTCATGACATTCTCCTGAAAAGATGACTGCCGCAGCGCAAGCGCTACATCACTCGCTCTATCGCTGCGGCCGATGACCAGGGACTCGCCAACCGGAGCGTTGCACGAGTCAGACAAGGGGATGGCGAAACACGCTCCATCACCCGCTACCTGCTATGAGTCCTCAGGAGCCGTCGGGTTCCAACTGCCGCGCCTGCTGCACCGACTCACGCGACAGCACGAATTCCACATCACTGGATTGCTCACCGCCCATCAGCGCGCGGGCCATGTGATGCGGGTCGACATTCTCGAACAGCACCTTGGCCATGCCACTGACCAGCGGCATGTAGATGCCCAGCCGCTCGGATTCATCCTGCACCAATCGTACGGTGTTGACACCCTCGGCGACCTGGCCCAGCACCTCGACCGCCTGCTCGAGGGTGCGCCCCTCTCCCAGCGCGTAGCCGACCCGATAGTTGCGAGACAGCGGCGAGGAGCAGGTCACGATCAGATCGCCCACGCCGGCAAGGCCGAGGAAGGTCATCGGATTGGCGCCCTTGGCCACGGCGAAGCGGCTCATCTCGGCCAGCGCGCGGGTCATCAGCATGGCGCGGGTGTTCTCGCCCATGCCCAGAGCCGCAGCCATGCCGGCCGCGATGGCGTAGATGTTCTTCAACGCCCCGCCCAGCTCGACGCCGTAGCGGTCATTGCTGGCATAGACACGGAAATAGTCGCAACCGAAGGCCGTCTGCACGCGAGCGCGGGTGTAGGCATCATCGGAGGCGATCACCGTGGCCGTCAGCTGCCGCTGGGCGATCTCGGCCGCCAGATTGGGGCCAGACAGCACGCCGATATGCGCGAAGCCGGTTTCCTGCTCCAGCACCTCGCTCATCAGGGTGAAGCCTTCGCTCTCGATGCCCTTGGTGGTGGCCACCAGAATCTGCCCTTCACGCAGGTGAGCGCGCGCCTGACGGACCACCGTGCGGAAGGCCTTGGAGGGAATCGCCACGCACACCAGTTCGGCCTCGGCCAGTGCATCGGCCATGTCGGTGGTGGCACGCACCGAGGCATTGATCTCAAAGCCCGGCAGATAGCCCGAATTGCGGTGCCGGGTGCTGACCTCCTCGGCCTGGCTGGCATCACGCATCCACTGGGTGACGCTGGCACCGTTGTCGGCGGCAATCGAGGCGATCGCGGTCCCGAAGCTGCCGCCACCCAGCACGCAGACATTGAGTCCCACCGCCTGAGGGGTCGTTTCGCTTACCTCGCGATCACGAATGGCCCGACGAGGTGAAGGGGTAGTGGCAGACATGCTGACTCCTTGGATGACGATGTGCTCAGTGAATGGCAGGCATTGTACTCATAGTTTGTCAGAGAATGCTGAACAAGAGATGTCTGCGCAGACCTCGTGGCCAACGCAGGGGGCTGCGCCCGCGTGACGTACCTGAGTGACGCGCCTGAGTGACGTGCCTGCCACGCGCGCCTCGCAAGCAATCTACCGGCATGCACCATCGATACGCATGAACTCTCGACATGCATGAACAATTGATATGCATAAAAAAACCGGCAATCCCTGCCCCTGAGGCGCAGAAATTGCCGGTCTGTTCGGCACTGGCGTGATGGCGGCAGACTTGCCCCATCACGCCGAGACGTCAGATCACAGCGTCTTGAGGGCCGTGATCATGTCGCCGACCACCTTCTGACCATCGCCATACACCATGCGCGTATGGTCAAGGTAGAAGAGATGGTTCTCGACACCGGAGAAACCGGAGCCCTGACCACGCTTGATCACCAGCACATTGCGTGACTGATCGGCGTTGAGGATCGGCATGCCGTACAGCGGGCTTGAGGCGTCGTTCTTGGCGACCGGATTGACCACGTCATTGGCACCGATGACCAGCGTGACGTCGGTGGTCTCGAAGTCGTTGTTGATCTCGTCCAGGTCCGCGATCATGTCGTAGGGCACGCCGGCTTCCGCCAGCAGCACGTTCATGTGGCCCGGCATGCGACCGGCGACCGGGTGGATCGCGAAGCGCACTTCGACGCCACGCTCACCCAGCAGCTCGACCATCTCCCAGACCTTGTGCTGTGCCTGTGCCACCGCCATGCCGTAGCCCGGCACGATGATGACGCGCTCGGCGAAGGCCAGCTGCACGGCGGCGTCCATCGGATCGGAGGCCTTCATGCTGCCCTCGATCTCGCTCTGCTCGACACCTGATGCGCCCCCGAACTGCTTGAACAGCACGTTGCGGATCGGACGATTCATGGCCTTGGCCATCAGCTGGGTCAGCAGCGTACCGGCCGCCCCGACGACAGTACCGGCGATGATCATCGCGGCATTGCCGAGCACGAAGCCTTCCATCGCCACCGCAAGGCCGGTCAGCGCATTGAACAGCGAGATGATCACCGGCATGTCGGCGCCACCGATGGGCAGTGCCAGCATCGCACCGAACAGCAACGCGAGCGCGAAGAACACCAGCACCAGCGAGCTTGATGGTTCCACCGCCGCGATCACGACACCCAGATAGACCGTCAGGCCCAGCACGATCATGTTGATCAGCTGCTGACTCGGGAAGTTGAACGCCTTCTTGAGACGCCCATCCAACTTGGCCCAGGCGACGATGGAACCGGAGAAGGCCACCGCACCGATCATCGCCCCGAGCACGCCCAGCCACAGCGCCAGCGAGCCGTGCTGCTCGATCAGTGCCGGATTGTCGCTCATGCGCATCAGCTCGACCGCGGCGATCGCCGCTGCCGCACCGCCGCCCATGCCGTTGTAGATGGCGATCATCTGCGGCATGTCAGTCATCTCGACCTTGTTGCCGGAGTACCAGGCGATACCGCCACCGATGACGATGGCCAGCAGCATCAGGCCATAACGACCATCAATCTGCGGATGCAGGAAGGTGAGCAGCGTAGCCACGACCATCGCGATACCGGCCCAATGGATGCCGCTGCGTGCCGTGGAAGGATGTGACATGCGCTTGAGGCCGAGGATGAAGACCACCGCCGCCGCGAAATACCCTGTTTCGACCAGCCAGTTCATCAGCGAGCCTCCTTGTCGTTGATGCCATTGGCAGCGTCTGTGCCCTTGCTGCGATCACTGGTCTTGAACATTTCCAGCATGCGCTCGGTGACCACATAACCGCCGACCGCGTTGCCGGCGCCCAGCAGCACGGCGATGAAGCCGATGAACTGCTGCATGCCGGTCTCGGCCTGACCGAGGGCGATCATCGCCCCGACCAGCACGATGCCGTGGATGAAGTTGGAACCGGACATCAGGGGCGTGTGCAGAATCACCGGCACGCGCGAGATGACCTCGTAGCCGACGAAGGCCGCCAGCATCAGGATGTATACGGCAGAAAGTCCTTCGATCATGCGGCGTCCTCCGCGCGAGCGCGTACGTCATCGTGGGTGATGCGGCCGCCTTCGGTCAGACGCATCGGGCCGAGCACCGCATCCTCGAAGTCCAGCGTCAGTACGCCGTCCTTCATGAAAGGGGTCAGCAGGTTGAAGAGGTTCTTGGCGTACATCTCGCTGGCATTGACCGCCAGGCTCGAGGCCATGTCCAGCGGGCCGAGTACCGTGACGCCGGCGTGCTCGACACGCTTGCCGGGCTCGGTCAGTTCACAGTTGCCACCGCCTTCGGCGGCGAGATCGACCAGCACGGCGCCGGGCTTCATGCCCTCGACCATCTCGCGGCTGATGATGCGCGGCGACGGACGCCCAGGAATCGCGGCGGTGGAGATCACCACATGCGCATCGCCCATGTGACGTGCCAGCGCATCGGCCTGCTGGGCGCGCTCGTCATCGGTCAGCTCGCGGGCGTAGCCGCCCTCGCCGGAGGCATCGACGCCGGTATCGATCATCTTGGCGCCCAGCGATTCGACCTGCTCACGCGCGGCAGCGCGGATGTCATAGGCCCACACCTGGGCACCGAGACGCTTGGCGGTCGCGATGGCCTGCAGACCCGCGACGCCGGCACCGACCACCACGACACGCGCCGGACGCACGGTCCCGGCGGCAGTCGTCAGCATCGGGAAGAACACCGAGGACTCATTGGCCGCCAGCAACGCGGCGTGATAGCCCGCGACACCCGCCTGCGAGGACAGGGCGTCCATGCTCTGGGCGCGCGAGATACGCGGCACGAATTCCATGCACAGGCTGGTCAGCCCCTGGCTGGCAAGCTTGCTGATCAGCTGCGGGTTCTGGTACGGCGTCATCAATGCCACCACCACCGCGCCTTCACGCAACTCGCTGATCTGTGACTCGCTGGGCGTGCGCACGCACAGCACGAGATCCGCCGCGGCACGCGCCGCCGCGATGTCGGCCTCGGCGACGACTGACACCCCGGCCTGGGCGGCGTAGGCCGCATCGTCGAAGTGCGCATGACGCCCGGCACCGCTCTCCACGTGCACGATGGCGTCGCTGGTGTCACTGACGCTGCTGTCGAGGTGACGCGCGAGCTTGCCGGCCGTCACCGGGTCCAGCGCGACGCGGCATTCCCCGCGCGCCAGTGTGCTGCTCACGCCCTCGTCAGGTGTCACCAGGTCCGGTGCACGCATCTCGCGCACGACTAGAATATTCAGCATCGCGCACCTCGTTTCACGTCCGTGTTCATGCCTGAGGCTGCCAGCCTTGAAAGGTTCATGGCGTCGTTCCTGTTGAGCGCTGATTCGCGCCATCCTGCCTGCCGGAGGCGCTTTCAGCGACGTTATTGCCTGTCACAGGTGAGACTTGCCTGAATCGCAAGCCGTGACTCACGCATGGCCAGAAGGCCTGACATCACCCGCGACACGATGAGTGTCCAGCATCAGTCTTTTCTTGTCGGTGCATCAGGGTCAAGCGCTGCATTGCAAAAAAAGCAATAAAATCAAGCATAAAACTATCGTTATGGCAGCCATAACAGCTGCCTTATGCTGACAGGCGCCTTGCGACACTACCAAGTGACTGATTTGCAATGAGTTTACAAAAGGCACCCCACCAAGAATAGCTCAGCTTTGTGTTATGCATCGCATAATCTCGAGCTTATGGCTGCCATAGTGCCTGCCATGAAAAATGGGATACCGCCGCAGCAGTATCCCATTTTCGTGACGATGACTTGAGTGTCAGCGCGTGTTTCCTGCATTGCGCCAAGCGGATGCTCGGCCATGGCTTGCGCTGTCAGCGAAGCAGTTCAGCCCCCTCAATGAGAGCCGCTCAGGACGAGCAACTCATGCAGATCGGCGCTGCATTCGCCGCCGGTGGCCGTGTCCAGTCATCGACGAGTTCGGCAGCGACGCCCTGCGCCTGCCCCAGCGCCAGCGCCGCCTCCAGACTGCCCTCCTCGGGGCGAAAGAAAGGCGCCGTCAGACGCTGACGCAAGGCCTTGAGCGTAGAGTCATCACCCTGCTCGACCCGTGCGATCACCTCCAGCAGCAGATGCGTGCGCGGCACATAGAGCGGATTGCAGCCGAGCATGGACAGACGACGCTGGCGCTCATCCTCGGCGGAGAGCCCGATGGCCATGACGCGCGCCTGATAGCGCGCGAGCCACGCCGAAGCTTCATCGCGCGCCTGGGCCGAGTTGCCATGCGGCCCACGCTCACCCGCCAGACGCACGACCAGCGTTTCCGGCGCGGGCTGCGCGACATCCCAATGACTGAGCAGACGGTAGGCATGGGTGTGGTCGACCTTGCCGGCCGCCAGCAGCTCGCGCCACTGCTGCACCAGCGTCATGTCCTCATCGCGCGCATCCGGCAACCCGAGACGCGCGCGCATCAGGCGGGCATATTCGCGCTGCAACTCGCCCTCATAGGTACCCAGCGCAGCGGAGAGCGCTTCGACATCGATCAGCGGCGACAGCGCGATCCCCAGACGCTCCAGGTTCCATAGCCCGATGCCCGGCTGCTGGGCGAAACCATAGCGCCCGGCCTGATCGGTATGATTCGGCACCAGATTCTCTTCATAGCCATCGAGGAAGGCGTAGGGCCCGTAATCGAAGGTCAGCCCCAGCAGCGACATGTTGTCGGTGTTCATCACCGCATGCACGAAGCCGTAGGCCTGCCAGGCCGCGATCAGCTTTGCGGTGCGAGTGATCACTGTCTCGAACATGGCCAGCGCAGCGGTCACACGCACCTGGTCTGTGAGGGGCTGGTCTGCAAGCGGCTGGTCTGCCGCTGGCAGACGCTCAGACAGACATTCTGAAAAATGCTCCCGCAGGGCGTGATCGATCAGCGTCTTGAGGTCTTCATGCCGGCCGGAGTGGGCCAGCCACTCGAAGTGCCCGAAGCGCAGGTGGCTCTCGCAGACGCGCAACACGGTAGCGCCGGGCTCGACGGTCTCGCGCTGGACCCGCTCGGCATTCACCGCCAGTGCCAGCGCGCGGCTGGTGGGAATGCCCAGCGCCGCCATGTATTCGCTGGCCAGATACTCGCGCACGCTGGAGCGCACCACCGCCTGACCATCGCCGAAGCGCGAGTAAGGCGTACGCCCAGCGCCCTTGAGATGCAGATCGAAGGTCTTGCCGTGTTCGGTCTCAAGCTCGCCGAGCAGAATGCCTCGCCCGTCGCCGAGCTGCGGATTGTAATGACCGAACTGATGGCCAGTGTATTTCTGGGCCAATGCGTCCATGCCCGGCAGCAACTGCTCACCGGCCATCAAGAGGCGCAGCTGCTCGAGCGCCTCCTCGCTGGAGGCGCCAGAGGTCAAGGGCGCCTCCAGCCCCAGCAGGCGGGCGCAGTCATGACTCACATCGGCAAGGCGCGTGCCTTGTCGCGGCTGCGGAGCGACACGCGTGAAGAAGTGCTCCGGCAGGCGGGCATAGCGATTGTTGAAGCGCAGCGCCGCCAGGTCGTGCACGTGCGCGGCGGGCGTAGGGGCAAACTCACTCATCAAGAGGCTCCGTCGGGCCGCCGGGGGTCGGCGACTCGCTGGGGGAAGAAGTGGACGCGGCGGCGTCGCTCGGGGTCAGCAGGCTGCGCAGGCCGCCGGAGGGTCGTCCGGGCGGCAGCTTGCTGGCCATTTCATACAGCTTGCGCGCCGTCGTGTCGGTGCGTGCCTGACGCTTGAGCGCCTGCAGGGCATCGTCGGAGTCCCGGGCATGGCCCAGGTGCTGATCATGAGCCAGGTGCTGATCATGGCCCAGGTGCTGAGCATGACTGGCAGGAGCGCCCGAGGCTTGCGCCTGATCGCGCGCTCCAGCCGCGGGCGACACCGCGGCAGACGTGCCCTCAAGCGATGTCTCATGACGGCGTAGCAGCAGGCGCTTGCGCGGTGTCAGCGCCAACTCCGACAGGCGTGCCTTGCCCCACCACGGGTGCGGCGCCTGCACGCCATGCGTGGACTCGCTCAGCCAGGCCTGCGGCAGTGCCTCGAGCAGAGGGAAGCGCTCACTCTCGCCCTGCGCCTGCCACCAGTGGCTCAGGCGCTCATTGAGCACCAGCAGCTGGCGTGCTCGCGTGGCGGCGGTGTAGCTGAGATTGGTGACCAGCACCTGATTGGGCAATTGCTGGCGCGCGCTTGGCAGTGCCAGATCATCGGCCAGTACCACGCAATCAAATTCAAGACCCTTGGCGCGGAACACCGTCCCCAGCATGACCGTGGGCAGCTCGACCGACTGTCCCCGCGAGTGAGCACTGACGATGGCGGCCTGCAGGTCGCCATCGTGCTTGCGCAGCTCACCGATCCATTGATCGAGTGGCGCCTGGGCATACCAGGAGGCCAGCTCATGCAGGCTGCGCGCCTGATGATCATCGAGACGCGTCAGAGCCCCCAGCACCTGCGCCGGGGTCTGACCGAGCCGTGTCAGGGAGGGGGGCAGCAGTCGCCACCACTCACGCTGACTCGCGCTGTCGCCCTGCTCGGCCATCTGATGCGCGCGCCAGAGTCGCCAGTGATCCAGCAGCCCCGCCAGCGGATAGCCTTCGATGCCATCCAGCCACGCCACCGCGATGCCGCGCTGGTGCAGTGACAGTGCCTCCCCCAGCGCCGCCACCGGGCCAGCACTGATCACCGCATGGCGCTTGCCGGAGTGCAGCAATGCCTCACGCACCGCGGGCAGCGCCAGACGGGTCGCCGGGCCGAGGCCGCTCATGGCCTGCTCGCGGGCGGTGGGCGAACAGGCCGCCAGCCGCGTGCCCAGCGCCGCCAATGCCGGTCCGAAGCGCCAGGCACCGGGCAGCGAGTAGACGGTGGCATCGGCCAGCAGCGGCGAATCCAGCGAGCTCATGCCTTCCACCTGACGCGACAGGCTCTGATGTGGGTCGCCGATCAGCAGCAGGTCACAGCGCTGGCGACGCAACATGGCCAGCAACGCTGGCGTGGCGTCCTGCGCCTCATCCAGCATCACCAGGTCGGCCTCCAGCGACTGGCCATGCTGCGACCACAGCTTGAGCAGGGCATTGAACGACAGGCTCTGCTGATGATCGGCGGGGTCCAGCAGACACTCCCACACCAGCCGCATGCTCTCGACCAGCTGGCGCAGCTCATTGGCGCTCAGCCGTTGTGCCACGCCTTCAGGCAGATGCTCCGGCATCGGCACCGCGTCGCTCTCGGCGAAGAAGGTGTTCAGGCCCTGGGCGATCAGGCTGCGCGACTGGCTGGAAAGACTGCCCAGCCAGCTGAGGCTCTGCGGCGCCAGACGGCGCGTGATGTCGGGCTGCCGCTTGAGCTTGTCGCCGTACTCCTCCATCAAGGCCTGACGCGCCAGCTGATGCAGCGACAGCGACTGAACATTGGCGGGCAGCTGACTGGCGGTCCGCCCGGCCACCGCCGGGTTGAGCGAGGTGTAGATGAGGGTCTCGTCGGCATAGGTACGCGCCAGCTCGACCATCAGCACGGTCTTGCCGCTGCCGGCACAGGCACGCACCACCACGCAATCGCTGTGCTCGGCGCTGTTGGCCGGCGTGCGATCGCGCAGGCGCGAGGGAAAGGGATGGGCGAGAATTCGCCGTTGATCATTGCTCAGATGCATGGCGGCATGATCCCCCCTGTCAGCGCGGGGGGCAAGACCTTCGCTGCGCGATCATGACTAGGACAGCGCGCCATTGGCCGCGAGGCGCTCACGCACGGTACGCATCAGGCCACGATTCCAGCGCAACAGATCATAGAGCGTGGTGAAGTAGGCATTGCCCCGCGTCGAGTAGGCACTCAGCGTCGGGATGAGGTCTTCGGCGCGCACCGGCTGGCCCGCGTTGCGCAGACGCCCGCGCAGCTCACGTAGCTCGGCGTAGCTGCGCTGGGAGTTGAGGTTGTCGAAATAGGCGGCGATGCCCGCCTCCAGACTCTCGAAACGCCGATATTCACGCCCCGGCGGCCCGATACCGCAGCCGCGCGAGAAGCAGCGCATACCGAACAGATTGTTGGCGTCGCGGGCATGGCCCGACGTCCCCCAGCCCGACTCCTCGATGGCCTGCACCAGCACCATGTCCAGCGGCAGGGTATCGATGCGCAGCAGCAGGCGCGTCCAGCTGACGCCGATGTCCTCGCGCGTGACGTCACAGGGCAGATTGGCTTGATCACACAGGCCGTTGAGGCGCTCCTGCTCGCGCTCGCTGTAGTCACGCCCTCCGTCCCCGGCGCGCTTGCGCATCGCCAGCAACCAGTCGCGCTGCTCGGCGATGCGCTGGTTCTCGGCCACCACCAGCGGAATCATCAGCTCGAAGAATGCGACCTTGCGCTGGTTGCCAGCGGGATAGGGCCGCAGGTCCGGCATCTGATGGGTCTTGTCACGGGCCAGCAGCTCATCATCCAGCCGCGCCGCCTGCGCCATCGAGCCCAGCCCCATCACCAGCAGCAAGGCGACACTGACCAGACGGACAGAGCCCAGACGAACAGAGCTCAGGCGCAACAAGCGCCGCGACCAGGCCCACGCCCAGGCCCACGCCCAGGCCCACGCAGACAGGCGTGGCAGGCCACGCACTCCGCCAGTCAGCCAATCCGCAGAGAAAGGTAGGTAAGTCATGTGCTGCGCTCATCGAGAGGGATGCAGTAGCAAGACGCGAGATACCATCAGCGTATCTCATGAGGCTGCATGAAACCCTAAAAACGCGTGGGCGAGAAGATGGTGAGGCCGGCCAAGCGAGGAAAGACACGGCAAGCCCTGTCGTCCGTCACCGACAGACCGCCAGATGATGCCTGCCTTTCGCGCCACGGACGCGGCGCGCGCTCTGTGCCCTCTACGCTTCCTCCCCTTTTTCTTTTCCCCTTTCCCTTTCCTCCCTTCCTACCCTGCCGCCTTCCTGCCCGCCGCCTTCCTGCCCGTCAAGCCCTGCACCTCGCACTGGACGCTATCGCTGACGACACACCCAACGCAAAACGCCCCCGCAGCATAGGCTGCGAGGGCGTCGTTGCGGACATGCTTGATCAAGCCAGTGGCTCGATCGTTCCGCCGTATCAGGCGCTGAGCATGCTGTTCAGGCGGCGCACGTAAGCGGCCGGATCTTCCAGCGCACCGCCTTCGGCGATGATGGCCTGATCGAGCAGCACGTGTGCCAGGTCGGTGAAGTAATCGCCTTCACCGCCTTCCAGACGCGTGACCAGAGCGTGCTCCGGGTTCAGCTCGAGAATCGGCTTCACTTCCGGCAGCGGCTGGCCAGCGGCTTCCATCATCTTGCGCATCTGGTAGCCCATCTCGTGCTCCGGCAGCACCACGCAGGCCGGGGAATCGGTCAGGCGGTGCGTGATGCGCACTTCCTGAACGTTCTCGGCCAGTGCTTCCTTGACGCGCTTGACGAGATCTTCCTTGGCCTTGGCGGTCTCTTCCTGGGCCTTCTTCTCTTCTTCGTTCTCGACATCGCCGAGGTCGAGATCGCCCTTGGCGACATCCGCGAAGGACTTGCCATCGAACTCGGTGAGATGGCTCATCAGCCACTCGTCGATGCGGTCGGTCAGCAGCAGGACTTCGATGCCCTTCTTGCGGAAGATCTCGAGGTGCGGGCTGGACTTGGCGGCATTGAAGCTGTCGGCGACCAGGTAGTAGATCTTGCTCTGGCCTTCCTTCATGCGCTCGACGTACTGGGCCAGTGACTGGTCCTGGGTCGCGCTGTCGGTCTCGGTGGTGGAGAAGCGCAGCAGTTCGGCGATCTTCTCGCGGTTGGCGAAGTCTTCCGCCGGGCCTTCCTTGAGCACGGAGCCGAACTGGTTCCAGAAGGTCTGGTACTGCTCGGGGTCCTTGGCCAGCTTCTTGAGCATGTCCAGGCCACGCTTGGTCAGCGCGGACTTGAGCTTGTCGACCTGCGGGTCCTGCTGCAGCAGTTCACGCGAGACGTTCAGCGACAGGTCGTTGGTGTCCAGCACGCCCTTGATGAAGCGCAGATACAGCGGAAGGAACTGCTCGGCGTCGTCCATGATGAAGACGCGCTGCACGTAGAGTTTCAGACCACGCGCGGCATCGCGCTGGTAGAGGTCGAACGGCGCACGGCCCGGCACGAACAGCAGGCTGGTGTACTCGAGCTTACCCTCGACCTTGTTGTGGCTCCAGCTGAGCGGGTCGGAGAAGTCATGCGAGACGTGCTTGTAGAAGTTCTTGTACTCCTCGTCGCTGACCTCGGACTTGGAGCGCACCCACAGCGCGGTGGCGGAGTTGGCGGTTTCCCAGTGGACCTGCTCGTTGCCTTCCTCGTCCTTCTCGACGCGCTTCATGCGCACCGGCAGTTCGATATGGTCGGAGTACTTGGTGACCAGGTTGCGCAGACGATGATCGTCGGCGAACTCGATGGCATCGTCCTTGAGGTGCAGCACGATCTCGGTACCGCGCTCGGCGCGCTCGATGTCGGCGACGCTGAACTCGCCTTCGCCACGTGAGGTCCACTCGACGCCCTGGTCAGCGCTCAGGTCGGCGCGACGGGTGCGCACGGTGATCTCGTCGGCAACGATGAAGCCGGAGTAGAAGCCGACCCCGAACTGACCGATCAGACGCGAATCCTTCTGCTGGTCACCCGACAGGTTCTTCATGAACTCGGCGGTACCGGAGCGTGCGATGGTGCCCAGGTTGGCGACCACATCGTCACGGCTCATGCCGATGCCGTTGTCACGCAGGGTGATGGTCTTCGCCTCGGCATCGTGCTCGATCTCGATGCGCAGTTCGCTGTCGTTGCCGTAGAGGGCGTCGTTGTCCAGCGCCTGGTAGCGCAGCTTGTCGCAGGCATCCGCCGCGTTGGAGACCAGCTCGCGCAGGAAGATCTCGCGGTTGGAATACAGCGAGTGGATCATGAGGTGAAGCAGCTGCTTCACTTCTGTCTGGAAGCCATGCGTTTCGGTGTGAGTGGCGGTCGTCATCGAAAAGGACCTCTATGTCGTGGATGCCTGAAAAGAAGATTCGCGGTGGCCAGAGCGCCCCCCGCAACAATTTAACCGGCTCGCCGACGCCTGCCTTTCTTGGGCGGCAGATCGAAGGAAGCACTCGTGGATCAGATATGGGGCAAGGGTGAGGGATTTCAAGGCACTAGCGACAGATGATTGCGCCATACGCGCCAGGCATGTGCCACGGAAACCCCCAAGCGGCTCCCTGGGGTAGCAACGAAAGGAGCCAACGAAGGGAAGCAACGAAAGGAGCCAACCAAGGGAGCCAACGAAGAAGTAGCCATCAGGGAGGCGCTTTCTAGTGTGACGCTTGCGGAGCAGACATCGCCTGCCCATCACGGGGAGGCGAGTGATTCCAGCACGAAGTGCATGCGCGCGCTGGCAACCGGTTGCTCGCGGGATTTCTGCCAGGCACTGACGCGCACATTGGTCATGCGCCGACCTTCACGCATCACTTCACAGTCGATGCGCGTCACCTGATCGCCGCGCGCCGTGGCCAGATAGTCGATGGAGAAATCGATCAGCTTGGGCAGGCGCGCTTCACGCCCGCCGCGCCCATGCCGCCTGAGCACCTCAAGCGTCGCAGCGGTTTCCATCGCCGCGGCCAGCACGCCGCCATGCACCGCCGGCAGCATCGGGTTGCCGACATTGTCGGGCATCGCCGCCATGGAATAGCTCAGCGCCTGCTCAGGATGCAGCTCGACATCACTGGCCGCGCCCGCCTGCTGCCCGTCAATGGCACACAGCCCAAGCCCGATCGCCTGCGCGTAGGGCAGGCTCGCCAGCAGCGCCGCGAGGTCGGCGTGAGTGCGCTGCCCTTCGACGAAACGTCGCGCACTGAGCAGGCCACGCGGGTCCTGGGCATCGCGCGGCGTCTGCTGCTCGGTTTTCTCGCCTGCTGGCTGTGCAGCCTGTGCTGACTGCCCCAGCGGTTCCGACTCGACCGTGGAAGGATTCGCGGGGGCTTGAGCATTGGCCGCCGCCAGCAGCGCCTCGGCAAAGTCGCTGGGCGTATTGCGCTCGCCGAGCCTGACGAAGTTGCCGATCGCGCGACACAGGATCTTGCCCGGCTGCTGCCAGATCTGCGCCTCGGTAAACACCATCGACTCCGTGACCCGCAGCACGCGCGCCTCGCCCACCAACGCCAGGCCCTCGACGCCGGGTCGGTAGTGATCGAGGCGCAGATCCAGCGTCGGGCAGACTTCCGGTGCCGACAGCCCCGTGAGCACGGCACTGCCGCACAGCGTATCGGCGAACATGGTCAGCACACCGCCATGCACCAGCCTGCGGTGCGGATCGCCGAGCAAGGCCGGTTGCCACGGCAGCTGCATGCGGATGGCCGGCGCGGCGACCTCCTCGACCCTGACGTTCAAGCGCGCCGTGTGCGGAATGAAGCTCAGGAATCCGGTCAGCGCCCGCGCCCAGCTGGCGTCATCCAATACGCCACCCGCAGCCGGCACGTCAGCGGGATTGACGGCCAGCCCCAGCAGGCTCTGCGGCACTGCATGCATCACATCCACAACGGCATCGCCATCAACGCGAGGGAGACCAGATAGCCGACGCCCCACAGCAGGGAGCGCAACGTGGCGATGTTGGCCAGATAGCAGCCCCAATAGCCCAGTCGCACCAGCACGAAGATCACCGCCAGCGTGGTCGCGATGGGCGCGCCCGGCGCGGTGATCACGCTGACAAGCACCCCGGCGGCAAACAGCGGAAAGGCTTCGATGGTGTTCTGGTGCGCGGCGAGCGCGCGGGCCCCGAAGCCCGTCAGCTCGCGCTGCTGTGTGCGCGGATCGTGGTTGTCGTAGCGTCCGGTTCGCTGTTGAGCCCAGGCGACAGGCACCTTGGTCAGCACCAGCATCAGTGCGGCAAACAGCAGGCAGGCATAGATCAGCATGCAGAATATCCTTGAAAGGCGTTGTTCAGGGCGTTGCCACAGCGGCGCGTCTCGTTTGTGAACAAACGGTGCGCCGCCCTGTGATAAACGGCAGATCAGACACTGACGGCACGCCAATTCAAACTGATGTTTGATAGCGTGTCACGAGCATGGCAGGGTCGCGGCCTCCCTGCCATGCGGCCAATGGCCAGTGCCAGCATCAGGGCTGGTAGAGGAATGGAGTTTCCACGCTGCACGCCTTCAGGGAGTCGGCGGGTCGGAGGGATCAGGTTCGGGAATCTCGCCACGCCACAGGCGATAGTCGGCCAGCGCATCATCGAGCTTGCCAAGCAACCAGGTCACGATCACCAGATCATCGAGAATCCCCAGCCCCACCAGCAGATCCGGGATCAGATCCAGCGGCGAGACCAGATAGATGAAGGCGCCGGCCGCCAACCCCAGCGCCTTCCACGGTACCGGGCGATAACGACCGCTCACCACGTCGCGCAGCAAGGGCCCCATGGTGCGCAAGGCGGCGCCTGCCTTGCCCAGCACATGTCGGCGGCCAAACAATCGCGTCAACCATAATGCCTTGCCCATAGTGGACTCCTCACGGGTAGCACAAATTTCATTCACTGAGCTTGCCATCTTCGCGGCAGCACAGCCGCGATATCACTCTCGGATAATTCACTATCAGTATCAGATGGTGCTGTTATTCAGCGCCGACCACTGCCACGATAGCCACTATCGTTACTGAATCGGCAACCCCTGATAGCCAATATCGGGGCACTTGTTCAACATCGGGGCACTGAACCGCCACCACAAGGTCGCAGCCAGTCCACGCCCCCTTTACCGACAGTCGCAGGAGCCCCAGGTGACACCAGGCAAGCAAACACTCCGACCCCGTGGCAGCCGTCGCTTCGCGGCGCTGCGGCACCTCACCGGCCTAGGCCTGCTGTTGGGACTGAGCCTGCCCCTGCAGGCCGCCACTCCCAGTGACCAGAGCTTCCGCGCCGCCTTCGATGATGCGCGCGCCAAGCGTTTTGACGAGATTCAGCGGGTCGCCGTCAATGGCCACGTGCTGGAAGGCTATATCGAGTATCACCAGCTCAAGGCCCGCCTGCCGTACGCCACCGCCGCGGAAGTGCTGTCCTTCATCGAGCGTCACGCGGACTCGCCGTTGGCCGAGTGGATGCGAGGCCAGGCGATCTCCGCCTACGGGCGTACCGGCCGTCATGATGCCCTGCTGGAAGTCAGCGATGGCGTGCCGGCGGGTGCGCAGCGCCAGTGCTATTACTACACGGCCCAGCTGAGCAATGATGTCGCGAGCGCATCGCAAGGCGGCCTGAAGCTCTGGCATGTGTCCGGCTCGCAGGACTCGGCCTGTGACCCGCTGTTCTCGGCGTTGCGCGAGCGTGGCGTGATCGATGATCAAGCCATCTGGGAGCGCGCCATGCTCGCCTGGGCTGCCGGCCAGGGTGGCATGGTCAGCTATCTCGAGCGCCAGCTGCCCAGCAGCTGGCAGCGGGCCATCGCGGCACGCGAACAGCTGGAGGGCAACTTTGCCGCCATCACGCGCCTGCCGACCAACCTCGGCCACGGCGGCCATGCCTTCGCCGCCTTGAGCGTCGCCGCCATGCATGGCTTCGTGCGTGCCGATACCGAGGCCGCGCTGGAAGCCTGGCGCAAGGTGAATCCGCACATGCCGATGAGTGATGAGCAGCGCCACACCGTCGAACGCGACCTGGCCTGGTATTCACTGGTACGCGACATCCCCAACAACCGCGGCTGGGTCGATCAGCGCCTGACCATCCTCGATGACGAGGAGCTGTTCGATCTGCGCATGCGCAACGCAGTACGCGATGGCGACTGGCCGCAGGTGCGTGAATGGGTGTTGAAGATGCCGGACCGCTTCCGCAACGAAGCCCGCTACCAGTATTGGCTGGGGCGTGCCGATGACAGCCTGGGCCGCCCGCAGGAAGCACGCGCCGCCTGGACGCGCGCCGCGACCGAGCGCAACTTCTACGGCTTCCTGGCCGCCGACCGTATCGGCCAGGCCTACTCGCTCAATCGCGATGACCAGGACTTCTCCGACGCGGAACTGGCCGAGGTCGCCGAGACGCCGGCCGTCAAGCGTGTCAGGGCGCTGATGAACATCGACGAGATCGGTCTGGCTCGCTCCGAGTGGTTCAACGCCGTCACCCAGGCGGATGACGCCGATGCACGCCGTCTGGCAGCCTATGCACTGCAGCAGAAATGGTATGATCTGACCGTCTTCGCCACCATCCGCGGCCAGTTGTGGGATGGCCTTTCCTGGCGCTTCCCGCCGGCCTGGCAGCAGGACTTCCAGCGCTTCGGTGCCGATGCCGGCGTCGACCCGTGGATGCTGATGGCACTCGCGCGTCGCGAGAGCGCCTTCAACCCCACCGCTACCTCGCCGGTGGGCGCACGCGGTCTGATGCAGCTGATGCCGGGCACCGCCGCTCAGGTCAGTCGCGGCCTGGGCCTGCCCACGCCCAGCAACGCGGCGCTGGGTGATCCGGTCACCAATATCCGTCTTGGCAGCACCTACATCCGCGAGATGCTGGACCGCTACTCCGGCAACCGCCTAGCTGCCGCCGCGGCCTACAACGCCGGGCCGGGACGCGTCGATCGTTGGCTCGCCGACACCCCGGGCGAATACGACCGCTTCGTCGAGCGTATCCCCTTCAAGGAGACCCGCGAATACGTCAAGGCCGTACTGGCCTACCGCGTGATCTTCGAAAGCCTGGCCAAGGGCACCAGCGAAGGTGTCAAGGTGGTCAGCGACCGCGAAGTCAGCCAGCGCTACACCACCGCGCTGGTGGATCGCCGCTGAGCCGAGCAGCATCCAGCAACGAAAACGCCAGCCCCATGGGGCTGGCGTTTTCGTTTTCATGGCATCAGGGCCCATGGCATCATGGTCCATGGCGACAGAGCTCATTGCGCCCTTCAGCCATTCTTTCAGCCATTCGTTCAGTCAGTCATCGCGACGTGGACGAATGGCGGGCGAGGATCCGGACTGGCTCTCGCCCTTGGCTTCTCCCGGTCGCGAGGCAGCCACGCCATTGCCGAACGGCGGCTTCTGCTGAGGGGTATACCGTCCCAGCGCCTCGGCATAGCTCAGAGGTCGCCCTTCATCGCCTCCCTTGCCCTTGCCACGCCAGCCCTGGCGCTTGCCGGGAGCGCCCTGGGGCTGTGGTGCGTCGTCATGGGCCTGAGATTCCGCATAGGGCTGAGATGCCGCATGGGAGCGAGGCGCATAGGGCTGAGACGCCCCCTTGCCTTCAGAATCACTGCCCGGGTATGCCTGCGACACCACCGGCTCCGATGCCGCTCGGCCGGAATAGGCCAAGGGCTGGGAGCGCGTGACGCGCGGTGTACGCATCATTCGCACCATCAGCCAGACCGCCAGTGCCCAGCAAAGCGTGCCCAGCACGCCATAGACGATCATCGCCCAGACATTGCCGGGGCGGTGGCCGGCATTGATGATGATCACACGCGACAGATCGATGTCGGGCCAGCGCTCGGCCAGCAGGGAGCGCTCATCGCCCGGCAGGTCCGTCTCGGCGTGCAATACGGTGCCGAACAGGCCATCGGGGAACTCGATCAGCGGCGGCACGTTTTCCAGGCTCTGCACGGAGTCGGTTCGCACCAGCACGCCCATGCGCTCGATGCGCGGCCATTCTTCCGAGGGGATGCCATCAATGCCGCCGAAGGCGCGTGACAGACCGGCCAGCTCCAGCAGATAGGGGTTCATGTCAGAGATGACCGGATAATAGAGCGTCTCGATGCGGCGCCCTCCGTCTGCATTGGCATCGAGGCGGAAGGTCTCGGTGTGCTCGCGATAGACCGCCCAGTGATTGCGCAGCGAGACGAACTGATTGACCGGCAGGTTGCCCTGCTCCACCGACTCGAGATTCAGCGTTTCGGGGCGCGTGGTCACGCGCCCGACCCAGCGCCCCTCATCGACGGCGTACAGCCAGGCCGCTATCCCGGCGACCACCAGCACCACGGCACTCAACCCGCCCAGACGGCGACGAAGGGTATGTGAAAGACTCATCCGATTGCGTTCCCTGCCAATGCCAGCCTTGATGGGCCGGTCTTAATGTCATGAATGCAGCACTGTACCGCTGCTGTCGTTGGCTCGGGCAGGCGTCAGCACCGGCCCGGGCATCATTGTTGTTCGAGCCGTGCTGCCAATCGATTGCTCTTGTCGCAGTAGCGTTGCCGCAGACGCAGGATCTCCAGAGAATTCGAGGACAGGGCATCCAGCACGTAGCGGTTGCAGGCCTGCTCGGCTTCTCGATGCGCCGCTTCCAGCGCCTTGCGAGCCTTGCGCTCTGCCGGCGTCATGCCCGCATAGGGGTCGCGCCGGGGCTTGAAAGTCGCTGCGGCCTTGCAATACATGGTGCGGGTGTCGATATGCGCCGCCCGCCCCCGGCGCTGCAAGGCATGGCAGGTCTCGACGAACAGTCGGCTGGCCATGCGCGAGCACTCGCGCTGCTCGACGGCGGTACCGGTCTTTTCCAGATGTGCACAGACCGACTCATCATCGATGCGCCACAGCTGGTGGCGGAAGTCGATGGTGTAACCGTAGTAAAGCACCCGTACCTGCTGTACGCGGGAATCGTAGACATCACTGATATCCCGAGCCTCCAGGTGCGTGACGACCTTGAGAAAGGCCGCCAGAGTCAATGTCACAGGATCCATGTGTCATCAAGGATACGAACCGTCATCCCATGCGCTCCGTTGCGATGTTGGCAGTGGCCGCTCATCCCTAGCGGCCTAGCGCCAGCCGTGCCCCCAGCAGCACCATGACGGACCCGGTGATGCCTTCCATCCAGCAGGCGACTCGCGGCCTTGCCAGCCAGCGCCCTGCGCCACCGACCATCAGCGCCACGCTGATCTGCCAGAGATTGGCGATCACGAAGTGGACACCCGCCAGCCACAATGACTTGAGCACGGCCGGGTCGGTCGGCGCGATGAACTGCGGCAGAAAGGCCATGTAGAACACCACCGTCTTGGGATTGAGCACATTGGACAGGAAGCCCTCACGCAGCGGCAGCCAGCACGATACCTGCTGCCGTGTCACGCTGACGTCGACATTCAGCCCGCGTGCGCGCCGCGCACTCTTCAGACTCTTGATGCCCAGCCAGATCAGATAGCCCGCCCCGACCAGCTTGAGGGCCGAGAACGCCCATGCCGACTGCAACAGGATCAGCGAGATGCCCGCCGACGACACCAGCGCGTGCACGAAGAGACCGGCACAGATCGCGAGACTGGTCAGCACGCCGTCTCGCAGGCCGCCGCGCGAGGTATTGCGAATCACCAGCAGGGTGTCGACCCCGGGTGTGACCGTCAGCAAGGTGATGGCCACCACGAAGGACCAGAAGGCAGCATCGAACTGGATGAAATCAAACATGACGAACGTCCTTGCGACAGACCCGCTTCAGTAGCCGAATTCGTGCCCCCATGGCACTGAACAGGCGACCAGTCTAGGCGAGCATGGCCAGCCTGCAAAGCCATCCCCATCAAGATGACAGCCTGGTTTGCCTCTGAATGGTGCACTTCAGTCTTTTGTCTTACTGCGTTGCTACACAACGGCGCAGGCGCTCTCATGAACCCGCAGCTGATGGCATGCAGAAGCCAACTCGCGTCATCAAGGATACGAGCCTCGACTCCTAAAATACGCTGCGTCGCTGTTGAGCGACCAACGCAGCCTTCAACCTACCAACCAGAACCCCGTGGCGATATCCAGCAGCAGCACCAGCAAGGCCAGCAGGATGACCAGGCCATCCTCCCCGATCAGCCCCAGTCCCAGCAGCAGCAAGGTAGCCGCCGGCAAGGCCGCGGCGAAGGGCACCAGCTCAAGCGGCACCATGGCCGTGGCCAGCAGGATGGTCAGCGCCGCGATACCGCGATAGGCAATGCCGCGCGTCATGAAGCTCAAGCGTGGCTTGAGCAGACGATCGAGGCGTCGTGTCCAGGGTCTTGCCCGCTCGACGCCATGGGTCAGGCGTTGATGCTCGAAACTGAAGCGCGCCAGCCGGCGTGGCAACCACGGCATCCTGCGCCCCAGCAACAGTTGACCCGCGATCAGCACGATGAACAGCGCACAGGTCGTCGGTACGCCGGGGATCGCCCCGGTCGGCAGCAGTACCAGCAAGGCAGGCAATACCAGCAAGGGACCGAAGCCCCGGGAGTTGAAGTGCTCCAGAATGTCGCCCAGCGAGATATCCCCTTCGATCTCGCGGTCCAGCTCTTCCAGCAACCCCGTGAGGTTGCCTTCATTGGCGTGCTTGCTCATGCGAGCTCCCTATCGGGAAGATGACAGAGGGTGTGAAGGTCTCGAGCCGTGGCGAGGCAGCTGGTGCCGCCCCGCCACGGTGAATCGTCAGCCGACCAGGCGATCGCCCAGCATGCCGATCATGAACCCCAGCGAGGCGCCCAACGGCGGTGACCAGTGATGCGCCACCCGCGACTGGGGCGCAATGTCCTGGAAGACGAGGTAGAGAATGCCGCCGGCGGCGAAGGCCATCAGTCCGCCCAGCACGCCCGGCGCATCCGCAAGCCACAGATGGCCGGCCAATGCCGCCAGCGGGCCCAGCAGTGACAGCAGCACGAAGGCCCCAAGCCCCTGACGCGCCGTCAGCCCGGCCCCTTCCAGCTCACGATAGGCATTGAAGCCTTCCGGCAGGTTCTGCACCGCGATGAACAGTGCCAGCAGCATCGCCGCGGCGGGAGAGGCAGAGGCCAGTGCACCCAGCGCGATCGCCTCGGGGATGAAATCCATCAGCATCGCCAGCAACTGGCCCTTGGCGCCGCCACCGCGCGCCAGCCAGCGGTCCAGTTGCATGAAGATCAGCGCGCCCAGCAGAAACAGTCCCAACAGCACCGCGATGGACAGCGCCTGCATGGCATGCGGTACCAGCACCAGTGAGACGGCAGCCAACAGAATCCCGCCGCCGAGCGCGGTGATCCCCGCCAGCCAGCTGCGCTTGACGTGACTCTCGTGGCTGCGCTCCAGCTGGGCGATCACGCCACCCAGCGGCATGCACAACCCGGCAGCCCAGGCGAGTGCCACCATGGTCCACGGAATCGATGCCATCATGCTGTCGTCGGGGCTGCCGGACTCGGTCGCGCGCCCAGCATACGCATCAACAGGCTAGTGCCGACGCCCCAGGCGCCATTCAGGATCAGGCCACCGACCACCATCAGCGGCGCGACCTCGATCCCCTTGAGCGGGAAGACGACCAGCATGGCCACGGCCGTCGGGCCGACTGCACCGAAGACGAGGCTGATCAGCCAATGGCTGACGCCCGTCCTGCGGCGCACCAATGCCCACAGCGGCAGTCCCCACAGCCCACCCCAGAAGGCCAGCGAGAGCACTGACGGGATGCCCAGCGGCCCGGTAGGCGTCATGTTGTAGGGCGCCTTGGGCAGGATATCGGCCAGATAGAAGAGTCCGAAGAGGCCCTGATGGAAGATCAGAGTCGCCAGAAAGGCGGCGATGAAGGCTTTCAACCAGATCATGTTCACTTCCTTGTCGTCATGTTGATGAAAACATCCGAGCCCCAGCACATTAGAACGTGCGAAAACTCGACACTGCTTTTCCTGCTACGTCCTTCCGTCCCGCTGGATGCAACGCAGGCGTGATCTCTAGCGCTGGGTGGCCGGCGCCTGTTCGGCATGGCGCAGCGATATCTGGTCATTGAGTGTCCAGAAGTCATACAGCACGCCGATGAAGAACAGCCCGCCGGTGCACAGGTAGAGCAAGCCGGTCAGCCACTTGCCCATGTACATGCGGTGGATGCCGAACACGCCCAGGAAGGTGAGCAGAATCCAGCTCAGCGAGTAATTGATCGGACCTTCGCGAAAACGGAAGTCCGCCTCGCGGTCCATCGCCGGAATCAGGAACAGGTCGATCAACCAGCCGATGCCCAGCAACCCGAAGGTGAACAGCCAGATGGTGCCGGTGACCGGCTTGCCATAGTAGAAACGGTGCGCGCCGAGGAAACCGAAGATCCACAGCAGATAGCCCATGGTCTTGGAATGCGTGTCCTGTACAACAGGCGATGTGGTCATCAGTGAAGCCTTAGCCGCGATGCGGCAGATCATGATTGCGAATACAGTCAATGCGGTCTTGGCGCCGATGAATCAAGCCTTCTGCCGCCAGAGGCCACACCCGGAAACGACGACGCCACCCGCGCACTGCCGCGGATGGCGTCGGATCAGCAGGTGTCTCTTCATCGCTCCCGGGAGCGAAAGCCAGGCCGGGAACGAAAGCCAGGCCGGGAACGAAAGCCGGGCCGCAGCCGGCGCTAGATGACGCCCAGCTCGCGCAGACGTTCCTTGAGGTAGGAGTCCGCCGTGTGCTTGTCAGACAGTACCACTTCGGGACGCGGATGTAGGAACAGCGGCAACGACAGACGTGACTGGCTGGAGCCCTCGCCGGTCGGGTTGATCACGCGGTGCGTGGTCGACGGGAAGTAGCCGCCGCTGGTCTCCTGGAGCATGTCGCCGACATTGATGACCAGCTGACCCGGATCACAGGGCACGTCCATCCATTCGCCATTGACGTCCATCACCTGCAGGCCCGGCTCGTTGGCTGCCGGCAGCACGGTCAGCAGATTGATGTCTTCATGCGCCGCGGCACGGACGGCGCCCGGCTCTTCACTGCCGGTCATCGGCGGGTAGTGAAGCACGCGCAGCAGCGTCTGACCGCTGTCCTTGATCATGTTGGAGAGCGGCTCACGGTAGAGCTCTGCCACTTCGGCAGGTGAATGGGCCTCGACCCAGCTCAGAAGCTCTGCCGCGAAGGCTTCGGCCTGGCGGTAATACTCCATGGCATTCTCGCGCAGGCTGTCCGGAATCTTGCCCCACGGGTAGATGTGGTAATACTCCTTGAGATCACGCGCCGTATGGCCCTTGGCGGTCTCGGAGACATCTGCCGGGAACAGTCCATCCTGGGTCTTGGGGTCGAAACGCCAGTCAAGCTTGTCGGCGCTGGAGAAGAATTCGGCCCATTCGGCGTAGATCTTCTCGACCAATTCATGAGAGATCGGGTGATTGCGGATGACACCGAAGCCCGTCGTGCGCAGGGATTCGACAAATTTTTCGGCTGCATCGGCCGAGCGGTAATCTACGTTCTGGACCTTCATGGCATTTCCATCTATGTTGGCTCTGTGTGAGCATCCTACTTGAGCCGGAAGGAGTCGCCAATACGACAACTTTCTGTTCGAATGGAAGCGAGCACGTGCAGCCCAGGCTGCATGCGTAGGTCAAGCAGGAAAGGATGTCGTCGCTGGACGCAACGCGTCTCTCTGGTGGAATTCCCCCTAGCCGCACCAACGCACTCTGGTCTGATGGGCAGACCACCAACATCATCTCGTAAGCAAGGAAAGAATCATGGCAACTGGCACAGTCAAGTGGTTTAACGACACCAAAGGTTTCGGCTTCATTTCTCCGGACGACGGCGGCGACGACCTGTTCGCGCACTTCTCTGAAATTCAGGCAGAAGGCTTCAAGTCCCTGCAAGACGGTCAGAAGGTTTCCTTCGACGTCACCCAGGGCAAGAAAGGCCTTCAGGCCGCAAACATCAAGCCGGTCTGATCTTCTCGATCAGCCTGGTCAGGCCGCCCTCACCGGCGCTCTGATGATGGCAGCAAGACAGTCATGGAAAAGCCCGCCTTCTGGCGGGCTTTTTTGTGGCCAGACCTTGGCCTGACTCACGCTTCACGAAGAGTCGCCATCAACAAGAACGCCGCGACCCAAAGGGGCGCGGCGTTCTTGTATCGGCGGCCGTGTCACTCGCACTCAGCCAGTGACACGGCTTGCGACAGGCATCACGCCAGCATTCGCTGGCCAGTGATTACTGCTGCGCTTCGTCGATGGACTCGTTGGCATCCTGCTGCGCAGCGTTGATCTTCTCGTTCGCTTCGGCAGCAGCGTTGTCGCCAGACTGCTCAGCGGAGTCGGTCAGCTCGGCAGCCTGCTCCTTGGTGGAGTCATAGGCGTTCTTGGCAGCATCGGCAGTGGCGTCAGCAGCGTCGTTGACACCTTCCTTGGCGGACTCATAGGTCTCGGAAGCAGCGTTCTTGGTCGCGTCGAGGGCGCTTTCGCTCTCGGCAGCAGCTTCATCGCCCATGGCATCGGCAGATTCGGCAGCGTCGTCAGCCATGTTGTCGGCCTTGTCAGCAGCGTCATCCATCTCTGCGGCCGCTTCGTCAGCTGCCTGGTCCATCTTCTCGGCAGCGGCGTCAGTCGCTTGATCGGCGCTCTGTTCAGCCTGCTCGGCGCTCTGCTCGGCAGAGGTCTCGGCGTTCTGGGCAGCTTTGTCAGTATCGCCGTTATCGCAACCAGCGATGGCCAGAGACAGGCCAGCGGCCAGTGCGGGAATCATCCATTGCTTGAGTTTCATCGTCTTCTCCATGATAGGTGGGGAGTTGCCAGCCCCTGTTTCCTGCAAGTGGCATTGCAACAAAGGTCGTGTAGTCATGCAAGCGAAAGCGTGGCTTGGCGCCTGATACCCATGACATGGTGCCAGACCGACAGCTTTTCAAGCATTCCGCCCTTTTCACAGCAGAATAGTGTTAACGAACACCATTTTCCATCAGCTACCACCAACAACCGCGCCGCGATCACTCACCGATATCTTCGTTCCAGACGTCCGGCTGCTCACGAATGAAGGTCGCCATCAGCTCGCGGCAACGCGCGTTGTCGACCACATCGACCTTGACGCCCAGGCCACGCAGGTGGTCTTCCGCGCCCATGAAGGTGTGGTTCTCACCGACCACGACATGCGGGATACCGTAGAGCTGGATGGCACCACTGCACATCGGGCACGGTGACAGCGTGGTATAGAGCACGGATTCACGATAGACGCTGGCCGGCAGGCGACCGGCGTTTTCCAGCGCATCCATTTCACCATGCAATACCGTGCTGCCCTTCTGCTGGCGCTGATTGTGGCCACGACCGATGATCTTGCCATCATGGACGAGTACCGAGCCGATCGGCACGCCGCCGGCCGCATAGCCCTTTTCCGCCTCTTCAATGGCGGCCTGCAGGAAGCGCTCATGATCGGTAGTCATTGCTGTCATCGTCTTGCTCCAGATGCGGTGAACATTCAGTGGAGCGGCAGCCTACTGCCACTCACTGCTCGGCACAATACACTCAGCCCAGGCCCGCTTCGCCGGTCATCATCTGACGGGCGCGTCTCAGCCCTTCATTGCTGGCATTGGTGGGCTCGCCGACTTCAGTGGCAAGCTCGCGGAAACTGCCCATGGCACCCAGCAAGGCAGAAGCCTCATAGGGGATGAAGACGCGATCACCTTCGCGCGCCATGTCCGGCAGCACCTGCAGATATTTCTGGCCCAGCATGTAGCCGACCACCAGCTGCGGGTCTTCCGCACCGATGGCATCGCGCAGCTGATAGATGGCCTGACGCTCACCTTCGGCGCGCAGTATCGCGGCCTGCTTGTCACCCTCGGCGCGCAGTACCGAAGACTGCTTCTCGCCCTCGGCGGTCGCGATGGCAGCTTCGCGCTGGCCATTGGCCTCGGTCACCGTAGCGCGACGCTTGCGCTCGGCCGCCATCTGCAGCCGCATGGCGTCCTCGACCTCCTCGGGCATGCTGATGTCCTGGATCTCGACGCGCGTCACCTTGACGCCCCACTTGTCACCGACTTCATCCATGGTGATCTGCAAGGCGTCGTTGACCTCCTTGCGGCTCTCGAAGAGCTTGTCGAGCTCCATGCGACCGATCTCGGAGCGCAGGCTGGTCTTGGCCAGAACCTCGACGGCCTGGGTGAAGTTCTCGACTTCATAGACGGCGCGCTTGGGATCGACGATCTGGAAGTAGAGCGCGCCATTGACGGTCACGGTGACGTTGTCCGTCGTCACCACGCTCTGGCCGGGGAAGTCCATCACCGTCTCGCGGCGATCGATGCGCGTCTCCTCCACCACCAAGGGCAGGTTGTCGCCCTTGACCTCACGATAACGGCGAATGGTGATGGAACGCGGCTTGTCGATGAACGGAATCACCAGATTCACGCCGGATTCCAGTGTGCGGCTGTAGCTGCCGAGGCGTTCGATGACGACGGCTTCTGACTGCTGGACGATCATCAATCCCTTGGCCAGCAGGATTACCACCAGCGCCAGTATGAAAAGAATGATGATGAGTCCCGGACTGATAATCATATTGCTCAACTCCCTTGAACTGGGCCGTATCCGCAAGCCCTTGTGAGATATCCGATCACGCTTGATCCGCTGCCACCACGACCGCGCCGTCGAGCCGCGATCTCATGGCGTCTTTGTGCCACTTTCTTTCGAGACAGGCTCGACACAGACGGTGATGCCTTCGACGCTGACGATCCTGACCGTGTCCCCTGCCGCCGGCGGCGTCTCCCCCTCCCAGCGTAGCGGATACTCATTGCCTGACACGCGTACGGCAGGTTTGCCGCCGTTGCCGATGATCACCTTGGCCAGCTGCCCGGTCTCCGCGCCGCTGCCCAGGGTGCCGTAGGGCGTCTTGGGCAACAGATAGGGATGGATCTTGCGCACGAACAGCGGCACCAGCACCAGGGCCGTGATCGCGACGCTGATCAACTGGAGGTTTAGCCCCGCCCCCAGCCCCGCCGCCAGAG